>Ga0315280_10006919_pt1 | contig 15463 bp, 15 predicted proteins | sample YL17G06_40_MG_FD_203697 | JGI IMG/M metagenome (GOLD analysis project Ga0315280, IMG submission 203697) | Sediment microbial communities from Yellowstone Lake, YNP, Wyoming, USA - YL17G06_40 | ecosystem: Environmental > Aquatic > Freshwater > Lake > Sediment | place: USA: Wyoming | collected... | reverse complement strand
ATGAATATTTATCAATTATGAAGTTAAAATCATATTACAAATTCAACTTTTTCCAAATAAAACAATCTGACAAAACGTTACACAGGAAAATCTAAAACCTCCCTAAAAACACACCGAGAATAACTTGCAGCACAAACCTTGTTTTATCTTGCAAGGTAAGTCACATACATGAAAAATCGAGAGAAAATTGCTAATCCAGTCAAGCCTTTTATACTTTATTCTCTCGATTTATAAATGGCATGGTTCACTCTAACGTAATATGCCCCTACTGTGGAGCAACAAATCCTGTGGCTACTGTCAAAAAAGAGAGTAGTCACAAGTTTTCAATCAAGATGTATGAGTATCAATCTTCTTCCGGCAAAGAAATTTTGTCTTATGAACTAAAATGCGTTTTATGTGAAAAAGAATACGAATATATAGTATTGGACGACATTTCTTGGATAAGAAATCGATTAGAATTATCTGATGTGGCACTAATGACCTTTAAGACCCTTTTCTTTGGAGTAAATCTGGAAGCTTTTTACAGCAACATCATCGGGGTTACGAGACCTAAAAGGAAGCTGCACCCCTTAAAGAAATTTTTGCATATTTGTTTCGAAATTGGAGGGAAAAGAGCGTATCTAGAATGCTCCCAAACAAAGGATAAATTACTAGGTATTAATATATATACGGTGTGAGAAATGAACACAATTACCAAAGACACGAATGCGAAAGATAAAAAAGTTTTCCCAGATGGGACGATTTTCTATAGCTATGAAACAGCTAACCAGATATTTGACAAGATAGAAAGAAAGAGGTTCAATATAAGTGACATTATACTGCTTCTATTGTATTCACATTCCGAAAAACCCATTTTCGGTAGGATATTGTTGATGAAAGAAGTGTTTCTGTCAACGAAGGAGGTACTAAATGAGAACGAAGTCCAAGATGCCAAGTATGTTCCTTATTATTATGGGATGTATAGTTTTGTTGTAGCAAATACACTAAACAATTTGGAATTCGCTGGGTATATAGAACGAAGAGGGAAGAAGAACAGCAAGTTAGAACAATTCCGTATAACAGCAAAAGGTAAGCGATACATTTCAGAGATTTATAACTCCCTTCCAAAAGAACTGCAAAAGGAATTCGAGGAAAAAAGAAAGGGTTGGGACCAGTTAGGATATGATGGTATCTTAAGACTTGTTTATCAGAAATACCCAAAGTATAAAGAGAAATCACGTATCAAAAAACGATACAAACCAATTGACTGGGGTAGGGGTATAGGTTGACCATAGTTGATGTTAATGTTAAGGCGATAGACTATAGTGCTCGATACTTGTATCCAAACAGAACGGTTGAAATTAAAACTTCTGAACGGAACATAACAACCCCAATTCGAGCTGCAACTTCGTACGAATACCATGAGAAAGCAAAGGTCCCTACAGATATTCCTATAAACAACCCAATCTTCATTAATATCGAGAAACTAGATTATAGCAGATTTGAGAAACTTCTGAAAACAAACCATTATTTTGCAAAAATAATGAGAAAAATTGATTTGAACAACCGCTTGGCTCAATATTCGAACTTAAGATTAACACTGTTGCAGCCTACAGTAACGTCAAAGAGAGACCCAAAAACCGGAGAGAAGATACGAGATTCACCTATGGAACACTTAAAACAAAATCCTGCTCTCCGAGAGAAGTTTTTACGTTTCATAATTAGATTACAACAAGAAGTTGGGCTTAATCCAATTACCATTCCATTTCTTGAATTACCATTCCATACTTTTCAAGAGACGGTAACGCAAGTTAGCAAGAGCCTTGAGAAAATCAATCTTCAAACCATTTTCTTTGTTGATATAAACTATACGGATTTTGAACCTGCAATTGAATTACTTGCGAATGAATTGCAGTCAAAGATGATTGGTCTTATTTTTAGACGTTATAGAAGCTTTCCTCTAAGTTACGAGGCGTTGTCTAAATATATCGATAGAGATATAGTTTTCTTCGCAGTTCAAGTTTACAGGTATGATTCTTACTATGATGACATCTCAACTATGCACTACCTTCCATTTTTTGGCAATGATATTTACGCTGTAGAAACACCTGCACCTTATGGAAGTAGTACAAAAGGCGAACAAGTAGAACCACCAAAAGACCGACTACAATATGTAAGACTCTTCGACAAGGAAAGCCTACGAGTGGTCCCCATAGCAGCTACACAATCTACTCTTGAAAAATTGAAGGATGAATACCATAATGACATTATTATAAGAAGTATCATTGATAATTTTCACGAAGCAAGAACAGATGACAGCAAGTACAAGGTGTTGAGAGCCTTTTCAAAAGTTAATGAGCTCCATTCTAGCTCTTCAGAATTTGAGAGATTTCAAGACTATGTCAGACAAAACTCAACCAAAGATTACATACAAGAAAAACGATTCCTTCAGACGACACTGCAAAAAGCTAAGCAATATTCAGTGGAGCGTTCACCTTCAAAACAGGCGAAACTTATGTGAGTCTTAGATACGAGTAGTTGCAAAATGGCTTGGTTTCAAAAGAACATTCAAGAATTGCCTAAAATTTACATTTTTTCTCATAATGATTCTCTTTATTGCTGCGTCAGTGAACTATAACTGCACTTCTGTTTGACTCGAGCGATTCGTTGCTAACAAGTTCGTGAGATAGGTGGTGCGGATTGACGATTGCTCAATGGAACCCAATCAAAGACATGTTTCGGTCTAGGAATATATCAAAAAGATATCAATCTAACTTGTTTCACCCACTTGAAATTGGCTCGAATTAATGAAAAGCCTGTTTTTGTTAAGGTCTTCAGAGTCTGTTCAAAATGTTCTTCCAGTCTTTTATGGTGAGAGCAAAATTTTCGCTATCTTGTTCCAGTCTGCAAAGCTCTTTCTGTAGGTAATCCTTTAGCTCTGAATAGCGAGCTACGCTTTTGAACCAAAGTTCAACTTCCTTTCTCGATGCGAGAGGTGCTAATTTCCCCTGGATCGGTTCAAAAGGGGAAATCAAAGGTTCAAAGAAGTAGGGTAGAAACAATTTGTAAATGTAAGGAAAAATCTGCGGAAGAATTACGTGTCGTGTTAGGTCGTCCGCTAAGGTTTTTTCAGAAAACTCTGTCGACCTTTCATGCACGAGCAAATCGTATGCTGTTATATATGATTGTGCAGGGTTCTTGAAGTAATTCAGGATGCCTTCCTTAAAATCATTCACTGTCCTATTTTTTATGAATTTTTGCCAGTTGCCAAATATCAGCGGGACTCTTGATTGATTGGTTCTAGCTATTTTGTCAAAATGTTTCCACAGTTCAGGCCACTCCGAACCAAGCAGTCTAAACAGTCCTGCAGTTGTAAGCTCAATATAGCGCGCCAGCGGGCTTTTCATAGTTTGGATAAGATATTGCGATTCAAGAAATTCTAAATCTCTGCGGACTGTTTCAAAGTCCCCCACTCTTTCCCCCTCAATCTTTCGTCTCGCCAGCGCGTACCTCGAAGGAGCCGGTCCTTGCTCAGCTAGTGCAACTAAAACGCGATATTGCGTTTTAGTCAATTCAGGATAGTATTCACGCCACCTCAGTTTTATGTCTCTCTTCAGAGCCTCGATTAGTTCCAAAATCTGCTTATCTTCTTCTTCAAGGGACCATTGTTTCTTCCGGATAAAAACTGACCACTCCGGCAGTCCGGGAGCCATAAAAGTTGTCACTCTATCAGGACCTATGTTTATCCTTCTAATTACTCTGTACTTTTTAGGTTCTTTCTTTTTTTCAGTCATGTCATGAACTCGCGAAGGTGATCCTCGACACGCGCTCAAACCCGACCATGGGGCTTAAGCTTAAATCCTATAAAGAGAACATGCTGAGTCCTTCTTTTGACTATTATGAAGGCAAAATCTGCAACTGAAATACAGCTTGCGACCAATGTTTCTAAAACAAAAGTAAACATAGGTGGGCTTAAGACCTTCGCTATGCAGCAATTGCCACGAGATTGGCCGCTCCGTGAACTACTTCTTGCCGAAAGCGACGAGTTGGAAATTTCTATTTTCCTCGCAAGATTGCCAATTTGGGTCCAACTTAGTAATTTCAAAAGGAGTCCTCGATAATATGATGGGTAATTCCAATTTACGATTTTCAAGCAAATCATTCCCGAAGGACCTTGGAAATGCGAGCATAGAAGCCCTTAGATTCCCATCTTTTGCGAAGCTCAGCTACTTTTACTCCCAAGTAAAGGTAGCGGTTGCTACCATAACTCTGGGTTCCATAGTAGCAACATTTATTTGCTTATTCTACTATATTTGTAGTAGTCTACGGGTCGTGTAAAACATGGTGCAGAAAACGGAGGCGAAAGAGCCAGGACCCTACGATAGCATCGACAAACGGCTACAGTGTATATTGAACGTTCGGGTCTCATTAGACGAGATTCTGAGGTATATGCACGAATACCTATCTGTTAATCGTTGGCTTTTGGGTGTTAGCGGTGATTCTCTGACCCAATTGGATGTTCAAGGAAGCACTGTTCGACACTATGTAGGATACTTGATTAAGTTTTGTATGCTAGTCGGCAAGAGCCCTGATGAGATTATTGAGGAACGATTTAAGATAAGGAAAAGCTCAAATACATTCATTCAAACAAAATATGAAGTACTAGCCCAAAGTTTCTCACAAGGGTACAAGCAACAAGGAAAGTTAACGGCTGCCCGAGAAGCTGTTGTAGCATTGAAATCCTTTTTTACAAAGAACGCAACTCCACTTTTGATTAAGTCACCTAGGAAGTGTCTCAAAGAGGAGAAATTTCGGCTTACTATAGAAGAAATAAAGAAGATCTTAAAATATTGCGATATTAGAGAAAGAGCAATATTTCTTATTCTATTACAGAGCGGCATGAGACCCGAGACTCTTCTACTTTTAACATATGGCGACATAAAAATCGACTTTGAATCGAAGACTGTACCACTGAAGATATACATCCCCGTTACTAAAGTAAAAGGCAAATACGCACCATATATGGTCTTGTTAGGAAAGGATGCATGCGAAGCATTGCAAGAATATTTTAACTACAGGAGATGTGGAACGGAGAAAATTGAACGAGAGATCATTAAAGATAATTCTCCACTAATAGCAAAGATTTCTAAACCAGAACATATAAGCTATGGTGAGCTGAGAAAACTCTGCGAAAAAATAGGCCCGTTGTTACCAACTCTGGGTATTAACAAGAAGGTTAAACTCTATGTCTTCAGAAGGACTTTTGAAACGATTATGGAGAAACATATGCCAATAAACTGGGTGGATCGTCTCATGGGACACATTAAGTATAGGGGAATTCAAGGTGAGGCTTACTCAACGCCCACTATTGAAGAGTTGGTGGAAAGCTACAAAGAAGCAGAGCCTTACATTTCCGTGAGCGAGGTGGGAATTGATAAAAAACCAATCCAACTCGAAGTGATGACGAACCTTGCTAAAATGCTAAATATAAATCTTGAAGAAATCATGAGAAGAAAAGGAGCAACAAATTTAAACGAGATGTCAGATGAAGAAATATGCTCTTTATATGATATATTTAGAGAAGCACTGAAAACATTATTAACACATCAACCGGTAAAGCCCCAAGATAACATAGACATTTTCAAGAAAAGTGGTGGTCACACGCTTAATCCAATCAAAGATTCTGCGGCGAATTCCGGAGAATATGAATTTGAGATAATACCCGAAGAAGAATTGATTAAGTCATTAGAAAATGGCTTTGAGCTATTGAATGAGTTATCAGATCACAGATTTCTCGTAAGGAGAAAACGAAGATTCGGCTCAAGTTGAAAATCAAAGCTGTAAGGGCGACTCTTCCGCCCCGCGTCGCTATTTTTCCTCAAATTGGTCTAGAATTTCCTGAAGGTCTTTGGCAATTTTTTGCCCTTTTAATTCAAGGCAATACAGCATTTTTCTCTTTTCAGTTTGGCTCGCCTTTTTTGTAACCAGCCCCAGCTTCACTAATTCTGAGATACGTGCCATTCCGGTGCTTTTTGATCCTCCTATTTCCATAAGAATCTCGTCAAGCCCTTTGCTCTTAGACCTATACAGGCATAGTAAAGTGCGGATTGCCCGTGATTTCTCCAAATAGATAAGCAGTTGCTCGCTTTTTTGGGACATTTGATCACGTAACATTGTGAAGAAAGTTTATATTTAAGAATTGTCTACTAATTTCGTAAACAATTACGTAAGTGATAGAGGATGATACTGGGTTGATTGACGACTGCGACATGAAAATCAAGGAACTAGACGGAGAGGTTGTGAACCTAAGTGGCGTGAAGGAGATACATCATGGTTTACGTAACCTAAAAGTTAGTCAAGCTGTATTTATAATTGAAACACAAAGCGTATTGACACGAGGTATAATGTTCCTTTGGGATGATGATGCTTCTCGAGTTCGGGACCTAGTTCTTGGAGCCCGTTATCGATTTGAAGCAGCGGTTAAAACACACGGAACCGAAATGATTCTTTTCTTCTTACCGTGCCAAACATGTTTCAAAGTTTTAGCTCGCACGGAGGGCTAACTTTGAGAGAACATACGCGGCAGTTTTCTGTTTGTGGCATCATCGCAAATCATTGCTCTGATATTTCTGAAAAATACTGCACGTGCATTTTCGCTGCCTATTCACTTTCATGCGAGGCTGAATTGAATTGTTAACACCCTCAATCAAAGTAAACAGCGAAGTTGAATGCCCCATATGCGGAAGCAAAGTGGAGCGAAACAGACTCAGGATAGCTGAAACCAACATAAAATTCCTTCATGAACATTATGTAGATGGTAATTTGGATGAAACGCTGGACATTTGGCGTACTGTTTTTGAAATGATTCCGGAGATAGCAATGAACCTTTCAAACAAATCTGCGCTCGAAGAGTACTTTAAGAAAATCCAAGAACAAATCGCTCGCACGGTTGTAACTCCAATCGCCTTACTTGTTGAAAATGCGAACCGGCTTATGGAAAGATTGTCCGAGTTAACGGAAAGTGTTCCAACGAACATCAAGGAGGAATTCAACGAGGTAAACAAAGAACTCGCTGAGAAATTGAAAAACATGGAGAAGAACTCCATGGAAGCTCCATTAATGATGTTCAACGGGACGTTAAACCCGCTAATGGAGAAACTGGGGCAGTTGATAGAGAAACTTCCTAAAGATATAAGGGAAGAGTTCAAAGAAGTTAAAACAAATCTTCAAGAAAGACTCTTAGAAATCAGAAGCACCGCTGAAAATTCCGGCATTGCAGTGGGAAGCGAGGTAAAGGAGCTCCGCGACAGCATTAACAATTTGATCAATAAGCCTGCCGTGCTGGGTCGCGTTGGAGAGGGCGTTCTTGCAGAATTATGGAAGGCTGAATTTGCGCAAGACCTCTTTGACCCGAAGGGAGGTGCTGGAGAACCCGATGCGTTGGTGGTTCCCTATTTGGGAATGAACGGCGGCAATTATGGACGGAAAATTTCGCTAGAGCGAAAGGCTGGAGCCCAGAAGTACTCTGGAAAGCACCTTGAAGAAGTGGGGCGACATGCAAGAAAGTACGGGGCAACGCAGGCAATGCTTGTCTATGATAGTAAGGCAAATCTGCCGGAGGAGTTTCGTCCAATGAAAGTATTGTTCAGGTCTCAACAAAAACTGACAATAGCCGTTGCCTGTCTTGACGAAAGAACCTGGGTCACCGCCCGGGAGATACTAGAAGTACTCCAGATCATAGACCCTCCCGACGACGAATCCCAAAATCCCATAAATGCGATTGAATTGGATAAAGCCATATCAGACATGCAAACCATCAACGCAACAATTGATAAACTCAGAAAAACCAACAACGCAGCAATGAGAAACTGCGAGGGAACAAGAACACACATAGAAGAGCTTGAGGAATCCATATTGAGCTATCAGAATAGACTGAAGCAAATCATCGACAAGCGAAATAAAGGGGAATAGAGAGGCGTTCAATATTCCATGCCAGACATCTTTAGTAAGAAGAAAAGAAGCGAAGTGATGAGAAGAATTAGGTCGAAAAGCACAAGGTCTGAACTAACTGTTCGTAAGCTTCTGTTTTCTTATGGTTTCCGTTACCGCCTTCATGAAATCTTTACAGCAACAATCGTCATGTTTAAAGCCAAAGATTTAGCCACACTGTTCCAGCCTCATAGCTCAAACCTAATCCTAACAATACCAACGTTCACTGTGCTTTTACCCACTTTCTTAAGCTTTCCACTAGACGTGCCCCAATGGCTCATACCACCACATCTAATCTACACGTTAATATTTTCAGCTTCCATAATCATTGACATTTCCCAAGTTCTCAAAGGCATTTCATTCAGTAGGGTTCCCTGATAGTTTAAAAGTGCCGTAACCGCCTTTGAAACTAAAGCTTGTAAAACATATGTCTTATGAGAAAGCAAATCTATATGTGCTAGAAAGTTGATGATAATTATTTAATCTTAAAATTTTTCCGAACGTTTTATACGTAATAAAAGACCTAGATATTCTGTGTGCATGCATTATGAATCGCTCCCTTTTAGATGTCTATTTTGATTTCGTTTGCATCTCTCCAGAGTCTCCAAAAATGGTTTTCATAGTGTTTTACTATCTCTGGAGCATTTTCAAGAATTGCAAAAGCATTGACTTCCGAAAATGTATCTATTTTTGTATGCTTCTCTCCCCTTTCATCTTTGAATTCCACAGTTCTCTTATCATTCCAAGCAAACTGTGTAGGCGTATAGTTAGAGGTGCAGACATTGATTTTGTCATCATCCACAATTATGAATTTATCATGCACGAGTCTGTTGAAACGCTGTTTGACCTTCAGATAATACTGGAAAAGGCATTCTACTATTGCGGCTCGCCTTTTGTCTGCCAACCCTGCTGAGGTAACTTGTTTCAATGCATAAGTCTCAAGTTTCGGGTTAGCTTCTTTAATTCTCTTGAGTGCGGATACTATTGACTTAGCATTTGGGTCAAATGGTAAAGCATCATGAAAATGCTGTGAGCATATTAGTATTCTGCGTTGAGCCTTTTCAAGCATTTCAATGATTTTTTGGCTAGCGTAGTGATTGCTTCCCACGCCATCGATTGTATAATATGGAGAACTGAAGAAAGCTTTGGAAAAAACATCACCTTGCACATTAACCATGGTGTCTCTTGCATTGAATTGAAAATCGTCTAATGGTTCTTTGCCCAAGTATTTTTCATAGGGTATTGCTCTCTGTAAAAGGTCTGTAAAGAATCGATTGAATCCTTTCTCATAAGTTTCTTCATTCTCAATGACTAGTAAATCCTCGCTGTGAGGAGGGTCACCAGTAGAAAAATTTCCTGATGAAATGATGCATTTTTTCCAGCCCTCACCAAAATCGGCAAAAAACGCTTTCACATGGAAGCTGTAAGAAGGACCTCCTCCAGCATAGAGAGCACCAAACCAAGAATACATATGAGGAAAAATGTAAAGACGTATGTGACGTTCGGAAAGAATCTTTGAATATATCTTCTCTGCCTCAACCTGCTTTGAAGTCTTTCCCAAGCCTTCGACTTTTACTCTTTTATTAGTGTAGCCTCTAAGTGGAAGACTAACCACATTGACCTCAGTTCCATTAACAGCCATATTCTTGAAGAAAGAATAGAGAGAGGGATTATTGAAGAGATAAAGAGCTGCATTTATGGTCTTTGCACCTTTCAATTCTGACTTTAGGTCTTGCAAAAGAAGGGGACAACTTCCATCAGCATGTTTTAAAGTTGTTTTGGATGGAAGTTCACAATAGACTCTAAAGGGCATGAATCTCTATTGCTTTCAATCCAAATATAATCTCTTCTACCTGTTCACTCGCTTCCCATAGTCTGAAAATAGGAACAAAGGTCTGTTAGAAAGCATATCTCATGTTTTGGTTTTCTGCTACAGATTAATGCAGAGAAGTCTATTATTGCCCAATTGAATTCTTTCGCTTTTCCCTTTGGGAGCAGCCTCTTCAGCCTTTCCTCTATCTCATTGTCTTTGATTTCTTTCCAATCGAAATACCGACCAACAACCCTTTTTACGTTCATATCTACGATTGGCTGGTTTTTGTTGAATGCGAAACAAAGAATAGCATTTGCAACATAATCTCCTATTCCACTAAGTTTCAAAAGGTCCCCTTTATTTGAGGGAATCTTGCCTTTGTGTTCGCTTAGTATTGCAGAGGCTATCTCCTTGAATTGTCTAGCTCTCTGTCTTTGAAAACCTAATCGCCTAATAGTGTCTTCAATGTCGGAAACTTTTGCTTGTGTAAGACTGTGGATATTAGGAAACTTCTCAAAAAATAAGTCATAAACTTTCATGACATGCCCATACGTAGTTTGCTGCAGTAACTTTTCCGCAACCAAGATTCTGTAAGGGTCTGTTTCATGTCTCCAAGGAAAATCTCTCTTGCTAGAAACAAACCATACAAGAAGCCTTTTGGAAAACTCGGACTCTTTCTTAGATAGTTTCATCTAACCACTTTTCTATCTTTGGCTGCGGTGGAATCAAATTGTTCAAGGCTGCAGCTATGCATTTAGCCAAAAGAGGGGGAACTGCATTTCCTATTTGCACATACTGAGAGTTCAATGGTCCACTGAAAATGAAGTTATCTGGAAAAGTCTGGATTCTTGCACACTCTCTAACTGATAGCCTTCTGTATTTGCTTATGTCATCAGTGAATTCCCATTTGTCTTGTCCAATTTTTTTCATAGGTGGACAACTAGGATGAACTGGTGTATGCCTACCACTCGCTTGAATAGTGAAACTTACTTCATCCCATCCTCTGATTCTGTTTCGAGACATATAACGAGAGGAGAAGCCAGTATGGTCATAATACTCACCTTCCTTGGGTTCTGGGAGGTCTCCGATGGCTTCTCGTAAGGTAACATATGGTTTCAAAGGAGGCTTTCCATGAGTCTTCTTTGGAAAAACAAATTCCATATTCAAATCTTTTCTAACGCCCACAATAAACACTCTTTCTCTATCTTGAGGAACACCATACTTTTTTGCATTAAGAAGCTGCCATTTCACATTGTAACCACATGACTCAAACTCTCGAATCATAAGGTCTATGGCTCTTATGGTCTTGAAAGGAACTATGACTCCTTTCACATTTTCTGCTACGAAAGACTTGGGTTTGATAGTCTTTAGAACTCGTGCAAACTCAAGATACAGATAGTTTCTTTTGTCGAATGCATCTCTGTTTCCAGCGAGACTAAAACCTTGACAAGGATAACCGCCAATAACTAGGTCGGCATAAGGAAAACTCTTTACGTTCCGTATGTCTTCTCTCAAAGGTTGGATTGAAAAGTTTTGTGCGTAGGTTTCGCAAGCATATTTGTTAGTATCATTAGCCCAGATTATTCTATGCCCTGCTTGCTCGAACCCTGAATCAAGCCCACCGCAACCACAAAAGAGTGAAAGGGCATCCATAGTTCTTTCACTTTTTTAATGTTTCTTCTTTGACATAAGACTTTTCAGATAGATAGGCTATGACAATGTTCCTCACAATTTCAGAGTCAGTATCGCCAATTGTCCCCCTTAACTTTTCTACAAGTTTCCATTGTCCATTAGCGAAAGTAACTTGAACCTTTCTTGGCATCAAACTCTTCTCCAACACTCTCCAGAGAATCTTAGTGGAATGCATTAATATTCTTTTCGGTTAACCTTATAAAAACTATGCTTTAAGATATGTGTATGGCTCGGAAACTTAGAATGAAATGTTCTCATTGTGGTCATTGGAATCGTGTTCCAGTAAACAAGGTTTTCATTGAACAACCTACTTCAGAGCCTAAAGTTAAAGCCTACATCCCAATGTATGAACCGCTAAAAACTGAAACATGCAAGAAATGCAAAAATGTTATAGCGGAACCAAAAGAACTAATTGGAATCACGAAATCAAACATTATAGATTCCTAAGGATTATTGGTTATTTAGATTCAATTGAAGATTCTTCCGCAAATCATAAAGAATGAAACAGAAGAAATAATAAGTAGGTGTGAGAATGGGGATTGCAAAATCAGCCTTCCAAACGCCCCTTACGATAAAAGAAGCAATTGAAGACATTCATAAGAAGAAGTTTCTACTTCCCGCCATACAAAGAGAACTGGTCTGGAAACCTGAACAAATTATAAAGCTCTTCGATTCCTTAATGCGAGAATATCCTATCGGTTCTTTCTTATTCTGGAATGTTGACAAGGATAGAATCAAAGATTTTCAGTTTTATGAATTTGTGAGAAATTACCATGAAAGGGATAGTAAGCATAATCCCAAAGCAAATGTTACGGGTGAAGAAAGCGTTACAGCAGTACTTGATGGACAACAGAGGCTAACTGCCCTATACCTTGGGTTAAAAGGAACGTATGCTTACAAGATACCTTGGAAAAGATGGAATAGTAACGATGCGTTTCCTACAAGAAAACTATATCTTAATCTCCTTTCCAAATCCGACGAGTTTGACCTACTCTACGATTTTAGGTTCTTAACTCCTCTTGAGGCTTCCATGACAGATGAAAAAACGTATTGGTTTGAAGTTGGCAAAATACTCGATTTCACAAGCTTAAGGGAGATAAATAAGTATCTTCGAGAAAATGGCTTAATTGAAAGCGTATTCCCTGAAGAATGTCTCTTCAAACTTTATGAGGTTAGTGAAAGAAGGGTTATCAATTATTACCTTGAGACTTCTCAGGAGTTAACTAAAGTTCTCAACATATTCATAAGGGTAAACAGTGGAGGAACTATCCTCAGTTATTCTGACCTTTTGCTTTCCATTGCTACAGCTCAGTGGAAAACAAAGGACGCTAGAGAAGAAATAATAAGCTTTGTAGATGAGATTAACAGAATGGGAGACGGTTTCAATTTTGACAAAGATTTTGTTTTAAAGAGCTGTTTAGTTCTTAGCGACATAGTGGACATTGCGTTCAAGGTAGATAATTTTAACATTACCAACATGAAAAAAATAGAGAAGAACTGGGAAAACATTAAGAAAGCTCTAAAGCTCTCTGTCGACCTAGTTTCTAGCTTCGGCTATAACCTTGAAACATTGACTTCCACTATTGCTGTTATTCCAATAGCGTATTACATTATTATTCTTGGAAACCCAGATGGCTTTGTTCAATCATCAAATTACCGACAAGATAGAGAGAAAATTGGTAAGTGGTTGAGATTTTCACTGATAAAAAGAAGCTTTAGTGGTCAACCAGATAATGTCCTTAGACCATTAAGGAAAATAATAAGTGAGAATCAGAAAAGATTTCCATTTGCCAAAATAACAGACCATTTCAAAGGAACAAACAAATCACTTACATTCGCAGAAGAGGATATAGAAAGCTTACTTTATTACAAATATGGTGAGCCGCATACTTTTTCTGTGCTATCACTCTTGTACCCAACATTAGACTTTAGAAACAGGTTTCATCAAGACCACATCTTCCCCAGAAGTTTCTTCAAGAAATCTGAAATGAGAAAAAAGGGTGTCCCTGAAGATAAAGTAGAATTTTACCTAGAGAACTATAATTACGTCGGCAATCTACAACTATTGGAAGGTCTCCCAAATGAAGAAAAATCAAACACCGACTTTAAAACATGGCTTGAACGAACATATCCTAATAAAGATGAAAGAAAGGAGTATATGAAGAAACACTTCATACCACAAGATATCGACTTAAGCTTCAACAATTTTGAGCAATTTCTCAAAGAAAGAAACAAAATCATCCTGCAAAAGTTAAAAGAAACATTGTCATAGTCTACAGAAGAAAACAAGCACATTCTCTTTCAATACAAAGAAAAAGAACTACAGAACATTTCGTATGTCGAAAGGCTTTTTAAAGTTGCAATGAATGAATAGTCGGTGTGAAATCCATACGAGAATCTACATAACCCACTGTTCAGCCAAGAAGGAACCGTCACTTGAAAACACTTCTCGCCAGGTGACGCCTGATGTTGCATGCATGCAAGCTTCTAATGTTGGACTTGAACCCATTCAGGTCCAAATCCCGAGTAGACCAAAACTGAAAGGTGTGCAATTCCATTAGTTCTTGCGAACAGCACGCGCGCCAAGATCCAACCAACATGCTCTTTCTGACATATCACGTATATAGACAAAACACCACATGTTAGCATTATGTTGATTGATCCCATTCAGTTTGCCGAAGACACCGAGAAGATTGTTGTCAAGGGAGCCCTCAGAAAATATTATCGATTGGCCAGACCAGAAAGGTGGTATGGTGGAATCTCAAGCGCCTATTGTTGTGGATGCAACCTGCGATGTGTGTTCTGTTTTAGCGGCTTTCCAAGAGATAAGCCGCAAGACATAGGGCAGTTCTATGACCCCAGACAAGTGTTCAAAGAGCTTCTCCTCTGTGCGCGAAAATACGGCTATGACAAGCTTCGGATCACTGGGAACGAGCCAACACTGGGCAAGGAGCACCTTTTCCGTGTAATAGAGTTGACTGAAAAAACCAATCTTCTCTACATCCTTGAATCCAATGGAATCCTAATCGGACATGATGAAGACTATGCAAGGAGACTGGCAAAATACAAGCATGTTCACGTGAGAATATCATTGAAGGGCACCGACAACCTAGAATTCTCGAAACTCACAGGAGCAAACGCAAACGCCTTCGACCTCCAACTAAAGGCACTGGAGAATTTGACAAACTACAATGTTCCATGCAACCCCGCGGTCATGACCTCCTTTAGTCCCTCAGAAGGGGTTGAAAGACTGAAAGAAAGGCTCCAAAGAATAGATCAAAGCCTCGCCAACAAACTAGAAGAAGAAAGCGTTATCCTGTACCCGCCAGTTATCAAGCGACTGAAAGAAAAAGGTATCAAACTCAATGCTAGCGCGCTACCAACTAAGACTTACAGAAGCAAATATTATTGCGCCTAACGATACGGTCGCAGCAATAAATGCCCTCGCGGACGTTGCATTAGCCAATCCCACGAAATATATCAGGATCTGACCTTGCAGAAGCTCAGTTTGGTTCGAGGCTGAGGGAGGTCTACGTTTGGGATTCAGTTCGTCTAGATGATCCATCCATCGTCTACATTCTTGAGTGGTTAAATTATCTGCGAGAACATGGCCTCGGAGGTAGAGTATGGGAGATCTCCAGGCAGCGAGCATGGCAGATAATGAGAAGACTCGGAATAATGAACCACAGTCAGCGTCACCTTAGAGCATCACAGCTGGCTGATGTTCTGGATCCTTTCGAATTGAAAGAGGCTCTTCACAGAGAGACCATACCTATCGAGTACGTCCATCGTGCTGAAAGTCGAAGACTTGCAAAGGAAGAAGAGGCTGACCGAATTTAGTTCGGATAGAGCGATTAATTGAAGCAATGTAATGAACTGTCAAGCATTACTTTTCCCTTCGGCTTTTGGGGGTATCAATCTGAAATCATATGTTTCAAGCGATTTGTTGATGCCACTTTTTGTACATCTTAGCGTCAGGATGAAGCCTCT
>Ga0315280_10006918_pt1 | contig 15463 bp, 19 predicted proteins | sample YL17G06_40_MG_FD_203697 | JGI IMG/M metagenome (GOLD analysis project Ga0315280, IMG submission 203697) | Sediment microbial communities from Yellowstone Lake, YNP, Wyoming, USA - YL17G06_40 | ecosystem: Environmental > Aquatic > Freshwater > Lake > Sediment | place: USA: Wyoming | collected... | reverse complement strand
CGTAGCTAGAATTCTGGCAATCTTGAGGATTTAACCTGAGATATAGCCTAAGTGCGAGAATCTGTTCGCCCGCCCATGAAGAGATCGGGGGCGGCAGGGATGCGGCTTGGCGGCGAGGATGAATTGCAGGAATCCGATCGAGCAGGATCGCATTCCACACGGTCGCTCCCCGGATTCGCCCGGCCCTGCAGCGCTGGAGGTGCGGAGGCCTGGGCAGTGATGGGCAGGACCGCTCGCTCGTCTCCTGCAATCCGGTCGAGAGGGATGGCCGGGAGCTCCTGCGTGGCTGCATGCCGCTACTGATATCTTGAATTCTCGGTCGTAGCGCCGCCTGGTCTTCTTCATGTAATTCCCTCCATAAGTTGACATTGCTTAACTCATTGTCCACTCGGAGGGGTTCACTCCAGCTTCATCCAGAGCTTCTTTTTGGGAAGTATGACTAAAGATCTCCTCCGCTTTGGAGATAAGCACCTTCTGATCATGCGATACAAAATGCGCTCTGGCTCAGTCTCTGAGCCTGTTGGGGCTAATAAATCGTTGATTAAGGTTTCAGAGCCGCCGAAGGGGCCAGAAATGCTGGAGAAGTTCGGCGATAAAATTCTTTCAAAGGTGCTTGTCCCTACTGACTTCTCTCAGCCAGCGGAGGCTGTACTCTCTGCTGTCAGGAATATGAAGGGCGTAGGAGAAATTGTTTTGTTACATGCGGTCTCTAGAGGAGAGTCGAAAGATGAGATCGAAGCTGCAGTTAACGATGCTGCAGAAAAGCTTAACAGCATCAGCCAGGAGCTGAGAAAAAGCGGCGTAAAGGTTACACCGCGCGTTGCAGCCGGGTCCCCTACGGAAGTTATACGCTCGATAGCAGAGGAAGAAGATGTATCGATGATAGCGATGAGTTCTGTTAGAGGAAATGCGCTGATGGTGAGGAGGATTGGAAACGTAACATACGATGTGGCGAACACTGCATATCGACCAGTCCTTGTAATCAGATTAAAGGTAGTGTATAATTACATTTTCTGAGCGCGCTCCTCCATGCTGAGGCACCTCCTGGCGGTCAGAAACCCGTTAGGAGACCCATTTTCCGACCGATGCCCTTTAATTTTGTCGTAATGCCCCGCTCCTCTGCAGTGGAATAAAGTGAACATAATCTGATTTAAGGTTTGATCTGGTAACTTATTTGCGTCTTTATACAGCGGTGCCTAGGGGTGTGTGCCAATTTTGATGTAAAATAGTAGTAGTATCACATGGCAAAAATAACCTTGCTGCGAATGACATGACAGCAGGTTATTTAATCACACGATATAATAATTAGCCCTGTATCCCTAAGTTGTCGAGACTTAAGGAGGGACACAGAGCCATGAATATATCGGACTTTGCAGAAGATAAAATTAAGAATATAATTAGATGCTTTATTAATCGCAACCTCAATACCTCTTAATTTAAGATGAGGGAAAAGAGGTAAATAGCTTCCGCTCAAAGGCGGACATGCATTTGCGATGGGATGGACCGCTCGCTCTTGCCTGCATTCAAGTTGAGCGGGATGGCCGGAAGCCCCCCCCGCGCTCCTTGGAGCTGCACCTTTGGCTTTGCAAAAGCCTTAACTTATATTCTGTGGCCTGGATATATTCTTGGTCGCATTGGTCGCGTTCTGAAGCGTGTTTATGTTGATCACTTCGGTCATGTTACCAATCAAGATTATATTCAAGCTATTGTTCTGAATCGTAATTGTGTTCGTATTCACGTTTGTGACCACATGTGTCATATTCTTAGGTAGGGTCATGTTTGTCAGGTTCTCAGGCAAGGTCGCATTTTCTTGATCTGCAAAGGCTACGCCAAAAAAGAGCGCCAAGAGGATGGACGTGAGCATCAATCCAATTGTTGACGAGCTTTTCAATTCTCTCTCTCTCCTTGTTTTTCGTAGTATTCGACCTATTTAAATTTAAGGATTTCTGGTCGTGAACCTTTAATTGGTTTGAGTTTTGTGATGTGGAATATCAAGAGCGCTCTACGCTCCAGAAGGGGCCTGGTTTTTTAGGATGCTGCATCCAAGGACCTGGCTGAAGGTTGCATGCCGCCCGCAATCCGGTTGATCAGGGATGGCCGATCGCACATGGAGGCGGAAGGGATGCGGATTGGCGGAGCGGATGGCTGCCGGATTCCGGTCGAGCAGGACGGCCTTATCGTAGGCTTGCATCGCCTCTTCTCATGAGTCGTTTAGCTCGAGTTCCAATACCAGCCTTCTGCTGTATTTTCCTGCGCACCTGCAGTGATGCAGAGCGCTGCCAGAGCCAGCAGAGCGAGAGCAACCTTGGCTCCTACTATTCTTCTCAGTTTCATTCGATCACCTCTTGTTTAGATCATGTCAATCGATGCGGGCAACACAATCTCGAAAAAAAATGGCGAGAGATCAGCCCTTGTATCCCATCTCTCCGGCTTTCGCAAAAGCAGCATCAGCCTCAGCCTGGCGGTCCAGCGCCTTCAGTGCCTGTCCCTTCTTGAACCAGGGCCTGGGAAACGCCGGGTCCACTTCTGTAGCCTTCTCGTAAGCTGAAAGAGCCTCGTCGTACCTGCCCAGGGCCATCAGGGCGTCGCCCTTCTGCTCCAGTCCAGGGAAGTGCTCCTGGTCCAGCTCAATGGCCTCATCAAAAGCCTCCAGGGCCTCATCGGTCCTGTTCATGTCCAAGAGGACGCTCCCTTTGGCCTGCAAGAAGCGAGCGTTCTCAGGATCGTTTTTGATATTCTCCTCGATCTGGCTTAGAGCGGTTTCATAGGCCTCGACAGCTTCGGAGCTTCTGTTCAGCGCCTTCAAGGCATCGCCCTTGCCCGTCCAGGCGGAATACATCTTAAAATCGACCTTCAGCGCTGAATCGAAGGCTCCTAAAGACTCGTTATACCTGCCCAGCTTGTAAAGGGCCTCACCTTTTCCGAAGAGCGCTGTAGAGTCGTTCCCGTTCAGGGCCAGGACGCCCTCGTAGGCCTCCAGGGCTTTGTCATACCTGGCAGTCTGATCAGCTGCAAAGGCCATCATGAGCCAGGCCGACCTGTCCCTGGGATTCGCCTCGGTTACGTTCTCGTAGGCTTCGATTGCCTCTGCATAGCTTCCCTGGTCGATGAGCACGGTGGCCTTTTCGTGCCAGGTGCGTGATAGGTTCTCAGGCGAGTCTGCAGCTTCAATTGCCTTCTCAGCCCTATGCAGGGCCTCGGCGTAAGCCTGCTCGGATTCGTTCTGCTGCCCGAGCCTTGCCAGGGCCTCGGCCTTCATCATCCGGGCTCCGGGGTCATCAGGACTGATCTTCAGAGCGGCATCGAAGGCCTCCACAGCCTCGTCGAGCCTGCCCATCTGCATCAGGGCAGAGCCCTTGCTGGTCAGGGCCCATCCGTATTTGGGATCGGCTTCGAGAGATTTGTTGAAGGCCTCCAGGGCTAAGTCGTATTCCTTTTGCTCGGCATAGACCACGCCCTTGCCCCGCCAGGACTCGGCGTTTTTGGGATCCAGCTCCAGGGCTTTGTCGTAGGCCTGCAGGGATTGGTTACGCAGATCGCCAGGATTGCTGCTGAAGAGCGCGCCAGTGCTGAGAGCAAGGCCCTTGTAATTCCAGAGCGTGGTGTTTTGGGGCTCGATCTCGATGGCTTTTTCGTAGGAACGCACAGCCTCATCCAGCGTTTTGATCCTGATGTCGCCCCTGGACTCCATGGCCAGGAGCACCTGGGCCTGGCCCTTTGCCCTCCAGGCCTCGGCATAGGATTGGTTCAGCTCGATGACCTTATCATATGCTTCAACGGCCTCTTCATTGGTTCCGTTCCTGAACAGCTCCTGGCCCTTGTTGAACCAAGCCTCTGTGGTATTCTCCTGCGTCGGAGCTGAGTCGCTATAGCCCAGCTCCCTGGCCTTGGCATAGGCTGCATCTGCCTCGGAGTTTCGGCCCAGAGCCAATAGAACATCGCCTTTGCCCTGCCAGGCTACCGCATTTGCAGGATTAAGATCTAAGGACTGATTAAAAGCCTGGTGGGATTTATCGTAATTGCGCATCTTTTCGAGAACGTCGCCCTTGTCTGCCCAGACCATAGATAGATACTGGGTGTTGTTGGTAGGCATAGTCTCAATGACTTTATCTAAGGCTGCAAGGGATTCTTTGTACTTGCCCAGCTCTTCGAGAGCACCGGCTTTATTTAGCTGTGCCTCCAGGCCCGTGAAATTAGGGTCGAGCTCAAGGGCCTTATCATAGCTCTGTATAGCCTTCTCGTACCTGTCCTTGGCCATATCTGAGAGGCTATTGCCCATATGATGGAGCGCAAGTGCCTTACCTTCATAGGCTAGTGCCAGGTTTCTAGTATCATTGGCTGGTATAAGCCCAAGGGCCTTATCGAAAGCTTCCAAAGATTCGTTGTATTTGCCCAAGTTCTTGCCGAATGTGGCCAGGCCATCTAGGGAATAGCCCATATTCATCCATGCCTCCCCATAATTGGGATTTATCTCAATGGCCTTGTCAAAGGACTTGACGGCATCTTCAAAGGTCTTGTTGCGCTCTTGCCCCTGCAATCCATATGCACTCATATCCAAAGCCTTGCCCTTATGTAACCAGGCTCCAGCATTCTTTGGATTCAGCTCGACTACCTTGTCGAAGGCTTCGACTGCCTCTTTGGTCCTGTGCAGCCTCTCCAAAACCTGACCCTTCGTTTGCCAAGCTGTAGCATCTTGGGGTTTCTTCTTCAAGGTCTCATTGGCTGCATGGAGTGCCAGGTCATATGCTTTAACGGCTTCATCCCAAGATCCGCTCTCTTCCTGCTCCTGGCCCTTTTTATACCATGAGTCTGCAACCAACTCCTGAGCCCGAGCAGCTTCCTCATATCTTCCCTGCTCCTTCAGGAGATCTCCCTTGTATTGCCAGGCCTCGGACAAATTCATGTAGAAATCCCGACCGGAAGCGATCCAGCCGATGATGGTATCCACATCCTCGATGGACTTATTATAGGCATGAGCGGCTTCTTCGTCCCGTCCCAGCTTCTCCAGAGCCCTACCTTTGGAATGCCAGAGGTAGGGGTAGTCGAATATTCTCTGGTCTTCGTTGGGATAGAGCTCAATGATTCTGTTATAAGCCTGGACTGCCTCTTCATTCCTGTCCATCTTGGAGAGAGCTACAGCCTTGCCCATCCAAGCCTCGACATCGGATCGATTCAACTCGATGGCCTTTTCTTGGGCCGCTAGCGCTTCTTTATTTCTGCCCATCTGAGATAGAACGGTGCCCTTGCCCCGCCAGGCCTCGGCCAGAGCGGACTTGTCCGCACCTGCAACCTCGATGGCCTTCTGGTAAGCCTGGAGAGAGTCGTTGTACTTGCTCGGATCAGCAATGACGAAAGCCTCCTGATAGAGGACGAAGCCTTTGCCGGACCAGGATCTGGCATTCTTGGGATCGATCTGCAGGGCCTTATCGCAGGCATGGATGGCGTCAGTAAAGGTTATGTCTGTCCCTCTCCGGAGAGCTCCAGATTCACATTGCTGAGGGCCTTGCATTTGGCGCACCAGGCCTCTTTGTATTCGGGATTCAGTTTGACGGCCTGGTCATAGGCATCAACTGCTGCCTGCCAGGATCCCATCTTTTCCAGCTCCTGGCCTTTCTGATACCAGCTCTCTGCGGTGTTCTCCTGCGCCAGAGCAGTGAAGCATAGCGAAGCCAGGGTCATCAACACAACAGCGAACCCAGCTTTCGCTGACTTATTATTCCGTGAAATGAAATCACTCTCCTTTTTCTTCGGTACACGCCGAAGGCGACCGAAGTCAAATAACTGGGGCAATAAGCCCCACTGTCCCTACCCACTATCTACTTAGGCATTTGACGTATTACGACATTCAACGAATATAAATCTTACTTATGTCGTAGTGCGCCTAGAAAATTTCTATGCGGGATTCTCATCCCCCGCATGAGATAGTATATCAAGAATCCACATCTATAGGCTGTGTGATTTAAGTCCGCAACATCCGAAGTCTACACTGAAGCTAGGTTTGCCAGTAGATCGTATATACTGGCTCGTGGGAGCTGTAGGGATGCGGCTTGGCGGCGAGGATGCCCGGCAGGAATCCGATTGAGCAGAGATGGCCGGGACCCCCGCACGCCAGGGGGCCCGGGGTCGCTCGCCGCCTGTGCAGCCGTATCTAATTGATTGGAATGGCCAGCCTCAAGGGAAATTAACATATAGATAAAATTTCTATATTGAGCCCTTAGAGGGTAATGGCGTCACTCTCCAGGATGGAAGAGCCAGGGCCTCTCCAGGTTCTGGCCATTTACTTTATCATGGGTGATCGGCCACCTTAGGCCCGTCAAGATCGCTCGCTCTTGCCTGCGTTCCGGTAGATCAGGTACGGCCAGGTCCTCTTGCGTGGCTGCATGCCACTACTTGATATCTTGAATTCTCGGTCGTAGCGCCGCCTCATCTTCTTCATGTACATCCATTGGTTAATGTTGCTTAACTCATTGTCTACTCGGAGGGGTTCACTCCACTATTTTTTTAAAATTGACTTGAAAATCTCCTGCATAAAGGGCTTTGCCGGAAGTTTCATCTTGACAAAGACGCCATTCATCTACATATGAAGCTGGAGTTCCACGGAGCAGCAGGTGGCGTTACAGGCTCGCACATGGTTCTTGACGACAGAGATTATAGAATTGGTATCGATGCCGGACTCTTTCAGGGGAGTGAGACGGATCAGAACCGACTAGGTTTTGGGCATGACTCGCGTTCACTGAAGGCGTTGCTACTCACCCACGCACATATCGACCATAGCGGCCGGATACCACTGCTGGTCAAAGAGGGCTTCACAGGCACGGTTTACTCAACCCCAGCCACCGAAGACCTTTGCGAAATCATGCTTAAGGACTCCGCTCACCTAATGGAAGAGGCAGCAGATCATGAAAGCCGCCATCCAGATCAGCGGCACGGCCCAACACGCCCTCCGCTTTACACGGAAAAGGACGTTGATCGGACCTTGCGAAAGTTCAAACCTCTTGGTTATGATAAAAAATCTGAAATTGGCGGTTTTTCTGTCAGATTTGTGGACGCAGGCCACATCCTAGGATCTGCAATGATCGAGCTGTCCTTCGGCAACAAGAAGCTGGTTTTCAGCGGCGATCTGGGGCGGTCTGGTGTGCCATTCCTTCGCGATCCTGAAAAAATGGATGATGCAGATTGGCTGGTGCTCGAATCAACCTATGGAGACAAGGACCATGAGGATATAGCTGACCGTGGGAAGAGGCTATTAGAAATTGTGCTTGATACGTTAGAGCGCGGCGGGAACGTCATAATTCCGGCTTTCGCTATCGGACGGACGCAAGAGATACTATACGAGCTGAATCCCTATGCTGAAACGGGCAAATTGAAGGGTGTAAAGTGTTTCGTAGATAGTCCTATGGCGGTCTCAGCGACGGAGATCTATAGCCGACATCCAGAATGTTTCGATGAGGAGACCTTAAGTCTTTTGAAGAAAGGTGATAGCCCGCTTGAATTCCCTGGAATTCAGTACACCAGGTCGAGGGACGAATCGAAGGCCATAAATAATCTGAGAGAGCCGCACATCATAATCTCAGCCAGCGGAATGTGTACGGGAGGTCGAGTTCTGCATCACCTTGTTCAGAACCTCGAACGGAGGGATAGCACTATCCTCTTTGTTGGCTATCAGGCAGAAGGTACGCTCGGACGAAGGCTATTCGAGGGAGCGAAAAAAGTCAACATAATGAATAAGCAATTGGAGGTAAGAGCCAGGATTGAATCACTGGATTCATTCTCGGCTCATGCTGGACAAAGCGAGATTCTGAATTGGCTGCGAGCATTCAAGAAATTTCCAAACCAGGTATTTCTCAATCATGGCGAGCCGTTTGCAGCCCAAGCACTATCTCATGCAATAAAAAGGGAGTTCGAGTCTAATGTCATCATTGCAGAAGCTGGAAAGAGATACATATTGGATTAATACTTGCAGATTGCTCCCCGGAGCCGTCCATATACTCAGCGCTGATGGCAGGGCAGGTTGGGCAGCGATGGGCAGGACCGCGATGCATGGGAGGCCAGCTACCAAGATCCGAGAACGTTGCGTGCTCGACCCTGTGCTGGCCGCAGTGGGACGATAGCTCCTGTCCCTTGAGCTGCCCGGAGGTTGAGGCGGCTCACGAGTCAGTCAAACCTTGAGAGGCTCGCAAAAATCGTCTCAGAAGTCAAACAACGACTTCTGCTTTTTCTCGGGTATAGATACAGGCTGCTTTTCTTCAGCCGCCACCGCTCCCGGCAGCCTGACCTCTATGGAGGAAACACCGGAGAAGATGAGACGACAAAGGCTGCCTTTGAAGACCGGAAAGAAGAGCTTCAGCAGGATAAAAAGGAGCTGGAAGACTGCCTGCAGCTGCCGGTCATTGAGGAGCTGGGCGCCTCGATCGCAGGCTCCAAGCTTGTGATTTAGGCATGAGAGCCGCCGTGAGCTTATGACCACAAACCCTTCAGCCTCAAAGGCGGAGCATCTTGTATGATCTGGTGGAAGGTCTAGAGTAGGGCAGCCTGGACTTGAGAGCGGAGGATAGAACCAGATATCCTGGCTGAAGGATTTCACCGGATCCCAAGTTTGCTCTTGATGACCCTGATATCCTTCTCAATTCGGGCTTGCCACTCGATATTATTTCGTGCGGCCAGGTCACCGCGCAAACCTCTTATCTCTGAGATTGTCTCCTCCTGTTTGTCTACCATATCCAGCAGAAGTGGGATCGCCTTATTCATCTGGACTGTCGTACAGAACTGAGCATATTCGCCAATCGTCATGACCTCGCCCTCGTAATCCTCGACGACAACTCTTGAGACTTCAGCACGTTCGGGGCGCCGCTTCATCTCTACCAGTCTTCTAAATGCTTGGATCTCCTGCTCGCCACCGTCAACGAGAACAAGGGCTTCTTCTCCTGTATCTCCATCTATATTATGGGCTTCAAACCTCCGGATTCTGTTGGCCATGGCCATGCTCATCAAGAAATAGCGATAGCCTACGTCATGAACTTTCGGGCCAATGATTCTGATCCTAAGCTTCATTCAGGGTAGATGTGTGCTCGCTGGTGAGAAAAACTTTTGGTTATTCCTGATCAATGATGAAGCAATACATCGCGCGATTGACAGGCTCAGGTTCGCTCGGCGGCTTTTGTGGTGGTCAAGCGTTAATCACCCACAGCCTGGCCTGGACCCAATTGAGCTGAAGTGGCCTGGAGGATCTACACGCGCCTAGGGGGGCCGTAGGGGGAGGCGGCCCGGCTCGCATGCGCCTGCACTCCGGTCGAGCGGGGATGGCCGTGCGAGGGATAAAAACTAGCCCTTATATCCTAGCTCCTTGGCTTTGGTGAAGGCAGCATCGGCTTCTGTAGTGCGACCGAGCGATTTGAGAGCCTCACCTTTGTTGTGCCAGGCTTCTGCATATTTTGGATCCAGCACTATGGCCGCCTCAAAGCACTTGATGGCTTCCTCGTACTTATTGCTACCAGCTAACTTCAGGCCTTCCTTGTTCAAGGCCTCTGCTGTAGACGGTGTGGTTGGTGGTGTAGTCGGTGATGTAGTTGGTGGCGTAGTCGCTTTTGCTTCTTCGGCGGCTCTAGTTCCAAAATAGAAACCAATTATTGTAGATACAGCACCTGCCAGTATACTTGCAAGATTGCCGACGCTTTCTGCAGTAATGCCGGATTTAACTACCGAATAAACTAGGACTAAACCCACGATAAATATAATGGCCAAAGCCATCAGGGATCTAGAAAGGCCTTTCATACCTTCGAGATCCGGTTTAAATAGTTCCACTTGCTCTTTCAAAGTTTTAGTGGGATCTATGGCAAATTTGTTTACTAGCGTTTCCATTTTTTTGTTTTCGAAATCATAAAGCTTTTTAACATTATACCCCAATATAACAAATAATATTAAAATAACAAGCGTGAATACTCCCATAAATAATGTAGGATTGATTGCAGTATTTTCAGAAGTAACGTTAGTAGGTGGAACTATACCTTTTGTGATCTCTTTGGCAGTGCTGACACTTGTATCTTCTGCCAGCCCGGTTGCTGCAAATGTTATAGATGCCAGTACCAACATAATAAACACGAATAATTTATTTTTCATACCTTTCCTCCAGTGCAATAATTAATTTCTTAGATGAAAAACTTTTCGCATATGTAGCTTGTAGTGTCCCTAAATCTTCTTGGTCAAGTTTTGGTATTTGCGTACTAATGATATGTCGCGAAATCCCAAATTAGTTGTAGCTGGCAAAATTAAAGTGCTGATTTGTAATTAATGAGGCCCTTTTTATATACTTGCGTTCTAGCCTAGATGGATCTTATGAGGCATCAAAGATGTAACGAAGATTCACTGAGTGTGCTGCAGTCTCATTCCCCGCATAAGATCGCATAGATCCCGGAACATGGGCTCAGGTCCCCAAGTGCTCTTTCGGACAGAAAGCCTCTCGTGTCACTGGCGGTCTAGAAATGCTCAATAGTGGCGGGATAAAATTGTCCACCTGCCAATCCCTGACATCTAAACTCAGGGGTTGTGTGGATGCTGGACCTAGAGGAATTCCTCATGTTGCGAGATTTATTCAACCAAGGATTGAGCATCAGCGAGATCGCCAGAAGAACAGGACATAGCCGTGGAACGGTTAGGAAATACCTTCGGTCTCAAGTTCCGCCTGCACTCCAGCAAAGATCACAGAAGCCCAGTAAGCTGGACGGTTATCGAGAATACATTCTCAGTCATTGGTCTTCGGTTAAGGAATATTTAATAAATTCTGCAATTATATTTTTACAAAAGCGGGATGCAATTGACTCGACCAAATTTTAGTTTCGACTCCGGCGATCATGTATCTAAATATCTACCACTGGGACCACGCCTAGATTTTTGACATGGGCAAGGCGATTCAGCTCTTAACCGAAGACGCATGCATTCTCAGTAGGCTTCAGGAATATCCTCTCTCTGCCAAGCGCATTTATCGCGAGATTCAAGAAAGAGGATTTACCGGGAAATACACAATCGTAAAGGATTTTGTGAGAGAGGTACGACCTAAAGTCGGAGTCTCTGTCGTATACAGATACGAGACCAAACCCGGAGTCCAATCTCAGGTAGATTGGGCGGAATGCGGTCGCATTGAGATCGATAACAAACCACGGAAACTCTATTGTTTTGTCATGGTGCTCGGATATTCTCGCATGAGGTACGTCGAGTTCACGCTGCATACAGATGTCCACACCCTGATTCAGTGTCATTTGAATGCATTTCGTTATTTCGGCGGCTACACCAAAGAGATTCTCTATGACAACATGAAGCAAATCGTACTCAAGAGAGCGCCCATCTCATCAGATTCGATTTGGAACGCTGCATTCGAAGATTTCTTCAGCTATTACGGTTTTATCCCCAGACTCTGTCGCCCTTATCGCCCGCAAACAAAAGGCAAGATCGAGAATAGCGTAGGTTTTGTGAAGAGAGATCTCCTCCTGGGAAGTGAATTTTGTTCTTTCTCTGATCTTAACCTCCAAGCTCAAAACTGGTTAGCTCGAGTGAACTCAGCCATTCACAGCACCACTAACGAGGTGCCCCTGGAACGGCTTAAGGAAGAAGGGCTCAGAGATTATGATGCAGCTTCGCCTTACCATAACATCCGGGAAGAGAATCGGAAGATATCACGAGATTCATATGTCTCTTATCTGGGTAATCGTTATTCAGTTCCTTATCGATTTGCAGGAAGGAACTGCTTGTTGCAGATCTCGGATAAAACACTCACCGTTGTCGTCGGCAGAGGGGTGATCTGTACCCATGGGATTCATCAAGGTCATGGTAAGATTTCCAGAAACAAGGAACACTTTCAAGGGCGGTTATCTAAGATCTTAAAGCAGAACTCTATTCCAAGAGCAAAGTGCTCTCCAATTTTCAAGTTCATCGAGCCGGAGGTAGAACAAAGAGCACTATCGATCTACGATTCCTTCAGCGAGGGGGTTAGAAAGTGAGTCGGCTGGAATACGAGCGTCTTCACCATAATCTCAAGCTTCTGGATCTCATTACATTCGAGTCAATCCTGGACAATTACCTGGAGATGGCAGCCAAAGACAGCAAATCCACTATCGAGATCCTGGATTATCTAGTAGCACAGGAGATTCAGAGCAAAGAGGTTTGCTCCCTCGATCTAAGGATGAGACTAGCGGGATTTCCCGTGGAAAAGAGGCTAGAAGATTTCGATTTCAAGTTCCAACCATCTATTGAAAAAGCATCGATTAAAGAGATAGCCTCTCTGAAGTTTATCCATAACGCCGAGAATGTTGTTTTCCTGGGACCTCCAGGTGTAGGGAAGACTCATCTAGCTATCGCTTTGGGAATCGAGGCTGCCAAAGCGGGATTCAGAGTGAACTTCGTTAACGCGCCTATCCTGGTTGAACGTCTTGCTAAGGCGGAGAAGGAGAAAAAGTCGGAGGACAAGATTCGAGGGCTATCGAAGTTTCAGCTCTTGATCATAGATGAGATAGTGGAGTGAACCCCTCCGAGTAGACAATGAGTTAAGCAACATCAACTCGCGGAGGGAAGTACATGAAGAAGATGAGGCGGCGCTACGATCGAGAATTCAAGATATCAGTAGTGGCAGAGCTTGAGGGTGGCAAGCCTCTTGCTCAGATCGCCCGCGAGCAGGGGATTCATCCGAGTCTTCCATCCCGGTGGAGAGATGAATTGGCGGATAATCCTAAAAAAGCGTTCAGCGGCAATGGTAATAAGTACAAGGACCAGGCTCGGATTGCTGAACTGGAGAGGATGCTCGGCCAGCTCCATGCGGAGAATGAACTTTTAAAAAAAGCCTTCGCCATGACGCAAAAGAAGGTCCGAGACGAGCGAATAAAACCGACGCTCGGAGAAGGTACATGATCATCCAGGATACTCTATCCGATGGCCTTCAATTGTCAATATCCCAATCCTGTCAGGCCCTCGAAATAAGTCGTAGCGGCTACCTCAAATGGAGGAAACAGCCGGAAATAGTTCCATTCGCGAATAGAGATAATATGGATCTGAAGGACCTGATCCAAGAGGTCGTTCTGGAATTTCCCGGCTACGGATACCGCAGGGTGACAGTGGAGCTGCAGAACCGCAGATATGCAGTTAACCGCAAGCGGGTGCTGAGACTCATGCGAGATGATAACCTGCTGTGCTTGAAAAAGAAATTCAAGCTGGTTACAACCGATTCGAGCAGGAATATCACTGCGTGTTTATGGAAGCTGTGGATAGCGTTTTCAGCTATGACCAAGTTCAGGCGTGCATTTCCACAGAGATTGAGCCGCTAGATATCGGAGGCGAAGAATGGTAAGATTCTTTGTTGGGCTGGATTTGGGTCAGGCGAGTGACTATACAGCCCTGGCCATCTTGGAGCGCAGCCGCATCGAAAACGAGAGCATCTATGACGTGCGCAAGCTTGAGCGCACCCGGAACACGCCTTATCCTAGGATCGTGGACAAGGTCACCGACATTATGCGCTCTGCGGAGCTGGAGGACGACGCCGCCCTGGTGGTCGATCAAACAGGTGTCGGCGCACCCGTTGTGGATCTCTTCAGACAGGCCGGCCTGCAGCCTATTGGCGTGCTGATCCACGGCGGCGACAGGGTGACACGAGAAGGTGGGAGCTGGAGGGTTCCGAAGAGAGACCTGGTCGGCACCTTGCAGGTGCTCCTGCAGAACAATAGGCTCAGAGTGTCATGGAAGCTGAGGCTCGCCAGCATCCTTACCGGCGAGATGCTCAACTTTAAAATCAAAATCGATCCGCGGACGGCTCATGACTCCTATTCTGCCTGGCGAGAAGCGGAACACGACGACCTGATATTGGCCACCGCCCTGGCCGCCTGGTGGGCCGAGCAGGAACCGGAACCCTGTACGTGGACGCCGCCGCTCACCAGGGAATACGCGGCCCCTGATATGGGAGTCTACGACGGGCCATATTCTGGTCTTTCTGAGATGAAGACTTACGAAAATTATGACGACTATCTCAACAGTTGGTGAAAACGATATGGAAGACAAAGAAATCGAAGAGTCTGACAAGCTCGGTATCGCTTCGGTGGAAACCTTGACCAGGAAGTACTATCCTGAAGCCGAGGAGCCCGAGAAGAAGGAGGACAAGTAAAGTGTCCCAAATCGCAGATATCGAGAAGCAGATCAGAGCCTGCAGATCCCGTATCCCGGCACTGAGGGCCGAGACAAGAAGCTGCATGTCCTTCGGCCCGGCCGGGGAGATGGAGGTCTCGGACCCGCAGAGGCTCAAGGCCCTGAACGACGAGATCGAGAGGCTGGAGGCACTGATTGCGCACAACAGCGAGGTCCTGGCCAGGCTACAGGCGATCCTGGGCGACCGGACGATCGCGGAGCTCGAGCGGGAGAAGGTGTTTGCTGCAAACCGCATCGAGGGCATCAAGGCAGAGCTTGATTACGACCTGAAGCGCCTGGTTGGCCGGGCGATCGGGATCAGCGACGACTATCTTATCGTAGGTGATCACCTCTTCCACCAGGCCGGCCGGCAGACGGTCTCGAAGGTCCTGAAAGGCGAGGAGTTTGCAGGGCTGCAACTGAAGGCAGAGTCTGAGGTCGCGGCGTTGCAGGAGAAGCTGGCGGCCTGCAGCGATATGGTGAGGCAGGCCCAAAGCGCGTTTGCGGATTACAGGCCCGTGGGAGGGATAGCATGAGCAGAAAGCAGAGGGCCACCCTCATCTCCGATCTGGATCAGCTTGTGCGGCCGGTGCCGGAGCTGGCTGTCGTTGCGCTTGCGGGTGCTGGCCACATGTTGGACAGCGAGCTGAAGCGCCAGAAGGCCGTGGGGCTGGTAGAGCAGTACGGCCAGGTAGTGATTGACGAGAGGCTGCTTGTGCCCGACATACTGTTTGCGGTCCCGAGGACCGAGGGCCTGCAGAGGGCGATCGAGGCCGGCTGGATCATCGATCAGGGCGTGAGCATTCCGCCCGGGTGGGTCAGCACGAAGGACGGGCGAATAGTCAGGCCAGGTGGGTGATGCTGGGGCCCGAGCCGAATGCGTGCTAACCTGCAAGAATCCATTCCTCTTTTTAGCGTTCCCCAACAGGCCCCAATTTGCTTCTGCCTACTTGGTTGTACACTTACTTTACGGAATGGTTTTTCGACGAATGCCTCGTATCAATTAACCAACATCGGCCAAATCAAAGATGTTCGATCGTCCTTCTCTATGTGCAAAGTTATAAATTCTGAATTTTCTTTGGACTACCTACGGAATGTGGTTTTCACGCTCTTTTTCTCATTCTTGTTGGCCACGGCCTTTTCATACGCATCTTTGACCATCTTTTCATTCATTGGCATCTCGTCCACAACACTAGTGAGGATTTCGAAAAACTAATCAATCGAAATGTTTATATACTATTAATACTATATTATTTTGTGTATGAGAACACTCATAGATTTTGCCATTAGGGAAGAATATTCTCGG
>Ga0315280_10006917_pt1 | contig 15463 bp, 10 predicted proteins | sample YL17G06_40_MG_FD_203697 | JGI IMG/M metagenome (GOLD analysis project Ga0315280, IMG submission 203697) | Sediment microbial communities from Yellowstone Lake, YNP, Wyoming, USA - YL17G06_40 | ecosystem: Environmental > Aquatic > Freshwater > Lake > Sediment | place: USA: Wyoming | collected... | reverse complement strand
CCACTGACGCCCAGATTGCCGTGGCGGAACCGCTGCTCTATTTCCTGATCCAACTGGGGAAGATCCTCTTTCCCCTTTTATTATGGCTGATCTTCTGCTGGAGTGATCTGCAATCCTGGTGGAGCCCGACTGCTTTAAGCACTTTTTCTACTATTCAAAAGCCCGGTGAGAGGAGTCGGGTTTATGAATATCCCTCCTTAAAACCTTTCAGAAGAAAGAAAGAAGAAAAGCAAAAGAAAAAATAAAATGGCTTAGTTTCATGTAAAGAAAGACGAAAGGGCATCTTAAAGGACACGGCACAAAATCCGATTTCTCGCCCCGCATTCCCATAGGCAAGCGGGAAGCCCAAAATGATTTTCTGTTTGCATTTTTTCTGACATCCATGGGTAAAAAATTGGCGCCTTCCCCTAAAGATGCCGAAAAGCAAGGGAATCATGTCTACCCCAATTTAGCTACCGTATAGACTTCAAAAAAGACAGGCTGGTTCTTGAAGGAAGGAGCAAGTGAAATAGTAGCCTGTCCCTTTTTGAATTAAGGCTGTTGTCCCTTTTCTTTCCGAATAAAACGCTTCTTGCGGATGAATAACCAACCTCCCAAACCTAAAACTCCAGCAACGCCACAGCCGATCAGCACCCATCCCCACCAGGGGAAAGTAGGCTTTTCCAGGGATTCCAGAACCTCGGGAGTAATCTTCGACCTCAGTTCAGCCAATTGATTGTCCACCCAGGAAAGACGCTTTGTGTCTCCCAGTTCTGCCAGGCACTCTCGCATGCTTTGATACGCTTTGTAAGCAGCTGGCCAATTTTCACTCCTTAAATTGCTCTCCGCATCCTGAGAAAGTTGCAGCAATTGCTCAGCAACCAAGGCCAAGCTCTTCAACTCCCCGATTCTTCGCTCAAGAGCCGCTAATTCTTCTCCCTTGAGTGGTTCTGAGGGAAATTTGAGCTCGTACTCCTTTTTGGTCAGGCTGGGGAAGTCCCAGAAATAGAATTTGCCCTCCTCCTGCTGCTTCCCAAAAGCACTATCCAGATTCGTTAGAATTGAGTCCAGTTCGCGAATGCGTTTAGCTGTTTCCTGCCATTGTATGGTGGGATATTGACGGAGAAAGCTAAGCCATTCATTCTCCAAAGAAAGAGCGGTTTTCTGGTAAGCCTGGAGTGTTCCCTCATTAAGGTCCTGAAGCGGTTCTTCTGAGGTTGGCTTAGTCTGCCAAAGGGTGACGAAATTTGTCCAGGGATAGTTCTCCAAAAGATAAAGGACGAAGGAACCCCTGGCCGCCCAATGCTCTATTTCCCCCAGAGGAGGTGAGCCCGCAAGCAGATTCCTTAGAGAATAAGGGGCACCCTCCTTGAGAAAACAGGAAGCGTAAGCGTGGAGATCTGAGCCCTTACTGGGCGAATAATAACGATCGAGGGCTGTGGCCAAAGCTTCCCCTAAGAAGTCTAAAGAACCGATCCCGGGCAGATTGTAGGAGAGCCTTAATTGAGGACGCCCCCAGGACAACTCAAAATAGGCATGGACTAATTCATGGGCTCCAGGGGGGTTGTTTTTATTGTAGATATCAATGATGGTCTGATTTTCCTTAATAATCTCCGTTAAATGAAAAACATCTCCCGAATAATAATCCTCGTAGAGTCTTATTGTAATCAAATCGGAAGGACTTAGCTGATGCTGAAACCTTCTTTCAAGGTCAGTGATAGTCGATTCGTAGAAGTCTATGATTTTCTTTCGATCCTGATCCGCCTGGGAGCCCTTCTCTACTAAGAAAAGGAAATGCTCACTGGAGAAGCTTGTCCAGGGTTTTTCTTCAGCTCCTAAAGTAGCAGGGGCAGGAAATAGAAGGGCGAACAGAAAGAAAATTATTAAGAAGGTTTTGCCAACAAGAAATAATTTCATACCACCTTTCCTCACATCGCTCGAAATCTCATCTCTTCCACACTTATTTTTTATAATTTAGCGTTTTTTCTTGGTCAAGGGAAGCGAAAAAACTCCAGAAAAGGAGGCGGGCTGGTTCTTGAAGGAAGGAGCAAGTGAAAGAGTAACCTGTCCTTTTGGATTAACGTTGGACCTAAAACTAAAGGAGAAGCAGTCGGCAAAGAGACCGTACCTTACAGCATATAAAGGGAGCAAGTGCGGCCTTGCACTCTCTAGGAAGTCGATTTAATAGCCATCTTATTTACTTGGATCGCTTACCCTTCCCATGAACAAGATATTTCCGCTCTGGTTTTGCTGTATGATAAACATGAAGGGGTGATCTGCTGTAAAGATCTTAAGTTCCTCAGGTGAAGGGGCCAAGCCGAGGCAAATTCTTATTCCTGTTGATCCCGCTGCTTCTGTGGCATACTCTGTAACTTCCACAAAAGCCTGATGGATTACCTGGTTGATATAAAGTTTATCTGCTTTACTCATTCCTGCAAAATCAGCTTTAGGATACTTAAACGCAGTGGGCATCCCCATTTCTTTAAGGTCCTCAGCCATAAAATACTGGGTTTCAAACTTAAATTTAGGCAGGCTTACCTGAACCTTTTCCTCTTTCATAATATTTTTCCACTGAGCCAGGTTATCTACAGTAAAAGAATTTTCTAACTCCTTCAAACTGATACCTTTAGGTAGGATTATGAGCATGGAGAGGTCGTTCCCCACATAAGGCATTTCTAAAATCTGAAGATTGCTTGTTTCTCCATAATTGAAGTATGCTGTTTGATGCATCATCTGAACTTTGATAGTATCTCCGGAATCTAACTTAAAATCCTGATCTGCCGTTGATTGGGTATCAAATGGATTAAGCCAGTGGGCTTTAAAGTAGATGGCATTTGTGATGACCAACTTTGTAAGGGGCCCGAGGAGTCCTTCCGGAATGAGGTTCTGTATCTTACCCTCTGTTCTCTCTTTTATCCAATTGTTGATGGCTATGCGTGAATTTTCGGCATCTGAGACAAAATCAAGGTTAGTCGCTTTCCCCCGAAAGTATTCCTCAACCGCGCTAATGTAATCATTTTTAAAGGGATAATCCTTCTGGGCCCATATCGCATTGGCGATAAACAGTTCGAATGGCGTCTCTGTTTCAGTTTTTAATGGAAAAACGGGGTACAAGGTAGGGGTGAGGGATTCAAATTTATAAACATGAGATGGAGAGGGCACCTGAGTAATTTCCGGAAGCCCATAAGATAGCCCTTTGTTGAGGCCATCATTGATACTCAGGAAGTCAGAGTGAATTTTGTCTTTATCAGCAGGCAAATGCAGAACCCTTTGCATTTCTTCTGCCGTTTGTCCTCGTGCACCTTCATAAGCCATTTCTAATGCGGAAAAAATACTATATGGGGAAAAAAATATATTACCGTCCTTTGATTTAAATTTCAGAAAGAGATCCACGGCAAATTGATTATTGGCATCGATTACATTATCCAGAATTCCCACAGGAGTTTGAATTACTGATTTAGCTGGGGAAGTTTCTTGTAGGCCTTCAGTGCATGCAGGTAAAGCAGCCCCTAATGCGATGATGAGCAATACTGCCATTCCTGTTATGAAAGCCCTTTTATTCAGGTTCTTGAAAATCAGCCTTTTAAACACGAATTTGTTTCTTAACTCCGTGTTGTACAGCTTCAAATGACCGAATAGGGTTCGCTTATCCATCCCATAAGGGGAATAATCCAAACTTGTTTAGCTTGTCTTCGGCTTTATTCGCCTACCCCAATTCTTATCAATTGCTGCTTTCTCCATTTCTCCTCCACCTCGTATCGTTCCTTTTTGGCAAGCTCTTAATTTGCCCCTTAAACCCACCAAAAACAATCTTCCACGTCTCTTAAAAGATAGTTTATCGCAAACCTGCGTTTACTGCTTATAGTACATGGTTAGTTTGGCAACTTTCTCCAAAGGGCCGGGTGAAAGGAGAAACACCTCTCAAAAAACTTCAAACCATTTTACAGAAAGCAATCAGCGGACCCTGCGCTCCCTCGGGGATCGGACGATCCACCTTTGCCCGGAGGAAGAAGTCCCCGGGGATCAGGTTTTCCATCTGGGTTTCTTTCTGATTGTTTGTTCTGCTCCTTCTTTGAAGGTTTAAGGTGAAGGCCAATAGTTCCAAAATTTGCATCAATTCTTACTTTGTAGGAAAAGAAGCTTCTCGTGTTGTTAATTTGGTTTTAAAGCTTATAAGGAATAATAGAATTTCCTTGAAAAATCCTCTATAATTTGAGTGGCTCCTTTAAGGAGACTATTTTAGGACTTCTCCTGAGGGTTAGTTTTTTGACATCCGCAGGAAAATTAAGGGGCTGAAAAGCCAGAAATTGGCTTTATTAGTGCGCCCATGGCTCAATAGGATAGAGCAGTGGAGTCCTAATCCGCAGGTTGCAGGTTCGAGTCCTGCTGGGCGCACCAGAGGATTAAAGACTTATAAAATAAAGATTCTTTAGAGACACAAAGGTTTAAGTATATTAAAAATTTTAAGGGGAAAATACTATGACAAAACCTGAATCAACAAGAGATAATTCAACTCCTATTACATTCATAAGTCATGGGGTAAAAATAAAAGGATGGTTTTTTCAAGCAACAGGCTCTGGCCCTTTCCCTACTGTAATTCTTCTTCACGGATTCCCTGCAGATAAGGGTGACTTATTTGGGCTTGGCAAACAGATGAGTCAAAGGGGTATCAATGCATTCGCCTTTAACTATAGCGGTAATTGGGAGAGCGAAGGAGTCTGTACCCCTAAAACATCACTGCAAGATGTAGAAAGTGCAATATCGTTCTTGAAGTCCGATGAAATGATTAAAAGATTTCGAATTGATACAGCCAAGATATCAATCGTAGGCTACAGCTATGGCGGCGGTTTTGCATTGCTTGGCTCGCTGTGCGATCCAGGCGTCCGAAAAGTTGTTTCCTTAGCTGGAGGTGATTTAAGCTTAATACCAAAAATGGATGAGCAGAGCGAAGAGTTTAGGAAATTTCACGAAGCTTATATAGATAAATGCGAGTCGGATTCAAAAGTGGTCCGTGGAATTGGAGGTAGAGGTGTTCACGAGTTTTTATCAAAACACAGGGATGAATATAGTTTTGTTAAGCACGCAAAGAAACTTGCAAACAAAGATATTCTACTAATTGGAGGCTGGCAAGACCAAGATGCAACCGTAGAAGATCACATTCTCCCCCTCTACAGAGCGTTGCTAAGAAACGGTGCAAAGAGTGTAAGAATCGAAGTTTTCGATACAGACCATTCATTTGAAAACGTAAAAAAAGAGCTCACTAATTTAATAGTTTCCTGGATAATGGAAGAATCACCAAAGACTAAAGGCAAATATAAAATAAAAGGAGTTATGGAAAAACTTGACTCACTTAGAAAGAAAAATACAAAAGCTTCATAGGCTGCGCAAGAAAAATATAAAGTCTATCGTATATAGGTACATATCTGGTTTCGGTGCTTTCCATTTTCGTCCAAATTCCTTGCTCTTTGAGGTCGAAACTTCAGATATGCCCAGGGCATTATACGAAATCCCGACAAGCAAAAGGAGGAACATACTATAACAAAACCTGAATCCACAAGAGATAATTCAACTCCTATTACATTCATAAGTCATGGGGTAAAAATAAAAGGATGGTTTTTTCAAGCAACAGGCTCTGGCCCTTTCCCTACTGTAATTCTTCTTCACGGATTCCCTGCAGATAAGGGTGACTTATTTGGGCTTTGCCAAAAACTGAGTGAAGCAGGTATCAATGCTTTCACCTTTGACTATAGCGGGACATGGGAAAGCGAAGGACTTTGGTCCGTAGAAACATCGCTAGAGGATGTAAAAAACGCAATTTCATTTATCCAATCAGAACAAATGATTAAGTCATACCATATTGATACAACATATATATCACTTGTAGGTGAAAGTTTTGGCAGCAGTCTTGCATTACTTGCTGCTATAGATGTGCCCAATGTTAAGAAATTGGTTTACACAGCTGGAGCAGACCTTTACGTTTTGGGTCGACTCATCGAAGAGAGCGAGGAATTTAGAAAAGCACATCAAACTTTTTTGGAAGAGGCTATGTCAGACCCAACCGTTGCTCGGGGGCTAGATGCAAGAACTATTCAAGATATGGCTTTAAAACATAAAGACGACTTTAACCTCATCAAAAATGCAGAAAAGCTTACTAAGAAAGAAATTCTTTTAATCGGCGGACTTCAAGACGTAGATTATCCAATCGAATACCACACCTTGCCTCTTTACAGAGCATTACAAAAATACAACGCAAAGAATTCCAAAATCGTGGTATATGATACCGACCATTCATTTGAAAATATAAGAGAAGAGCTCGAAAATTTAATCGTTTCTTGGATAAAAGTTGGAGTTGTCAAATATCCAAAACAAATATAGGGAATCACTTACTCAAAAATAATGCTGCTATTGAGATTTGTAACCGAGAACTTCAGCTGTGATGTTCAATGGAATGCTGCAACTAAAAAATAACGATAACATATCAGGGATAAATATATAGGATTATATTAGTAAAAGCTCTACGGAACAGCAGGTTGGAGGTTCGAGCCCTCTTGGGCGCGCCAGATGCCTTAAAATCAATTTTATTAAGAAATATGGTCATAATTTTTTAAATTTTACGAAGATTACAACTTTCATGACGATACTCCTTTGACCATACCGTATCTTCTATTTTTGCTAAACATCTCAATAAAAGTCCTCAATTATCATTTGATTACAGTTTAAGTTAAATTAATATTCAGCGAGTCTTTTTTTCACCGTTCACTTATTGCAACTATTAGAGTCAAACTTAACTTTCTTCTTCATTTCGCAAATTTGGATCCAATCTCATTGCTTCTTTCAATTCTACCTCTGCTTCATCAAATCTCTTTTGTTTTTCTAACAAACGCCCTAAGTGATAATGCAGATATGCATTGCTCGGGTTTATCCTTATAGCTTCTCTGAATTCCTTCTCTGCTTCGATAAATTTATCTATCACTAATAACTCAGATGCAAGACAGGCGTGAGCATATGCATAATCTGGTTCTATTCTTATCGCTTCCCTGAGCTCCCTTAAGGATTCATAAATGTCACCCTTTTTATTTACTAAAATTCCCAATTCAATGTGCGCTACTGCATTATCTGGATTTATCTTTATCGCTTCTCTAAGTTCTTTTTCGGCTTCGTAAATTTTGCCTTGCCTATTTAATAGACGTCCTAACTCACCATGTGCAAATGCATTATCTGGTTCTATTCTTATTGCTTCTCTAAATTTTTCCTCAGCTTCGATAAGTTTACCTTGTCTACTTAATAAACCCCCAAGGTTATTGTATGTATCTGCGTTATTTGGTTCTATCATTATCGCAAATCTAAATTCTCTCTCGGCTTCAATAAGTTTATTCTGTATATCCCATATAACTCCAAGGCCATTGTGCGCTGCTGCATTATCTGGATTTATCTTTATCGCTTCTATAAATTCTTTCTCAGCTTCGGAAAGTTTTCCTTGCTCAAACAATAAAATTGCTAAATTAAGGTGTGACACTGCATCTTGCTTAAATATTTCATCCCGGTTCTTTTTGTTATCTTTCATATTCTCCTCTTTTACATTGTAACACTTCATACCTTGACATTAAATACAAATAAAGAAGCCCGATGGAAATAAATCATGTTCAAAATTTATAGTAGAATTACTTAGAGTTAAAAAATGAAAAAGATGTATAATTTACATAAGATTTATGTTTAAAGCTCTACGGAACAGCAGGTTGCAGGTTCGAGTCCTGCTGGGTGCACCAAAAATATAAAGGGGGTGATTTGGTGGTGCTTAAAATCCTCGCCCGAATTTTGATCGCTCTTTCCGTTATTTTCCTTGTCCTCGGAGCGGTGAGCTACTTTGGAACCCCGCTACTTCTGAGAGCTACAAACTGGGTGCTCCTGGCTATCCTATCCGCTTTGTTTGCCAACTATCTCCACCTGGAAAGAAAGAAGTAAGCTTCCTGAGAGAGCATAATTAAAGAAAAACAAGCTCCTGGAAATAGTTTAGAGCTATTAGGTCGAAGCTCTGGATTTTTCCCTGAGATATTATGAAGTAATTCCCGAGGAATTTAAAGAACTTTTGAACAGGCTTCTTAATTCTGACCGAACCCCTTTAGTAGCTCTTTAGCGTCCTTCTAGTTGGGGTTCAATTTCAGAGCCTCTTGAGCAACAGCCTGTTTCCAGGCATTTTGGGTAGCTGTGCCCTCGCTGTGCTATTTGGTTTACTTCTTTTCTTCCCCAAAAATGAAAAACCAGGGTCGGCGAAAGTCGGCCCTGGTTCAGGAACTCTGGGTCCCCGCTTCCCGCTCCTTTTGTTGTCTATAGGTGTATCACATGTATCTGAACTTTTTCATTACAGGAGCGCTATTGAAACTGAGGATGAGCTTATCCCTGTCTTTTTGGTGAATTTCAACAGTTCAGATCCTTTATTTCGGGTCTTTCTTTATCCTGCGCTCGCTCTTTCTACTCCTTTGTCAGGGTAACTGGTGCCCCAATCTCAGCGCCTGTAAATTCAGCCATATTTCCCATATTGATGGAAATTTCCAGAAAGTCTGTGGATGCCTGGAAAATCAGAGGGTCCCCTTCCGGGACATCTCCATAGGTGTGCACAAAAGGAGCCACGAAGGGAGTGGCAGTTCCCACCTGGATTTGGACTTTGTCGTTGATCGCCCAGCCGGCGTCTTTGGCCTGTTTTCCGGTGATGTTGACCTGCACATTTCCGTACTGGTCAATCCACAGGACCTGCCCGATGAGCTTTCCATCCTCCACTTTAGAGGGACTGATGGGCAAATTTACATAATCCGTGATCACCGGGCCCACTTCAGAGAAGCTCTTTCCTAAAGAGAGGTGCGCGGCTACCGGGCCAAAGATATCCCGGCCATGGAAGGAGTAAGAGCGTTCCCCGGGTCTCATCCAGGCTTCGTTTGTGATCTGCCTCACCTCTTTCACTCCGAACTCTTGAAAAACGAAGGTCAAAAGGCCATTATCAGGAGCCACGAAAATTTTGCCGTCGTTGGTCTGGGCTGCAATTGGCCTCCTTTCCGTCCCCACTCCTGGATCCACGATAGCCAGAAAGACGGTATCATTTGAGAACTCCCTGGCCGCTAGAAGCAGAGTTACCGCACCCTCATGAATGTCATATGGCGTTACTTCATGAGTAATGTCGACGACGTTTGCCTCGGGGTTGATCTGGAGAATCCTGCCCTTAACCGCTCCCACGTAGAAATCCTTCGTGCCGTAATCTGTGAGGAAAGCGATATCCTTAGGATGCGCCGGGGATGAGGTTGGGGTTGGCTGCTGCCCGCACCCAGAAAGAAAAGCAAAGATAAGGACTACCGCTAACGCTAAAGAGAAAAGTGTTTTTGCTTGTCTGGACATTATTTGTCTCCTTTCCCTCCCAAAAGGAATTTTCAAGAAAATATTACCATATTCAGCTTTGCTTTGGGCTCAATAAGGATAGTCTTTCAGGATTAAGTCGAGCAAAAGCCCCTCAAGGAAATGCTTCTGCTGAATTCACTGATTATCCCCATTTATTCACAATCTCCCACTGCGGGAGCGAGGGGAATTAAACTTTGGGAGGATCGCATCATACAGCAAAGAGAGCTGAACAGGAGCTGGGAGAGCCTTCTTGGGCTGGCAGAGCGAGCGCAGCGCTTCACCCGTAGTGGGTTTTCTCCAATTGCTCTGGCTCGGACTGCTCGATTCTCGATGAGCATCCTCAGAAACCTCCTAAAGCTCCAGCGCCTTGCCTTTCTCCGGCCAGATTAACTTCCGAGTGGGAACGATCTCGGCGAATGCCTCTGGCTTTTCCGTATGGACCGGGATTACAAATTGAGGGTTAATTTCCTCTATCAGCTCCCTCAGCCCCTCGCGATCCATGTGGCCGGAAGCATGGAGCATTTTTTCTCCGATGAGAGCGCCGTGTTTCTCCAGACCGAAATGGTCCACCCAGGCCTCAAGTTTGTTCTGGTCGATTTTCATTTCCTCGTTGAAGGGTTCGCAGGAAGAGAGGACATAGACGCCGCCCTGGGGCTGAATGTCCACGAGCTCCTGGAGGTCGAAGTAAGAGAAGCAGAGCACGAAGTCACCCTGAGAATTCCTGATGTCCCGGCATGTGACGGTGGAGCTGCTATATTTCTCTAAGAGCTCCTTTTCCCAATTTTCTCTTCTGGCTTTTACATCTTTGAAAACCAGAAGGTAGGGGTCCTTTTCCGGCAAGGATAGAGAAGGGTCCGCTACCTGCAGGGTGGTAAGTAATGCCAGGTCCTTTGAGGTAATCACGAGCTTCCTTTTACAGCGCTTGGCAGCCTCCAGAAAGGAAAGCAGGCGCTCGATGTTCCGGGGGCCGAAATCGGCCACCACCAGACCGCATGAATGGCGTAGGATTTCCGTAATGTTCTCCTCCACCGTTTCCTCGCTAAAGCTCGAATCCTCCTCGTTTTGAGAAATGCGCGTTCCCTCCACGATTAAAGCCAGGGGCTTTAATTTTCTGGCCTCCTCGGCAAAAGTAAGGGTAAGCCCCCTCTCCTTCCCGTGCTTTCTCAGGTCGCCGGTGTAAATCACCCAGCCTGAAGAAGTCTGGATTCCGTAAGCGCAAGCTCCGGGAATGGAGTGGTCTACGGGCCAGACTTTGACGCGCAGCTGGCCAATTTTGGCCTCCCTTTCCCCTAAGAAATTAAAAGTACTGGAAAGTCCGGGGAAGAACTGAAGTGCGTCCTCCTTGGTTTCCCTCCATTTTTCCTCGGCCAGAGAATTTCTCTCCCCGAAGATGAAGAATTTTCTCCAAATATATTTATTCTCACTCTTCTTAGTGTTCTTATGGAGAAGACCTTCCTCTGTGAGGCTCAACTCCTTGAAAAAGTAGTAGCCATCATCCTTGCTCGTCTCCTGGGTTACTTTCAAAAGCAGGCTCGTCTTTAGAGAGGAGTAGACCGGGATCTCGGCTTTGAGAAAGCGAAGGAAGCCGCAGTGGTCCAAATGGGCATGGCTTAGAAGGAGGGCATCCACTTCCACGGTACGGAACCAGGGATGGTTTTCCTTTCTTCTCCAGATTCCTTCAAGCTCCATGTCGGGGCGAAAAATGCCCTGCAAGGGGGGAAGGAGATCCAGTTCCAGGTAGTCCAGAATTCCCACCGGGGATCTGGGAGTCATGAATTCGTCGAAATAACGGTTCATTTCGGAAAAGTTCTCTCCGAAATCCAGAAGTAAGGATGTGCCGTCCGCCTCCAGGAGAATTTTATTTCCCCCTACTGTATTTACTCCATCGTAGAAAGTGAATCTCAAAGATTTACCTCCTTCCTCATTACCCCAAAGCCACGTCCAGAACCATCATAATCGCGAAGCCCAAAAGGGCTCCCAGCGTGGCGATGTCAGAATTTCCTTCTTTCTGTGATTCCGGGATTAACTCTTCCACAACGACGAAAATCATCGCTCCGGCGGCAAAGGACAAAGCGTAGGGCAAAAGCGGCCGCGCCAGAAGGACAGCCGCTGCTCCCAGGACTCCGGCCATGGGCTCCACCAGGGCGGAGAGCTGACCGTAAAAAAAGCTCTTTAGTCGAGAAAGGCCGAGACCTCTCAAGGGGAGGGAGACCGCCATGCCTTCGGGGAAATTTTGAATTCCTATTCCCAGGGCAAGAGCCAGGGCCCCAGTAAGAGTGGCTCCCGGAATGCCGTAAAAAGCTGCCCCAAAGGCTACTCCCACGGCCAGGCCCTCGGGGAAATTGTGAATAGTTATTGCCATTATCAGGAGGGTAGTCTGCTTCCATCCGGTCTTCAGTCCTTCGGCCTTGTTTTCTGTAAGACCAGGATGAATGTGGGGGAGAAGAAAATCGATCAGGCGCAGGAAGGCCCCACCCGCCAGGAACCCCACCAGGGCCGGAACCCAGGGAGAAATTCCTAATTCTTTCCCCATTTCCAGAGCAGGGGCGAGCAGGGACCAGAAGCTTGCGGCAATCATCACCCCGCTGGCAAAGCCCAACATGGCGGAAAGGGCCTTCTGACTGACCTTTTTGGCCAGGAAAACCGTGGCCGCACCCAGAGCCGTCACCCCCCAGGTGAAGAGGGTGGCCAGGAGCGCCTGCCAGACCGGGTTTATACTTTTAAGGAATTCGATCACTTGCCTTTCCTCTCAGTTTTAATCTTCAGCTTTTATTCAATCAGAAAAAACTGCCGTTTTCACCTTGGTCAGGACCCTGGGCCCTTGAATTTTTCCTGAGCCTTGAGCTCCTCCAGAGCCTCTCTGATCTGATTGAGCTTCGAATTGGGAAGGGATGGTGGCTGGCTTTGGATAAACGAGATTACCTGGTCCAGACCCAGGACCCAGACTCCCTTAATTTTCTCCTTAAAACCCCGTGCCACCCTTTGAGAGAAACAGAGGATGGGTGTGACAAATGGTTTAAATCCCTTTTTGATGAGGTGATCCCTGATAGCCATAGCCTCCGCAAAAGCCTGATTGAGCGGCTTATAGCAGCTCTGGCCTCCCACATAAAGGTATCCGTCCTTGACTTTGGGCGAACCCTTCCAGCGCTTGGTCTCGATGGTGAAAATCCCTGTGGGGCCAACCACTAAATGGTCTACATTGCCCCTGCCCGTGGAAATATCGTGAAAGATGAAAAATCCCTGGGGCAACTTTTCCAATTCTGTTTCCACGGCGCCCTCGCCCTCGCTTCCTTTCAAATAATGCTGTGCAATCTTGTAGGAGGGAATTGAGCAAATTACCGCCAGGGCCATAAAAAGCCCCACCCAGTTGGCGATGGTCTGGTTCTCCCAGAGGCCAAAGATTTTTCCCGCAAGACCCACGAGGCAGGCAGGGAAAATCAGCAAAGCAAAAATCTTGATCGTTCGCCTGAAAACGTTGAAAGTATAGCTCGCAGTGCCTCCTCCCCTGGTGCGTACGCTCCTTACTTCCTTTGAGGAAATGATGTTGAGCAAAAGAAGCAACAAGCCAGAAATCCCGAGGAGCGATAACCACAGCCATAATTTCATCCCCTGGATCAGGTCACCCAAAAAATCCATTTTCTTCCTCCCGATGATTTAAGCCTGTTTCCTCATAAAAAATAACACAAACGGGTAGGGTTGACCCATGAGCGCGTAAATTTGGTATGAGTATTTGAAAGTTCAGGCTCAGGGCACTTTTGGTATTGAACTGGCAAACAGCCGTTTGACCCACAATGGACCCAAAAACAGGCTACTTTCCCCGAGTATCATAAAAATTGTAAAATTGATTGGCTCGCAGGGAAGAAATTCCCTGGTGAGGCTTTTGGTTGCGCGCCCATAGCTCAATTGGATAGAGCGACGGACCTCGGATCCGTAGGCTGCGGGTTCAACTCCTGCTGGGCGCGCTCTCCTTTTTATTTAACTTTACGGTAGAAGATCCTCTTCAGGATTTCGGCGGATACAAAGTACAGGGCTACAATTCCCGCTATGCCTCCCAGAAAGATAGGGGGTAAGGGTTTGAAATTCAAAACTGCCGCCAAGGGCGAATAGGGGATCAGGAGCAGGATGAGCACGACCAGGCCAGTGACCAGGAGCAGAGGCGTGGCCGGCCGGTTGCGGAAAAACGGCAAGCGCGTGCGCAGAGAAAATATGACCAGAGACGCGGAAAGCACGGACTCCACAAACCATCCGGTTCGAAAGAGACTCTGATCCGCTCTCATTAAAAGTAAAAGTAGGCCGAAAGTGGCAAAGTCGAAAATCGAGCTCAACGATCCAAAAGTTACCATAAAGCGGCGGATAAAAGTGATGTCCCAGCGATGGGGCTGGTTGATGTAGGTCTCATCCACCTGGTCCAGAGAGATGGTCATCTCCGGCAGATCAGTGAGCAGGTTGATGAGCAGAATCTGCTTGGGGAGAAGCGGCAGGAAGGGGAGGAAGAGGGAAGCACCGGCCATGCTGAACATATTGCCGAAGTTGGCGCTCGTGGCCATGAAGATGTATTTGAGAGTGTTGGCGAAAGTGCGCCGCCCCTGGATCACTCCCTCTTTGAGCACTTCCAGGTCTCTTTTTAAGAGGACGAAGTCCGCGGCCTCCTTGGCCACGTCTACGGCATTTTCCACAGAAATTCCCACGTCCGCGCTGTGCAGAGCAGGGGCGTCGTTCACTCCGTCTCCCATGAAACCCACCACATGACCCATCTTCTTCAAGGCCAGAATGATCCTCTCCTTCTGATTGGGGTCCACTTCTGCAAAGATGTCGGCCTCGTTGGCTACATGAAAGAAGGCCTCGTTGTCCATGGAGTCAATTTCCTCTCCAGTTAGGGTTTTTTTCACCTCGACACCAATAGAGCGGGCGGCGTGTTCGGCCACGAACCTGTTATCCCCGGTGATAATTTTAAGCCTTATTCCCAGGCGCTCCAGCTCGAGGAGAGTGTCCTTTACTCCTTCCTTGGGGGGATCGAAGAAAAGCAGAAAGCCGATAAAGGCGAGGTTTTCCTCGTCCTCCTTGGAGTAAGCCTCTTTAGGTTCTACAAATTTGCGGGCCACCCCCAGAACCCTGAATCCCTGCTCACTCCAATTGCGGTAAAACTGATGAATGCGTTCCAGAGTTTCTGAATTCAGGGGTAGAATCTGACCATCTTGAAGAAAGGTTGAGCATATAGCGAGGACGTTATCCAGTGCCCCTTTCGTGATCATCCGCACCTGGTTGGGAGAACCCATTTGCTCCTCCCAGACCACCACGGTCAGGCGCTTACGCACGAAATCGTAGGGAATCTCGTCAATTTTCTTTAAGCGCCCGACATCCAGCTGGCGTGCAGATACCACGGCCAGATCCAGTGGGTTTACCAACCCAGCCTGGAATTTGGAGTTTAAATATGCTTCCTGGAAAACCAGGTCCGAGGGCTGGCCATTTACGTCCAGGGCCTTGTCAAGCTTGATTACGCCCTCAGTGATGGTGCCAGTTTTATCTGTGCACAGGACACTCATGCTGCCGAAATTCTCGATCGCGGAGAGCCGGCGCACAATCACTCCAGCTTTTGCCATGACCCGGGAGCCCTGGGAGAGGTTAGCTGTGATGATCGCGGGTAAAAGCTGAGGAATCAGACCCACGGCCAGGGCAATGGAAAAGAGGAGTGAGTCCAGGACGGGTTTTTTAAATAAGACGTTCAGAGCGAAAATAATGAACACCAGAATGAACATTACTTCAGAGAGCAGATATCCCAGCCTGCGGATGCCGCGCTCGAATTCGGTCATTGGTGGGCGGATGGAGAGCTTATGGGCAATTTTCCCGAACATTGTGCTTTTGCCTGTCTCCACGATCAGAGCTCTGCCTGTTCCGCTGCTCACGCTTGTTCCCATGAATACCATATTTGTGCGATCGGGCAGGCTGCTTCGGGGAGGGACCGGACCGGATTTCTTCTCTGCGGGAAACGTTTCCCCGGTCAGGACCGCCTGATTAACGAACAGGTCGCGAGCTCCCACGATAACTCCATCCCCTGGAATCAGGCTTCCTGCAGAGAGGAGGACTATATCTCCAGGGACAA
>Ga0315280_10006915_pt1 | contig 15465 bp, 16 predicted proteins | sample YL17G06_40_MG_FD_203697 | JGI IMG/M metagenome (GOLD analysis project Ga0315280, IMG submission 203697) | Sediment microbial communities from Yellowstone Lake, YNP, Wyoming, USA - YL17G06_40 | ecosystem: Environmental > Aquatic > Freshwater > Lake > Sediment | place: USA: Wyoming | collected... | reverse complement strand
TCTGTGGCGCGATCTTGCCGCTATCCGTTGCTTGTGTTTCCGCCCGCGCCGATGCAGGCGGAGCACATTGTTCCACTGAGGGTCAGTCATAGCCTTGAATGCCATGCCACACTGTAGGCACTTTCTCCTTCTGAATCTCTTTGGTTTGGTCAAATCATATCATGTAGATGAGGGGTCGGTTCATGGTGAAAAGCCTTCCTAGCCTGAGACTAGGTACATCTTGCTGGCGATAGCTACCATATTGGTTGCAACAGAGTCGCGCTCGATCTCCATGACGAGCTAGGCACTGACCATGTTGCGGGAGGCCGGCCTGAGAGGACAGGCGTGGCAAGTCTTCTAGGCTTGGTGGGCCTATTCATCGGGTTGCAAGTAAGCATGAGAGTTGTTATCACCTAGACCGGGGATATAGGTAACTGGTCTTTTTCTTGGGGACGTGGAAGTCAGAAAACCGACGTGTAAATGGGACGTGTAAGTCGGAGTGGAGTCGTGGAGTATCACGTGGAATTCTTGGATGGGTCGGGGAAGGAATTAGTTCACTGAATTAGTAGATTCGCAAACAGTAAACGAATTCGAAACTGTTTCGATAGCACATATTGCATACGGGGTTGGAAGTCCACGTGTAACTCTGAGACCATCAACCACCGAAAGGCTCTGGTCCAAACGTGTGGAGCTGGGAGAGAGCGCTGTAACAAGGGTTCAGCGCCGTTCCTTCTCAGCTATCGCTTCAATTCCTTGATCTGTTCCTCAACAGCTACAAGTTCCTTCTTTAGCTCCTCTGCGTATTCTTCCAAGTCCTTGACACGTTCCTCCCTTGTGAAGAACCCTCTGCCCCGGTATCCGTGATGGTCGTGTCGTCCTCCACAGCCGCAACCACAGTAACACATATTCACGTTCCACCCCCAGCCTTCGCTATCAGGAACGAAGCACTTAAACTACAAAGTTAGTAGTAATGTAGCAACTATGTGCGAGCGAAGTAACAGACCAGACCGTCTCTGCCTCTGTCCACTCGAAGGCGTGATAGATACCATAGGCAAGAAGTGGACTTTGCTGGTGGTTAATGCTATTGGAAACCATGGACAACTGAGATTCAGTCAAATGATGGAAGAATTACGTGGGATCAGCCCAACGACTTTGACTGACACACTCCAGGAACTCCAACGTGAAGGACTGATCAGGAGAGAGCCCTTTGCTGAGATACCGCCGAGAGTGGAGTACTCTCTGACGAAGGATGGCACAGAACTTAGAAAGGCGATCCTCCCTCTGCTGAGATGGGCATCAACAAGAAACCCTCCAACCAAGAAGAGGTGCGCAGCTAGGTACAGGCAGATCCCTGCTCATCAGATTATGAGAACTCCAGACTAGGGCAATGGACCAGAACTTGATCGCAAGATCACTGAGACATGTTTCGAATCTACAGCACTAGCTCGTTTTGAGCCAAGTCCCTGCTCAATTCTGGCTTGTCTTGAGCGCTTTTTGTGCTCAAGAACTGCTCAGTTGACAGTTTTAAACGCGGGTTTGTACCTAACCCCTGGCGCCAAACCTCTGGTTTAGGTAGTGCGCGTCCAGTATCTAGCAGACTCTGATGACAGATTTGGGCCTTAGCCGTATCAGCACGGTATCGCTGTCCGCCCATTCGGCGGCGTGTTGCTCGGCTTCCTCTTTCTTCTCGTAGCGATGGAGCATCTTGCGGGTCACAGCGTGCCCAGCATCCTCTTCGATGCTCAAATCACCCTGGAACATGTAGCCTGCTTCATCCGTCGCTGGGTCACCGCCAATGATGACCGCGCCTTTCGAGTTGGCCAGCGCATTCCGGACTTTGCGCTCATCGCGGTCGCTGCCGAAGATAATGTCATCGCCTTCGAGCATGAAATAGATGGTGACTATGTGTGGACAACCATCCGCCCCAATCGTCGCCAGCCTTGCTATCCGTGGCTTCTCAAGGAATCTACGAACTGTGCGGGTCAGCATCTCTGATCTCAAATTCCTTCACATCAGATCCTATTCTCAAGAGTTCCGCATAGGGCGTAAGGCTTCCTTGTGTCTGCCTTCTTTGGTGCGCACACAAATCCCTTGGTGACAGACGCGTTAGGAGAGGAATCCGCTGGCAACTCCTCTTCTCTACCCATTTTTTTCTCGTCAAGGTGATTTGTTTTGCAGTGTCCATACTGTAGTAGATTCGTTGAGTTGGAGAGAGCCCCGTCTCCACAGTAGATTGCTACCAACCGAGAGCGCAGGCAACCTTGCCTTTGTTCACGCAGCTCGCCTACAGTCCAGACAAAAGACGGTAGTCGGATCTGCGATCTGCAGAGCACAACAGTCCCCAGATCTAGGATGCGATTCTACTGTTGAACAGGAGCCTACCTCGGGAGGCCAACATGAGCCGCGATCTATAGCCGGATGGTTTCCATACTCCAACCCACCCTTCGGGATCGAGCCTTCTTGTGCAGAATTGGATGGTGTCGCTTCTGTGTCGGATGACCTTCAGGTAGATCTGGTTGCGATGCTGGCCGTCTTTGTTGACGAAAACGAGTTCGCCGTCTGTTAGGACAAAGTTTGCAGTTCCTCTGAACTCTCGATAGCTCCTCATCGTTGATCTCTTGACCGCTTGGAAAAGGCTTCTAGAAGTCTTCCTCGACAACCAAGTTGAAACCTCATCTCTCATGAACTCAAAGAGCCTAGCAGAATCGACAGTTGCATCCAACCTATCTCCCGTTGTCTCATAATCAACGGAGATCGACCCATTATGCGCGAACATCCAAGAACGTCCAAGGAAACTCAGCAAAAACGGATGAGCATTGATGTCCAAGACGGTGTTCTTTTTTGACGCATCCCTCAGGTGGGCCACGACAATTCGACTGGTCACTACGCCAGCTGCACTAGCATACGCGGCGCTCGTCAATGCTGAGCCGGCCTTCTTGTGGATCGACGCATTCCCATTCTCATTGTATGAGCCGATGCCCCACCCATCAGGGTTGCGATCCGCGAATTCCCCGAACGCAGCAAGTTCACTGCCTGGATTCAGCGGCGACGAGCTGCACATAGTGAAGAGCTCGCACATTGCCTACTTCGCCATCCTCTCACCTTTGATTCCCAACTCGGTTCTGCGACGCACGATCTCTCCTTCAGCCACAATGGGGTTCAGGGTTTCCTCTACTGCAAAAACGTTTTCGCAGATTGGACATCTTGTCGCTTTCATCGCGCTCTAACCTTTTGATAGCTACTGTACGAGTAACGTGGGCGTCTATGTTTATCGAAGGCGTATCGGCTGTGAAAACAGGCTCCGCACCCGCAAATCAGGACGGTTTGGCAGAAGGGGCAAGGGATGAGCCTGTCATGCTTGGCCTCGCAGCCGCAGATGTACCTCGTCATTTCCTTTCCCACTTACCTGATGCGGTTGGGTCAAGCTGTCTTCTCCTACATTGCTGTTCAACATATGTTGGCGCCTGTACTTCAGGATAGCTAAGGAGGCTCTTGAGCTGTACATCGCGATGCTGAAAACTAGGAGGGATTTGGTTGACTAGGATAGTCTGTCACAACTGCCGTTTAGGGATCTGGGGCGAGCCCATCATTGAAACCCATCAGATATACGTCATAAGTTCGAGGCCGTTCACCGTTGGGCCTAGGGGCGAGCGGGAGGCAGTCGGCGTAACGGGCTACTTCTGCTCCGAGCGATGCAAGGACGAGTTTCTCAAGAAACGGGAAGCGGTACGGAAACAACGCAATGAATTGATGTTGAAAAACGGAGAAAGTAGACGCAGCCGTTGTTCAGGGCGTTTTTATCAGCGTGATGAAACGAGGCGTGCGCCTGTTTTGCTTGACCGATCTACATGCCTTCTTTCTTTTCGAAGATGTATATTCCGTCCAGGAAGACCCGTTGATCTTTGTCCTTGATCTTGGTGGCCTGTTCGATGTTGGCTGCGGTTTGGCTTACGTCCTGAAGGTTGATGCCTTGGATGAGTATCTCGTCGCCGGAGACTCTGACTTTTGAGTCGCCTACAATCCGGACGATTCGCGGTGTCTTCTCGCCAGTGAAGTTCTCTATGAGAAGCTTCCTCTCTTTGTCAAACACTTTGACTGTGACTGGAAAGTGAGCATAAACAATCTTCATCTTGTACGTGAAGCCGGCCCTCACACCGTTGATCATGTTCCGAATCTTGGCCGCGGCGGTTCCTACCTTTGCAATCTCCGCTTTTCGCGGCCATGAGGCGGTGACACGGACTCGACCTTTCTCCAGTTGCATGGTGCATGGGAGGTGTGAGAGATCGTCCTCCAGTATTCCTTTGGGGCCCGAAACCTTGACCTTCTTGTTGGCAATCTCAACCGTGACGTTGTCTGGGATCTCAACGACTCGTTCCACAACTTCTGTCCGGGGCATGCAATATCACTTACATGTACTTCTTGAATCCGAGCCTTGGTGCCAGTTCTCAGAAGCATTGCCTGCAGAGGTTGAGGCCATACTTCTGTATCACGGCGTCGTGTTGGCCGCAGCGTCTACACGGACGGCTTCCCTTTCCGAATTTCTTGGGTCTCGGCCGCTTCTTCTTTGCCACTGCTGCGGACCTTCAAACCTCTTGATTTGCTTGCAGTGCTGCGAAGCACGCTGTCGTCTATGAAACTGATCCTGAGGCTCTTAACGAGTGCGGTCCTCTTCTGGGAGCTGTTTCAACGTCCCTTGGTGCGCACCACCACCACACCACAATTCCAATCATGCGTCGTCTAAAGAAGGGAAGGTGGAGTGGAAGTGGAACTAGTGGATTTCCACGTGTAGGCGCCTCAACTTGGAGGAGGAAGATGTAGGTGCTGCTACCTAGTGGAGGAAGATGTAGGCGCCTAGTGGAGGAAGATGTAGCTTCGAATCTGCAGCTGCATCTGGTTTCAGCTTCATCTTTCACAGCAGCTTCATCTGCCGCGTGTGGAGGAAGATGTGGATGAAGCAGAAAGTGGAGGATGTGAACCTAAAAGCTGCAGCTTCTGTGTGATACCGCTGCAGCCGCAGCTTTTCTTCCACGTTACAGTATGTTCCATATGCAGCACTTGCAGATGACTGCAGGTTAAGGATACTGCAGCTGCTGCAACATAATATTCCAGCATCCAGCCGAACATAGTCACAGGTAAGCTGCCTGTCGCTGCCTACATCTTCCTAGGCGCCTACGCCAGCATTCCGGACCAGCTGCCTACCAGCCTGAAGCTACGATCACAGACAACCAGCCTGCCCTATTCTGGCTGCCTGAAGGCGCCTACTGACTACTGCGGTTTTCCTCTAGAATGCCGTAGATGAGATGTCCTCCAACAGTGTTTGCAAATGAAGATGCGTCTGAGAGCAACTCCATGCGATACTTGCTAATGTGCTGGGAAGAAAGAAGAGCTGTCTTCACGCAAGCAGAAAAGGTTGGATTCTTTTCTGCACCTTCCTGTAGACCCTGAAGGAACGATGGCTTCCAGCGTTCCTACGCAGGTAGTGAAGCGTGCTCCTTCCAATTCCCAGTTCCCGCGCCTCTGACTGAGAGAGGCTCAGGATTCGTTGACGAAGCTCACGATTATCTGTTCGTGTTAGCCTTGGACAAGGCTCTGAGAAGTCTAGGCTAGCGGATCTGCCTATCAAGTAGCGACCCAGTTCCATTACCTTCTGTTCAATAACTGTATCCCACCTCAGCATGCGGGCATTGTACCTGACGCCCACGTTGAATCTTCCGCGAAGCAAATCAAGGAAGCGCCTTTTCGCTTCACTCTCGAACCGGTACCTGTAATCATCGCCCGTGAAATAGAAATCAGGCAGATCCAACACCCCCGACTCGAAGGCCTCAACGACTGCAACATCCGATATCCAACGGAACGGTTCCTGCAAATCATACACGAGCGACTGCTTCGTCTGATAGTTGCTGAACTCGTGAAGGAACCCTACCGACGGCTCCAAGCCGACCGTGTTGATGGCTCTTCGGCACTCGCCCTCCAATACCCCGTACGCATAGTTCAGCGCAGAATTCACAGGATCTGAAGCGTTGTTTTGGTGGCTCGATGTCATTCGGCCTCGGAAGTCGAAGCATTCCGGAATCACCGAAGAATAGGCCTGCCAATACCTCAGAGCGACTCGACCCTCAACTGTTCGAAGATCCGCAACGCTGCCTGCCCTGCTAAGAGTCAAAGCTTCATGTCTGGTTAATCGGACTGCTTTCTCAATGTCGTAGCGTTGGGCAAGCCAATCGAGAACCTGCAAGCTCCTCACAACCTTCGCTCGAACAATCGCATTCGCTATCGAGAACTTCTTCCTCGTATCCTCACTGGCCTTGATTTGTGCTGCGCGCAAATCCGCCTTAACCGGCGCAGGCGGTAGTATGCTGCTGATCATTGAACCGTCATAGTCGAGTACGAAGACTGGAACCTTGTTCCGTGATAGCCAATGGAAACCCTGCAAAGAAATGTAGCCACTGTGACCGTCCACAATGATGCTGCTGTAGGGGAACTTTCGAGGCCTAAACCTCAAAGTTGAAGGAGCCCTATCCCAATCCCTACCATCCGTGACCTCAAGCTCGGACCTAGAACGCAGGTTCCGGCACTTGATTTTCACACCATAACCTGAGAGATGGAGCGGATTCAATCCTACTTCCTCTTTCCCTTGGCCTTGCTGATCTTGATCTGACTGTCAGTAACAGTGAGAATCAGCATGTCGCCCCGCCTCAGGCCTAATCCGTCAACCAGAGGCTTCGGGATTGTGATTCGAAGCGAGTTCCCGATCTTGGTAAGCTTCACTCTAAACTGGACCGGCACCCCCGGGTCATCCCGATGAAATATCTGGTATATCCCGGTAGATATACTTCCGCCTTAGATGTGACCAAATGGGGGGCATGAGGCTAGGAGGGCATGCCACCAGTTTAGGGGTACTGGAGTGATCAAGGTTTGGTCCTAGTTCTAGTCCTAGTCCCTAGTACTAGTGTCCTGTAACTAACAGACGTAGGATTATGATTTGAACCACTTACGCGTGCCCATGCCTGAAATCTGGTATGAAGAGAGATCTTCGCGCCCAGCTGAACATGAATCATAACTATAGGGATTTGTGATACGGGACACTAGTCTTAGTACTAGTCCCTAGTCCTAAGCCCTAGTCCCTGGTCCCATGCCTATGCCCAATTTTGGGCATATGCTCAAACTGCACCCATGCCCAAGCTGATCTAATAGAGAGGTTTGCTCTTGACCTCAACTAGAACACATGTTCTTGATCTCGACCCCGCCACAGACAGATGAATTCAAACTGCCTGTCCCAATGTTTTCGTTTTCATCTCAGCAATGCGCGATAAACTCTCCTCTCGCAGCCTCCTCCGAAATTCCTCGAAAACTCGCTTTCCGTTCCTCAACAGAACCTCTGCCCGTTCATCATCTGTCTGAAGATTCCCCACTTGAGACTGAAACACTTCACAGCCAATCTCCACGAAGCGCGTAAACCCATCTGGGGTCCTCAGCAAGATCTGAAAATCTGTTGATCGGAAGAGCTGACGCAATTGTCCGAGAAATGTCACAGCAGCCTTGGCGATGTGCGGTTGGGAGCGCGCACTTTTGACGAATTGAGCGATCTGTAGCAATAGTGCGTCAACGACCTCGTCACTTGCAGCGGAGAGCATATCGATGATTTCTGGAAGATGCTCAAAGACTAACATCTCGCCCCGATCCATTGAAACGGATTCTTCTGCCTGAAGAAGCCTGTCGGCTACGGATTCCTCGGAGAGGAGATGAAAGTTCAGCGATATATCTGACGCCGAATGCAAAACCTCAAGAAGCCTGTTTTTACCGGCGCTGATTGGTCGGTGATAAAGGAAGAGCGTCACATTGGCAAGCGATTTGTTGGCCACGCATTTGATCAGCGAGACATACAGCCCAGACTTGAAGATTCGTGAAAAGGCGGCGCAAAGAAGCAAGCCCTTGCCAGACAAATGGTGTACGAACTTCTTCCCGCCCTTTTCACTCGTTTCTTCGGAGCGGACTAGCAGTCCGAGATCGAGGAGACGACGTAGCATTTTGTGCCTGCTATCTCCTCCCACACCATACTTGCTTAGCTCGTTCTCGTTCACATAGCCGTCTTCAGCAGCCACTAGTAGCACGCGAAGTGCCGTTCTCAAACCCTTCTTGGCTTGCGGCCCGAATACGGTCGCGTTGAAATCCAGTGGAGGGAAAAGGTGAAGTACTTTCGAGTCCGCTCTTTCGACATCTTCGAGGAGTTTCTTGAATCTCTTGCGCCTCTCCGCTGGCTTTTGATTGCTACTGTCAGGGCTCATTACTGTCAGCTGACAGTATACTGTCCGTGCTTCATGACATAAAGCTTGCCGTTTTGCATACTATACCAGGGAGTGGATGATTTGAGAGCGGAAACACCCCATCCCCGATGGGTCAGTTCCGGCCCAGAAACCACCCCTACCCTGTGGGAGGTTTCTCTTCGACCTTGAAGGATCTTGAGCCGTTAGTGGAAATCATCACCCTGACGCTCTACACGGCGTACATCAAGAATATTCCCAAACCGAACAGCCTACTAATCATCGCAAGGCCTGAGTCGGGCAAGACAGAGGTTCTCAAGAAGTTCATTTCAAACAAGAACGTTGCCTACGTGAGCGACCTCACAGCCTACGGCCTTGAGCGCGACTATCTGTCCAAGATCGAAGCAGGCGAGATCCGACACATCATAATCCCGGACCTCCTGAAGCCGCTGTCGCGTAAAGAGTCGACGGTCAAGGGTTTCATAACGTCAATGAACGCGCTGATAGAGGAAGGAGTCGCATCTGCCTCAACCTACGCAACGCGGAGAATATCTGAGAAGCATGTGAAGTGCGGCATCGTCACAGCCATCACGGGAGCAGAACTCAGCGATCAACGTCACAGCTGGGGCCGGCTGGGTTTCCTTTCCCGGATCGTCCCCTTCAGTTACAGCTACGGCATGGAGACAGTGAAGAAAGTTTTCGACTCCATATTGGGATTGGATTACCTCAGAGAACGGGACATTGAGCTCAAGCGGATACCAAAACAAGACAAGCAGATCAGGCTTCCCCGGAGATACGCTCAAGCCATCCTACCATCTACAGCTACAATCGCCAAAGCTCAGCAGACCTACGGTTTTCGTCTACAGAAACAGTTCCAAGCACTGTTGCAGGCATCTGCGCTTGAGAAAGGACGTAGATGCGTGAACTCATCGGACGTGGACCGAGTTGTGCATCTCATGAATTGGGTGAACTTCGATGAGAAACCGATGAGTCCAAGAGGGAGGCCCACAGCATGACGGCATTTAGAAAATATCGGATGACAGTTGCTACCTCCTGGTACGACGCTACTGATAGAGGAGCAAAGTCCTACGAACTTCATTACTCCGTAGCTCGGCGTGGCAAGATTCGAACAGTACGCAGGACACTCTCGAAGAGGGGCCTCCAGTACTTCCAAACTTCAATGTATCGCCGACTAAGGAAGTGGACTCCCAGAGGCAAGATCAAGGTCAGTTTTGAGCGGGAGCTGCCAGCCGTCAGGAGCGAAAGAAGAATCCAGATTGAAGGCAGAAGCATGCTCTATCGCGGCAAGAGATGGTGGGCCTATCCACTTCCTCACAGAGACCTTAGCTACGCAAGGAAGAAGCGGGGGCGACCCAAGCGTGGCCCTCAATAGAGTAGGCCTTCTCAAGATCGATAAGGACTGCTTCACTGATAGGAGCTGGATACGGGAGTATCTGCGCCTGATCCTGGACACATGTCACCGATACGGAGTGACGATCGTCTCGGTGAAGGTCTGTAACAGTCATCGCAAGGGCGTCCACTATTACATTGAGATCACGCCACCTATCAAAGCGGAGCTTGCGAATATGCTGCAGTACTTGCTCGGTGATGATTGCCAACGGGTAGACCACAATCGAGCCCGAATCGACTCGGCGCTAAATGAATGGAACAAGCTCTTCGAGCGACCCGATGTGAGGCTGAGAACCCTCTATCGGGCTATGAGACGATGAAAAGGAGGCCAGTGTACTTTGAAGGTGTCAACAAGCCTGATCGACGTCGATGACCTCATCAAGCTTGTCAACCTTGCGCTTCTCACAGGAAGAGTCAAGAACGCACGACCCGTCTCTATGCTACTCGTATCAGATACTGAGACGGGTAAGACGCAGATCCTTGAGGTCTTCATGAACCTGAAGACGGTCATCTGGGCGAACGACCTATCGGCCAAGATCATCGTGGATGAAGTTGCTCCGCTAGTGGAGAAGGGGAAAACGCACATTCTCATACCGGATCTGCTCAAGGTTCTGAGTCATCAGAAAGTAGTATCAAGGAACACGATCACTATGCTGAACTCTATCATGGAGGAAGGCTTGAAGAACGTAATGTTCTACGGTGTTCGAAAGGAGTTCAAACAGCCTGTTAGATGCGGCGTCATAGCAGCCATAACGAAAGCCGCGTATAGTGCCCGCGAAAAGCACTGGAAGGGCATCGGCTTCGTGGGCAGGTGCATTCTTGTCTCCTTCTCCTACTCAGATGCGACCAAGTTGAAGATACATGAGCACATCAGGAAGGGGTTCCCTGCCAAGACGATTGATATCATAGCGGGTCGCCCGACCCGCGTTGAGATTCCGGCTAGGATCGCTAGAAGGGTGCAGGATCTAGCTATAGCAGAGACGCCTTTCAGCACAGGGTTTAGGGTTCACAAGCAGTTGAGATCGTTGGTTCAGGTTCACGCGCTCTACCGCGGACGGTCCAAGGTGACAATGGAGGACTTCGAGGAGATCAGACGACTCTCGAAGTTCATGAACCTCGACTTCTCCAAGATCTAGCTTCGTGTAGAAGTCAGGATCATTGTACCCTACCTTTGAGGCAGACGGGGGATAACAAAGTAGAGATTTGTTATACCCCACCTTCCTCTTGTCCTTGCTTGGCGACGATCCAAGACGACTTGCCTTCAACAGAACACGCATCAAGTCCGGCCTGCCGGAGTGGAATAAACTCTTTGAGCGAGTCGGGGTAAGGTTGAGGACAATCTACCGGCTTGTCGGCAAGCTAACGAGGTGATAAGGCCGCCGAGGAGTCACTATCAGATGTAGATGTCACCTGCAGATGTCACCGCTGGAGCTAACGATTGTGAATCCTATTTCGTCTGCAGAGCTGTTGCTGCGTTTGATACTTTGTGGGGGCGTCGTCTCAAAACGATCATGACAAGCATCAGGATGAGTATCAGTAGTGGAGCTGATGGGAACTCGGGTATTGTGTTTGAACCGCCGATTGTGACGTGATGTTCACTGTGAGGGTATGTAACGTGGACGTACCAGAAGTTCGGATCCTGACTTACTGATGCCGAACGTTCAACTCCGTCAATCAGCACAATAGGCTGCCCGGAAAGAAGGTTCTTTGCTATGGTGGCATCGAAAAAGCCCGAGCTTCCCGTAGGCCCTGAGACTGTGAAGTCAAGGAGACCTTTCGTAGAGTCAAAGATGAGGCCAGAGATAGAGGAATTACTGGCCACTTGCATCAAGAATTTCTGAGCCATTGTGGTTAAGGTGGTTCCCAAAGTCACAGTGATGGAAACTGTAACCATTGTAGAAGCGGTGGTCGTTGAAGCTACAGTTGTCGTCGTTGTAGAAGCCGTTTGCGTTTGAGAGGTGCTTGTCGTCTGAGCTAGTGTCGTTGTGGATTCTCCAGCCTTAACGTGAATTTGATACGGACCTACAAGATTTGACAGGAACACGCCCGAGGCCACGGAAACAACCAGAATCGTAGCGACGGTAAGCACCGCTAGGACCAATATGTAAACGCACTGTCTTTTCCGCGTTGGACCCAAGCAATCGGCTCCGTTACTGTCCTTAGGTGCTAGCTGTTTTCTTGCTCAGCTTGAGGTTATTCCGATCGTTATTGCATAGTATCCTGAGGCGGTAGGGTTCGCTTTGTTGAATACCACGTAGATTGTAGCCGAATCATCAGCACCAGCTGAAAAGGTGAGTGGATTCTGACATCTATACATAAGGCCATTAGGTATCGATAAAGGACCGGGAAAGGAGAACCACCCACTCCATCCGCCGAAAATTCCATTGGCTTGCATAGAGACAGATAGATCCGCGCTAGTTGGCGTGAAATCCGACGCGGTAATGTTTATGGTTACGTAACCTTGGACTGGGTTGGATGTTGGGTTTTTGACGTTGATCGTTATGGCCGCGGTTCCACCGAGGGCTACCTGGCTGGGTGGAGCAGTTATCGTGGAAAGTTGAAGCGGCTGGGAGGGAGCTGAGCTTACGTGGATTTGGTAAGGTCCCGCAATACTGGAGAGTATCTGGGCCGAAGCGACTGAGGATAAAGCGATTAAGAGAAGTAGAGACGCTACGACCAATGCCCACTTGAGCCTAGATCTGCCCATAGCTGGCAAATTCACTGACCGCTGTTGAGGGAAGACGAAGAACCGTCAGAAAAACGTTTGCGTTGATGTGGGAAGATGCCTTCGCCGACGGGGCCCTTATTGGATCAGGGCAGGAGTCTACGAAATGTCCTGTCAAGATGGGGGGGGAGTCGTCGTCGGGTCACTTAGCGTGGGCACCCGAACTTGAACCCTCATAGGAGGGGGAAGTCGTCGTCGCGCACCAGTCTACCCACACACCCATACCAGAACTATATTGGAAACAGCTGTCTCACTCAGTCGCATCTGGGCGACATCACGGCTTCACATTCTGCCGTTTTCCTCTTCTCTCAAGCTCCAACAATCTCATGAGGCTTTGTCGCATTTCTTCGAGAGTTTCTAGCTGAGTCTTGGATGGGACGCTTTTGGCGGCCATCGCTATCATCCAGAAGAAGGAGACCACAATCATCTGAGTATAGGTTCCAAGAAGCGGAAGATCTCTCCAGAACATTGGCAGGAACTGCTCTGCTGGGTTGAATTCACTGGCCCGACCTCGAAATGCTGACGAGATGGCAGGGACGGAACATGAACGAGCGGCAGAATCGATGGCATCAACGAGAAACCTACGCCTTCTCCTACTCGCAATCCAATCGCGGATGACCCAAATTCCCAGACCACTGAAGAAGCCTATGCAACCGCCTGCGAGTGTGTTCCAGACGCTTTCAGGTACCATGGGCCTACGATGTCGATAAGGATAGAAAAGGCTGCAGCTGCTGCCCTCCCCCGGCCAGTTACGGTTCTCTCTGGCCGGTTCGTTGCTCTCAGAGGATGTCTGGTCGCCTGCTAGCGATTGCAGGAGGAGTCATGAGCAGGAGTGGAGGAGTATTTGTGCGTGTTCCCTTGGTGCGGACCCAAGGCATGAATGATCAGACGTATGAGTGAGTGCCGCGCAGCAATGATTCGAGGGCCTAGTAATGCCTAGAGTCACGCTGCATGTCAGAACACGGGAGGCTCGCTTTCCTCTGGATGACGATGATCTTCGTGAATTTCGAGAGAAGTTCGATGGCAAGCTAGAGATCGAACAGCGACCGCTGTATCTGGCCTATGTTGGCGTGAGTGATGTCGTCTACGTCGTACTCAGGATAGCCGAGACTCTCGCAACGGGTGTGGCTGCACATCTAATCTCCACTTTGTTGTGGGAGAAGTTGAAAAACAGGGCTGCCGTAGTGACAGTGTTCGATCCTGAGAAGCCAACCGTGCCGGCCGCCCCGATTCAAAGCGGGAGAGACTTGGAAAGGGAGATATTGCGAGCGAGTCGATCTGGTTCCGAAGTGTTCGCATACAACGGGTACTACTACTGCAGAAGGTGTGCGGCTCCGGTGTGGTCCTTTCAGGGGGCACTATGGTGTCCAAACGAACGCCGATACCTAAGACCTTGAGATCCTGCACCTGTCATCCGTTCTACGCAGACTTGAAGAAGGCTCTGAGAAATCAAGTCTGGCACATCGACCAATCAGGAAGCGGCCAAGCTCAACACCCCGTATACGCGCACAATGAGATTCTTTGGTCGGAAGCGAATCATCGTATTTTGAACCGTCGCTCGCCGTCGTTTTGTGTGTGTATGTGTGTGTGTCACGCACCAACTCACCCGACGACGAGTTTAGGGGAAGAATCCCCTAACGACCCCTCTTTCTCTCCTCTGCCGAATTCCGAAAAGCAATGTTCTATCCCCCAACATCTGTCAGTCTGTTTAGGTCTCTGAAGTATATGTCAGCTGGATAGAGATAGCCTATTCCTTGATGAGGCCGCTGATAATTCCAGTAGTGGATGAACTCCTGGTGGGTTTTGAACATCCAGGCTTCGCTTTCGTATGCCTTATGGAAGGCTTCGATCTTCCCGATCGTTGAAGGCCTCCGTACACTTGCCATGATGTGCTCTATGCCGTTTCCAGTGCAGAACTCTGTGAAGGCAGATAGGTCTCCGCGTGCTGGGTGGAACTGTGTTCCCTGATCCGTCAGTATCTGGTCCGGCTTGCCATATTGATGGATGCAATCCTCCAATAGGTGGATAGCATGTTCCCCCGTCGGGTCGTGATTGATCTCACTGCCTGGAACGAATCGGCTGTGATCGTCCAAGTAGCTCATCATCCACTCATCCTCCTCAGTCATTTTGAAGTCTCCCTGCCACAGATTATTGCTGCGTGGCCTTTCGAATCTACGCTTGCCCCAAACCTTCCTCGGCATCTCGATCGGATTGTTCAACCCGGCCCCGATGAGGATTCGATGGATAGCGTTGTGACCAACCGCGACTACGCCTTCACCTCCATAATTCTTGAGGTAGCCTTCAATCTTGCATGGACCCCAATGCATCCCCCTTCGAAGCCTGAGTATGAGCTCCACAGTCCCCTGCGGTGTCTTCCAGAACCTGTGAGGCCTCCTAGACTTGACCGCTAGGCCCTCCCACCCATATTTCCTGTAGACCCTCCACCAACGATAGACAGTTCTATTATCAACACGTAACGCTGCAGCGACGTCGCTGCTCCTCCAACCATCAAGCTTCCTACGAATGATCCATCTTCTCTTCCGCAGAACGCTATCCATTCTCCCACATCAACTCGTTCACATCGCGTTACCAAACTCTTTAATCACTGACACATGTGGGGGGATAGCTCAAATTCCGAAAAGCACCGAAAGTCTCAAATCCTGAACGACCGACGTAGTATACTGGCTTTCTGAGATTCACTGCCCACCTGTCTGGAGTTCGCGGCTTTCTCCTGCTTGTCAAGGAGCGCCGAGGAGGGGCGCAATGACAAGAAGTACCCAACATGAAGGACGGATGAGAAAATAACCAAAAAAGTTGCCTTCGCAAGAGATGCAACAGGTATCGTCAGAGAGCTAGGTGTCTGGGACGTTTTCCTGATATCGGCTGCCATAGCGACACTGCAACCGAACTTCCTGTGGCTCTTCTCGTGGCCCGACCTTACCTTCCCCGGAAGCTCGCCTTTCTGGATATGCACCTTTGCGCTGGCGATAGTGATACCCATCGGTCTAGTCTACGTCTTATTGGGTGCAGCGATGCCCAGATCCGGAGGAGACTACGTTTACACAAGTCGAATTTTGCGTCCGGACATCG
>Ga0315280_10006913_pt1 | contig 15469 bp, 10 predicted proteins | sample YL17G06_40_MG_FD_203697 | JGI IMG/M metagenome (GOLD analysis project Ga0315280, IMG submission 203697) | Sediment microbial communities from Yellowstone Lake, YNP, Wyoming, USA - YL17G06_40 | ecosystem: Environmental > Aquatic > Freshwater > Lake > Sediment | place: USA: Wyoming | collected... | reverse complement strand
AACGGGCAAATCGAAGCGGAAATCCTGCTGCGGACGGCTGACCTTGAGCACCAGGGCTCCCGGCCCGGCCAGTTGGCCGCCGCGGCGAATGGTTTCGTCGGTTCCCTCGGCCCCTTCGACGGCCACCACCACGCCGTCCTTGACCACGATGCTTTGGCCAATGTCCAGCCGCGCGATGTCGCGCACCAGCGGCCAGGCAAAGTCAATGCCCCGCTGCTCGCGAGGCGAAAGGGGGCGTTTCTTGGTCAGCAGACCCTCGGCCGGCAGAAGGGACTTCAGGAACAGGGAGGAATCGAGGACCCGGATGTTTTCGTTTTCGAGCTCTTCGATCAAGGCGCGGGTCAGCGATCCGGCCCGGCGGTCGCTCAGGCGTGACAGCAGGCGAACCACTCGCGCTTCGACCTGGCCCAGGTTGAACAAGCTAATGTGCTCGATCTTGCCGGCCAGCGTCAGCTGCGAAATGCGGTTCTGATGGCAAAGCCCAATCAGCGTGTCCAGCTGGCCGACGCCCAGCCAGTGGATCTCATCCACATGTTTGGCCAAGTCGGGCGAGGCAAACCCCTGGATGGCCAGCGCCGTGACATGGTGGCCGGCGCTCCGGGCGGCCCTGGCAAAATGGATCGGAAAGGCGCCGCTGCCGGCAATAACCCCTATTCTCTCTCCGTTGGGGGCCATGGCGTTTTTTTCTTCCTCGGACGGATAATGCCTCGCTCGGCTTGCTCCAGGAAGCTGACAATCCGAGTGATGTGGGGGGAATTGGGGAACTGCTTGCGGAGCTCGGGGATGACTTCCTCGACGCGCAACGAGCAGTGAAAGACGATGTCGTAGGCGCGTTTGATTTCGGCCACCTCCTCGGGCGAGAATCCTCGGCGTCGGAGCCCGATATGGTTCAGCCCGTGGGGTCGGACCGGGTGGCCGTCGGCCAAGAGGAACGGCGGGACGTCCTGGGTCACTTTGGAGCCCGCCCCGATGATCGAATGGGCGCCGATGCGGCAGAACTGATGGACCGCCGCCAAGCCGCCCAGGATCGCATAGTCCTCGATAGTGACATGCCCGCCGACCTCGGCCGCGTTGGCGATGATGCAGCGGTCGCCGACCACGGTATTGTGCGCCAGGTGCGAATAGGCCATGAGCATGTTATGGTCGCCCACGACCGTGGTCTCGCCCAAGCCCGTGGCCCGGTTGAGCGTGGCATATTCGCGGATGACATTCCCCTCGCCGATAATCAAATAGGTTTCCTCGCCCCGGTACTTCAGATCCTGGGAGTCCGTGCCCACGGAGGCGTGATGATAGATGCGGTTCCGCGGGCCAATCTGCGTACAATCGCCGATGACCGTGAAGGCGCCAATCCGCGTTTCCTCGCCGATGACCACATCGCGACCGACGATCGAATAAGCCTCGATGACGACCCCAGTCTCAATCCTGGCGGTTGGGTCTATCATCGCGGTAGGGTGAATCTGGGGAGCTTCCAGAACACGCCGACGCATCATGCGACCTCGTGGGCTCGATAGACCTGGATTGGCTGTTACGTGAGTTCCGTCGCTTGGGTCTCTCCCCACGCCCAAGGGAGTGTGTGGACCTTTACCTTCCGGGCTTCGCGAAGGCAAACATTATTTCAGCCTCGGCCACGACTTTTCCGTCCACGACGGCCTTGGCCTCCACCCGCGGGGCGATCGAATGCACCGACGCGGCCGTGACCTCCAGGCGCAGCTGGTCGCCCGGCCTCACCGGTCGTCGCCAGCGGGCATGGCGAACGCTGGCCAGCATATACAGGCTTCCCGGAGGGCTTCGATGCGCCAACCCCAGCAGCAGCCCTCCCGCCTGAGCCATCGCCTCGAGGACCAGCACACCCGGCATGAGCGGCTCGCCGGGGAAATGGCCCTGAAAGTGCGGCTCGTTGAAGGTCACGTTCTTGATCGCCACCAACCGTTGGCCCGGTTCATGCTCGATCACCCGGTCCATCAACAGAAACGGATAGCGGTGCGGTACCTGCTTGAGAATGTCCAGAATGTCGAGCGTTGTGGGCAGTTCGGACGAACTCATGTCGAGACAGCCTCCTTCGGACGCTTGCCCCCTTCGCGAATCTCAGTATCTCCAGCCGTCCTGCGTAGGATGCCGGACTCCCGGCTCAAAGCCGGAACGCGTTCACAAACTCAAGGAATCTTCCCTAGTGCCCTTCCGTTAGGATCAACGGCATCTCTTCTTTCAGCTTTTTCAAGAACTGAATGTGCCAAACATGGCCGGCACGCCAGGCGCTGACATACGCGCGGAGCGACCGGCCCAGCAAACACAGGTCTCCCAGCAAATCCACGATTTTGTGCCGCACCATCTCGTCGGGGAACCGCAGCGGCTCGTTGAGGATTCGATCTTCGGCGATCACGATCGCGCAATCGAGGCTTCCGCCGCGGATCAGCCCCTGCGCCTGGAGCTGTTCGACGTCGCGCAGAAAACAGAACGTGCGGGCCGGCGCCAGGTCGCGCAAGAACGATTCGGGGGTGATCGCAAAATGTCCCGCTTGCTTCGAAAGCACCGCGTTGTCGAACTCCAGAAAATAGGTCGCCCGCAAGGTCGGCAGAGGCAGCGCGATGACTTGTACCGGGTAGCGATCGAACACGACGGGGCGCGGAAGGTCGAAAAACCGTCGCGGGCGGTCGAGCGCCACCAGGCCGCAGTCGAGGAGGGTGCGCGCGAACGGTTCCGCGCTGCCGTCGAGGAAAGGCGTCTCCTCGCTGTCCAGCTCGAAGATCGCATTGTCGAGGCCCAGCGCCAGACAGGCCGCCAACAGGTGTTCGACGGTCGCCACGGAAACAGTCCCATTGAGGCCCAGTGTGGTCCGGCGGGCCAGCTGGTCGTCGAGAACGTAATCCAGCGTCGCGGGAATCTCGGGCGTGCCGGGCAAATCAATCCGCCGAAAGCGAAGTCCGCTGTCCGCCTCGGCGGGCAGAAACCGCAACCGCACGGGCCGGCCCGAATGGAGTCCCACGCCGGTCAGTTCCGTCTCGCCGGCCAGCGTCTGTTGAGCTACCGAATCAAGCGACAAACGTCGTGCACCCACGATTGCAGAGATGTGTTTTGCGTGATTCGCCCGAGCTGTGCCGCAAACGCTCGCCGCAACCGGCGCAATCGTCGCTCGGCACGCCGACAGAGGAGAATCGTTTGTCGAAAGCGGATGGTCAACTGCAAAAGACGGGAAAATCATCTTCGCCGCAGCCGCCGACGTGATGATTCTAGCGCAGCGTCTCGAGGTCTATGCCGTAGCGTTCGAGGAGGCGGTAGAGCGTGCGGCGGTTGATCCCGGCCTGGCGGGCGGCCAGCGACACGTTGCCGTTGTTGTCGCGCAGCAATTTGACCAGGTAATCGCGTTCGAAGCTGCCGAGGATCTTCTTGCGAACGCTCAGCAGATCGTGCGAGTCGTGAATCTGTTCGAGCCGGGCGCCGCCCACCCCCTGGGTCATCCGTTCGGGAAAGTCGCCCACGGTGAGGTACTCGCCCTCGGCCAGCGCCACGGCCCGCTCGATCGCGTTCTGGAGTTCCCGCACGTTGCCCGGCCAATGATAGGTCTGAAGCATGAGCAGCGCTTCGGGGGCGATGCCGCGGATCGGGGGAACGTGGGTCGGGCCGAACTGATCAATGAAATGCTGGACGAGCAGGGGAATGTCATCGCGGCGGTCGCGCAGCGGCGGCAGCGAGATCGTGATCACATTCAGGCGGTAGTAGAGGTCCTCGCGGAATTCCTTCTCTTCGACCCTCTTGGCCAGATCCAGGTTCGTGGCGGCGATCAGGCGGATGTCGGTCTCGATCAGCTCGTTACCGCCGATGTGGCGAAACGCCCGCTCCTGGAGCGCCCGCAGCAACTTCGCCTGGATGGGGGGCGTCAGCTCTCCGACCTCGTCGAGAAAGAGCGTGCCCTCGTTGGCAAACTCCAGCAGGCCGGCCTTCTCGGCCACCGCGCCCGTGAACGCCCCTTTCTGGTGGCCGAACAACTCGCTTTCCAGAAGTGTTTCGGGCAGCGAAGCGCAGTCAATCGGAACAAACCGTTTGTCGCGCCGCCGACTGTGAAAATGGATCGCCCGTGCCACCAATTCCTTGCCCGTTCCGCTTTCGCCCGTGATCACGACGTTGGCGTCGAGGGGGGCCACTCGCTGGACCAGGTCAAAGACTTCGCGCATGGGTTTGCTGATGCCGATCAAGCGGCCCATCCCCATCCCGTGCATCACCTGGGCGCGCAACGCGGCATTCTCGCGGGTCAGGCGATGCTTCTCGAGCGCCCGGTCGGTGACCACCTTCAGCAAGTCCAGGGTGAACGGTTTTCGGATATAGTCGAACGCGCCCTTCTTGACCGCCTCGACCGCCGACTCCACCGTGGCATAGCCCGTCACCACGATGACGGGCACGTCGGGGGCCAACCGTTGCACGCGCCCGAGCACGGCGATCCCGTCGAGGCCCGGCATCTTCAGATCGGTGAAGATCAGATCGGGCTGAAATCCGCTGACCAGCTCGACGATCTTCGAGCTGTCCTGGGAGATCTGAACCGTATGGCCCCACAGCGAAAAAATCCGCCGGCAGTTCTCCAGCATCTGGAGCTCATCATCTATGACGAGAATGCGGGAAGGTTCAGATTCGGGCATACGTTTCGGTCCTCTTGGGAGCGGCGATGACGGGCAGGCGCACCGAGAAGGTGGTCCCCTCGTCCAGTCGGCTGGTGACGCCGATCTCGCCTCCCATTTCTTTCACGATGCTTTGACAAATGGTCAGGCCCAGGCCGGTTCCCTGCCCCTTGGGCTTGCGGCTGAAGAACGGCTCGAACAAGTGGGCCAGGTCCTGGGGCGCGATGCCGGTCCCCGTGTCCGCGACCTCGATGATCGCGCAAGACTGTCGGTCCGAATCCAGGCCGGTGGTGGTCCGAAGGGTCAGCCGCCCGCCCTGGGGCATCGCATCCTGGGCGTTGTTGACGAGGTTGAGGATGACCTGTTGAAGATGGACCGGATCGCCGCACACCCAGAGCGGAAAAGAACAAGCCTCGACCTCGAGGCGGATCTGGTGCGAAGCCAGCGTCTCGGTGACCATGGCCACGGTTCGCCCCACCACCTCGTTGGCATCAATGCGTTCCACGTGGGACTTGGCCTTGCGCGTGAAGCCGGTCCAGTCTTCGGCCACGCGGCGCAAGTACTGCGCACACTCGCGGACGGTCGCCAGGTCCTGGCGCAAGCGGTCGGGGAGATTGTCAAACGCGCCTTCCGCTTCCATGACCTCCAGGCGCGTGCAAATCACCCCGGCCGGGTTGTTGATGTCGTGCGCCATGCTGGCGGCCAGCTGGCCCAGCGCGGCCATCTTGTCGGCTTGCCGAATCTGATCGCGCGCTTCCTCCAGTTCGGCCGAACGTTTGGCGACTTCGGACCGGCGCTTGCGCGAGGCCAACTCGATCGTGGTCGTCAAATAGACCGACACGAACAAGACGATCGCCAACGTGATCAATTCCCCGAACACGAATCGCCACTGACTGGGCAGCTCGACCGGCAGAAACCCTGCCAGATGCCGATGCGGCCAGAGATTCGCTTGCTCGAGTGCCACCACTCCCCCCACTAGCGCGATCGCCAGCGCGGCCAAAAGGTAGCTGATCCGGGTACTGAAAAGCATGCTCGCAATGATGCATTGGAAGACGAACGTGACGATCAGCGGATTCTCCACGCCTCCGGAATAGTGCAGCAGAACGGCCAGGAGAACATAATCGAGAACCATCTGAATGACGGCGAATTGTTCCAGCCATTTCGCCGGGGCATTCCGCGACCGTCGCCAATAGGTTAGATACACGACATTACTGGCAAACAGCGCCCCGTTCAGGATGAACAGCGGAAGCATCTCGGGGCGGAAGTCCAGCACATAGCGGGTGAACAGAATGGTGAAGAACAGCCCCCCCGCCGCCAGCCACCGCAGTCGGATGAGCCATCCCAACCGCTCGAACAGATCCTCCTGCAAAAGGTCTGAAATTAGCTGTTGTCTTGTCTTGGCCATCGAAGAGTTTCCTTCACTCAACTTCACCCTGCCAGACGAGGGCGAAAACCCCTTTGCCCCGCCCTTCCCTATCTTCAAGATTCTGCGCTCAAAACAAGCGGCGCGTCAAGATTTCACCCATCCGACCGCCGGCGTTTCCTATCTCAAAAAGAAGTGCTGGAGGATTTCCGCGTATAGGATGCAGATGATCAGTCCCACACCGACGCTCAAGGCCGCGAACCCCACAATTCGATTGAACAGCAAATGCCGGCGACTGGGCGGATCGGCCAGAATCTGTTCCAACCGTCCCTGGGCCAGCAGCCGCTCATATTCCAGAGGCCTTTCTTCGATAAACTGGTGCTCCGGCATGGTTCCGGTGAAGATCACGTCATCCATGGGAAACTTGTCGGGATGCACATGGGCATTGAAGAAGTGAACCGTGAAGATGACCCCGGCGGCCAGCAGCGCCTCGATGCTGTGGACCACGGTGGCTACGTTGAAGATCCAGCCCGGAAGGAAACGCGACACCAGCAACGGGAACCACAACATGAATCCCGTGGCGCCGATGACCACAATGCCCCACATCTCGCCCCAGTAGTCGAATTTCTCCCAATACGTCCACCGGTCGAATTTTGGACGCGGCCCCAGGAAGAGAAACCACCGAACGTGCTGAAGGAACTGTTTGAGGTCGCTCCAATTAAACATCATCGAGGACGGACCGAACACCAGCGGGATCAAGGCGCGAATTCTGCCCATCTCGCCTCCCGCCTCCCGCCGCTCGCCTCTATTCCTTCGGTATTTCCGCCAGGTCCGCCAGAGGTGAAACCCGTGCATGACCGCGTAGCCGACGGTCAGGAGGGCAAAGAAGCGATGCAAATGTCCCGCGACCCGGGCTCCGCCCAGGGACTCGAAGATTGTGTGCGCCCAGTCGGTGTAGCTGTATTTCAGCGGGAAGCCGGTTACGGTCAGCCCGAGGAAACTGATAATCACCAGTCCGTGAGTCAACCGATGGTACAAGTTGAATCGCCACACATAGCGATCGCCGGCTCCATTCCTGACCTTGGCGTGGGTCGCGGGATGAAGCAGCCGATCGGCCGTCGTGCGAATGAACCACAGGATGGTGTGAAGCGTGAAAAAGCTCAAGGTTCCGACCAACAGCGTAATCATGAACAACCAGGCATAGAACACGATCGGAAACTTGCGACGATTCAGATAGTCGGCGTGGGGTTCGTACTTGGCAAAATTGGCGTTGGCTCCCGCATGGCATCTCTGACAGGTCCCCACGATATTGTCCTTGGACACCATCGAATTGGGGTCGCTGACGGGAAGAATGCCGTGGGAACCGTGGCAGTCCGAACAGCGCGCCGTCGTCGTCCCGCCCAGCTGCCTAATCTTGCCGTGGTAGCTCAGGCGATAGGACCGAAGCAGGTCCTGATGGCAGTTGCCGCAGTTGGAAACGACCGCCAGCTTGAACAAGTCGCTTTCCACCCGCTGGGTACGGTGGTCCTGATGGCAGGTGTTGCAGACCGGGGCGTCGGCCGACCCTTTCAGGAAGTTCTGGCCGTGGATGCTCTTCTTATACAAATCCAGAACCACCCAATGACACGCGCCACAGGTCTTGGGAATGTTCGCACGGTTGGCCCGGGAGTTGGGATCGCGGCTGGGCAGAATGTCATGGGCCCCGTGGCAGTCGTTGCAGGTGGCCGCGTCCTCATGGCCCGCGGCAATCATGCGTCCGTGAACACTTTGGTCATACGTCGGCCCGATGTCATGGCGCGTGAAATTGAAACGCTGGGCCATCTCCTCGTTGGTGTGGCAGCGCAGGCAGGTCTTCTCGACGTTGGACGCGTGGGTGTGCGACCGCGGGTCGGTGCGCGCATACATGTCATGGGCGCCGTGGCAATCCATACAGCTGGCCGCTTCGGCGATCTGCTGAGATCGGGCCGTGCCGTGGACGCCCACCTTGTAGCGCAGGGTTTCGGCCTTATGGCATTCGGCGCAAACCGCCTTGGCCATGTTCGGGGGATGGGGAACCTTTTTCGCCTCCACGTGGCAGTGTTCGCAGGCCACGCCGTTCCTGGCGTGAACATTGTCCGCGGCCACTTGGGGGTCAACGAACGGAGGCGGTTTCTCGCCGAGCGTCTTCGGCTTGTAGAGCGCGGCACTGTGGCAATCCAGACAGGAACGAGTCTCCTGCGCGCCGACCGTGATCGCGCCTGGAACCACAAACCAGAGTGCGAGAAGAACATGTCGAATGTTGACTGTTGAATGTTGAATTCCGAATTCAGCCCTCATCCTTCACCCTTTATCGCTCGCTCTTCGTCCTTCGCTCTTTGTCCTTCTTCTTTCTTACTTCACGCGCTGCCCGACGTCTTTTCCCTTTGCGCATCCTTCATCCTTCATCCTTCATCATTTGTTTTTCGTGAGGTACGCCTTTGCGGCCGCGTAAATCTTCTGCGCCAGCGCATAGTTATGAATCCCGTTGACCCGTTCGACCATGCGGACCTGGTTGGCCACTTCCAACCCCTTCAAATCCAGTGTGTCCAGCTGGGCCCTCAAACCACTGTTCACTTCGGCGCCCAGCCGCTTGCACTCGTTCGCCTGCTGACCGAGTTTCGCCAGGTAGCCCTTGCTGTCGGCATGGCATTGGGTACAGGTGTCGCGGTTGAGCATGGTGATCTTGCCGCCCGTGTCCGCGTGACACGAGTCGCATTTCAGAGCCGGTTCGTTGGGCAGATTGAAGCCGGCGTAATTCCCCTGTGCAAAAGCGAACACCTGCTTGTGGCAATCCACGCATTGCTTCTGCTGCGCCTCGCGATGGTGGCAACCGTTGCAGTCGTAGCCGCGCGGCAGACTGACCTTGTGCTGATCGCGCGAGTGACAGGCGCCGCAATCCAGGTTCGCCCGATTGACGTGCGGAGCGTGGGGGAAGTCGCGATTCTGGTTTTTCAGCGCGATCGTCGCCTGCGAGATCCCATAATGACATTTCTGGAGGCAGGAAGGCGCCTGCTGGAACGAAGGCAACTCCTCGCCGACCCAGTCCCGGAGCGTCTGGGCCTCGGCGGTTCGACTGGTCGCGTCGAGCAGGGCGGCCTGGCTGTGCTCGATCAACGTGGCCGTGTAGCCGATGTTGTGGACGGCTTTGGCCGCCCCGATGATTTCCAGTGTCTGGTTGGCCTTCTCAGCCAGCGTCGTGCCGGTGGTCGAACCGTTGGAAGGCGCCAGAGAGCTCTCGACCCGAGCCAGCGTGCGCGTCTGGCTGACGCGACGCGCGATCTCGCGTTGCCAATCCCCGAGGAGGCGATCGTAGCCCGGGCCGTGGCACTCCACGCAGACTTTCCCGCTGGCGCGTGCCACCACCCACTCGACCGTGACCGGCGTCTCCCCCTTCTTATGGTCCAGCTCGGCGTGACAGGCCGTGCAGTCAATGTGGGCTTCGATCATGGGACTGGGCAGCGCCAGCGAGAAGGGGACGTTCGCGGCCCCTTGATAGAAGGCCTTCTGAAGCCGGTGCCGTTCGAGATGACAGATGCCACAGTCGGCCTGGGTGATTTCTTTTGCCGTCTCGAGTCTGTGCACGATGGTCTCATGACAGAGGAAGCACTCGACTTTGTGGTCGGTGACGTGGATCTTGTGAAGCCGCTCGGGCTCCGTGACCTTCAGATGCTCTTCGTCGGCGTGGCAGGCTTCGCAGCGTTGGTGGGGAACCGCGCCGTCGCCACGGGTGACGGCCACGTGGCACTTGGTGCAGTCGGTTCCGCGATCAATAAACAGCGCATGCTCGACGGGGGTTCGGGGATTCTTTATGCCCTTGCGATGGCATTTCAGGCAGTCGGAAAGGACGGGGTCGCGCGTACCGTCGGGTTGAGGCTTGAAGTGGCAGATGAAGCAAACCGACTTGGTGACCAGCATGTGCGAGCCCTGGACAATCTGCGAGTGGCAGCTGGTACAGCGCAGCTGCTTCCCTCGCTTCAGGGTGGCCAGGTGGTCTTTGTGATCAAACACCACGCCCTTCCGGAACTCCATCGGTCCGGCCAGCATTTTCCCCTCGTGGCAGCCCGATCTCAGGCAGCTGGCATCCTCGATTTCGGCCCAGGGTTTTGATCCATAGATCACCGTAACGTAGCGGAGAAACTGTGAGAGGGCAACCAGCTTGCTGCGCACGTAACCCTGAAGGCCGGGTTTGAAATGGCACAGCAGGCAGCCGACCTTGTTGTGGCTCGAACGTTTCCACGACTGGTAGTAGGACTCCATGATGTGGCAGGTGCGGCAGAACTCCGGTTTGTCGCTCTGATGGGCCAGCACCCCGAGGAAAACCAGGGCCAGGCATGTTCCGCTGCCAACGAGTATCAGGAGCCCTTTCCAGTACTTCCGCAGCATGGCGCCAAGATCGCCCAAGAAACCCTTGATTCCTCTAAACACTTTTCACCTGTTCGCGGAAAGCACGCTATGGTTTACCGTGAGACAAAAAAGCCTCACTCCCCTGTTATTCTCTTCAACGGTCAAACCTTCTTTTCGGCCAGGATTCGCAGGAATATCGGCTGCGACCGCGGCATTTCGGCCACTTCCTGACCGCTTTCAGTCTTCTCCCGCGTGAACTTAAAGACAAGTAGTGTGCCAGAAACGCTCACAAGGCCGGAGACTTCGGGGATTATCTCGAAAAGAGCCGTGAAGACATACAAAATAAACGTTTTCGTACAGATACCGTCCCTCTCTCGGGGTATCCAGCCTTGTCTTAAACACTCCTCGGATATTCCCGAATCCAGAATCAAGGCGCGAGGTGATTGTGATGTGACGGTCCGCTCACTTCGACGTTCCGCTCTTGACATCGCCCAAGGAGGACCAGCACTTTTTGTCGTTTGGAGCGCCGTGGTGCATATCTTGCATCAAAAGCGCGAAATGGGTGTTTCTGTCTTTGTCCAAACCCTTTTTTGCGAGAACAAACATGACCCTGAGTCGTCTGGGAAGAGCGGGAGTGCCGGTTTTCCTCTGCGGTCTTGCTATCCTTATGTTTCTCAATGACTGGGGGGTGCTCGGCCAGGCCCCCGCGACCACGACTTTGACCGCCGAGGAGTTAAGGAATCTCAACGTGGTCGGCAAGTCCTGCATCTCGGCTGATTGTCACGCTTCGCTCAAGACGCTGCGGTTCAAGCATGGCCCGACGGCCGAGGGGAAATGCGAGCCCTGCCACCAATCGGTCGGCGGCAAGCACGTCTTCACGGCGCCAGCCAAAGGCAACGCCCTCTGTCTCGAATGCCATGACCCGCTTCCTCAGCGGAAGTTCAAGCATAAGCCGGTTCAAGAGAACTGTATGGAGTGTCACAACATTCACGGCGAGAACAATCGGTTCTTCCTCAAGGGGGGCGAAGGCGCGGCCTCCTGCAAGCACTGCCACGAGGATGTGGGAAAGGGCCTGAAGTTCCTGCACGGTCCGTTTGCCCAAGGGCTTTGCCTGGCCTGCCACGAGCCTCACGAATCCGACAATGCAAAGCTTCTCATCGCGCCCAAGGAAGGCCTGTGCGAAACGTGTCACGAGGATCTCGCGGCAGACGGCAAGAAAGCCCTTTTTCACCACAAACCGTTCGACCAGCAGTGCGCGGAATGCCACAGCGGTCACGGCAGCGCCTATCGCTACTTCCTGCTGGCGACCGAGGATGAACTCTGCCGAAAATGCCACAAAGAGGTCATGGAGGCGGCCAAGAAAGCCAAGTTCCCCCACGACCCGGTCGTGAAAGGCGAGGGCTGTTCGAAGTGCCACCTGCCGCATTTTTCCGATGTTGAGAAGCTCCTCAAACAGGCTTCCATGCAGCTCTGTATGGAGTGCCACAACCGCAGCTACAAGCAGGCGGATGGAAAAGAGGTCTCCAACCTCCAGCCCCAACTCGAACAGTCGAAGTACCTTCACGGGCCGATCCGCGACGCCTCCTGTACGCCCTGCCACAATGCTCATGGTTCGGACCATGTCGGGATGCTGAATCGCTACTTTCCACCGCGGTTCTATGCCCCTTTCAGCCTGGCCAACTATGATCTGTGCTTCTTCTGCCACGACAAGAACATCGTCCTGACGCCGGAATCCGAGGCCACGAGCTTTCGCAATGGCCTGAAGAACATGCATTTTCTGCACGTCAACCGCGAGAAAGGCCGGACGTGCCGCGCCTGCCATGCCGAGCATGCCAGCAATAATCCGGTCCATATCCGCGACGCTGTTCCTTACGGAAAGTGGATGATGAAGATTGATTTCGAGAAAACGGCCACCGGCGGCTCATGCCTGACCGGCTGCCATGCCCGCTACGGCTACGACCGGGTCAAGCCCGTGGTAAATGTGACGACTGGAACCGTTGAAAGCGCCATTCTGGGACCGTGAACGCAACGCAATGAAACGCATCCTTCATTTTTTGTCTTTCGTTCTCCTTTTTTTCCTGTCATGCGCTGTTCAGGCGGCGCCGGAGACGACGAGTGCGCCCTTGCCGATGGCGCCCGATTTCGAGCTGCCCTCCGAGGGTGGACAGATCTTTACCCTCTCGAAACATCAGGGCGCCGTCCGGGTGCTCTTCTTCGTTCGCAACAGTGGCCACTTTATACAAGACGCCTTGAACGCGACCGAGCTGGTCGTCTCGTCGCAGCCCATTTTTCAGCAAAAAACCCTCCTCGTTTGCATTGTGACGGAGGATTTGGAAGGCTCTCAATTCGAAGCCTTCCGTGGGCGATTTCATCTGAAATGGGTTTTCCTGCACGACCACAATGAGGCCATCCACCGTCTTTACAAAGTCATTGCCGTCCCGACCACCGTCATCATAAACGAGCGGGGTGAGATTTGCGGTCGGTTGGCTGGCTACAGCCTCGCATCCGGCAAGGAGTTTCGCACGATCCTGAGCGCCTGTCTGAGGATTCCGGATATCGCAACGACCCACTTGACTACGGCCACGCTCGAGGCGGACCGCTTTGTAGCTCTTGGAGATGTGTTGCTCGCGCGGGCGATGCCGGAAGCAGCTCTCAGAAACTACCAGAAGGCGCTCGAGATTCTCCCAACCCTGGCGGTGGCCCGGTGGCGTGTGGGGTTGGGGCTGCTGCGACAGGGCCGGGTCACCTCCGGGACGCAGGAACTCCAGCGCGTTTGGGCGGCCGATCCCGCATCTACTCCGGCCTTGGTCGGACTGGCTTGGGCGCAGGCGTTGGAAGGCAAGGCCAAAGAAGCGAGCGCGGAACTGGAAAAACTCCGCCCGCCCGCCTCGAAAATGCCTGAATATTTCGAGGCCTGGGCGGCGGTCCACGAAGCGATGGGCGCGCGCGACGAAGCCCGGCAGGACCAGGAGCAAGCGGACCAGTTACGAGGCCGCGGCGTGGTAGCACCGGTCAGCAGGCCAAAGAAGGGTAAAGTCGGCGCCAAGTGAGGCATATCAGCCACAGTACGTGGCGCATAGGCCTCACATGCGATATGGCGATTATGCCGCACAATGGCGGGAAGTGGGGCAGCGATTCACCAAAAGACCTCGCCGAACCCCTCGTGAATGGAATGCAGACAATCCCCCCCGCACTTTGGAGCGAGTAATCTGGAGCAAATCACCCCATTTAGGATACGAAAAGTGTCTTTTCGGCACCAAAGAGGAAAGTAGCGGCGACCCGCCAGTGTTCGCTGACAAGTTGACGAATCTCTTGGGTTACAAATCATCTTCGCTTTTGGCATCTTTTTTGCCCTTGGGAGCAAAGGATGCTCTAGCCCAGATCGGGAATAAGGATGCGATTGAACTCTTTTCAGAACCCCTACCTGAAACGCCTAAGTTCTCTCACAACAGGCATTCTTCTCATGGTGGCGTTGGCTGTTGCCTCGATGGCCGGCACGGCTTTGCCCTATGAGAGATCACTCAATGCCGTTTACTGCAGCTGGTGGTTTCGGCTGATCCTGCTCCTTTTGGCCGGCAACTTGGTCCTCTGTACCTATCAGAGGCTCGCGGGCAAGGTGTTGCCATCGCTTCGGCCGCGGTTTTTCAAGGCCCCGGCTTTCTACGAAAACGGCCCGATGCGGTTCTCCTTCGAATCGTCCCGGCCCATCGAGCAGGTGGAAGAAATCCTCTCGGCTCACGGTTTCCGCGTCGCCCGCGAGGGCGAGTTTCTTTGCGCCCGCAAGGGGATCTTCGCGCTGTTTGCTTCTCCGTTGGCCCACCTGGGATTCATCCTGGTGTTGATCGGAGGATTCGCTTCAGGATTGGTGGCGTTCCACGCCCGGCTTCGCCTGAACGAAGGTGAAACCAAGACCGACATGATTCTGGAAGGGTCAGCCCAATCCGAACGTCCTATGGGATTCGCCGTCCGTTGCGCGGATTTTAAGACCGGGACATTCCCCCGAACGCAGATTCCCTCACACTTTGTCACCACGCTCGAAATCACTGATAACGGAAAAAAGACGGTCGGAACGGTTGAGGTTAACAAGGCCTTGAAATACGGCGGGTTGAAATTCCATCAAGCCAGCTTCGGCGAAGTCCCCGGGCAGTTCCGCTATCGCGTGGCTGTGAGGGATGTAAAGAGTTCGCGCACCATCGAGACGGTCGCCGACGTTGGACAACGCCGGCCGATCGAGGGGTGGGATCGCGATCTGCTCCTGACCGCCTCGATAGCCGGAACCCGATACTCCGTCCTGAACGGTGAGAAAGTCGAGGGGGCCGGCTCTTTAGGACAGGACATGTCCGACGCCGAGCTGACGGCCGAGCGGTTTGTTCCCGACTTCATGATGGATGCCGGTAAGGTCGTGAGCCGCAGCCAAGAGATGAACAATCCGGCACTGCAGGTGGTCTGGAGTCGGACTGGCCAACCCACTTCTCGCCAGTGGCTGTTCATGCGTCCCGATCTGAGGGGCTTTTCTCACGGCGGCAACGAGGCGATTCGCCTGGAGTTCGAACGGGTCGAGCCGGGCAGCCTGCTTGCGGGCATGACGTTTTATCTGGCGGCCTACGATGCGGCGACGAATGCTCTGCTGGGCCGATTTGCGATGTCGCTGGGCACCAAGGTCCGCCTCGCCGATATCGGAGCAACGGCGACCGGCAGCGCCTCGCAGCCGACCAGTGGGACCGCGGGGGCGGCGAGCCGACAGAATCTTTACACGGTGCGCCTCGTCGGCAAAGAGCCTATGCACTACACCGATCTGACCGTGACCCGCAACCCCGCCATTCCGGTGATCTACTTCGGGGCGATTCTCACCTGCCTGGCCATCTGCATCGCCTTCTACCTGCGCCGAATCACCCTGTCGGTGTGGTGCCAGGAGTCGAGCGGCCGAATCGCGGTGGCGGTGGATTATGGCCGCGAGCGGACGACGCTGACCGTGGGAGTGCGGAAGACCCTGGAAGCGCTGAAGTAGAGCAGTTTTGAATGATGAGTTCCGAGCTCTGAATTCCAAGTTTCGAGTTTCCAGTTTTGAGTGTTGAGTGTTGAGTGTTGAGTTGAAAACCATTCGGCAGGGACGACGGCGCGCAGGCCCAGCCCCGTC
>Ga0315280_10006912_pt1 | contig 15470 bp, 11 predicted proteins | sample YL17G06_40_MG_FD_203697 | JGI IMG/M metagenome (GOLD analysis project Ga0315280, IMG submission 203697) | Sediment microbial communities from Yellowstone Lake, YNP, Wyoming, USA - YL17G06_40 | ecosystem: Environmental > Aquatic > Freshwater > Lake > Sediment | place: USA: Wyoming | collected... | reverse complement strand
CTGTTGGTTATCACGACGATCTTGACGTCTTTGAGCTTGGCGGCCGCCTTGGCCTCGGCGGCGACGGCTACGGCGGCGTCGAAGTTAGTCACGCAGGTGGGCTCCCCGTCACCGCTGAAGGCGATGTCGTTGATCCGGCGCATCTGCGGCGGGGCCGCAGCGAACCGCGGTTCCTTCCAGATGCCCCCGCTGGCCGCCTCCGCCAGAACCGCGTCCAGCTCCTTACGGAGTGTGGGCAGGTGCACACCGTGGCCGGGCGGCTTGAACTGCCGGTCGATCTGGCAATACGCGCACGAGAAGGTGCATCGCTTGTCGTGGTTGAGGTTGACGCCGATGCTCAGCCCCTTGCTCCGCCGCGCCAGGACCGGGTAGACGTAGAGCAGCTCCCGCCACTGCCGTCGGTGGTCCACGAACGGGCGGCCCCGCGTTGTCGGGCTGTTGGGCGCCATTAGCAGTATTGTACCCACCCGCCCTGTCCAGTCCAATGTTCGCCGATTGGCAGGGCCGGGCCGGGCCTTGCCCCCCCGGCCGCGGTTGCCGCGACGGTAAGGCGTTGTGTAAGATGTGGACTCACTCGGCGGAACCCCCGCCCGGTGAGGGCAGGATCAGTTGCCATAGACGGGAACAGGACGGCCAAATGCAAAAGCTGCGAACGCGTTATGCCCCTTCGCCCACCGGATACCTGCACGTCGGCGGGGCCAGGACGGCGCTGTACAACCTGCTGCTGGCCCGACGCAGCGGCGGACAATTCCTGCTCCGCATAGAGGACACCGACCGCCGGCGGCACGACGAGTCAGCCGTCCAGAAGATCGTCTCCGACCTGCGGTGGCTGGGCATCGAGTGGGATGAGGGGGTCGAGGTCGGCGGGCCTTACGGGCCGTACCGGCAGAGCGAGCGGCTGGATATCTACAGCGACTGCGTCCGGCGCCTGCTGGAGGCCGGCAAGGCGTACTACGCCTTTGACACGCCCGAGGAGCTGGAGGCGATGCGCCGCCAGGCCGCTGCCCAGAAGCGCGACTTCCGCTATCCGCGCCCCGCGAGTCTTCCCACGTCGGTGGATGTGCAGGTCGCCCGCAAGGCGGGCCGGCCCGTCGTTGTGCGGTTCTGCTGTCCTTGTAGGGACGTCACGATCTACGACGAGGCATTCGGCGAGGTGACGATGCCGGCCTCGGAGGCCGAGGACTTCGTGATCCAGAAGGACGACGGGTATCCCACGTTCTACCTCGCCAATGTCGTCGACGACGCGATGATGCAGATCGACCTCGTCATGCGAGGCCAGGAATTCCTCGGCCAGACCTGGCGGCAGGTGCTCCTGCGAGAGGCGCTGGACCTCCCCGAGCCGCGCTACGCCCACCTGCCGCTGATTACCGACATGCAGGGGCGCAAGCTGTCCAAGCGCGAAGGGGACGTGGACGTGCACGCGTTTCGCCAGGCCGGCTACCTGCCGGAGGCGCTGCTGAACTTCATCGCGCTGCTCGGCTGGGCACCGGGCGGAGACAGAGAAAAGCTCACCCTCACGGAGATGGTCGAGCTGTTCAGCATAGATCGGATCGGCAAGACCAACGCCAAGTTCGACCGCGCGAAACTGCTGGCCTTCAACACCGACGCGGTCGCCGCCGCTGCGCCGCAGCGATTGCTGGCCGGCCTCAAGGATTTCCTCTCGCTCAACGACACGCCTATCCCGCGCGACGATGACGGGCTGCTGCGGCGCCTGCTGGCCGCCAACAAGGGGTTCAGGACCTTCGCCGACATCGTGGCCAAGGCAGCCGTGCTGTTCGTCCCGGACGGGCAGTTCCAGTATGACCCGGAGGCGGTCGGCAAGGTGCTGCTGAGAAACGACGGGCAAGGCCTGTCGGTCCTGCGAGCGGTTCGAGGCCGCCTGGCGGAATGCAGGTGGACAGAGGCCGACCTTGAGGCGCTCATCAAGACGTTCTGCCAGGCATCGGGACTCAGCTTGGGCAAGGTGGCCCAGCCTATCCGCGTGGCTGTCACGGGGCGGACAGTGAGTCCCGCGATCTTCGATACTCTGGTCATCCTCGGCAGAGACAGGACACTGTCCAGGATCGATCGGTGCTTGTCAGCCTGCGGCCAAGCGTGATTCTTGGGCGCGTCGCAAGACCTTGAGGAGTGCCCAGACCGCGCTTGGGCTGGCGGCATTACCGGGCGCCGCTGCGGTTGCGGCAGCGGCCGCCGGGAGCGGAAAATCATTACGGTGTCATAACCGTTACCTTGGGCAGATGTTAGCGGCGCTCAGCCACCACGTCTTGGTGGGTTTTCCCCCTGGCTGAGTTGGGATCATCCGGTTGGGGGCTATAGTTCAGGGATCGGTTGCACGTCAGCACCGGGTTGCAGACGGGGCAACTAAAAGCAGCGTCGGCCCCTATTTTCTGCTTGTCACAATGGAGCATCGCCTGTATTATGGTTTAGCCGCTAAAACGCTGCGCCAGCGGCGGAACGCAGACAAAAATCTGGAGGTCACGGTCTCCGTGGGGCCGGCAGTCCGGGCTAGGATGCCCACAATCTCCCAGTCGGGAGGCGGCTGCATAGTTGCGCGGAAACCTGACAGTTGCGGGCTAAGGCCTTTTGCCGCTGCGTTAGGGCTGGCTGGCGCCGCAGGACTGATAAGAGAGGTGGACCGGTAGGCTTCCTTGGCTGGTGCAACCGGTCCACCTGGTAGTACGAAGCAGGCGCATTTACTTTCGCCAGCCCCGCACCTCTATTTATTTATAGGGGATGGGGGTGGCGCAAGTCAAAGGATTTTTCTGGGTATTCCGTTCTTGCACGGTGACGGGTAGGCCCCCGGAGGTAACGCGATGCCAGAGCCGGTCACACTAATCGCCGTCGGCAGCGGGATTACGGGGTTGGCGGCCCATCTCGCCAGGCGCTATTTTGAAGTGGCCAAGGAGGTGGTCGACATCATCCTCGGCTTCCTGGCACTAGTAGTGCTCCTCCCCCTCCTGGCCTTCTGCGCACTGCTCATCAAACTGTCCAGCCGGGGCCCTGTGCTTTTCGCCCAGGTTCGGGTCGGCAAGGGGGCCAAGCTTTTCAGGATGTACAAGCTGCGGACGATGTACGCCGACGCCGAAAAGCGCACCGGCGCTGTGTGGGCCTCGCAGAAGGACCCCAGAATCGTCCCGATGCTTCGCTGGATGCGGCGCAGCCACGTCGACGAACTTCCCCAACTTGTAAACGTGCTGCGGGGCGAGATGTCGCTGGTCGGCCCGCGGCCGGAGCGGCCGGAGATCCTGGAGCAACTGGAGCGTGTTTTCCCCAGCGTTCGGCAGCGGCTCAGTGTTCGCCCCGGCATCACGGGCCTGGCCCAGGTGCGCAACGGGTACGACAAGGATGTCCAATCGTTTCGCAGGAAGCTGGAGGCTGACCTGGAGTACATCGCGCATCGGAACTGGAGCACCGAGATCCGCATTATGGCCGCGACGCTCGGCAAGCTGAACGACGAGACCGCACATTGATCGGAAGCGAAAATCGCCGGCAGGGACCGCAGGTGCAGCCGGTCCCGGACACAGCCGGCCAATGCGTAAGATGCGAGCGACAGTGAGAGATATGAAAAAACGTTCTGAGCAAGTGACAGAAAGGAGGTTGGATGCATCATAAGCGTTCCGTCTGGCGAAGGGCGGGCCGTCCGGTGGGTGATGGCTGCTACCTGCCGGGGCGGTGTGGGGCGAGCCTGGAGCGGTAAGCAATAGGTTGAGGTAAGTCGAAGGGCCGAAAAACGCAGTCAAGGGATAGACACGGCGCTGCCACGGAGCAATGGGCGGCGCCGGCGCAGTAGGAGAGTTGAGGATATGAGATACCTAAAGATAATTGCAGCACTGGGCATGGTACTGGCTGTGACCGCCACGGCCGGGGCCGTGTCCCTCCAGAACGGTCCGCTGATCTTCAAGACGTTTGACTACGAGGTCAGCGCGTTGTACTCGGGGAGCCCCGGCGTGTATTATCGCGACGCCAATGTGCCGGGCTATGATCCCAACCTCGGCCATAAGCTGTTCAGCGACCTGACCGTCATACGACCAAGCGATAAGGGCTTGATGGCTGGCGAGGATACCTGGGGTCTGATCGACGTGACCCAGTTGTGGAACGGCACGCCTGTGGACGGCAAAGGCAGTCCACTGATCCAGGGAAGCCAGTACTGGAACCGTGGCGATGGTGACCATTACCTGATGGGTATGTTCTACGGCGGGCAGGACCAGATCGTCACAATCGTCACTTCGACGCTTCAGACTATCCAGACCAGTGGGCTACAGTTCGACCTGTACGACAGGTCCCTGGCGTCTGATCCACTTAGCCCATTCCTTAACGGCATGGATCCCAACCAGCGCAGTGGGCTCAACGTTTTCCCAGGTTGGACCGGGTCTGCCAGCGAGCTTGCCGTTTCCGGAATAAGCACTTACTTCCTGTTCACCGGAAACGCGAGCGCGATTCCTCCAGGCGGGCAGACGACGACGTACTTCGATGTTGACCCCAACGCTGGTAAATGGGGGGGCCTGTTCGTGGACTGGTGGTCGCCTTTGGTCGCGAATTCCGATATCCAGCAGGTCTGGACTGTCGGTACTACCTATACCAGCCGCTGGATCGGCAGTGAGGACACTGGCAGGGCCTTTATCATCCCCGAGCCGCTGACCATGGCCGGTGTATTCATGAGCATCAGCGGGCTGGGTGCCTACCTCCGTAAGAGACGTCGTGACTAGAGATGCTCTGGACCCAAGATTGGGCTCCAGACAGGCCGCTCTGACCAGCGACCTGATGAGATAGCGTGGTGTCCGTGGCCGAAAGGGCACGGCACCACATGGCGTAGGATGTGGGCCGCAAGGGCGTGATCCGCGGGCCGGCGGCGGGCGTGCCGGGACGCCCGCGGCGACGGAAAGCTCACGCCGGCGTGGCAGGTGCGGTCCGCGGCAGGCAGTAGCGCTGGAGGGTTGAACAGATGTCCAGGTTGACGATAATCGCGACCGTGGCCCTTGTGTTGGCCGCCACCGCAGACGCGACGGAGTACGTTGTCGCCAAGTTCTTGGGAGTAAGCCCGGGCCAGCAGGTGACGATCTATGACTATTCTTCCTCCCCCCGGCTGAAGGCGAAGGTCTGGGCAGGGGTGTACAACTTCCAGATCCAGTCGGGGACGACCTACACTGAACTGGGCGGCGTCGACGACGTATTCAGCACGTACTGCATAGACATCGGTAACTGGGTCTCAAAGAACCATGCGTATACCTGGACCGTCGTGGACCTCACCGATGCCCCGGTGCCGTTCCTGTACTCCGACGGCAAGATGAGCGCCGCCGAGCAGTCTGCCTTGCAGAAGCTCTACGGCCAATCGCATGCAGCGTCGCTGGCCAGCGCACCGGCCGCGGCGGCCTTCCAGGCGGCCGTGTGGGAAATCGTGAACGAGTCCGGGTCCGCGTGGGACATATCGTCGGGCAACTTCAAGGCCACCGGCATCGATGCCACCACGGTCAACACGCTGCTGGCCAACTCCGTCGGCTACGATGGGCCTCTGCCGACGTTGAAGGCCTTGACTAGCAACTGCACCCAGGACCAGGTGTTCCTGCTGCCCGGCTACGGCCCGCCGCCGCCTCCCCCTTATGTTATCCCCGAACCAGTCAGCCTGGCGATGGTCGTGCTGAGCCTGAGCGGACTGGGCGGCTACCTGCGCAAGCGGCTGGCTGCCCCCGCCGGCTTGAGGTGATCACCGGCGACTGGGCGTATCGCGTAATGGAGGGTCTGAGAACTGTGAGACGTAATCTGATAACCCTGATAATAGCCGGCACGCTGCTGGCCGTTGCCGCGTGCGCCGAGGCCAACTCGCTTCCCGTCTTCCAGGCGGTACAGACAGGCCCGGGCGCCACCTTTACGTACGGCGGCGTATGGAGCGGCGGCGACGGCGTGGACCACACGCTGTCGGCCAAAGTCTCTTTCAAAGCCCGCCACGGCAGGCTGAAGGTCAGGTTGAGTAACACGTACGCCGGCGACGTGAACTACCAGATCGAACTGCTCAATGCCGTGTTCTTTGACATAGCCGGATCGGTGGCGCTGACGCCAGTCAGTGCCACCGTCCCTGCGGGCAGTACCGTGCTGTTCCCTGAAGTCGCCAATGCCTCGGTGCCTCACGACCCGTTGCCGCTGGACGTCGTGGGCGGCGAGTTCGCCTTCCGCGGCGACCTCAGCGGCGCGCCCGGCGACGCGCAGTACGGCATCAGCTCGGTGGGCCTGGACCTGTTCGGCCCAGGAAACCTCTTCCCGCCGCAGATCGACCTTGACAAGCCCAAGAGCCCCGACGGCTCCAACTACGGCCTGACCAGCGCCGGCGACGACCCCACGACCGGCAAGAACCCCGACGTGAAAGGGCAGGAGCCGATCATCCAGCATGAAGTGGTCTTTACGTTCTGCGGGCTGCCGCGATGCTTCAACCCGTCACAGAGCATCTATAACGTGTGGTTCCTCTACGGCACCTCGTGGGAGCAGTTGCCGCCGCCGGTGGAGCAGCCACCCATTCCTGAGCCGCTGACCCTGCTGGGCGTCACTGCCGGCCTGGCCGGGCTGGGCGGCTACCTCCGCAGACGGCTGCGCTAACGGGAGCCTCCGCCCTGGCGGGGAGGCAGCAGGGGGGGAAGGCCGACCGGCACGTACGGTTGAGCCGGAAAATCTGTGGTCAGTTCGGGGGACATTTCAGCCTACCCTGTCGCAAGGACCTGTATTATTGGTGCCTTGTCGGCGGCGAGCTATTTGCAGAAGGTCCGATAAATAATCCTTGCGTTCGATCGCGCCTCGCCCGTAGATTATGCAGCTCCGCTGTGCGGTCGGCGCAAGGCTGACCGGGAAACGCGATAACTAACAGACAGCTTGACTCCCCATGCCCCCTAGTTTGCCCGCCAGTCCTGCGAATCTTAAGCTTCAGCTAAAGTCGGGGTGTTGCCGAGTAACTTGGATGGGTTTCGGAGGAGCCGTGATGAGCGGTGCGGTTTCAACTTCATGCCAGGGTTCCACAATTAAGAGAACCGGCGCATCTGCTAGAGGCGAAAGCCGACGCTTACGCCTGCTGAAGAAGGCGGGGTTCTTTGGGAGTTACCCGCCGGGCACGAGCATCATCAGGGCGACAAGCCAGGAGGATCTTCGCTCGGCCTATACGCTCGTGCATGACGCGTTCGTGGAGAGGGGCTACATCAAGGCGGTGGACTGCCGCATGAGGATTCGCTGCTTCGAGGCCCTGCCGGAGACGGCCACGTTTGTCGCCCACGTAAAGGGAGAGATCGCCGGCGTCTTGAGCGTCGTTCCCGACACGGCGGGATTTGGGCTGCCCGCTGACACTGCCTTCAAGGTCGAGATCGACCAGCTCCGCAAGCGGGGGCGCAGGTTGTGCGAAGGGACCAACTGGGTCATGGCTGAGAAGTACCGCAACACGCCCATCATGACCGAACTGATGCGATGCGCCTTCGCCCACGCGATGTCTGAGGGCTACACCGACTTCCTCGGCACAGTCAGCCCCGGGCACGTCCGCTTCTACTCGCTGCTGGCCTTTGAGCCGATCAGCCCAGTTCGCAGCTACTCCAAGGATGCCTACGACCCGGTCGTAGTCGTCTGCCTGAGCAAGGATGTCGTCACCCAACGCGTGACCGACGCCGGCACCGAGGGCGACGACAACGCGTTCCTGGTCGACTACTACGTGGACTCAAACCCCTACCATGACACAGTTCAGGAGTGGGCAGTCGTGGCGCAGGGGTTGTTCAAAGACCCCGAAGCACTGGCTGAGCTGTTCGTGCAGGACAGCCACTTCCTGGACAGGTGCACCAAGGCGGAACGCAAGGCCATCAAGCGCTTCTGGGGAGAGGAAGTCTACGCGCAGGTGGTCGCTACCCCGGTATCTGTAACGGCCTAGCAGGGGAGTTTCCGGCTCTGGCGTCCGGTGTCATTCAGCAGCCCACCAAGCCCGCCCCCCTGCCCGCTGGAGCATCAGCATGGGCTTGTTCCCAAGACCTGTTTGCGTCTATCCATCTGCCGCGCGGGCGGCGACTGTGCGCCTCATCCGCGGTCGGTTTTGGGTCAGGTCATTGTCCGCAGGTGAGGGTGCAGCTACAATGCCGCGGCGATCTGAGGCAATCTGCGGCAATCGTGGCCCGGACGTGCCCGGTTTTCCTTAGTGCTCGTCGCCAGGAAACCTGCCCCGCCGATGGAAGGTTCGATCCAGCGCGTTCGCGACGTGATCAACGGCCGGCTGCCCGACCGCCCGCCGCTGTTCGACCTGCTCCGCAACGACGCGGTGATCAACCACTTCACCGGCAAAACGCTGACGGTCGAGAACGCGCCTGAGGTCGTCTTCGCTGCCTACGCCCCGGCCCTCGACGCCACGCGCCAGTCCGTTCGCCTGCCTAAGCACGAATCCAGCGGCAAGCTGGCCGACGGGCGCGAGTACCGCGACTACCGCTGGACGAGCTGGGCCGAGCGCGTCTCCTATGGCGACTCGGAGGCCTACGCCGCCGCCAAACGCAGGCTGCTCGACAGCTTCGACCCGGCCTGGAACTCACAGAAGCAGGCCAAGGTTGACAAGTGGCTGGCCAACGTCGCTGACGTGCGCCGACGGCTAGGCGAGGTCTTCTACTTCCCCTCCAGCCGCGGCGTGAACCTCACCGCCACCTACCACGAGGTTGGCATCGAGCAGTTCAGCTACTATCTGGCCGACTGCCCGGACGTCATCGACGGACTGCTGGAGATGAACACAGTCATTGCCGAGCAGTGGATCGGCCACGTGCCAGACAGCCACGGCGTGGAGGCTGTGTTCCTGCCCGACGACATTGCCTTCAAGACCGCCCCCTTCATGAGCCCGCAGTGGTTCCAGCGGCATTACTTCCCTCGCCTGCGGCGGGTGGTCGCCGCCTGGCACGCCAAGGGCGCCAAGGTGCTGTTCCACTCCGACGGCCACTTGATGCCGGTCCTCGACCAGCTTGTCGCTACCGGCATCGATGGGCTGAACCCGATCGAGATTGGCGCGGGCATGGACGTAGGGGAGATCCACCGCCAGTATCCTGCGCTGTGGATGGCGGGCGGGATCGACCTTGCCCAGCTTCTGCCGCACGGCACGCCGCAGCAGGTGGCCGGTGTGGTCCGGCGCACCATCGAGGCGGCCGAGGGGAGGATCATGATCGGCTCCAGCGCCGAGCTTCAAGACTCGGTGCCCCTGGCCAACTTCCTGGCCATGCGCGACGCGGTGCTAAGCTGTCGCTACTGAGCAGGCTCGGTCTGCTCCGTTATAGGAAAACTCCCTCGGCCTGCCCGGGCCCGGGCGCCGGGGGCAACTTCCCGCCAACCTTGGTACATCCGCGACAGGAAGCGAGGACTTGAAAAGTAGACCGCCCCGCTAGTTGGCTTGGCGGGGCGGCGATGCCTTGTTGTCTTGTGAGCTGGTGTGCACCGGACCGGCGGGACTCACCACTTGCCCGTCCTGCGGACGGCCGGCTTGGGGTAGTCCTTGATCTCGGCCATGCCGCGGGCCAGCTCTTCCGGCGACAGGGAGTAGTCCTTCAGCTTGCCCTGGAAGTAGGCGTCGTAGCCGGACAGGTCCATCAGCCCGTGGCCGGACCAGTTGAACAGGATCACCTTCTCCTTGCCCTCTTCCTTGGCCCTATTGGCCTCGTCGATGACGGCGGCGATGGCGTGGGAGGTCTCCGGGGCGGATATGAACCCCTCGACGCGTGCCCACATGACGGCCGCCTCGTAGCACCTGAGCTGATGATACGCCCGAGGCCTGATCAGGCCCTCGACGGCGGCCTGGCTGACCAGCGGGGCCATGCCGTGGTACCTCAGCCCGCCGGCGTGGATGGGCGGCGGCACGAAGCCGTGGCCGAGCGAATGCATGGCCAGCAGGGGCGTCATCTTGGCCGTGTCGCCGTGATCGTAGGCGAACGGGGCCTTAGTGAGCGTCGGGCAGCTCTCCGGCTCGACGGGGATGATGTCTATCTTCGCCCCGTTGATCTTGTCGCAGACGAACGGGAAGCTCAAACCCGCGAAATTGCTCCCGCCGCCGCAGCAGCCGATGACAACGTCCACCTTCTTCTCGCCGGCCTTGGCGAGCTGCTTCTTGGCCTCCAGGCCTATGATCGTCTGGTGCAGCAGCACGTGGTTCAGCACGCTGCCCAGGCTGTAGCGTGTCGTGCCGGTCTTGTCGGTGACGGCGGCCTCGATTGCCTCGCTGATGGCGATGCCCAGCGAGCCGGGCGTGTCGGGCATCTTGGCCAGGATGGCCTTGCCGGCCTGGGTCTCCTGGGAGGGGCTGGCCACGCAGTTGGCGCCCCAGGCCTGCATCATCAGCTTGCGGTAAGGCTTCTGCTCGAAGCTGACGCGGACCATGAAGACCTTGCACTCAAGCCCCAGCAGACAGCAGGCGAAGGCCAGGGCGCTGCCCCACTGGCCGGCACCGGTCTCGGTGGTCAGCCGCTTGATGCCGAACTGCTTGTTGTACCAGGCCTGCGGGACAGAGGTGTTTGGCTTGTGGCTGCCCGGCGGGCTGACGCCCTCGTTCTTGTAGTAAATCCTGGCGGGGGTGCCCAGGGCCTTTTCCAGCCTGATTGCCCGGTACAGGGGGCTGGGCCGCCACATCGTCAGTATCTCCAGTACCTCCTGCGGTATGTCGATCCACCGCTTGGCGGACACCTCCTGCTCGATGAGGTTCATCGGGAACACCGGCGCGAGCATGTCGGGCGTGATTGGTTTACCGTCCGGCCCGATGGGCGGCAGCGGGGGGTTGGGCAGGTCCGCGACGAGATTGTACCACTGTCGCGGCATCTCCTTCTCGTCCAGCAGGATCTTGGTCTGTGTCATGGGTTATCTCCCAGGGGGGTTATGAATTGGCCAGGCCGGCAGGGCGGACTGGCATGCACCTTCCGACTGGGCCAGAGCATACAGCAAGACCCGCCGCCTGGCTACGCCTTTTGGACCAGAAAATGCCGGTCCAGGCCACACCCCGGCAGAGGGGGTTGTGCAGCGGATGGCCACCTCGGCTGGACCCGCGCGGCCGCCTGCGTTAGGCGGCGGCACCGAGCCGGCCCGCTGGCCCGGCGAACAGGCCCGACAGGCCGCGAGACGGCCCCGGCTGGCGCGGGCGCAGGAAAGAATCTCACTTTTTTGAACTGCCCCGGGCTTTTTGCAGTTGACAGTCCCGGCGCGCAGTTATACTTTTTACAAACTGTAAAAGGCGACCCCACGTCCGCACAGGCTGGCGCGACAATGACCACCAAGTCCACTCGAGAGGGTTTCTCCACGCAGACGACCGATACACAACAGCAAACACCGGCGGCTCTGTCGGCTGGCTATCCGGTGGCGCGGACCGACGCGCAGGCCGCGCAACTCGGCCGGCGCGTCAGAAGACAGAGGCCGCCGAAGCTGTACCGCATCGGTGAGATAGTCGATTACGCCGGCGTCAGCAGGCAGACGATCCACAATTACACCACGATGGGCCTGCTGCGCGAAATCCGATGGACAGCAGGTGGCCACCGGCTATTCGATGAGTCGGTGTTCGGCCGCCTGGACCGGATCGCCAAGTTGAAGGCCGCGAACAAGTCGCTTCAGCAGATACGAGATCATTTCGCGCGTGCGGACGAGCAGTACGCCGGCTGAGCGCCCGCCTGCGACGGCGGGCCGGCGGAAACGACGTGGGAGTAGCGTTGGTGTGTTTGATGGGACCTTCATAGTGAACTAGCTGCCTTGCGGTTCAGCCCAGCGGGCCCTGCCGGCGGGCGCCGCAGACTGGCAGGACCGCGGTCACGGAGGACCGGGCGTGGCAAGAGGCTTTGGAGACATCGTCGCTCTGGTCAGGTCGCTGGCCGGCTCGAGGAGTCCGCGAGTGCGGCTGCTGCTGGCCGCCGCGGCGGGGGCTGCGCTGCTGGGCCTGCTGTGGCTGCTGCTGGCGCCCGGCGAGCGGCAGATGGTCCCGGTCGACACGGGGCAGCTCAGCGATCTCCAAGTCGCCGCGGCCAGAGGCATTCTGGCCGAGAGGGGCATCCCCGCCAAGATGGCCTCTGGGCGGCTGCTGGCCCAGCGCAGATATCTGCCGCAGGCCAAAGATGTTATAAACGAGCTCCGCTCCAGCAAGACCGGCGTCGCCGACCTGTTCGCCTCCCTGGCCGCCGACGACAACATCTTGCGGACCTCCGCCCAAGACGACAAGCGCTGGCAGGCGGCGAAGATGGCCGCCCTCAGCAAGCTGGTGGAGATGCTCCCGTCGGTCGCCTCGGCGACGGTGATCTACGATCCTGGCAGCCCCCACGGCCTGGGCGGGGCGAAGTATGAGCCCACGGCGGCGGTGAACGTGAAGATGAAGCCGGGGGCCGTGATGACCCGCTCGCTCGCCCTGGCCATCGCCGATCAGGTCTCCGGCTCCATCGCCGGCATGAGCAGCCAGGACGTCCGCGTCATAGACGGCAGCGGGCAGAGTTACCGCTTTGACGACACCGCAAGCCCGGCCGAGGAAGAACTCCGGCGCCGACGCGCGACGGAGGAATACTACCAAGAGAAAGTCCGCCTGGCCCTGGCCTACATAGACAAGGCGGTGGTCGGCGTATCTTTGGCCGAGTCCGGCGGCCCGCAGGAACCGCTGATCGTCTCGGTGGCGGTGCCGCGGAGCTACCTGGCCGCGGCCGTCAGCGTCGCAGGCCCCAAGGCCGAGTGGGCAAGCGACGACCCGTCGTCCCCCGCCGACCACGTGTTGGCCAAGGTGCGTCAAGCCGCCGCCGCCAGCCTGGGCGACAGGCAATCCCGCGTGCAGGCGGACTGGTACTACGACTCACCTTCGGGCGACTTGGCCGCCGCTGCGCCTGCCCCCGCGCAGGGCTCACACGCCTGGCTTGCGACTGCGGTGGTGATCGCGGCCGTTTCGGCCGGCGCTGGCGGCGCCGCCTCGTGGGCGGCTGCGCGATATCGCCGACGGCGCAGGCAGAATGACGCCCTCGCCACGCAGAAAGCAGAGGAAGGCTCGCAGCCGCCGACGGCCTCGCCGCAGGAGCCGCCCGCCGGCAATGAAGGACTTTTCGCATTCCTGGGCGAGCTCTGTGCCGATGAGATAGCCTCGCTGGTTTCCCTGGAGCACCCGCAGGCAGTCGCCATCGTCCTCGGCCAGCTCAGCGCGGCCAAGGCGGCGGCCGTCCTGGGCGCCCTCAGCGAGGAGATGCAGGCGGCCGTGGCCACGCGGGTCGCCGCGCTGGACCAGGTCGACCCGCTCGTGGCGGCGGAGGTGGCCCGCAGTCTGGCCGAACGCGTGCGATCACAGAGGCAGTCAGGTCCCGCGGCCGCCGGCGGGCAGGCGAGGATGGCCCAGATCCTCCGCCACGCCGGCTACGCCACTGAGAAGACCATTCTGGCGGCCCTGGCAGGGCAGTCGCCGACGCTGGCCGACGCCGTCCGTAGGCAGATGTTCGCCTTCGACGACATGGTGCAGTTGCCGGCTGAGCGGCTGTGGCCGGGGCTTTCGACGGTGGACAGCGGCGAGCTGGCCGTCGCGCTCCGCACCGCCGCCGAAGAGGTCAAGCAGAAGGTCCTCTCGGCGATGCCGGCCGACGCCGCCGATCGCGTCAAGCGGGAGATGGACCGGATCGGGCCGGTGAGGCTCATCGAGGTGGAGGCCGCCCAGCAGCGTGTGGCTGAGGCTGTCCGCCGCAGCGAGAGCGGGGAGTACCTCTCCGAGTCCCAGCGCACCGAAAGGCAGCTCTTGGCCTGAGCGAGGCAGAAGATGGCGCAAGTGATAAAGCTGGGCAGAGGGTCGCAGGCGGGCGCCGCCGCGGTGCTCAAGCTAACGGACTTCATGGCCGAGGCGCGGGCGGCGGTGCTGGAGGCACGCAAGGAGGCGGCCAGGATCGTCGCCGAGGCCCATACCAAGGCCGAGCAGGCCGAGCGCGAAGCCGCCAATCGTGGCTACGAGGAGGGCTTTGCCCGCGGGATGAACGACGGCTACGCAGACGGCGAGCGCAGCGGCTCGCAGGAAGGGCTGGCCAGCTCGGCCTCGCAGGCCTGCCAAGCTCTAGGCTGTGCGGCCCAGATCGCCGAGGAACTCGCCGCCGCCAGGGATGAGCTGCTGTGCCAGGCGCGATCGGAGATGCTGGAGTTCGCCCTTGCCGTCGCGGCCAAGATTGTGCGCCGAGTCGCCGCAACGGACCTTTCCGCCGCCCAGGAGAACCTGGCAAAGGCCCTGGCGATGGCAGGCTACGCCGGCCAGATAATTGTGAAGGTGAATCCAGATCAGCTCTCGGCCTTGCAGGAGCACTGCCGCGAGATGGTCGAGTCGCTAACGATCAAGGGCAAGGTCAAGCTCGTCGCCGACAATCGGATCAGCCCCGGCGGCGTGACGGTCCTGACGGAGAAGGGCCAGATAGACGCAACCATCGAGACCCAGTTGGCAAGGGTCGCAAAGGTGCTGGTTGATCAGCCGGCCGAGGACTGCCAGCGACGAGACTGGCACGACCTGGACGGCAGCCAGACCGCTGCCGCGGGTGGACAATTCATTCCGGCCGACCGCCGCGAGGCCCCCAGTGTGACTCCACATGAGTCTGTTTGAACCTTACAAGCAGATGGTTCGCCACATTCAGCCTCTGGGTGTCAGCGGCCGAGTGAGCGCGGTCCGCGGGCTGACCGTCAGCGTGGCGGACTTCCCCGCCCCGATCGGCGCCGGCTGCCGCGTGGAGGGTCTGGCCGGAGCGGTCGAGGCGCGAGTGGTTGGATTCGCCGACCAGCAGACGCTGGTGATGCCCATGGGCGCGATGACGGGGATCTGCCAGGGAGCGCGCGTGGTGCTGACGACGAGCCGACAGAGTGTCGCCGTCGGTGAGGCCGTGCTCGGCAGGGTCCTGGACGGAACGGGCCGGCCGATCGACGAACGCGGGCCGCTGACGACCACCGCGCACATGCCGATCTGGCCGGAGCCGATTGCCGCGATGCAGCGGCGGCGCATCACCGCCCCGTTGTGCACTGGCGTGCGGGCCATCGACGCCCTGCTCACCGTGGGGCGGGGGCAGCGAATGGGCATCTTCAGCGGCTCCGGCGTCGGCAAGAGCGTCCTGCTGGGGATGATAGGGCGGCACACGGCCGCCGACGTAACCGTCATCGGCCTGATCGGCGAGCGGGGCCGCGAGGTGCGGGACTTCATCGAGAAGGACCTCGGGCCCGACGGGCTGACCAAGTCCGTCGTGGTCGTCTCGACCGGAGACGAACCACCGCTGCTCCGCGTGCAGGCCGGCGCGGTGGCCACGGCAGTGGCCGAGTTCTTCCGCCTGCGCGGCGCCGACGTGGTGCTGCTGGTCGACTCGCTCACACGCCTGGCGACGGCCCAGAGGCAGATAGGTCTTGTGGCGGGCGAGCCGCCGGCCACCAGGGGCTACACGCCCAGCGTGTTCAACCTCCTGCCGCAGCTCCTGGAGCGCAGCGGCAGGACGGAAACCGGGTCGATCACCGCCTTCTACACCGTGCTGGCTGAGGGCGAT
>Ga0315280_10006911_pt1 | contig 15470 bp, 35 predicted proteins | sample YL17G06_40_MG_FD_203697 | JGI IMG/M metagenome (GOLD analysis project Ga0315280, IMG submission 203697) | Sediment microbial communities from Yellowstone Lake, YNP, Wyoming, USA - YL17G06_40 | ecosystem: Environmental > Aquatic > Freshwater > Lake > Sediment | place: USA: Wyoming | collected... | reverse complement strand
TGACGAGGTGATTCTATGGCTGCAATGGCGTTTCGGGAACCCAATCAAGTCAAGTGGATGGGGATAAGGCCGGGCCGCAACGGGACACAGATCGCAAACTCGTCCTCAGCGAATAATTCTACAACGGTTATGTGGACGGTCTCCGCGGGCAAGACGGGTTTCCTGACCTACTTTTCTTTTTCATGGCGATTTACTGCGACCGGACAGACGGTTTGGCTCGTAGTGCGCAATGCCGCCGACGTAGAGCAGTACAGTTTAATCCTGGTAGCAAGCGGTGCCGGCGACCAGGGGGCGAACTCCTGTGCGTTTGCGTTCCCAATCGAAATCCCCGCCGGGTATGACATTGCGGTAGTATCGGACACCGCCGGGGCGGCCGCGAAGGCAACTATTATCGGCTGGGAGGAGTAGGCGATGAGCGACTTCCCCGATGATTTTGGGATGCAGATGTTTCCCTCCTACGGCCCGTTTACCACTGCGTCCGGGCAGACCCAGGCGGTGTCGGGGGACTGGAAAACTATCTTTACCCTCACGGGCAAGGGTCAGATATACGGAGGGGTGTTATCCTTCGGTACGCCCGGACTGTCGCTGATAAGCAAGCTGCGTATCGTAGTGGACGGAGCGACCGCCTTCTCCTACACGCTCAGCGCGCTGGGAGCTCTGCCCCTGACCAGTCCGCCGGCAACACCTATCTACATGCTCTGCTACGACACGGCCGGCGAATCGTATAAGGCAGCTCTCGCTCCGGGGATTACGTTTGTGACGTCTTATGCGGTGCAGTTTTACGAGGTCAGCGCAACCTTGCCTCTTATCAACTACGATGTGTGGCATACCTCAATAACGTAGGAGGTGTCATGGATGCTCGGTATCTTATCGGGACTGTTGGCCAGTGGTGTGCTTTTTGTACAGTGCTCGGCGGTATCGTCATTGAGCTCGTTCTCCGTGCTCATCTCGGCTGGGCTCTTATCACCGGCGGTTCTCTTATTTTTGCGGCTGCGACCAAGATCAAGAGGAGAATCGATAGGGGGTAGATGACGATGGGCAAGTACTTGCTTGAGATAGCTCCCTTGATCGTGCTGGCATTTATTGTCATACTCTGCCGGGTGTGGAGGCGATGATCTATTGCTTTTTCAAGGGACCGTGGAAGTGATGAAATCCACCCGTTTGATCGTATTTAACCCGACCTACGGTAGTTTTGTACGATCCTCCGTATGTGGAGCGGATTTCAGATTTGTCGAGGCCCCCTTTGAAGTTGATAAGCCTCTTCTCGACGGTCGAAGATATATCCAGGGATTTAGGGGTTCTTTTTTTGGCTTCCATGAAGGTCTCCATCGATAACGTTTCGGTTTAAAATACGGGATCATTGGCTAGCCCAAACCGCTACGCCCTGTATTATATCGGGTGGAACTGATTTCATGCAAGGAAAATAGTTATTTTTATTTTGGCATATTGGCATGAAAATTGTTTCGATGGATTTGACGTATAGACCGAAGCTACAAAAATGTAGGAGTTAGAAAATGAAAGCAACCGTGATAAGCGCAAGGGAGACCATAGAGCTGGACATCCGCGGCAACGTCGTGACTATGGTGCTCTACGAGTACATGCTGGACACCTTCGGGCCGTTCAGCTACAAAGCGCCCAAGTCGGAGGACACCGCCCAGGGCCTGAAGGACGAGATGGCCCGGAAAGCGAAACTGCTCGAAGAGGTCAAGGGTGCCTGAACTCGAAGTCGAGTGGCTCGCGCCGGAGCCCCCGCCGAAGGACTGGTACGGGCGCGCGGCCGCGGGCGATCTCCAGGGGGACCCCTCCGCGGGGGCGAAGCACCTCGCCGACAAGGTGCACGACCACGACCAGCTCGGCGGGATCGTCACCGACCGGGCCGCCGCGGACGAGGAGGAGGGGCGCGCCTCCGGGCCGGCGCAGAACACCCTTGATACGGCCTCCAGGTACGGGGGCTTGACCCGCCAGTACACGGGCGGGCCGCTGGTCGATCCTCAGTCGCTTGTGAAAGTGCCGGGGTAACATGGGACGCATTAGACGAGCATTAGGCGGGCTGCTCAAGATCATCAAGATCATCGTCTGCGCCATAGGGATCATCCTGCTGCTCGTGATCCTGTGGCCCGTCGTCATGGCGGTCATCTCGGTGGTGACGTCGATCATACCGGGGGTGATCGCCGCGGTCAACTGGCTCGTGGGCCTCGTGATGAAGGTCATCAAGCCGGTGCTCGACCTCCTCAAGCCGGCCTTCGACGCCCTCAAGTCGGTCTACGACAACTGGGTCAAGCCCGTGCTCACCAAGGTGCAGGGCACCGTAGACCTCGTGCGGGACAACGTCTACAAGGTCTATAACCTCACCATCGGCGGGGTGACGCAGACTTACAACAACCTGTTCGGCTGGGTTGACGGCCTGCAAACGCAGTTCAACGGTTTCGCCGACCGCCTGATCGGCCTCGTGTCCGTGGTCGATCAGCGGGCTGCCGACCGGCTTGACGCGATGCGCGGGGACGTCAACCGCACCATCGACAAGTACAGCTCCGACCTCTTCGACAAGGTTATCACCAAGATCAACGAGACGGCGGGGCCGATCCTCACCAAGGTGGACGAGTTCGCCGCGGCGGTCAACGAGAAGCTGCAAACCGCCTTGAACATGGGGGATCGCTCGACAGCGTACCTGGACGGGCTCACCGCTCTCCCGCATACGGCGGAGGAGGCTTCGCAGCCGGTCATCATGGCGACGGAGGCGCAGAGCGACCGGAATTACGAGGAGGCACAAAAGCCCGCCGAAATGCTGCGGGAGAAGAAAGTAGAGAAAAAGACCGTATGGGATGTTATGTTTGAGCGATGGTTTCCGTTCAAGGAAAAGGACACGGTATGGTTTATGGAGGAAATGGAAGCGTGGGTTGACGAGATGGTCGAGAACATGTATATCGGCGGGTTCGCTCCGACCGCCACGCTTTTCCGCGACGTGGAGTCACTTGTCGAGGGCGAGCTCAACGACGACATGCTGCGCTGGATGATCGGCGAGATTACCTTCGGGGAGTTCATTAAGCTCCACGCAAAAGAGATAGCGGACATCCTACTGTGGCCGGTCGCAAAGGAGCCGCAGAAAGTTATCGACAACGCTTACTGGAAGGGTTACGACGATTTGATCAAGGGAGGGTGGGGGTCGGAAGACGCTCTCAAACAGGTCAACTACACGCGCTCGCACCGCGGGCTTCCGCCCCTGAAAATGAGCGATTATCCGGGAGGTAAATAACATGCCGGCACCGGCGGGTGTGATCGAAAAGACTTTGACGGGCTTCGCCAAGGGGCTGCTCAAGGATGTGATAATCAAGCCTCTCACCGCGTTCAGCTCCATGGTCTCAATGTGGAGTTTCCACGCGATTATGAAAATCAGTCAAAAAGAAGGCTACCGCATGATCAAGGAGATCAGCGATACCTATAACGTCGATGCCAAGGACTGGATACCGTGGGTCGCGCCCGTGATCAACAGCATAACCGGGACAAAGCTCGACCCGGCACTCCTCGTCAAGGGCAGCTCGGAGCAGGCGACCCGAGACATGCTCGTGGAGTTCGCCCACACCGTCCTGGAGCGGGTCATCGGGCTCGTGCACGCTCGCGAGCCCATGTCGGAGAAAAGCTCGCAGCTCGCGGCGGAGAGCTTCCTTTCGATCAACGCGGACTTTCAGTTCCGAGGCTGGCTGCTGCACCTCCTCGGCGACGTATCCTCATTTGGGATGTTCAAGTCCTTGAAGGACTTGCCCCTCGCCGTCGCAAGCACCTTCGGCCTGGGGTGGATGGGGTGGCTTGTGATGGGCGTGCCCGTGGGCGAGTCCATAGTCTCAGGGCTCAAGTGGACGTACAAGCGCCTGCTCCGAAACTGGCGCCTGAACGCCTCCGAGGCCACGCAGCTCTACCGCAAGGGCAAAATCGACACCGCCGAGTGGAACGACGCTCTCGACCGCGAGGGGATCAGGGATCAGGACAAGATCAAGTTCTACGCCCTCAACACCAAGGACCTCCGGGACGCCTCGATCCAGAGACTGTTCGTGGACGGGTTTTTCTCTCGCGAGAGGGCGGACAAAGATCTTCAGGACAAGCAGTACAGCGACGCGCAGCGGAAGGTCCTCCTCGACTACTGGACGTGGGACGCAAGGCGGGACGCGATCCTCAAACTCTACAACGAGTACGTTGATGCCTACGTCGAGGGGCGCGTGGCCCGGGAAAGGCTTATCCCCTACGCCACGGCGCTGTGGCACGACCAGACCATCCGCGAGATTCAATTATCGATCGCGGACATGAAGAAGGCGAAGGTCAAGGTCCTGTCCGTAACTGATCTCTTTGCCGCTCTCAAGGCCAAGGTAATAGGACTCGCCCAGCTGCGCGGCCGCCTGCTCAACATGGGCTACTCGGAGGAGGATGCAGATATCTTAATCCGTACCAAGACCGCGGAGTAAACGCGATATGAGAGACGACGATAACGTTTTTTTAACGATTTAAGACCATGTCGATTGTCTGACAATCTGATTATCTGTGCAGTACATGTACACGGTTACCGTGGATCACCGTAACCGGTGGAAAAGTGGTGAAAACAAGCAGAATGGGTATTCTGTCAGGTAACATCCAGCGATCGGTGATAATCGGTTATCGTCCGTGATCGGAGGCCGGCAAGTGCGAAAGCGGTACAGTGGGCTTGAGTATTTAAAAACGTGTGTGGTAGACTGGCTTACGGTTGCGTGGGTCGTGTTGAAAGCTATCGTGGACTGGTTATTGAGGAAACGATCGTAAACTCTGTATCGTTGCACCGTAGGTGCACAGGTAGCTTAAAATATGCCTAATGGAACCGATACCAGTCAAGCAAAATCGTATCAATTGAGGGAAAAAAGATGATTGTGGGGCCTCGATACCGTTATCCACACATGCTGCCCGGAGATAGGGCTGTCTGGGATCGATATATTGAGCAGCACGGGGAGTACTTCGAGGGGTTCGACTACGACGTCCACGTGGGGGAAGGGGTAGGCGAAATCTCCGGATACCCCGACGCGATAAAGAAGGCGGCACTTGTCCTCACGCAGAAACGGATAGACGCGGTAGGGTACCGCGGCAACGAGGTGTGGGTTATAGAGATCAAGCCCCATGCGGGCCTCTCCGCGATCGGTCAGGTGCTTGCCTACGAGGCGCTCTACAACATAGAACATGAAGATCGGCCAGTGACCTACAAAGCGATCGTAACAGACCGGACAGACGCCGATATGCGTACGCTGTGCGGTACGATGGGTATCCGATTATACGAGGTAGGATAATCTCGACTTTGCAAGAAAAAAATCTATTTAGCGGTGCCCGCCAGTAGTGTACGTTAGATATTTTCAGCCTCAACACCTAACACCTCCCTCACCATCTCGCGGGTCAGCGCTACGCCCGTGAAGCCGGCCCATTCCACGATCACCTCTTTTTTTCGGCGCGCGGGAATGGGCAGCTCCTGCATGTAGGCCACGAAATCAGACCACGCCTCCTTGTTGAGGAGAAACGCGGGCAGCGCCTCAATTGCCACTTGGATCCTCCATCTTGACTACCTCACGCCTTCGCCGCTCCATCCTGATATCAAGCCTATCTTCGTCCACCTGTACAGGGTCCCCCGGATCGCGCCTGCTGGAATAGCTTATCATATACTCGTATGTGATGTAATCGTACTCCTTGACTACGCTTAATATGGCCTTGCCGTCGCGCTCGATTGTTAACCATATCTTGTCCATGCGTATCTCCTTATAGATTTAATTGCCGCGCGCGGGCGTCTGGGCCATGGAGCGAAGCCCTGCCCGCGACGCGGCCTGACCCCTAGGGAGAGGATCACTCCACCTTGAGCAGGAGCTCCGCGAGGATGACCGCTATGTCATCCGGCCACATCTTGGTCTGCTCGGCTTTGGCCTGCAGAGCTTTCATCTCCTTCTCAATCTGCGTGCGCAGGATCGGCCCCGCGACCTGGATCGCAGCCCTCACCAGTGATCCTACTAGTCCCCACTCTGTCCCGTTTGGCATTTGTGCCCTCCTGAATATCATGATATGACCTCCACGTGTATGTGATCGGCCTCGTCTATAACCGTGATCGTGTCGCCGTAATCGCCCGTGAGGAACGCCCGCGATATTGCGTCGTTCACCGCCGAGTCATGGGGCGTGATGTCGGCGGCCGCACCCACGGTGTGTTTGCTCAGGAGCTTTCCCCCGACGCGCACGTTGTGGCACGCGCACCGGTACCCCGATGTGACCCGGATCGGCTTGCCGTACTCCTTGCGCACGGCGTCCAAAAATGCGAGCAGGCGGGCATCGAGCATCACCCGGTGGCAGCACGGGCACTGGAACTCGGAGAGCTTGAAGTGGCTCGTGACGTTAAAGGTGTTGAGCATGTTGCTAAGTCCCAGTATTATCATCTCATGTCCCTCGACCTTTCGGCCATCCTCTTATCCATCTTGATCATGGCGTGTTTGGCCTTGGTAAACTCCGCTCTCCAATGAGGGTCAGTCCACAACGCCTCCTGATCGGCGGGGCTGACCGCGTAGGTGTACCCGCCATGCTTGTAGTCAACCCGGTGCGCCTCAATCCATTGGGGCGTACCTACCGCATACCTGTCCCACGGTCTCACGTCCATGCGATTAACCCACCTTAGTACGTTGCCTATCCACCACCCCATACTTCAACCTCCGGTACCTCCTGAGGGACTCGTCGTCCCGCAGCTGGATTACCCTGCAGCTGTTGACGACGGTCATCACGGCCGCATACAGCGCTCCGGTAAGCAGCACCGCGACCAGCGCCCACAGCAAACCTTGCTGTACGATTACCATTGTTCACCCCGCGATCCCCGGGACGATGATCTGCCCCAGGGGGAATGGATACGTGCTTGCAAAATGGTACTGCCTGCCCTTGTACTCCATAGTCAAGGGCACCGTCACAAAGACGTACTGGCCCGTGGCGTCCACGTGTACGACCGCCTTGCCGAGTGAGACCCTCACGCTAATCTCAACGTGTCTTACAGGGCCTCCACCGTCCAGTCCTTCTGCCCCTTTTTTCTTGTCCATATCTCCCTCTCCGTGTGGCCCGTCGGACCCTTGAAAAAGCACAGCGCCTCCTTGTCCACCGGCGTAGCCGCACAGTTGTACTTGACCTGGATGAGCTTGACCGTAGTGCGGGACAAGGCTACCAGGTCAACCGGCCCCTTGCTCCCCGCGCTGCGCACGACGTCGTAGCCCTGGCGCATGAGTATGGTCTCGACCTCGTACTCTGCGTCTCGGCCCTTGCTGTAGCTGGTCATCCTCATCCTCCTCGTCCTCGCGGTCGTGGTAGTACTCGTCTCTCGGCGTCCACTCGCCAGTGCATTCGGCCGGGTCGGGGAAAAGATCGTACATCCCCGGCCAATCCTCTTTGGGATAGCACAGTGAGCACATCACTTCTTCCCCTCCTGGATCTTCTTCAGCTCCTCCTCGGTGCGCGCGATCACGTTGCCGTCCTCGTCTTCGATGACGTACACGTTAACCGGCTTTTGGGCCGGGAACTGGAACTGTAAAAGTGGCGCGTTGTCCGGCGATGATTTTGTAGTGTCTTCCGGTCCTGGCATCGGTGATAACCTCCCCTGGCTCGTACTTGAGCCCTAAGATTTTGTGCTCCGTCTCATCCTTCAGGGAGCTCTCCTTGGCGAGCTCCTCCATCGAGCTTATCAGCGCTCCCGCTTGTGCCGCTATCCTGTCCTCGTCTAATCGCATTTTCCCCCTCCTTGCTCAGGCCCTCAAGGTCCGTATCCTCTATGTATGCCATCCAGTCGTGGAGCTGGTCAAGGGTAATCGTCCGCAAGTCGGTCACGCCGTAAAAGACCTCAAGCATGTCCTTGACGTCCTTGATGTCGTGGCAGGCGTGCGCAATCGCCCACGCGCGGAATTGCTCGCTCTTGACGTACTCCCGCACCTCCGGGCAAAAGAGGCGTTCGGGCGCCCTGGCAGCCGGGTTTTGAGGCGGCTTGCCCGCTTTTTCGGCGATTTCAGCCCTTGTCTCCACCGGGACTCCCGGTTTTGCCGTATCGGTCGCGCCAGGAGGCCCCTTGGACGTATTTTCGGTTCCTGGCTCTATGCTTGCCGGCTTTACGGCTTGAGCGCCCGTTTTCGGAGCCTCCTTGCGCTTCCTCCACTTCACCTTGCCGCCCACCTGGTAACTCTCGGCGTACTTGTCCTTCCACTGCCGGATGTACTCCGGCTCCCACAGCTTGAGTCCGATCCCCATGGCTTTGCACAGCCTGCGCAGGCAGTCGGATTTGGCCCCCTCAATGCAGTCCGTGTACGTCATCATGGGATTCGACTCCCAGTACTTGGTGTCGCCCCACGCGTCCGCAATGAACGCACCCTTGATAACAAGGCCATAATGCACCGCGACCACGTTGCCTTTAATGACCGGGTTATCAAGAGGGACAAGAGCCCATTCCATGCCGAACGCCGCGAACAGCCGTTGCGAGTAGAACACCCACGGCAGGAATATAATGCCGTCCGACTTAATCTCCACGAGGGCGTCGTCAAAGTCTCCATACAGCACCTCCTTCTGGTGGTCGGTGAGCTTGAGCTTGCCCGACGCCTTCACCAGCTCCGCGAGTCCGAGCTGGTCGGTGAAGGATTTGCGCTCAGCCGGTTTTGGTGCCGTCACAGCGGGTGGCAGCTGATCCTTGGGTACCACCTGGTACGCCTTTTGGGGTTCCTTTGGCTCGTTCATTTCTTCGCCTCCTTCGGAGTGTACCCCTCGCACTCCACTAACCACACCGGGTCAAAGTTGACCGGCCAGAAGAACCACCCCCTACTGATACCGTGTGAATCTCCCTTGACGCCGAGTTTGTTACCCCCGCCCCTCATTAATGCATCCGGGTGCCGGCACTGACTATGAGCGTCACCTATCAGCTTGCCCCGGTAAACACACTTGTAGCAATCAGGCTTCGTTACTTGCTTTGTCTCGTCCATGCTCCTCCTCCTCCCTTGTAGACAACTTAATACTGCCAAGATCAAACGCGCGGCGCCCGGTTGTTGGAAACTTATAGGTCTCGGGGTCGGTGGTGAAATACCAGTAAAATATCAAGTTGCCCTCTGTATCCCTAAGCTCTATCCTTATCGGCTTCATCGCCTGTCTTCTCCTCCTGTATGCGGTCTCGCCGGTACATCTTACGCACAGCAACCATATAGTCCCAGCACTCCGGCTCAAGAATCGCCGTAATGCTCTCGTTCGCGGGGAACCTCTCCCCGCACAACCAGCACTCGGCGGTCATCGGCTGCGGCGGTATCTGCGGCGGGATGACGTATTCGCCGCTCCTGACCTTCTGCCGCAGCTCCTCGTCCATCTGCCACGAGCTCACCCAGTTGCGGATGACCCGCGCGCTCGCCCCGGATCGGCACGCGTTGTCGAGCAGGAAATCCCGGTAGTTGTCGTCCGTGATCTTTGACAGGTCAAGCGCGCCGGCCACCGACAGCACGCCGCCCTCCACGGCCGCCTTGACGTTTTCGGGCAGATCTAGCAGCCTCAGGTGATAGTTGACCCACTCGCGCGACTTGCCCATCTTCTCGGCGGCCATCACGGTCGTGTACCCCCGGTCGCGTATGATCGTCTGGAGGTACCGGGCGATGTCTACGGGATTGACGTCCTCCCGGAGCACGTTCTCTTCGAGCGTAATCGCGTCGTCGTCGGCCTGCGTGCCGTCAAGGATTATCGCCGGTATGTCCACCTTCCCCGCCATCTGGCTCGCGAGGAACCGCCGGTGACCCGCCTTGATTTCGTACCTTCCGCCCGCGGGCCGGACGAGGATCGGCTCCAGCACCCCGAACCGGGCTATCGATGACGCCAGCTCCTCCAGCGTCTCCCGCGTCATCACCGTCCTCATGTCCTTGCTCGGCGGGTTGATCAAGTCCAGCGGCAGCAGCTCTATCTTTGGTGCCTTTGGTGTTGCCATTACGCTCCCTCCCCGTGTGGAACTCGTACCTCTCTATCACTCCTGCCCTCACCGCCTGCGTCATCGCTTCGTCCAGCGAGGCCCTGAACCAAAGCGGCAGGGGGTTATTGTAGTGCAGGATGTACATCACCTTGTTGCGCGCCATCGCCCCCTCACCTCCTCACCCTCGTCAAGCTCTCATCGATGTAGCCGATGATCCCCGTGTAATCGGCACCCTCCTCAAGCATCCTGCGCACCTCGCCGAGTATCGTACGGTAATCGTCAAGCTGCGCGCGATACTTGCTCACCCAATACAGCCAGTCGTCGTCATGCAATCTCACCCTGACATCATCTATAGTGTCCATGTCCATGTCCTCATGATAGTTAGGATAGTACGGCTTCTCCCAGTCATACACGGGCCGCCGTGCCCAGCTTACTCCCTCGCCTTCGCGCGCCATCTACAGCCTGCCTCCCCGCTTGATCTTGTCCCACATGACGCTCACGGGGATCGCCAAGCTCACAATGCAGCACACGATGAGGATGTTAAAGAGTATTTGGCTCATGGCACACCTCCTCCTATTTCCACATCTTCTCCCAGGATTTCTGCAGCTCGTGCAAGTCATCGATGGTCTGCTCGGCCTCGCTCTTGTGCTTATGCTCCACGGACTCCCTCGACAGCCTGTTTGCCTCTCGTGCACAGGCAATACAGGACACGCACGAGATCACACCGATCAGCATGCCCGTAACGAGCAGGCCCAAAAATACCTTACCGGCTGCCTTCATAATGCGCCTCCTCCTCCCTTGCTTTTGCCAGAATCTCGTCGTAGGCCTTCAGTGCCCGAGCCCTGGCCTCCTCGTAGGTCTTCATCGCCCGAGCTTCGGCCTCATGGTAGGCCTTCAGCGCCGGATCTAAAATCTCGTCGTAGGCCTTCAGTGCCCGAGCTTTGGCCTCCTCAAAGGCATCCTCGACTTGGGCTTTAATTTTTTTAATCTTGTGCTTGCCCATGACCTTCCTCCTCTCTTGCTATTTTCAGGGGCCTTATCAAGAGGCCCCTCGTGTCGAGCTCCACGGTCACAAAGGTTCCTCTTGCCCACCCCAGGCGGTCAAGGTACGCCTGCTTGACCTCCACGTAGTGGCCGTTACCGACCTTGAGTATCTTGGTGACCGTCATTTTTGCTTTGCTTTCGACAACCGCTTGTCTTCCTCGACCGCGTCGCGCGCCATAAAGTAATCCATCTCACAACTCTCTTGCCATACCCTGCGCTCCTCGTCCCACCACACCACTACCCAACCCTTGCCCTGCCGCCTCATGTGTGTTATATGTTCCATTCCGCCTCCCCCTTCGCCGGCGCATCGGCCCTCGGAAGGCCATGCACGCCCAGCGCCTGCATGTATTCGCGCTCCAGGCGATCGATCTTGAGCGCGTACGGGTCAAATCCCTCGCCGTTGATCTTGAGGTACCTGGCCTGTTTGGCTACCAGCTCCCGCATCTCAGCTCTGATCTCCTCAATTGTCCTTGTCATTTTTGGCCTCCATTGTCTCCGTCTATACTGTCTATACCCCTACTTTAGCCCTACGTTTAGACGCCGTCAACAAAAATAATAAAATATATTTTGCTTGACTTTACCCCCTTTGGCATGATTATTGTATATCATACAGGTTGTGGATAACCTGTGGATAACTTTTCCATTCGGAGGTGCAAGAACCATGCCAGCTATTAAAAGTGCAGCTGAAATCGCGGACAAGTGGGCTCGCGTAACTCCGCAGAGACAGACGGATTACGAGTCAGGAGTCAAGGCGCCGCTCAAGGACTGGGCAGCCAACGCCGCGGCAGCCGAAGACTCCTGGGCGTCCGGGGTCTCCATGGCCGCGGGCAACAGAAGTTTCAGCAAGGGCGTCCGGAAGGCAACCAACGAGAAGTGGTCGCGCAAGACCGTCGAGGTCGGCGTGGGGCGGTGGGGGGCCGGCGTGAGGGCCGGGACTGCCGACTACACCACGGGCTTTGAGCCGATGCGGCAGACCATCGCCAGCACGGCGCTCCCTCCGCGCTATCCCAAGGGCGATCCTCGCAACATCGACCGCGTCGCGGCCATCGCGACCGCCCTGAACGCGAAGAAGCGGGCCGGGTAAGGCCAAGGAGGGTAAAAAACCATGTATTGGCAGATAGAAGAGTTTAGGCTTGCCAAGAGCCTCACGCTTGGCAGCGTGGATAAGTTCGACCTCCCCGACACCGGTCAGCTCGGCTCGATCATGCTCGTCTTTCACGCGGACGAGTATTTCTCCGGCGGGACCGGCGGTCTTGAGGGCACTCACAAGTGGATGCCCGAGGAGTATCTCACCAAGATCGAGATCATTACAAACGGCTCGCACGAGGCGAAGTCCCTGGGGATGAAGCACCTCCAGGTACTGAACTGGCTCGACCAGGGGATTTTCAAGCCGGACAAGAACGTCTCATACGCGGGCGGGATACAGAGAGCGGCGGTGCTCATCCCGTTCGGCCGTTATCTGTACGACAACCAGGCGGGGCTTGATCTCGGCAGATACAACACGACCGAGCTCTGGATCACCAACACCGGAACGTCGTCCCTATACAGCGGGATCACCGTGGACATCTATCTCATCTGGATGCGCGACGGCGGAGCGTTCAGCGGGTTCTACCAGACCGAGGTCTTCAGGGAATGGACTCCCGTTGCCGGAGAGACCGAGTACATCGATCTCCCGTCCGAGGGGGTGCTCAGACGGTTCCTGCTTCAGGGGGAGGCCGGAATCAACGAAAGCGCAGGGCAATACGCCTCCTTCAGCGACTTGATCAACACGCTCAAGTACACGCTCAAAAGCGGTCAGGTGATCCTGTACGACGGCGACGTGAGACGACTCGGTTGGCTGAACCTGTTCGATGCGAAGTCAATGCCGATTCCGGGACTCTCGCCGTACAAAGCGTTCAGCACCGACTACAAACGAGGGGCTCTCGGGTACGTATGGTGCAGACCATTCGGCGTGAAATGCGCCGACAGTACCGTCCCCGGGACCGTACCAGGGGAGCTTGGCGGAGGGGATGAAAGCGCGTTTGCATACACGCCGACCCCGTCCGACTGGTCACCGCAGCTCTTTGAGCGCGGTATGGCCCCCTGGTCGTGCGTTTTCATGCGGCACGACTACGGCGGCGGCGTTGGAGAAGGGCTCGACCTGAACGCGAACAAGACCGTCCAGATGGAGGTCGTCACCAAGGCCAGCGTCACGGTCACGAACGCGGCGAACAAGCTGATTATCGAACGCTTCATGAGGTGAACCGATGGACGAGCTGCCCCTTGCGTGGGCGAACGTAGACGCCAGCTCTATTATCACGCCCGAACCGGCGTACCTTCTCCTGGTCGTGGTAACGAGCGACGACACCGACGCAGCTGCGGATGCAACGGTCTACTCTGGTACTACATCGGGCGGGAGAAAGGTCGGGAAGTTCAAGGCGGTGCGATACGAATCGAAGCCGATCAACTTCCCTTACCCCGGCCTCCCGTGTCCTCACGGAATCTATATCGAGGAAGGCTCGAACGTAGACAACATGCTTGTTGTGTACCGGAGCGCGGGTAATGATCTATGAGTTCAATATCGCCGTAGCTGCGAACACCACTGAAGCGTCGAAAACCAAGACTATCCTTACCCTGCACCCTGGGAAAATAACCAGGGTGCAGGTGCGCTTTGAGGACGGTGCGGCGAACCTCGCCCACGTCCAGATATGCCGCGCCCTAAACCAGGTCTACCCTCGCAACCCCGACTCGGACTTCAACGCCAACAACGAGACTATCTCCTTCGACGACGACAAGTTCCTGGCCGATCTCCCGTATGAGCTCGAGGCGTATACCTGGAATGACGACGACACGTTCCCGCACACGGTCACCGTGCGGTTCAGCATACTTGAAACGGTGAGGTTCATAGACTAATGGCAAGGGGCTGGCCCGACAACTGGGACCCGCGCAAGGCATACACCCCGCCTTACCAGAAGCTTGTTTCCACACCCAAGGCCACCCTTGAAGCAGCTCCACAGTCAACGACGTGGACGCTTGAGAAGGGTATCCTCACCCGGCTCGTGGTAATTTTCCCAGCGGGCTCGGCGCGGCTCCTCTGCGTACAGATATTCGAGGGGGAAACGCAGATTGCCCCGAAGGAGTCCGGGTATTACTTTGGGAACAACACGATCTTCATTCTTGACCATTGGAACTATGCCTTGATAACCGACCCGTACCAGCTCACGGTGAAGACCTGGAACACGAGCACGAAGTACGCTCACGCCGTGGACCTCCACATCGACGTGAGCAAGTACGATTGACGAGGTAATTCTATGGCTGCCATGGCGTTTCGGGAGCCCAATCAAGTCAGGTGGGTGGGGACAAGGCCGGGCCACAACGGGTCACAGGTAGCGGCCTCCGGGTCTGCGAATAACGCTACAGCAGTCGTGTACACCGTGACCGCGGGCAAGACGCTGCATATCACGCACTGGACATGCGAGGGCAACGCCTCGGCCACGGGCGGAGTGTGTCAGCTGGAGATCGAAAACGCGGCGGGCGTGCAGCAGTACATAATCCTCAAGATGGGCTTCAACGCTGTCGGACAGATGCTGGGCGTGGGTAATCTCGCATATCCCCTTGAGGTGCCTGCCGGGTACAAGGTAGCGGTTGTATCGTCGGCGGCAACCATGACCGTTAATGCATTCGTCCACGGCTGGGAGGAGTAGGCGATGAGCGACTTCCCCGATGATTTTGGGATGCAAATGTTTCCCTCCTACGGCCCGTTCACCACTGCGTCCGGGCAGACGCAGGCCGTGTCGGGGGACTGGAAAACTATCTTTACCATCACGGGCAAAGGTCAGATATACGGGGGAGTGCTGGTCTTTGGCGCGCCCGGGCTGTCGGTGTCAAGCAGGGTGCGTGTCGTGATAGACGGAGTGACGGCGTTTTACGACACGCTCAGCGGGTTGCGCAACCTTCCCCTGGTCAGTCCCCCGGCGACGCCTATCTACATGCTCTACTACGACACGGTCGGCGAATCGTATACGGTGGCTCTCGCTCCGGGGATTACGTTTGTGACGTCCTATGCGGTGCAATTTTACGAGGTCAGCGCCACTCTGCCTCTTATCAACTACGATGTGTGGCATACCTCAATAGCGTAGGAGGTGTCATGGACGCTCGGTATCTCATCGGGACTATCGGCCAATGGTGCGCTTTTTGCGCGGTGCTCGGCGGCATCGTCGTCGAGCTCGTTCTCCGCGCTCATCTCGGCTGGGCTCTTATCACCGGCGGCAGTCTTATCTTTGCGGCCGCGACCAAGATCAAAAGGAGAATCGATAGGAGGTAGATGACGATGGGCAAGTACTTGCTTGAGATAGCTCCCTTGATCGTGCTGGCATTTATTGTCATACTCTGTCGGGTGTGGAGGCGATGATCTATTGCTTTTTCAAGGGACCGTGGAAGTGATGAAATCCACCCGTTTGATCGTATTTAACCCGACCTACGGTAGTTTTGTACGATCCTCCGT
>Ga0315280_10006910_pt1 | contig 15471 bp, 19 predicted proteins | sample YL17G06_40_MG_FD_203697 | JGI IMG/M metagenome (GOLD analysis project Ga0315280, IMG submission 203697) | Sediment microbial communities from Yellowstone Lake, YNP, Wyoming, USA - YL17G06_40 | ecosystem: Environmental > Aquatic > Freshwater > Lake > Sediment | place: USA: Wyoming | collected... | reverse complement strand
CGCCCTGGCCGCCTACAACAGCCGCAAGCGGGCGGCCCGGCAGGCGCTCCAGGAGGAGGGCACCCCGTGAACGCGAGGAGTTCGTGCCAGATACTACGAACGAGGAGCAGTCTGATGCGCAAGCCTTCGCCAGGGGCCCGGACGACCCCGCTTGCCCGATCGGCCAGCGGATCGTCTTCCAGGGCATCGCCGGCTCGTTCAAGGACACGGATGTCGAGCCAGGCCGGCGCTACTTCTACACCGTGTTCGCGCGCCGGCCCGGTGGGCAGGAGTGGACTCGCTGGGGCCGGAAGAGAGTCGTGGCCGGGCAGCCGTACCGGCCGGGACTTCTCGCTCGCCTGCTCGCGCGTGTCGGCCGCGCTTGGGGCCGCTGACGGCTCGCGGCGGCATGCGCGCGCTGACAGCCCCGTGCGGTGAGCGCGACCGCCGGCATGCCGCAGTCTCAGTCGCGGTGCTCGATGAGCTCAGTCGCGGTGCTCGATGAGCTCGATCCAGTTGCCGTCGGGGTCGGCCACGAAGGCGATGCGCTGTCCCTCACCCTGTAGGGGCGCCGGCGTGCGGCCGACCTCCTGCGCGCCGCCTTCGACCAGTCGCCTGTAGGTGACGTCGAGGTCGTCGACCAACCAGGCGAAGTGCCCGAAGCGCTCGCCGCCCTCGTAGGGACTGTCCTTGCCCCAGTTGTAGACGAGCTCGATGGCGAAGTTATCTTCGGGCGGCACCATGAAGGCCAGCGTCGCCTTGTTCTTGGTGAGCTCGCTCGTGTGGTCGAGCCGCATCCCCAGCATCTCGTAGAAGCGGATGGCGGCGTGGAGGTCCCTGGTGCGCGTGGCCGCGTGCACGAACTTCATTGTCCTCTCCTCCTCGGTCGGCCGGTCGGGAAGCCGATGGTATACTCCGACTATGCCCACTATGCCGTTCAGAGACGTCATCCCCGTGGTCCACGAGCACGTGTACATCGCTCCGAACGCCTACCTCGTCGGCAACGTCACGCTGCACGAGCATTCGAGTGTCTGGTTCGGCGCCGTGCTGCGCGGCGACGTCGAGCCGATCGTCCTCGGCGAGTACGCCAACATCCAAGACAACTCGGTCGTGCACACCGATCCGGGATTTCCGGCGACCCTTGGCGCGCGCACGGTCGCGGGACACCGCGTGATCATCCACGGCGCGACCGTCGGCGAGCGCTGTCTCATCGGCATGGGCAGCACCTTGCTCAACGGCTGCGTGATCGGCGACGAGTGCATCGTCGGCGCCAACTCGTTGGTGACGCAGGGCAAGGAGTTCCCCGCGCGCAGCCTCATCATCGGTTCTCCGGCCAAGGTTGTGCGCGAGGTCACCGACGCCGACCTCGAGACGGCCACAGAGCTCTGCGAGCGCTACGCCAAGCGCGCCATGGAGTACCTCGCGCTCTCGATCGACGCCGAACTCGATCGATAGGCCGGGCCGCTTCCTCGATGGACCTCTTCGAGTACCAGGGAAAGCAGCTCTTCGCCGTGGGCGGCATCCCGGTCACACGCTCGCAGCTCGCCAAGACGGCCGAAGCGGCCATCGAGGCGGGCGCCGAGGTCGGGTTCCCTCTCGCGGTCAAGGCGCAGGTGCTGACCGGCGGGCGCGGCAGGGCGGGCGGCGTCAAGCTCGCGCACGACGAGCGTGAGCTTCTCGGCGCTGTACGCTCCATCATCGGCATGACGATCAAGGGCAAGCGCGTCGACGCCGTGCTGCTCGAGAAGGCCATCCCCATCGCACGCGAGTACTATTTGGCCATCACGCTCGATCGGCCCGCCAAGCGCCCGCTGCTCATGTTCTCCACCCAGGGCGGCATCGACATCGAACAGGTTGCGCGCAAAGACCCCGCGGCGCTGCGACGCGTCCACATCGACCCGTTGCTCGGGCTGCAGGACTACCAGATCCGCGACCTGGCGATCTGGGTCGGGCTGACGGGCGACGAGCAGCGGGCGTTCGCGGCCGTGCTGCACGCGCTCTGGCGCCTTTACCTCGACAAAGACGCCACGCTGATCGAGATCAACCCACTCGTGCGCATCGAGGGCAACCCCGCCGCGCTGTCGGCGGCCCAGGGCGAGCGCCGTCGCCGGGGCCGCGCCACCGACTGGCCCGACGACGTGCCCGTGCTCTTCGTGGCTCTCGACGCCAAGGTCACCATCGACAACAACGCGCTGTTCCGGCATCCCGAGTTCAAACGCATGCAGGGCGTCGACGACATCCGCGAGCGTCGCGCCCGCGAGGCCGGCTTCGCCTACGTGGCCCTCGACGGCGACATCGGTGTGCTGGGCAACGGCGCCGGTCTGGTGATGAGCATCCTCGATCTCATCCACGACGCCGGCGGCAAGGCGGCCAACTTCCTCGACGTCGGCGGTGGCGCGCGCGAAGCGCAGATCGCCGCCGCGCTCGACATCGTCCTCTCCGACGGACGCGTCGAGGTGCTGCTCGTCACGATCTTCGGCGGCATCACGCGCTGCGACGAGGTCGCACGCGGGCTGCTGGTCGCGCTCGAGCACTCGGGCACGCGTCTACCGGTGGTCGCTCGCCTCACGGGCACCAACGCCAAGGAGGGCCAGAGGATCCTGGCCGACGCCGAGGTGTCGAACCTTCACGCCGCCGGCTCGATCGCCGAGGCGGTCAAGAAGGCCGTGGCCGTCGTGGCCGCGCAGAGAGAGACCCTGGGGAAGTAGCGTGGCCATCCTCGTCGACACCGCGAGCAAGGTCCTGGTGCAGGGCGTCACCGGCCGTGAGGGGGGCTTCCACGCCGCCCGCATGCTGGCCGCCGGCACCAACGTCGTCGCCGGCATCTCGCCGGGCAAGGGCGGCCAACAGGCGGGCGGCGTACCCGTCTTCGACGCGGTCCGCGAGGCCGTCGCCCAGACCGGCGCCGACGTGTCGGTCATCTTCGTGCCGGCGGGCTTCGCCAAAGATGCGATCTACGAGGCCGCCGATGCGGGCGTGCGTCTCATCGTCTGCGTGACCGAGGGCATCCCCGTGCGCGACATGACCGAGGCCGTGGCCCAGCTCGACCGCCTCGGCGTGCGCCTCGTGGGCCCCAACAGCCCCGGCGTCACCTCGCCGGGGCGGGCCAACGTGGGCATCATGCCCAGCGACATCTTCATCCCCGGCCGCATCGGCTTGATCAGCCGCAGCGGCACCCTCACCTACCAGATCGTGTACCAGCTCAGCGAGGCCGGTCTCGGCCAATCGACCTGCGTGGGCATGGGTGGCGATCCGGTGCACGGCGTCGGCTTCCTCGAGTGCCTCACGCTCTTTGAGGCTGATCCCGAGACCGACGCGGTGGTGCTGATCGGCGAGATCGGCGGCGACGACGAGGAGCGCGCCGCCGAGTTCTTCAAGACGCGCATGAGCAAGCCGGTCGTCGCCTATCTGGCCGGCTTCACGGCGCCGCCCGGCAAGCAGATGGGCCACGCCGGGGCCATCATCTCGGGCAGCGAAGGCACCGCCGCCGCCAAGGCCCAGGCGCTCGAGGCCGCCGGCATCCCGGTGGCGCGCCAGCCCGCCCGGGTACCCGAGCTGGTTTCCGCCGCCCTCAAGCGTTAGCTTCCTCGCTCGCGACCCGGCCGTCCGCAACTTCGGCCGTTTGTCCTGACGGTAGAAACGCATTCATCCTTGAGGACATAGTCGCGCCCGAAACCGCCGTGCTAGCGTAAGATTGCAGGAATAGCAGCCGTAGGCTGCTCGTCGTTCAGGCTGGCTCGTCGCGGGAGCGGGCCGGCCTCGTTCAGCTACGGGGATGGGAGAGTCGTATGCCGGATTCAGAGCGCCAGCCCACGGTCGAGGAGCTCAAGGCCAAGGCGTACCAGCCCATGGAAGACGCCATCAAGCTGCACCCGTTCTACAGGGGCAAGATCGAGACCACGCTCAAGTGCTGCGTGCGCGACTTCCAGGACTTCGGCATCTGGTACACGCCCGGCGTCAGCAAGCCGTGCCTCGAGATCAAGGAGGACCCCGAGAAGGCCTACGAGTACACCAACAAGTGGAACACCGTGGCCGTCATCAGCGACGGCACGCGCGTGCTCGGCATGGGCGACATCGGGCCCAAGGCCGGCCTGCCGGTGATGGAGGGCAAGTCGCTGCTCTACAAGTACTTGGGCGGCGTCGACGGGTTCCCGCTCATGGTCGACACGAAAGACCCCGACAAGCTCATCGAGTTCGTCAAGCTGGTGCAGCCGGGTTTGGGCGGCGTGAACCTCGAAGACATCTCGCAACCCAAGTGCTTCCGCGTGCTCGACACGCTGCGCGCCGAGTGCGAGATCCCCGTCTGGCACGACGACCAGCAAGGCACGGCCTGCGTCACGTTGGCCGGCCTGGTCAACGCGCTCAAGGTCGTCGGCAAGAAGATCGACGAGGTGAAGATCGCCTTCATCGGCTCGGGAGCGGCCAACGTGGCCATCAGCCGCCTGATCTTCACCTACGGCGCCGACCCGGCGAAGTGCATGATCGTCGACAGCAAGGGCATCCTGCACAAGGACCGCGACGACATCAAGGCCGTCAAGGACAAATGGGTCGACAAGTGGAAGTACTGCCGGATCACCAACGCCGAGCAGCGCACGGGCGGCATCGCCGAGGCGCTGAAAGACGCCGACGTCTGCATCGCGCTCTCCAAGCAGGGCCCCGACACGATCGCGAAGGACTGGGTCAGGGCGATGGCGTCCGACGCGATCGTCTTCGTCTGCGCCAACCCGACGCCCGAGATGTGGCCCTGGGACGCGCTCGAGGCCGGTGCGGCGGTGGTCGCCACCGGGCGCTCCGACTTTCCCAACCAGGTCAACAACTCGATCGGCTTCCCCGGTATCTTCCGCGGCACCCTCGACGTGCGCGCCAAGACGATCACCGACGAGATGTGCATCGCCGCTGCGCTCGAGCTCGCCAAGGTGGCCGAAGACAAGGGCCTGTCGGCCGACAGCATCATGCCCACCATGGACGACTGGGAGGTCTTCCCGCGCGAGGCCGCGGCGGTGGCCATGAAGGCGATTGAGCAGGGCCTCGCGCTCAACACCGACCTCACCTTCGATCAGGAGGTCGCTCAGGCGACGGCGATCATCGCTCGCGCCCGCGGCATGGTGCAGGACGCCATGGCGCTGGGCTACATCAAGATGCCGGAGGGCAGCCCGGCGCCGATGCCGACGCCCGAGGCGATGAAGGGTGTCGGCAAGGCACTGGCCGCGCAGGCGGGCGATGCCGCCGGCGTGGCGGCCGACAAGGCCACGGAGGCGGCCCGCAAGGCGGCCGACTTCATCGAGGAGTACGCGCGCAAGGCCGCCGAGGCCGCCAAGAAGGCCGCCGAGTCGCGCAAGAAGGGCTGACGCGAGGTGACCGGGGGCGGGGGGGGGCGGGCGCCCCCCCCCCCCCCCCCGCCCCCCTTGCCGTCAGGCCGGGTGCCGCTGCCCTGGCCTAGAGCACGGCGACGATGGCATCGCCGTCCGAGCGGGGATCGCTTGCCGCGGCTGTGGGTGTACCGGACTGGACCGCGACGTACTGGCCGTGGCCGACCGACTCGTCGAGGCGGTCGAGCAGGGTGAGGGGCATGCCGGTCGTGCGCAGGTCGGTCAGGTGGTCCGCCGGCACATCGGCTTCCGCCCACAGCGTCCCCTCGTCCCAGATCCAGCGCGGGCCGGCGAGCGCGGCGGCGAGCACATCCGGCGTGATGGGGGTGGCCGCGCCGTCAGCATCGGCCGGCGTGCGCTCGGCGCGGGCAGCCAGGACGCGCTCCAGGATCTGCGCGTGGATCTGCGGTTGCGCCTCGCCGCCCATCGTGCCGGCTACGACGGTGAGCCGTCCGTCGCGCAGGACCAGCAGCGGCATGAGCGTGTGCAGCGGCCGCCGACCGCCGGCGATCAGGTTCGGTGACGAGGGGTCGAGTGAGAAGCAGGCGCCGCGGTCGTGAGCCACGATGCCGGTGCGCGGCTCGAGGATGGCCGAGCCGAAGCCGTGGTAGACGCTCTGGATGATCGACACGGCCCAGCCCTCGGAGTCGGCGGCGACGCAGGCGATCGTGTCTCCGGAGCCTGCGTCGCCGCCGGCCTCGCGGGTGCGTCTCTCACCGGGACTATCACCGGATCGCTCGCGCTCGTCCGTCGGTGTGCCGCTGCCGCGCCCCTGAGCGCGATCGAGCAGTGCGCGGACGTGCGCCGGATCGAGCAGCTCCTCGAGGGGCATGGGCTGCCCGCGCGGGTCGCAGAGGTGACGGTCGCGCTCCTCGCCGACGAGCGCGAACAGACGGGCCGTCTCGGCGACGGTCAGGTTCCCTGCCGCGGACTCGGTCAGCGCCCGCGCGGCCATGATCTGGAGCAGGACGTACCCCTGCGAGTTCGGCGGCGCGGTCAGGAACTCGTAGCCGAACGCGTCGATAAGCAGCGGTTCGCAGACATCGGTCTCGTGCCGCGCGAGGTCGTCTCGTGTCATCACGCTGCCGAGGGCGCGCAGACCGGCGACGTAGTCGCCGCCGAGCGCGCCTTTGTAGAACGCCCCGACCCCGTCGCGGGCGATGGCCTCAAGGGAGATGGCCAGCGCCGGCTGGACGAAGACGTCGCCCACGTCGAGAGGTCGGGCTGCTGCAGCATGGACGGCGGCGCGTCCTTCCGTGGCGAAGAAGATGCCGCGCAGTCCTGCGTCGGCGGCGAAGAGGTCAGGCTCCCAGGCGAGGGTGGCGGCGAGGGAGCGCGAGACGGTGCAGCCGTCTCGCGCGAATCCGATGGCGGGCTTCAGCAGACGGGCGAGGTCGAAGCGGGCACCCAGCTCGCGCAGCGTCTCCCACGCGGCGAGCACGCCGGGGACCGTGACCGTGTGCGGCCCGCGCTCAGGCATGCCGGTGCGCGTCAGGGGCGTGGGCTGGCGCTCGATGGCGGCGCGCACGCGCGCCGCGTCGAGCGCCAGCGGCGCCGCCCCGCTCCCGTTGACGCACGTCACCCCTCCGTCGGGTGCGTGCACGAGCGCGATCGCGTCGCCGCCGATGGAGCACATGTGCGGGTAGACGACGGTCAGCGTCGCACAGGCGGCGAGGGCCGCGTCGACCGCGTTGCCGCCGGCCGCGAACGCCGCACGTCCCGCCTCGGTCGCGGCCGCGTGTGGGGTCGCGAGGCCGAGTGTGCGGGTGGGTGACTTCATGGCCATGGTGAGTAGCATCGTCGCCCGCGACGGTGTCGCGCAACCGCGGGATTGGCGCGCGGCCGCCGGACGGCGTTGAATAGCGGTAGTGAACAACGACCCGGAGGAGGTCGCACGTGTGCGGCAATGGTGTGCGTGAGCTCCACGTCGGCGAGATCACAGCCGTCGTGCGGACGATGTGCATGGAGGCCAACTACGATCTGCCGCCGGACGTCTACGACGCCCTCAAGGCGGGCAAGGAGGCCGAGGAGTCGCCGGTCGGCAAGGCCGTCTTCGAGCAGCTCATCGAGAACGCCGACATCGCCAAGCGTGAACGCGTACCGATCTGCCAGGACACGGGCTTCGCGATCTTCTTCGTCAACGTCGGTCAGGACGTGCACTTCGTCGGCGGCTCCTTCGAGGAGGCCGTCAACGAGGGCGTGCGCCAGGGCTACGGCGACGGATTTCTGAGGAAATCCGTCGCCGAGCAGCCGGCGCACGCCCGCCGGAACACCAAGGACAACACACCCGCGATCGTCCACACCTCGATCGTGCCCGGCGACAAGGTCGAGATCTGGATGATGGCCAAGGGCGGCGGCGCCGAGAACATGTCGTCGCTCAACATGCTCAAGCCGGCCCAGGGCTGGCAGGGCATGGTCGACGCGGTGGTCGGCACCGTCTCGCGCGCCGGCTCCAACCCGTGCCCGCCGATCGTCCTGGGCGTGGGCATCGGCGGCACCATAGAGATGTGCACCAAGCTGGCCAAGAAGGCCCTGTTGCGCGAGGTCGGCTCGGTGCATCCCGACGAGCGCATCGCCGGCATGGAGGCCGAGCTGCTCGAGAAGGTCAACGCGCTCGGCATCGGCCCACAGGGCCTGGGCGGCACGCAGACGTGCCTCGCCGTCTTCATCGAGGAGATGCCCTGCCACATCGCCAGCATGCCGATGGCGGTCAACGTGCAGTGTCACGCGCAGCGGCACGTCCACACGGTGCTCTGAGGGAGGGGAAGACACATGGCAGCCAGGAAGATCACCACCGCTCTGACCGACGAGGTCGTGCGCAGCCTGCGCGCCGGCGACGAGGTCGAGATCAGCGGGTCCATCTACCAGGCGCGCGACTCGGCGCACAAGCGCCTCGTCGCGCTCATCGACGCCGGCGAGCCGCTGCCCTTCGAGCTGCAGGGCGCCGTCGTCTACTACATGGGGCCGTCACCGGCCAAGCCGGGCAACGTGATCGGCTCCGCCGGTCCCACCACGAGCGGGCGCATGGACGCCTACGCGCCGCTGCTCATCGAGAAGGGTCTCAAGGGGATGATCGGCAAGGGCCTGCGCGCCGAGCCGGTGAAGCAGGCGATGGTCGAGCACAAGGCCGTCTACTTCGCCGCGACCGGCGGCGCCGGCGCTCTGCTCGCCAAGCGCATCGTGGCCAACGAGACCATCGCCTGGCCCGAGCTCGGCGCCGAGGCGGTGGCCCGCCTCGAGGTCGTCGACTTCCCCGCCATCGTGGTCATGGACTGCCACGGCGGCGACCTCTACGCCGAGGGCCGCGCGAGGTACGCGAAGAGCGTCTGAGGGTCTTCGCGCGCAGGTACACCAAGAGAGGAAAGGGAGGCACCATGCCGAGCCTCAAGGGCACCAAGACCGAGCAGAACCTGCTCAAGGCTTTTGCCGGCGAAAGCCAGGCGCGCAACCGCTACACCTTCTTCGCCAAGACGGCGCAGAAGGAGGGCTTCGAGCAGATCGCGGCCGTCTTCCTGGAGACGGCGGAGAACGAGCGCGAGCACGCCAAGCAGTTCTTCAAGTACCTCGAGGGCGGCATGGTCGAGATCACGGCGGCCTATCCGGCCGGTAAGCTCGACGCGACCACGGCCGACAACCTGGCCGCCGCCGCGTCCGGGGAGCACGAGGAGTGGGCCGAGCTCTACCCCGCCTTTGCCGAGGTGGCCGAGCAGGAGGGCCTCAGGGAGGTGGCCGCCACCTTCCGCAGCGTGGCCAAGGTCGAGTCCCGGCACGAGAAGCGCTACCTGAAGCTGCTCGACAACGTCAAGAACGACCAGGTCTTCACCAAGCCGCAGCCGGTCAAGTGGGTCTGCCGCAAGTGCGGCTACGTGCACGAGGGCCCTACGGCGCCCAAAGTGTGTCCCGCCTGCAAGCACCCGCAGGCCTACTACGAACTCTACGCCGAGAACTACTGACCGACCGCGGCTTGGCCGTCGTCCGGGTGGCCGTACACGTCGGTGCTGAGGGTGCGCGTCTAATAGACGAAGGCGCGCGCCCCCGGAAGGCGAGAGCGCGCCCTTGCCGATAGGGAAGGTGTGCATCTATTGAACGACCGACGGGCGGCGGCCGCGAAAGCGGCCGCCGCCCGTTTCGTTGCGCTCTCGCGGCCCGGCGGCCGCGTGCCCCGGCTTTCACGCCACCGCCATCCCTGCTATCGTTTGGCGGGTCGCGGCGGTGGGTCGCCGCGCCTTTTCTTTGTAAACCCGGATCGTGCAGACATGATCCTGCGAAGCCAGAGACACTCGTGATCGAACATGACGTCCTCATCGTGGGCGCCGGCCTGGCCGGTCTGCGCGCCGCCATCGCCGCCACCGACGCCGGTGTGGATGTCGGCGTGCTGACCAAGGTGCACCCCGTGCGCAGCCACACCTGCTGCGCCCAGGGCGGCATCAACGCGGCCTTGGGCGACGACGACTCCTGGGAAGCGCACATGTTCGACACGGTCAAGGGTTCGGACTACCTCGGCGACCAAGACGCCATCGAGGTCATGACCAAAGACGCGCCGCGCGACGTCATCGCGCTCGAACACATGGGTTGCCCCTTCTCGCGCCTCGAGAACGGTCGCATCGCGCAGCGCCCCTTCGGCGGCGCCGGCTTTCCGCGCACGGCCTACGCCGCCGACATCTCGGGCTTCGTCATCCTGCACACGCTCTATGAGCAGTGCCTCCAGCGCGGCGTGAAGTTCTACGAGGAATGGTTCGTCACGCGACTCGTACTGAGCCCCGAGGGCAAGGCGGCGGGCGTGCTCGGCATCGACATCCGCAACGGTCGTCTGCACGCCGTGCGCGCCAAGGCGGTCATTTGCGCCACCGGCCCGTCGAGCCGCGTGTACGAGGGTTCGTCCAACTCGGTCGACTGCACCGGCGACGGCGCCGCCATCGCCTATCGCGCCGGCCTGCCGCTCATGGACGTCGAGTTCGTGCAGTTCCACCCCACGGGTCTGCGCAACGGCGTGCCGGTGACCGAGGCCGCGCGTGGCGAGGGCGGCGTCCTCGTCAACGCCGAGGGCGACCGCTTCATGAAGAAGTACGCGCCCGACAAGATGGAGATGGCGTCGCGCGACGTGGTGAGCCGGGCTGAGGCGCAAGAGATCGCCGCGGGGCGCGGCTTCCCCGGCGGCTTCATCCACCTCGACCTGCGCCCGATCGGCGCCGAACGCATCAAGCAGAGCCTGTTCCAGGTGCGCGAGCTCTCGATGGAGATCGCGGGTGTCGACCCGTGCGAGGAGCCCATCCCCATCCGGCCGACGCCGCACTACTTCATGGGCGGCGTGAAGGTCGACGTGCACGGCGCCAGCCCAGCCTGTGAGGGCTTCTTCGCCGCCGGCGAGGTGAGCTGCATCAGCGTGCACGGCGCCAACCGGCTGGGCGGCAACTCGCTGCTCGACGGCGTGGTGTTCGGGCGGCGCGCGGGCGAGGCCGCGGCTGTCTACAGCCGCGGCCTCGCCCGCGCGCCGGAGTTCCCTCAGTGGGCGCTGCCGCACGCCGAAGACGAGATCAAGACCCTGGTCGACCGCGACGAGGGCGAGCGTCACGCCGGCATCCGCAAGGAGCTCCAGGCGCTCATGCTGGCCAAGGCCGGCATCTATCGCTCGCGCGAGAGTCTGAGCGAGGCGCTCGACGGTGTGAAGGCGCTCAAGGAGCGCTACGGCCGTGTGAGAGTCGACGACAAGGGCCGGCTCTTCAACACCGATCTGCCGCAGACGCTCGAGACCGGCCACCTGCTCGACCTGGCCGAGTGCATCTGCGCCGGCGCCATGGCTCGCGAGGAGAGCCGCGGTAGCCACGCGCGCAGCGATTTCCCCGAACGCGACGACGGCGAGTGGCTGAAGCACAGCGTCTACACCTGGACGGCCGACGGGCCGCGCGTCGACTACACACCGGTCACGATCACGCGCTTCCAGCCCGAGGAGCGGTCGTACTGATGCGGGCCGTCTTCGACATCTCGCGCTTCAACCCGCAGACCGACCGTGCCCCGCGCTTGCAGCGTTACGAGGTCGAGCTGCCCGACGGCGCGACGGTGCTCGAGGCGCTCATCGAAGTGCAGGATCGGCACGACGGCAGCCTGGCCTTCCGCCGTGCTTGCCGGCACGGCATCTGCGGCTCGTGCGCGGTGCGCATCAACGGTTGCGCACGCCTGGCCTGCAGTGCCCAGGTCTCCACGATGATCGAGCAGGCGGCGGCGATGGCGGCGCGGCGGCGCGGCGTGAGCGACGACCAGGTCGAGGTCGGCAGCGTGCCCGTGCGCGTCGAGCCCCTGGGCAACATGCCCGTCATCAAAGACCTGGTCACCGACACGGAAGCCTTCTGGCGCAAAGTGCGCCGCGTGCGGCCGTGGCTCGATCCGGCCGATCCGCAGCGCGACCCCGAACGCGACGCCGAGCGGCCACAGAAACCCGTCGAGTGGGACAAGGTGGCCGAGGCCGTGCTCTGCCTGGAGTGCGGCGTCTGCTACTCGGAGTGCCCGGCACTCAGCGCCAGCCCGGAGTTCATCGGCCCTACCGCCCTCGCCAAGGCGCACCGCTACACGGTCGACAATCGCGACGTGGCGGCGCACAGCCGCCTCCACGAGCTCTCCGGCGAGCACGGCCTCTGGGAGTGCGCGCGCTGCTACTTGTGCAGCGAGCGCTGCCCTAAGCACATCGGCGTCCGCGAGGCGATCACCGAGCTCGGCGAGCTGGCCTACGACGAGGGTCTGCGCAGCGACCCGGGGGCCAAGCACGCAGGTGCTTTCGTCGATTCACTGAAGGAGAGCGGGCGCCTCAACGGGGCGCGGCTGCCGATGAAGACCAACGGTATCTTCTGGACCCTGTCGCACGCGGCCACCGTCGTGAAGATCGCCCGCGCCGGTAAGCTGCCCGCGCTGCACGCGACGCCCATCGAGCGGCACGACGAGCTCAAGCGGGTCATCGCGCGGACCGAGGCCGACGAGGACGAGGCATGAGCGCGCCGAGCGACCTGAGCTACGCCTACTACACCGGCTGCGTGGCCAAAGAGAGCACACGCGAGCTCGACGCGGCGACTCAGGCGGTGTGCCACGTACTGGGCATCGATCTGCACGAGATGCCGGCCGCGCCCTGCTGCGGTGCCGGCGACGTGCAGGAGATCGCCCCGCGCCTGAACACCGCGGTCAACGCCCTCACGCTCGCCCAGGCCGAACGCGAGGGCCGCGACATCCTCACCATCTGCAACATCTGCAATCTGAACCTGCGGCAGGCCAACGCCGAGCTGCGCGACGATGCGGCCGCGCTGGAGCGCGCCAATCGCGCGCTGAGCGCGGCCGGCTACAGCTACGGCGGCGGCACCGAGGTCACGCACTTGCTCTGGGTCCTCTACCGTGACTTCGGTCCGACGCGCCTGCGGGCGGCCGTGCAACGGCGCCTGGCGGGGCTCAAGGTGGCGCCGTTCTACGGCTGCCAGATCCTGCGACCGAGCGCCGTGAACCCGGTCGACGACCCCGACAACCCGCAGTCGCTGGAGGCTATCATCGAGGCGGTCGGCGCCGAGCCGGTGAGTTACGATGGGCGCACGCGCTGCTGCGGCTGGCCGATCGTCGTGGCTCGTGAGGAGACCGCAGTGGTCATGTCGTCGCAGATCCTGGCGAACGCCAAGCACGCGGGCGCCGACGCGATCGTCACGCCGTGCCCGCTGTGCCACCTCTCGCTCGACGCCTACCAGGAGAAGGCTGAGCGCGCGACGGGGCATGAGCTGCGGCTGCCGATCCTCCACCTGCCGCAGCTCGTCGGTCTGGCTTTGGGCATCCCGCCGCGTCAGCTTCGCCTGCAGGGGCACGTCGTCTCGACGCGGCTCGTTCTGAGCAAGCTCGGCCTGGCGCTTGTCTAGGGTGCATCGCGTAGCGCGGCGGCGTGCGTGCCCGCGGCCCGTGTCGCGACGCCTCGGGTCCGGCCGCTGCGCAGCGACGCGCGGTCAGGCCGCTTCACGACGCTGCGAGCTCAGCCGCACAGTAGCCGTCGGCCGTCGGTCGACGCGCTTCGTGACGTTGCGCACGTGATTCTGCATGATGAGGGCCGGGGGAGAAGGCGCCCGGCGTCCGAGGCAAAAAGGGGGGACACGTGAACGACGAGCGGCGACTCGCGACTGTGCGGGGCAAAGAGGTCGAAGGCCTCGTCGGTGAGCTGGCACGGGGCCGCATCAGTCGCCGCCGGTTCCTCGAACGGGCCCTTGGGCTTGGTGTGTCGGTGTCGGCTGCATCACGGTGCTGGCGGCCTGCGGCGGCTCGAGCGGCGCCGCCGGCGCGAGCCCCTCGCCGGCGGCCATCGACACCACCAAGCCGGCCAACCTCTACCTGTTCAACTGGGAATACGAGATCGCGCCCGCCAACAAGAAGAAGTTCACCCAGCGCACGGGGATCAAGGTCGTCGAGACCTAATACGACGACGACGAGGCGCTCCTTGCCAAGCTCAAGGGCGGCGCGCGCGGCTACGACGTCATCGTGCCCACGGGCTACATGGTGCACATCCTCGCCAAGAGCGGGCTGGTGCAGCCGCTCAACCTGAGGTACATCCCCAACTTCAAGAACAGGCTCGCCAAGTTCCAGAAGCCGACGTACGACCCGGGCACCGGCGGACGCAAGTACAGCATCCCCTACCTCTAGGGCACCACCGGCATCGCCGTGCGCCTCGACAAGGTCAACGAGCCCATCACGCGCTGGGCGCAGCTTTGGGACCCCAAGTACAAGGGTCAGATCAACATGCTCAACGACGAGCGCGAGACCCTGGGCGCGGCACTCAAGCTGCTGGGGTACTCGCTGAACTCGACCAACCAGGACGAGCTCGACGCAGCCACTCAAAAGCTGATCGACCAAAAGCCGCTCGTGCGCCAGTACGACTCGCTGGCCCTGCAGCGCAACATCATCTCCGGGGTCCCGCTGTGTCACATGCGGAACGGCAACGCCCTCGATGCGGTGGACCAGATCGGCGCCGACAAGGTCGGCTACGTGCTTCCCGAGGAGGGCTACACCATCTGAGTCGACAACCTGGCGATGCCGGTGGGCGCGCCGAGCCCTTACGCCGCGCACCTCTTCATGGACTTCATGTGCGAGCCCGAGAACGCCGCCGACCTGGTGAACTACGTGAAGTACCTGTCGCCCCACTCGGCCGCCGGGCCGATGGTCAACGAGCTCATCCGGACCTACACACCGAGCGAGGCCGACCTCGAGCGCGGCGAGTTCCAGGACGACCTCGGGGCGTTCGCGCGCAACTACACGACCGCTTGGGCCAAGGTGAAGAACGCCTGAGCGGGTGAGGGTCCCCGTGAGAGGCGGGCACTGAACCGGACCTGAGCGGAGCGACCGCCGCCGTGAGGCGCCGGCGGCACCCCGCCGTGCGATCGCCGCCCGGCGGGTCTACTCGGCCGTGCCGGCGGAGTCGGCTGTCGTCTGCTGCTGAGGATCGCTGCCGTCGCCCGTGGCTGCGGCCTCGTCGGGCGTGGCCGTCTGGTCGCTGCTCGTATCCGGCGGGTCGTCGGTGCCGACGGCAGCGTTGTCGACGCTCTGGTCTTGAACGTCGCCCGACTGGTCGAGCACAGGTTCCGGGGATCTCGCTTCGTCGCCGGACGCCTCTTGAGCACCCGCTCCTCGGTCGGCGGCGTTCGCGGAGACGCTCAGGCCCGATCTCCCGTCCGAAGGCGGCTGTTGCGAGCCGGTCGCCGACACCGCGACCGACACGGCGACCGACACCGCGATCGACACGCAGTCGGGCACGGTCGAGCAGCCCTCGGCGAGCGACCTCCAGGAAGAGAAGATCGACGAGGTCCAGGCTGGCGACCAGGGCGATCAGAACGACCAGGGCGCCAATGTCGACGAGGCCACGCAGGCCCAGGACGTGAACCAGAACGGTGACAACCAGGACGCCACGGCGGTCGACAACGGTCCCGCCGGCAACCAGGACGACAACCAGAGCAGCGACCAGGGCGGCGACTCGAACGCCCCAGCCGACGACTGAAGCGTAGACGAGCGTAGACGAGCGTCCACCGTCTCCAGGACGGTGGGCGGGCGGCTTGCCCCGCAGGGACACTCGTCGGCGGGGCGAGCCGCCCGCCCGCGCGAGGGGGACGGCTCCTTCGGA
>Ga0315280_10006909_pt1 | contig 15474 bp, 8 predicted proteins | sample YL17G06_40_MG_FD_203697 | JGI IMG/M metagenome (GOLD analysis project Ga0315280, IMG submission 203697) | Sediment microbial communities from Yellowstone Lake, YNP, Wyoming, USA - YL17G06_40 | ecosystem: Environmental > Aquatic > Freshwater > Lake > Sediment | place: USA: Wyoming | collected... | reverse complement strand
GTGAAGTTGGCCCGGTTGAGCAGGTTGGTCGCGTTGATCCGGAAGTCGAGCCGCCTGCCGCGTTCGACCGACAACGTGAAGAACCGGTCGAGCGACATGTTCACCGTCGCGAGGCCCGGGCCGGGAATCGTGTTGCGGCCCGCGTCGCCGAACCGGCCAGGCGGCGGCAGGGTGAACGCCAGAATGTTGAAGTACTCTTGCGGCGTCTGCTCGGACGAGGGCAGCGCCACCGGCAGCCCGGTCGCATCGGCGCGCCCCGACAGGTACGCGCCCATGCCGGCGCCGGCCCCCTGGTTGCCCAGGACGCGCGCCGTGAACGGCGTGCCCGACTGGAACGTCATGACGCTGCTCACCTGCCAGTGCCCGAAGAGGTGCGGGAGCAGCCCGTCGCCGTCCAGGAAGCGCTTGCCCGACCCGAACGGCAGCTCGTAGATGTAGGTCGTGACGAGCCGGTGCCGCATATCGAACACCGACGGCCCCCACTCGGCGGCCAAGTCGTTCGGGTTCTGCACGACCGTGTTCCCCGCCCCGCCGATGCTGGACGCATCGTCCATCGACCTGGAGTAGGTGTAGGCGGCGCTCATCGCCAGGCCGTCGTGGAACTGACGGCGCACCTGCACCTGCAGCGCGCGATAGATCGAGTGCGCGCCCGAGGTCTCGTAGGTGAACTGCTGCGCGTTGCCGATGACGAGCGTCGTGCCGGTGGCGGCGCGGTTCGGACCGAGCAGCAGGTCCAGCTCGCTGCCCCTGGTCTCCACGTAGCTCGCCGACCAGGTGACACGGCCCTGGAGCTGGCCCTCCGCGCCCGCCGTCCAGGTCTGCGCGTAGGGCGTGCGGAAGTTCGGATCGACGGCGAAGGTGTTGCGGGCGATTGTCGGGGCAATCACCGGGAACCCGTTTTCGAGCGTCAGCACCTGCCGCGGGTCGGAGACGAGAGTGGACGCCTCCGCGAACGGCGGCTGGTTGACGAGCTTCGTCACCAGGCGCGAGTAGATCGAGCCGTCGTAGAAGCGGCCGTAACCGGCGCGCAGCACGAGGCTGCGTTTCGACGACGGGCGGAACGCGACGCCAACGCGGGGCGCAAGGTTGTTGTGGTCGCCTTGCACGAGCGAAGGCGGCAGGTCGCCGGGCGCCTGGCCCGTCACGACCGTCACGCTCGATCCGTCCGGCGCGATCGCCAGATTCGAGAGCTGCCCGTTCTGCTCAATGAACGGCTGGAAGTACTCGTACCGGAGGCCCAGGTTGAACGTCAGCCGGGACGTGGGCCGCCAGTCGTCCTGGACCGAGAAGGCCGAGACCCACGAGCGTAGCGCGTTGGCGCCGGCGCCGAAGCGCACCGTGGTGATCTGCGGGAGGCCGAGCAGGAAGTCGGCGAAGTCGAGGCCGGTTCCCGCAACCGGCAGCCCTTGCGCGCCGAGCGCGCTGGTCTCCGCCCCGGTGAACGTGAAGGTGCCCCGCGCGTTCGGATCGGTCAGCGTGTCGAGCTCGACGCGCCGCACCTCCCCGCCTAAGCGCCAGGTGTGCTTGCCGCGGCTCCAGACGATCGAATCCACGAAGCGAAACGTCTGGTTCTCCGCCAACGACGGGATCGCGTCATTGAGCGCCGTGAAGTTCGTGAAGCTGATGAGCGGGAGGCCCCAGTTGCGGGGATCGTCCGAGACGCCCTGAATCCCCAGCGCGGAGGCGATGTCGTTCTGGTACGCGAACGGGTTCAGCGTGGAGCTGCGCTGGCGGCTGTAGGTGAACGAGAAGGACTGCACCAGGCGACGCGACGCGAAGGTGTGGGTCTCGCCGACGGTCAGGTTCTGCCCGCGCGAGGACGTGTCCTGCGAGAGCGCCGGGAAACTCGAGGCGCCGGTCGAGCGCGTGGAGTTGAACGCATAGGCGACGTTCAGCGCGTCGTGCGTCGAGAGCTGGCGATTCACGCGGCCCATGATCCGGTCGCTCGCCGAAGGTACCGCCTCGGAGAGGCGGAAGTTGTTCACCGTGCCGGGGAGGTTTGGCAGCGGGATGAACTGGAGCAGCTTGACCGCGGCCGGATCCAGCCGGTCGGACGGGATCTGGTTGCCGGGAAACGGCGTGCGCAGGCCCGGCGCGCCCGACTGCGGATCGAAGAGCGTCGCGGCTCCCGAGAAGTCGCCGGCGCGCTCGGCGGAGGTCGGCACGGTCGCGAATGAGTTGACGGGCGTCCGGCTGCGCTGAACGTTGTAGTGCCCGAACAACATCGTCTTGTCCTTCGGGAAGAGGCCGGGGAGCGACAGCGGACCGCCCAAGGTGAAGCCGGCCTGCTCGTGATAGCTGGCGATCTGCGGCGAGTCGACGCCGTTCAGCGCGAACGGCCGGGCATCGAACGCGGAGTTCGAGTACTCCTCCTGGAAGCTGCCCCGCAGGCGGTTGACCCGCGTGCCGCGACCGCCCTGCGGCCCGCCGAACATCATCCCCATCCCCGGGCCCATGCCCATGGCCATCCCAGGCCCCATCCCGCCCGGCCCGCCGCCGCCGAAGCCGGGGGCGCCGGCGCCGCCACGCTGCCCGCCGTCGGGGCCGAACCGGCCGCCCCGGCCCGGTCGGTCGCCCGGCGCTCCCATCGGGGTGGGCGCGCGGCCAACGCTGCCCGCCAGCAGGAACGAGTTGGCAGCGCCTTCCGCGTCCATTCCTCCGACGTCGGATCCCGGCCCTGCCGCCTCCGGTGCCGTAGGGGTGCCCTCCTTAGAGCGCGATGACATCTCGCTTCCCGCCTGCTCGTCCTGCTCGCCGACGCCACCAGCCTCCGCGACAGAGAACCGAAGGGGCGCGCGTTCGGGACCACCCGGTTGCGCCGTGCGCGATCCGGCCGACCGCGTGGCGCCACCAGGGGCGGGCGGGCGCGTGACCGGCGCTCGGCCGGCTGCGGGAGCCGCCGCGGGAGCGGGAGCACCAGTGGCCGAAGCGGCAGCGGCGGGGTCGGCGGCCGGCGTGTCGATGGCCAGGGTGGCATCCACCTCGATCGGCTGGCCCTCTCCAACGGTCACCGAGTCGCGCACGGCGGCGCGGAAGCCGGTGAGCGCAATCTCCACGCGGTAGACGCCGGGCGGAATCGGCTGCAGCACGTAGTTCCCCGCAGCGTCCGTCCATGTACGCCGGCGAGCACCGCTCTGCTGCTCGGTCGCCGTCACCGTCGCACCGGGGATGGCGACACCGCCCGGTCCGGCGACGTGACCGCTGAGCCGTGCCGGAGTTGGCCCCTGTGCGAGCACGCGGGCGGAGACGCCCACGAGGCAGACTGCGAGCCACAAGACGACTGGTACCGGTCTCGACATGCGAAGCCCTTCACCCCGTATTACGACTCGCCGGGCCGAGCTGATACTGCTGATTAGACCGGAAAGGTGTGAAAAAACGGTGGCAACTAAGGGCAAAACCCGCCGGGCGGTACGGCTGAGCTGCCGCCGCCGCGCGCAGTCGCTGAGCCCAACCCTGGCGACGACATGCCGCGCCCGCTTATCGTGCCTGACAGGGCGGTGGAGTGGCGGACGGGCGTGGTGCCTACTCTACTGACTAGAACTGGTTTCAAGACCCGCAGGCGGGTGGCGGCGAGCGGGGCGCCCCGCCCGCGCCGCAGGCCCGACGTCGTTTCACCCCGTGCGACCCGCTCTACCGCTGGGCGCCCCGCCCGCGCCGCGGGCCCGACACACGTGACAAGCGCTTTTCGGGCCGAGCACGGGTGGGGTCCCCAGCGCGGCTGCCGCGCTGGGGGCCCCACGGGTGGGGCTGCTCGCCGACAGGACCCGACGAGCGGCAGAAGGGGGTTTTGAGAACAGTGGTACTGACTATTGGCTACTGGCGACTCGTTCAGTCGACCGCCATCATCACTTCGGTCGCCTTGATGACAGCGGTCGCTGGCCGCCCTGCCTTCAACTGCATGCGCTCGGCCGACTCGCGGGTGACGACCGAGATCACCTCGATGTCGCCCACCTTCACGATAGTCGATGGTCATCCCGGGCTCGGACACCTGCAGGAAGCGTGTCCCCCGCGCTCGGAATGGCTCGATCGCGCCCGCCTGGCGTTAGAATGCGACCGCGCTTCACGCCATCGGCGGCACGACCGCGCCTGGCTCGCGCCGAGCTTCGGCCGTGCCGGCTCGACTGCCGAGGGCCGCACGACAGGGGGAACGCATGGACAGGCGGCCGACGGGCCTGCCTCGCGTCTTCGCGCTCGTGATCGTCGCCGGCTGCGCGCCCGCGTTTGCCCCCGCGCGCGTCATCCCGGTGCGGCAATCGCCACCCCGCACGACCGTCTCGATTGTGGAGATCGACTCCTACCCGGCTGCGGTCGATGCCATCGCCGACGTCATGCAGCGGCAGCTCGGCTTTCCCCCGCTGGACGCTTCGATCCACTTCGTGCCAGGTCGCGAGAACCTCGAACGGGCGCTCGTTGCCGACGGCTTCGACGCGGGCATCGCGCACGACGTCGTGCGCGTGCTCGATGCCGTGGGCACACCGCGAAAGGTCCTGGTCAACGAAGCGGCGCTCGGCATGCTCCGGTGGCCGGAACGCGTGCGCATGCTGGCGCACGAGCTGACGCACACACTGCAGTATCAGCTCGCCGGAGGGCGGCGCAGCACGTCCGACCAATGGTTGCGTGAAGGGTTCGCCGACTGGGTCGGGTGCCGGGTGCTCGAAGCGCTCGGCTCCACGCGCCTGGCGCTCATGCGCGACGCGAGCTTCGATCGCGTCCGCCGGACGGCCCGCCAGCAGCCGCTCCCACGGCTCGCTGAGATGACCAGATTTGGGGACTGGATGCCGCTGGTCGCCGAGCGGCGGCTGGTGTACGAGCAGGCGCTCGTCGCCACCGACTTGCTGATCCAGCGCTCGGGGCTCGAAGCCATGATCCTCTACTTCGGCCGCTTCCGCGACTCGGACGACCGGCTCGCCAACTTCCGGCTGGCGTTCGGCGAGGAGTTCGACGCGTTCGACCGCGAGGTCGAAGAGTCGATCCGTGGAGTTCGCAGATCTCCTTGATCCGCAGAGTCGGCAGATTCCCGTCATCCGCAGATTTCGCAGATGCCTTTCATCCGCAGATGGCACGGATTGCACAGATTCACGCTCAGGAATCTCCCCTGTACCCGGACCGACATTCGCCTCGGCCGGGCTCGCCGTCGTGCGTGATGCCTCGCCTGTCGCCCGATCGGTGGAGGTTCCTCTGGATCTGTGTGTTCGCGTCTTACGTCTTGCGTTACTGCGTCTTACGTCTTGCGTCGGTCCCCGTGCCCTGCCCCCTGTCCCCCCCATAGGCGTTAACCTAATAGTTGACCTTGGGGCGAGCCGGGAGTACCCTCTCGTGCATGGCGCCCGCCCCAAACGACGAGTGGAAGGTGCTCGAGTCCATGCTCCCTCCCGGCTGGCGAGCCGCGGCCCGGGAGCAGGGCGCGTTTCGTCGCGCGAGGTATGTCACCGATCCCGCCGTGCTGCTGCGCCTGCTGCTGTTCCACGCGGTCAACGACGGCGGCTTGCGCGAGACGGTGGCGCAGGCGCGCGCCAGTGGGATCGCCGCCATGTCCCAGGTGGCGCTCTTGAAGCGGTTGCGCACGTCGGCGAAGTGGTTGGCGTGGATTGGCGCCGGGCTGTGCCGCGATCTCCGAGAAGAACCACGGCTGCCACACGGCCTGCGACCGCGCGCTGTCGACAGCACCACGGTACAAGGTCCGGCCAGCACTGGGACGGACTGGCGCGTGCACTACGCCCTCGATCTGAGGACCCTCACCTGTGACTGGTACGAGCTGACCGACGCGCATGGCGGCGAATTGCTCGAGCGAACCCCCATGCGCCAAGGCGACGTCGTGCTCGGGGATCGGAACTACCTCCGTCCGGCGGCCGTTCGCGCCGCCGTCAACGCGGGCGCGCACGTGCTGTTGCGCCTGCGGTGGACGCACTCCCCGATGCACGACCGGCGCGGACGTCCGTTCCGGGCACTCGCTCACGCCCGGCGACTCAAAGTCGGCCACGTGGGCGAATGGTGTGTTCGGTTGCTGGACCCCAACGGAACGCCGGTCGACGGCCGCGTCATCGCCACCAAGTTGCCCGCGCCCGTCGCCGCCAGGGCGGAGCGGCGCGCCGCCCAGACCTCGATGAAGAAGCACCAGCGACCCGATGCCCGGTCGCTGGAGGCCGCGCACTTCGTGATGATCTTCACCACCCTGCCCGCGGCGATCCTGGCCGCGCCCGACGTCTTGGAGCTCTATCGCTTTCGCTGGCAAATCGAACTCGCGTTCAAGCGCCTGAAGCAGCTCCTGAAACTCAGCCGCCTTCCGCATAAGGACCCTCGGGCCGCCCAAGGGTGGATCCTGGCCAAGCTCGTCGTGGCCTTGCTCCTGGAGACGCTGTATCGAACCGCCCGCGCTATTTCCCCCTGGGGGTACCGCTTGCAAGCCCTCGCGTCGGTGCCGCACTGAGGGGCTCACGCCCGTCCCCACGCTGTGGCGCTGGACCGCGGTCTTCGTCCACGCCCTCCGGCACGCACTCTGTCCGTCCCCCGGGCTTCTGACGCTCATCGACGCCACGGCTCGTGGTGAACTCAGCCTCGACCTCGATGATGGCCGCCGCCGTCGCCTGCTCCAATCTGCTTCTCTTTCGAGACTGCTGGAGAATTGGCTATTAGGTTAACGCCTATGCCCCTGTCCCCCTGCCCCCTGCCCCCTGTCCCCTGTACCCTGTACCCTGTATTGCCATGCCTCGCTTCAAGCTCCTCATCGAGTACGCCGGTACACGGTACAGCGGCTGGCAGATGCAGAAGAACGCGCGGACCTTGCAGGGCGAGATCGATCGAGCCGTCCGCGCCGTCGCCGGGACCGGCGATTTCGAGCTGTCCGGCGCGGGGCGCACCGACGCCGGCGTGCACGCGCTCGGACAGGTAACGCACCTGGAGCTGCGAACCTCGCTGCCATCCGACACGCTGGCGCGCCGCATCAACGACGAGCTGCCGTCCGACATCAACGTCCTCGCGGTCGAGAAGGTACCCCACCGGTTCCACGCGCGCCACGACGCCGTCAGCCGCAGCTACCTCTACCAGATCGCGCGGCGCCGGACCGCCTTCGCCAAGCCGTTCGTCTGGTGGGTGAACGCCGACCTCGACATCGCGGCCATGCGCCGCGCCGCGCGGTTGTTCGTCGGCCGGCAGGATTTCAGCTCGTTCACCGATGCGGACCCGGACGAGACCTCCACGCTCGTCGAAGTCGAGGTGCTGACCATCGAGGAGCAGGGAGACCTGGTGCTCGTCCGGGTCGAAGGCTCGCACTTTCTCTGGAAGATGGTGCGGCGCATCGTCGGGGTCCTGGTCGAGGTCGGCAGTGGAGGCCTGCGGATCGACGAGGCCGTCGAGATGCTCCGGCGGCGTTCGCCGACACCCGCCCGGCTGACCGCCCCCGCTTCGGGCCTGTTTCTCGAGCGCGTCCACTACGCCGGTGACGTGCGAGGTATTCCGGTGCAGCCGGCTCTAACGCTCGCGCTCGCGCGGCCGGCGAGATCGGGCCGATGAAGGCCGCGAGCAATGGTACAGAGGTGGCGGAGACCGCAGAGGTTCGGAGCCGGACGTCGAGGTGGTCGCCGACTGCGGCGACTGTGCGAGCGCGGTCGATGTGATCCGGCGGCTGGCCCCGCACCTCGTGCTGCTCGACGTGGAGATGCCGCGTTGCGACAGCTTCCAGGTTCTCGAGGCCCTCGACCGCCGCGCCCGGCCGTTCGTCGTCTTCCTGGCCGCTGACTCCGCTCACGCCGCGCGCGCGTTCGAGGTCCGCGCGCTCGACTACCTGATCAAGCCGCCGCATCCCAACCGGCTCCGAGCCGCGCTCGATCGCGCCCGTCGCGAGATCGACACCCTGGACGCGCGCAATCCGAGTGACAGCCTGCCGGCTCCCGGAAAAGGTCGGGCCGATCAGGTCGATCGCCTGCTGGTGAAGACCCGCGGCCGGATCGTCTTTCTCCCGATCGACGAGATCGACTGGGTGGAAGCGGCGGGCAACTACGTGGTTGCACGCCGGCAGCCGGAGCCTCATGCTGCGATCCACCATCCATGCCATCGAGCGCCGGCTCGATGCCCGGGCGTTCCTGCGCGTCCACCGATCGACGATCGTCAACCTCGGTCGCATCCGTGAGCTGCAACCGCAGGTCACCGGCGAATACCGCGTCGTCCTCCACACCGGCGCCACGCTCACGCTCACAAGTCGCCAAACGTCCGCGGCGCGCGCGCGTCTCACAGCGGACATGAAGCCTCATCGCTGCCGGGGGCAGTCGTTATCTGGTCATCTCCGTGGCCTGGCGCAACACGCGCGACGCGCAAATCGCCCTGATGGAGCACGAGCTCGAGCACGCAACCGAGATCGCCGCCGCTTCCCGGGTGCGGGACAGCCGTGACATGGCGGGGCTGTAAGAAAGGATCGGGCGGCGCCACATCAGCACCCGCGAGTACGAAACGGGTGCGTAGATCTTGCAAGGGGGCGGACGATTGGTCGTCGAAGAAGCTTACCGCACGGCTGCAAACCTTCACCGATTGGGCATGAAGATCGCCTTGAACACGTACCCCGCGATTTCGGGATTCTCCTTGAAACGGCGCGTGGAATAGCCGTACCAGTGCTCTCCGAACGGGACGTAGAGGCGGACCTTGTGGCCTTCGCGGATCAGCGTGCGACGCAGCTCCGGACGCACGCCTAGCAACATCTGGAACTCGTACTGGTCCCTGCGAAGCCCCAAGTCGCGGATGATCTTCTGGGCCCCGTCGACCAGCACGGAGTCGTGTGTCGCGACACCAACGTAGGCGCCCCCACGGAGCATGAGTTCCAGGACCTTCAGGTAGTTGCGCTGGACTTCCTCGCGACCCTGGAAGGCGATCTCCCTGCGCTCCCTGTAGATCCCCTTGCACAGCCGGAACCCGACTCCTTCGGCGGTCAGCTGCCGGGCGTCTTCTTCCGTTCTGTGGAGATACGCCTGCAGCACGATACCTGTGTTCGGAAACCGGCGGTGCAGCGACCGGAAGATGTCGATGGTATCCGCGGTGCAGGTGGAATCCTCCATGTCGAACCGCACGAAGATCCCGAGCCCCGCCGCCACGTTGAGAATCTCTCCGGTGTTTTCGCAGCAGAAGGTCTTGTCGATCTTGAGACCGAGGGACGTGAGCTTGATCGAGAGGTTCGAATCGAGTTTCTCGCGGGCGATGGTATGGAGGACCTGAATCGACTGTTCGCGAGAGGCGGTGGCTTCGTCGCGCGTGAACACGTCCTCGCCGAGCACATCGAGCGTCGCACACGCCCCCTCGGCGTTCAGTTGGCGGACGGTGGTGATGGCGTGGTCGATCGTCTCCCCCGCGATATAGCGGCCCGCGAAGTAGCGGACCATACGCTTCGGGACCAAGGGCATAGTTGAGACGATGAGCTTGTTGAGCAAGTGCATGATTGTGCCTTGAAGTTGGCTGCCTGCCGCCTCATCCTTCGATGACCGGTGCGGCGACGACGCGCATGGAACAGGAGACTGGGATCATTGGCTGCAGGCCGATTATCCCTCCGGCTGAGGCCTTGTCAACTGGGGACGGCCGGACAACGGCCGGGTCGGAGGCTTTCGAGCAAGAACGGCGGTATTGAAACAGGTCCTGGTCAGCCCTGCGACGTCGCTGAGGTTCAGCGCGGAGGGCGCAGAGGCCGCAGAGAGCTGTCGGCGATACACCGCCTTGACCGACGCGCCCCGATCCCTGATCCTAGGCCCGTCTCGGGACCGTCGGCAGCGCCGATCCCTGATCCCGAGGTTGCCCGGACCCCTGGTCCCTGGCCCCTGATCCCTGCGGACACGCCGTATGGCCCACCTGACCGCGCGCTCCGGTTACGAGCACCTGGTCGAGCGGTTGAACCGCTTCCCGCAGGGCGCCCCGCCCTCGGAGCTGCTCTTCAAGATCCTCAAGCTGCTGTTCACCGAGCCGGAGGCGGAGCTCGTCTCCCAGCTCCCGATCAAGCCGTTCACCGTCCGCACCGCGAGCCGCGTCTGGAAGATGACGCCCGCCCGCGCCCAGGCCATCCTGAACGGGCTGGCCGACAAGGCCATCCTGCTCGACATCGAACAGGACGGGCGGCAGCTGTACATGCTGCCGCCGCCGATGGCCGGTTTCTTCGAGTTCTCGATGATGCGGGTCCGCGGCGACATCGACCAGAAGATGCTCGCCGAGCTCTTCTACCAGTACCTGAACGTCGAAGAAGACTTCATCAAGGCGCTCTTCACCGAGGGCGAGACGCAGATCGGGCGGGCGCTGGTCCGGGAAGGCGTGCTGTCGGGCGAACTGATGCTCGAGGTGCTCGACTACGAGCGGGCGAGCCACGTCATCAGGTCGGCGCGGCATCGCGCGGTCAGCGCCTGCTACTGCCGTCACAAGATGCAGCACGTGGGGCGTGCCTGCGACGCGCCGATGCAGATCTGCATGACGTTCGGCAACGTCGCCGCCTCGCTCGTCAAGCACGGGTTCGCCCGTCCGATGGACGAAGCCGAGGGGCTCGACCTGCTGGGCGAGGCGCACGGCCGCAACCTGGTCCAGTTCGGCGAGAACGTGCGCCACGGCGTCAGCTTCATCTGCAACTGCTGCGGCTGCTGCTGCGAGGCGATGCTCGCGGCCCGGCGCTTCGGCCACCTGCACCCGGTCCACACCACCAACTTCCTGCCTGTGGTCGATCGCGCGCGGTGCACCGGCTGCCTGAAGTGCACGACCGCCTGCCCGGTCGAAGCCATGGGCACCGTCTCCGCGCACGACCCCCGCGTGCCGAAGAAGAAGGTCGCGAGGGTGGACGTTGATCTCTGCCTGGGCTGCGGCGTGTGTGTCGCGGTGTGCACGAAGGAGGCGGTGCGCCTGACCCCGCGCGCCGCGCGCGTCATCACGCCGGTGAACTCGACCCACAAGGCCATCGTGATGGCGATCGAGCGCGGCAAGCTGCAGAACCTGGTCTTCGACAACCAGGCGCTCGGAAGCCACCGGGCGATGGCCGCGGTCCTCGGCGTCGTCCTCCGGCTCCCGCCCGTCAAGCAGGCGATGGCCAGCCGGCAGTTGAAGTCCCGATACCTGGACAACCTCCTGGCGCGGCACTAGCCAGGCCACGGAGACGCAGAGGCAGGCCTGTGGACCCTCGTGCTCGGCGCGGCTCTGCGGGCCTCACGTTGGAGGTCATGCGGGGACGTCGGGCCGCTTTTCGGCCCAGGGACCGCGTCAAGCGAGGAGGCACACTGGGCAAGACCGCATACATGGTGGTCGAGAAGTTCAGGAACGGAGATGCGGTCCCGGTGTACCGACGCTTCCGAGACCACGGACGTCTGACGCCGGATGGGCTGACTGACGTATCCAGCTGGGTGGACGACAAGCTTGAGCGCTGTTACCAACTGATGGAAACGGAAGACCGCGCGCTTCTGGATCGGTGGATTGCGAACTGGAGCGACATCATCGACTTCGAGGTGCATCCGGTCATCAGCTCGAGAGAGGCCGTGGAGGGAATTTGGTCCGCGGCTTTGAGCCGGACCCGTAGATCTTCACGGCAAAACGCGCTATCGTGTGCCCGCGCCGTCGAGGCGCGTTCCCCCGATTCACCACAGCCCACGAAACGAAAGGAACACGCTATGGTGGCCACCGCGAAGACGAGGACCAGACTGGCCTTCGTCGCGCTCTTCCTGCTGCTCGCCGTTTCATTCCCTCACGGCCAGGGGCAGATCCCGCCGCCGACATTCGGCCCCAGCACGGTCGGCGACGACTACTTCCTCGCCAACTACTCTCAGCTCCAGCAGTACTGGTCGACGCTGGCCAGGATGTCCGACCGGATGAAGCTCGTCGAGATCGGGAAGACCGCGGAAGGCCGACCGATGGTGATGGCCATCATCACGTCGCCCGAGAACCACAAGAAGCTCGACCGCTACAAGGACATCTCGCGCAGGCTGGCGCTGGCCGAAGGCATCACCGCGGAGCAGGCGCGGGCGCTCGCCGCCGAAGGGAAGGCCGTCATCTGGGAGGACGGCGGCCTGCACGCCACCGAGATCCTCAACTCGGAGGTGCTCTTCTGGCAGGCGTACCAGATGGTGACGCGGAGCGACCCGGAGACGCTGCGCATCCTCAACGACGTGGTCCTGCTGCTCGTGCCGGTGAACCCCGACGGCCTCGAGCTGACCGCCAACTGGTACATGCGCGAGCCGGATCCGAAGAAGCGCAACATGCGGCTGCCGAAGCTGTACAACCGATACGTCGGTCACGACGACAACCGCGACTCGTTCATGGCAAACCAGCCCGAGACCGAGGCCATCAACCGCCAGCTCTACATCGAGTGGATGCCGCAGATCGTCTACAACGCGCACCAGACGGGGCCCGAAGGCGCCGTCCTGTTCACGCCGCCGTTCCGCGATCCGTTCAACTACAACTACGACCCGCTCGTGCCGATCGGGATCGACGTCGTCAGCGCCGCGATCACGAGCCGGTTTCTCGAGGAGGGGAAGGCGGGCTCGGCCTCGCGAGGCGAGGCGTCCTACTCGACCTGGTCGAACGGTATGGAGCGGAGCACCGCGTATTTCCACAACCAGGTCGGCATCCTCACCGAGGCCAGCGGAAACCCGACGCCCGTCGAGATCGGCCTGGTGCTCGACCGCCAGCTTCCGCACGGGGACGTGCCGATGCCGATCCCGCCGCAGAAGGTCTGGCACTTCAAGCAGTCGATCGACTACATCATCTCGGCGCAGCGCGCCATCCTGGATGTCGCGTCGCGGATGAAGGACGAGTGGCTCTACCGGATGTGGCGGATGGGGATGAACTCGATCGAGCGCGGGAGCCGGGACTACTGGACGCTGCAGCCGACCTGGATCGAGCAGGCCAAGGCGGCGGCCGCCAAGGAAGCCGTGCCGGGGCGAGAGGGCCGCGCGGGGGAGACGCGCGTCGGCGCGGCGCGGGTTGTGCCGTCGAAGTACTACGACATGATGCGCACGCCGGAGCGCCGCGATCCGCGAGGCTACATCATCTCGTCCGATCAGTCCGACTTCATCACCGCCACCAAGTTCGTCAACGCGCTCATCAAGGGCGGCGTCCAGGTCGACCGGGCGACGAGCGCGTTCCAGGTCGGCGGGAAGACCTATCCGGCCGGGTCCTACCTGCTCAAGGCGGCGCAGGCGTTCCGGCCCCACCTGCGCGACATGATGGAGCCGCAGGACCATCCGAGCGACTTCTTCTACCCGGGCGGGCCGCCCAGGCCGCCGTACGACATGACCGGCTACACGCTGGCCTTCCAGATGGGCGTGCAGTTCGATCGGATCCTCGACCCGTTCGAAGGGCCGTTCGAGAAGCTGCCGTTCGGCCAGTTGATCAAGATCCCGGCCGGGAAGGTCGTCGCGCCGGCGAAGGGCGCGCCGGCCGGATACCTCCTCAGTCACCAGGTCAAGGATTCGTTCACGGCGACCAACCGGCTGCTCTCCGCGAAGGAGGACGTCTACTGGCTGAAGGCGCCGTTCACGGTCGGCGGCAAGACCTACCCGGCGGGCACGATCTACATTCCGGCCAGGCAGACGACGAAGCCGATCGTCGAGAAGCTGGCGGCAGAGATCGGGCTGACGTTCGAGGGGACGCCCATCCGGCCGGCGGGCGAGGCGCTCAAGCTGCGCCCGGTGAGGGTGGGACTGTGGGATCAGTACGGCGGCTCGATGTCATCCGGTTGGGTGCGGTGGATGTTCGAGCAGCAGTTCCAGTTCCCGACCTTCGAGGTCGTGTACCCGCCGCAGCTCGACGCGGGCAACCTCAAGGCGAAGTACGACGTGCTCATCTTCATGGAGGGGATCCCCAGGGGCGAGGGCGAGCGGTCGCAGTTCGAGGAAGCGGCGCCTCAGGCGCCTCCAGCCAACCTGCCGCCCGAGTGGGCGGACAAGGTGGGCACCGTCACGGTCGCGAAGACCATTCCGCAACTGCGCACGTTTGTCGAGGAGGGCGGCACGATCCTCGCCGTCGGCTCGGCGACCAACATCGCTTATCACTTCCATCTGCCGGTCGCGAACCAGCTCGTCGAGCTGACGGCGGCGGGCGCCGAACGGCCGCTCCCCTCGGAGAAGTACTTCGTGCCGGGCGCGCTCGTGACGGCAACCGTTGACACGACCAACCCGCTGGGCTACGGGATGCCGCCCGCGGTGGACGTGTTCTTCAACCGGAGCCCGGTGTTCAAGCTGGCGCCCGACGCGGTGGCCAAAGGGGTGAAGGTGGTCGCGTGGTATCCGACCGACAAGCCGGTGCACAGCGGCTGGGGCTGGGGCCAGGCGTATCTCAAGGACGGGCTGGCCGCCGTCGAGACGAGCCTGGGCAAGGGCAAGGTGTTTCTCTTCTGCCCGGAGATTACGTTCCGCGGCGAGCCCCACGGGACGTTCCCGTTCCTCTTCAACGGGATCTACTACGCGGCGGCCCAGCCGGTGAATCTGGGTGGGACGAGCAAGGGGACCAACTGAAGAGGGCGCGATTCGGCAACCGCATCACGCGGCAGGTTGCTTCGGAGGACCGAGCACCCAGCGGGACCTGTCACCGGCCAGCCCGCGGGTGCTCGGCCCCGGCCTTTCGTTCTGGTCATCACCTTCCCGAATGCCGCCCCCACACATGTCGCCGGCGATACACTGCAACCGCCGCAGCCCATGGCCGAACGGGGCTGCAGGTGGGTACGGAGTCCAATTCCGGTTAGACAGCTCACACATGTCTGAAGGGGGTACTAAGATGCAATCGCTCTCCAACAGGATCGGTACACGTGCGGCGATGGTAGTCGTTGGAGTCGCGACGTTCCTCACGCTCCAGGCTCGGCAGGCGTCAGCGCACAGAACGAGCCACAGGCTCCACTGACGCTCTATGCCTGCGGAAACCCCGCAGGGCAGCCGCGATTCGTTGCGGCGACAGAAGCGTGCCGCCCCAATGAGAAGCGCTTCACTTGGAAGGCAGTTGGTCCATCAGGACCGACGGGCCCTATTCCGGACATGGTCGGCGTGTGGAGGGCTGACCTGAGCGGGTACGCTTTCGCAAACGTGGCCGAGCGTTCATGCAAGGGCTCCGAGGCCCTCGCGCTACCCCAATGCCAGCCCCAGTACTTCCATGGCACCGACGAGCCTTACTTTCAAGTCACGAGTCAGAACGGCAACGGCGATGACGGTGCCCGACCGCTCGTTGAAGACGTCGTGGCTCAGGACCAGCACTGGGCGCAGGCGAGCAGCCTGACGCGCGCTTGCGACCGGCGCACGATCACCCGCGACCGAAGGGCCGCGGTTGGGCGCGCGTGACCTTTGGGCATGTTTTTCGAAGGGCAGCAAGGCCGTCCGCTGGTGTTCCGACGTCCAAGATGCTGGGATGAAAGGAGGACCGATGCGAGCCACTATTCTGATCTTTGCAGTATCGTGCCTCGTGCCCGGCCCAGTGGCTGCGTCAGGAGCCCAGATCGCCGGCGATGCCGTCTACGAGCCCGGCAAAGGCGTGTCGTCGCCCGTCGCG
>Ga0315280_10006908_pt1 | contig 15474 bp, 10 predicted proteins | sample YL17G06_40_MG_FD_203697 | JGI IMG/M metagenome (GOLD analysis project Ga0315280, IMG submission 203697) | Sediment microbial communities from Yellowstone Lake, YNP, Wyoming, USA - YL17G06_40 | ecosystem: Environmental > Aquatic > Freshwater > Lake > Sediment | place: USA: Wyoming | collected... | reverse complement strand
CACGTCGGCGCGGATTCGCTTTCCTTCCGGCGATTTCAGGTCCTCCACCGTCTTGAGGCCGTAAAATTCGGCGCCTTCCGAATAGAATTTCTCGGCGGGAGCGCCCAGCACTTCCTCCCACTGAAGCACGTCGTAAGTGAACTGCGTGCTGTTGGCGCCCGCGGCCGACAGGCGGCTTGACTCGCGCAGCACCGGGTCAGGGTTCTTGGGATCGGCCAGGTCGTCATGGAAAGCCAGCCACAAGGAAGTGCCGGCGCCGGCCGACCCGCCGTAAGTGGCAATCCTCTTCTTGTCGATGTTCCATTCCGCGGCGCGGTACCTGATGTACTGAATGGCGCGGGCGCAGTCGCGGAGGATGTCCTGGATGGGCGCCGTGGTGCGGAAACGGTAGTTAATGGCGGCGAACGAGACGCCCGCATCCAGCGCGTTCTTTACCATGGGGGTGTCGCGCACCTTGGCCTTGTCGCCGCCGACAAAGCCGCCGCCGTGAATGAATACGATCAGCGGCGTGGGCTTGGTCGAACGCGCCTGCCATAAGTCCAGCACGTTTCGTTCGTGCGGCCCATAGCGCACGTTTTCGAAAGTTGGAGGCGCCTGCTGGCCGAAGGCCAAGGCAGCCAGCCCGAGAAGCAGAACGATCGGACGATGAATCATAATGGCCTCACCTCAGCGCCAGGCGCCAGCAGCCGCTTGCACGCTGCCATCCTACGGCATCCCGGCAGGGATTGCGAACACATTAAAACGGCGCTTGAAACGCCACCAATCAAATTGACACCAGACGCGCAGCGGCGTATTGTGCTTGCCATTCGCTACTGGGGGCAAGCCGATGAAAATCGAGCTGGAGCGCCGTGGTGACTGCCAGATTATCCGGCTGGCGGATGATCTCAGGTTCTGGACGCAACCCGAGCTGGAAGGCAAACTTCTGGCGGCGTTCGATGCCGCTCTCGAAGGTCCCCCTCGAGAAGTAGTGTTGAACCTGGTTGAAGTCCTCAGAATTGACAGCCGAGTAATTGCCACCCTGGTGCGGTTGCCGATCCGATGCGCCCAGCGCAATATTGGGCTGAAAGTAGTTATGCCTCGCGGGGTGCCTCGCGAGGAGATCAAGCACATCCACATTTTCGATCCCTGGCCCACCTTCGAAGATGAATCGTCGGCGCTGGCAGCGCCACCTCAGTAAACCCCGGCTGTACGTGTCGCTCGGTGTCGCTGGAATCATTGAATCACTGGTGTCGGCAACCAAAGGCCCGCAGGTGATTTCCTTCGCTGGCATAACGACAATCGATTTCTAGGATGAGAGTGTGGTGTGACCTTGCTCAAAAGGCATTCCGGGACTGCGAAATTTGGCCAGCCCCTCCACCGGCGACAGCGTTGTCCACCTGGCGGTCGTCCCGCTGTCTGGTGGATTGGAGAAGCGCGGATGATTTACGCGACCACGATTCTCTACCTGGAAATATACGCAAAAAGTGGGAAAAGTGTCCGGGCGTGCCGACCGCACGCCCGCATAGAACAGATTCCAATTCTCGATTGCCGACCAGAGACCCGCCACCTCGGCACGCAATATGGCGCCTTCTTCACGCCTGCTTGGGCCGGACGGTCGATTCCCGCACCCTCAGTTCGGTGTCAAGTAGGATGCGGACGGGCTTGTTCCCCTTTATGACGCCGTTGATTCGGTCGATCAGCAGTTCCATACCGCGCTGCCCGACGCTGTAGGCCGGCTGCACTATCGTGGTCAGGCGCGGCCGAAACACATCGGCGATGGCGAGTTCATCGAAACAGGCGACAGATATATCCTCCGGGCAGTGCAAGCTCGCCTCTTCGAGCGCCTGAAGCACACCCAGCGCCATCATTCCGTTGGCAATAAACACGGCCGTCGGCTTCTGAGCACGAGCCAGCAGTTTTCGACCGGCCCTCAGCCCGCCTTCGATCCTAAAGTCACCATCGAAAATAAGGCTCTTGTCTTCCCGTACTTTAGCGTGGGCCAATGCTTCGCGGTAACCGGCGAGGCGATCCTCGGCGTTGCACAGGGCGCGCGGTCCCCTTATGAACGCGATGGACCGGTGTCCGAGCGAGAGCAGGTGGTAGGTGCACTGCCGGCTGCCTTCGCGGTTATCTGATAACACGCAGTCGACCTGCAGGCCGACCGGCGTTCGATCCAGACACACAACCGGTATTCCTGCCTGTTGTGTAGCTCTGATCTGGGTCGCATTACCATTACCCGGCGCAACCACGAGAAGCAAGCCATCCACGCTATGCGTGCGGCAGGAAGCGATCGCTGATGCCTCACGGTCGAGGCGGTCGTCGGTATTGAATGTTGTGAGAATGTAACCACGCTGAGCAGCGCATTCCTCCGCCCCCCGTACGAGTTGTGGGAAAAAGGGATTCGTGATATCCGGGATTACCATCCCAATAATGCGTGTCTGCTTGGAGCGCAGGCTTCGCGCCGCGTGATTCGGCTCGTAGCGCAGTTTTTGAACTGCCCGAGCCACCCGCGCACGCCGGGCATCGCCAAGTGAATCCGGATCGCTGAGGTAATTGGAGACGGTACCGACGGAAACGCCGGCTTCGCGGGCAACATCCTTAATTGTAGCCATTGGTTCCCACTCCCATCAGGGCGGCCAGTTCACAAGCAACGAGTATCCCACAAATATCCCGGCAAGCAACAACTGTACACCGCCGGAGCAACCCGCTGAGCGGGGCAATAGCGCCAGCAATGAACAAGTGAACCGATTCATTATACATCGACCTGCGATTCAGACAGTAAAGAACCCGCCCAGCCGTCGCGCGCTGCGCTGGCTCCGGCAGCGGCCTGTCAGATCCGCGACAGCCGCTGCTGGCGGTCTTCCCGGCACCCGGTCGTTTGCCCTTGATTCTCCGTCCTCCCCCTGCCTGTGACCGGCAGCTCAACAAGAATCTGGTCCCTCCTCATTTTTTCTCTTGACTCTCGCTTTTCCTTTATGTTAATTAAATATATCACATAAAGAAAGGAAATTGTTTTGGCCCCTCGCCTCCATCAGGCCAGCCGCCAACGACGCATCCTCCTCGGCCTGCTCGAGGACTGGCGCCGCCTCATCAAGCACATCCTTGCCCTTCGCGAGTTGCTGAAAGGCTCCGTCTACGAACTGAAGACCCGCTGCGGCAAGGCTTCCTGTCACTGCGCCTCGCCGGACGGGCCGCTCCATTCGACCATCGTGCTGAGTTGGAGCGAGGCTGGCCGAACCCGGCTGCGCTCCCTCAGCCCCCAGGACCGTCCCCGCCTGCGCCGTCTGGCCGAGGATTACCGGCGCTTCCGCCGGTGCCGCGCCGCCCTGGTCAAGATTCATCGCCGGGTGCTGACGGCGGTGGACCGGCTGGAGAAGGCCTTGCTGCTGCCGCCCCCGCCCTCACAAAAAGGCCAACGACGAAGAAGGAGGAAAGCATGAACCTGATCCTGTTCGAACACGACCGCCAGTTCGTGATCGAGGCCTTGCGCCGGGGCGAGGTCGATTACCTGGAGAACGTTTGCCAAGCGGCGGAGTCCGATCTGTTCCGCCATCTGATCGGCCGCGGCGTGCTCGACCGCTTGGCCGAGACCTACCCCACCCCTCGTAAGAAAGAGGAGGTCCCCGTTTGGTTCTATCTGGCCAGCCAGCTCAGCCTGCGGCTCCACGGCGTCAATGGCTATAACAACTTCCCCTACGTGATTCGCTCCGGCGGCCTGGTCGACGCGCTGGGGCCGAAGGTGGGGCGCAAGGCGGTGCATCCGGACACCCAAGATGCGACGCTGGCCTGCACCGGCTTCAACGATAAGAACCACTTCGACCGCCAGACGCCTTGCGATCCAGACTTCTTGCGCAAGTTCGGCCGCGACACCGATGCCGGGCGGTTGCATGACTGGTTCAACCGCGAGGTGCCCCGCTGCCTGCGCTCCTTGCAACTGTTCGATCCCGAGGGACTGTTCATCGGTGACGCCAGCTATCTGTTTGTTCCCGACAACGAGCATTACGAAGGGTCCGCCGTGATGCTGTTCGATGAGCACAACCACCCGGTGGACCCGAAGGAGGTGGACCTGAGGGACAAGCGGTACCAGTGGCATCGCTGCTACAAGGTCGTCTCGCTGATTCACGTCAACCGCCAACTGGATTACTTTCTGGTGGTGGCCGCGCGCGTCGTGCCCGGAAACAAGCACGAATGCCCGATTCTGTATGAACTGGTCGAGGGTCTTGTCAAAGCGCTGGGACGGGGGGTGATGAGAGTCTTGATCGTCGACCGCGGCTTGCTGGACGGCCCGGCGATCGGCCGGCTGAAACTCAGGCATAAGATCGATACCGTCGTCCCGCTAAGAACCAACATGGATGCCTACCAGGATGTGATGGGCCTGACCCGCATGAAGGATTTCCACTGGGAGCCGCTGGATTTGCCGATCGCCACCGAGGTGGCGCAGACCGAGCGGCCCCCAGATCCGGTCCTCGTGAAACGGGAACGGAAGCGGCAACAAACCCTGGCGGAACGGAAGCCGCCTGCGCCCCCGTCAGCGAAAACCTTGCTGGGCATCGTCCCCGGCGTCACCAGTTGGAGCGACTGCCCGGTGCCATTGACCGCAGTCATCAACCGGGAGATCAACACCGACGGAGAGGTCCACGACTGGGTGCTGGTCACCACTGCGCCCAGTTGGAGTGCGGAGCAGACGCGCACCACCTACCAGCTGCGGCCTGCCATTGAAGAGCGACATCGACAGTACAAGTCTTTCTGGAACATCGCCCGAATGACTTCCTGCAAGTTCTCGTTGGTGCTGAGCCAGGTGTTGTTTGTGTTGCTGGCCTACACCCTGCTGCAGGCGCACCTGTTTCTGCGTCGCCGCCAGGAGATGAACCGGCGCACCCGCCCGCGAACCCTGGAGATGCTCGGCCCCGCCGTGAAGGTCGTCGCCGTCTATTATCAGCAGCGCTTCTGCTTGCTGCTGTTGCCGGAGTTTGCCGAAATCCTGCTCACGTTGGTCGAGGCCGCCCGCTTGAAACTCCTGAAAAAAATGCGCCTGCTGAAGCGCGATCTATACCAGTTGCTCGAAAACGCCAGACCGCCGTAATCCCAGGCCCGGTGCCCTCGCCCTCAGATTTTCGCCGCTGCCCAGTCGGGTAGCCCGCCGCATTGTTCCCAGCCAGCCTCCCCGAGCAGTCCGTCATTCTTGCTGAGCGGCTGCATCTTCACGCAGGCCGCCCCTTCCTCCCTGCAGCCCTGCTTCACCAGCTTGTGCGTCTGCTCCAGACCCAGCCACTTGGACTCCACAACCCCCGTCAGCCGTGCACCCCGCGTCCCACAAGCTCACTCGCGGTCGGAGCCGCTCTGCCCGCTCTCGACCCCTCCCCCACTGTCTGAATCGCAGATACATCGACAATTTCGCTTGACAATATGAATCGGTTCATAATATAAGCAATAGCTTTGGTCCTTCCCGCAGTCATGCAGGCCCGTGCGGGCAGAACCAGCCACGCGGACGGCCCGGTTCTGGAGGGAAAGCATGAAGCGGATCTTTTTCCCCTTACTCTGGGTGGCAATCCTCGCCATTGCGACGGGGATGTGGGTGAAATCGTCTCCACCGATTGCAGCCGCCCCGGCCGCCCCTCCGCGCGCCGCTGGCTTCAAAATCACCTTTGGAGTGAAAAACAGGAACCACGGCCGCGTGTGGTCGGGCGGAGTCCGCAATGCCGCGCAGATAGGTTCCATTCGGGGCTGGCACTTCGGTGCTGACGACTCGGTTGTCCCATCTGACCGCTGGAACATTACCCTCTCCATGGTCGGCGGCGACGTCGCGGCGAAGGCGGTGATCCTCGATCTGGTGAGCGCCGAGGAGCAACCGGTCACGGTATTCACGCGGTACGGCGATTTTTCTTTTGTCCCGGCAAACATTCCCTACGGCAAGCCCCAAGCGGTCGACATGTTCCGCGGTGACGTGACGGTTGAGCGTGTACCGATTCCGCAGGTCGCAACCGGGGTGGAGTTTGAGGACGACGATCCGGCGATTTTGCGGACGCGTTCCGGCGAATATTGGCTGGCCTGGGTTGCCTATGCGACGCGGAAGCGCGGGGGCTACCAATATACGGGCGCCGACCAGGTCATGATTGCCCGCGGGCGGGACGGCTTGCGCTGGTCTGGAGGGACTAGCCTGACGCCGCCCGGCGACCATTTTCGCGTAGCCCTTGCCGAAGATGCACGCGGGCGCGTCTGGTGCGTGTACGCTGCCCAGAAGCAGCTGGAAACCGGCAATTTCGATCTCTACGCGCGCTATTTCGACGGCAAGCAATGGTCCAGGGAACAGCGCCTGACGACGGACCCGTTGCCGGATGTGTTTCACCGCATGGCCGCCGACCGCAACGGCAACCTGTACCTGGTATGGATGGGCTACCGTGCGGCAGCCGGGAAGGTTGCGCAAAGCGAAATTCTCATGCGCGTTCTTTCGGGCGACCGTTGGGGCGAAGAAATCAACGTGAGCCAGTCGCCCGAAAACGATTGGGAGCCTGCCCTTGCCGTTGATAGTTCCGGACGCGCCTGGGTGGCCTGGGACACCTACCGCTTGCAGAGCGACGGTCCGGCAACGTACGACGTGATGCTGCGCAGTTATGCCCCGACCGGGCTTGGGCCGCTTCGCACCGTTTCGGCGACCCCGTTCGCCGAAATGCGCGCCGCGCTGGCCGTCGATCAACGCGATCGTGTCTGGGTGGCCTGGGAGGAAGGCGGTCTGAACTGGGGCAAGGACTACGGCTACCAGAATCCGAAGCACCGAATCTGGCTGCGACCGGGCGGCTCAGCCCTCTACGGTCCGCCGAATTCTGCTACTGCGTTGTATCGCCGGCCGAGAATGGCGGTGCTAGAGGGCGATCAACTGAAACAACCCAAGGCCCGGTTGGAAGACGTCTACCCGGACTCCATGCAAAAGAACCTGTACATGAGTCCCCGGCTCGGGACTGATGGGAATGGCCGCATATGGCTGTTCGTGCGCCATCAGTTGATCGCGCAGGGCCGCAACGGCGGGCAGATGTTCGACTATTTCGCGACCACGCTGACTGGTTCCGGTAATGCCCAACACTGGCTCTCACCGATTCCTTTACCCAGCAGCACGGGGAGGCAGGATACCGTGCTTGCTACGGCGCCGGCGGAGCGAGGTATTGCAGTTGCGGTTGTCGGCGACGGGCGGCGTTTCCCCGTGCCGTTGCCAATCAACCACGATGTAGCCACGCTATTGCTCGCCGCGGACGGTTTGAAACAGGCGGATCCCGAGTGCGAGCCGTTCCGGCCAAGCGCTCCCGACGAATTAGCGGTCACCCATTCGGACGAAGCGCGGCAGGTTGCCGTGGTGCGCAATCACCGGATCACAGTCGGAGGGCGCACGTACAAGATCGTGCGCGGCGATGTTCACCGTCACACCGAAATCTGCATGGACGGCGGTATCGACGGAAGCCTCTGGGATCTTTACCGGTATGCCATTGACGCAGCCGCTTTGGATTACGTCGCTGTCACCGACCACAACTACGGCGCCTGGCTCGACACCGACGAACCGGAGTCGAAGAACACCGACAACGAGTTCCAGTGGTGGCGCACGCAGAAGTCGGCGGACATCTTCTACGTGCCCGGCCGCTTCGTGCCTCTTTACGGTTACGAGCGTTCGATCAACTTTCCGCTCGGCCATCGCAACATCCTTCATGTTCGCCGCGGCGTGTTCAGCTACCGGGTGCCGAAGCTTCATATTTCCGAGCGGGCGGAATTGATCGAAAGAGATGCCCAGGGGTTGTGGGCATATTTGCGCGCCACCGATGGCGTCGCCCTTCCGCATACGAGCGGCACGAACATGGGGACCGACTGGCGACTGCGCGACGATGAACTCGAACCCGTGGCCGAGATCTACCAGGGGGACCGCAACACTTATGAAGAGGAAGGACAGCCGCGGGCGGCCACCAGGGATGCGATCGGAGACGGTTTCGCCGGACGCTCGCCGTTCCAGAAGGGCCTGATCTGGAACGCGCTCGGAGTGGGCTACAAGATGGGGTTCATCGCGTCGAGCGATCACTGGTCCACACACATCTCCTACGCCAACCTGTTGGTGCCGGACGGCGCCACCAGCCGAGCCGACATCCTGGACGCCTTTCGTCGTCGGCGCACCTACGGTTCGACGGATAATATTGTCCTCGACTTCTTCGCCGGTGAAACCATTCAGGGAGGCGAACTGCGGGCGTCGAAGAGCCCGGCTTTCCAGGTGCGCGTCCAGGGCACCGAGGCGATCCTGCGCGTGGAGATCATCAAGAACAACCGCATCGTCTTCACGCGAAGGCCGGAAGCCGGCTCCGGCGACGGGCGCCGCGTGGAGTTCACCTTCCGCGACGAGGAGAACGTTGCCGACACCAGCATGGCGCCGACCAGCCAGATCCGGAACTGGGACGCTCCCGAAACCGGCATCCGTCCGCGTCCACCCGGCAAGGCAGCCTATTATTACGTTCGCGTGATTCAACGCCACAGCCGCGACCTGCCCAATGAAGAAGGCGAGATCGCGTGGTCCTCCCCAATCTATGTGAGCCAGTAGAGTGGGAGAGGGAGAGGAGTGGAGTATGTTCACCAGACGCAGCAGCCTGATTCTGCAACTGGCTGTGTTTTGCATGTGCGCGTTGCCGCTGCTGGCACAGAATGCCAGCGTCGGCGGCGTAGTCACCGACCCTTCGGGCGCATTCGTGCCCGGAGTCTCCATCACCGTGACCAACGTCGCGACGGGCGTCAGCCAAACCGCCCGGACGAATGAGCGAGGCTTCTACCTGATCACGTTTCTCCGTCCGGGGACATACAACGTGGAAGCCTCGATGGCGGGCTTCAATCCCGTCACCAGGCAGAACCTGAACCTCGACGTGGAGCAGGCCGCGCGCGTGGATTTCGCGCTCCAGGTGGGTTCAGTGGCGCAGACCCTGGACGTTTCCGCTTCCGCCGCTTTGATGGAATCCGAGACTTCCACCGTCGGCCAGGTGATGTCAAACCGCACCGTCGTGGAGTTGCCGCTGAACGGGCGCAACTATCTCCAGTTGGCCAAACTGACCGCCGGTGTCACCACGGCCCGGGGCACACGCGGAGAAGGGCAGGGCGTTTTCAGCACGTCGGGCCAGCACGGGACGCAGACGAGCTACAGCCTGGACGGCGTCGACAACAAAGCTCGCATGACCGGAGGACCGGTAGGGACCGAGGCCCAGATGGTGACCCCGTCGATCGACTCCATCGCCGAGTTCAGGGTTGTGACCAACAACAACTCGGCTGAATACGGCTTTCGAACCGGCGGAACCGTCATCATTTCGACGAAGGGAGGCACCAACCAGCTCCACGGCGTGCTCTACGAGTTCCTTCGGAACGACAAGGCGGACGCGACGAATTTCTTCTCGGTAGGAAGACCGAAACCGCCATACCGGCAGAATGAGTTTGGGGGAACCGCCGGTGGGCCGGTGCTCAAGAACAGAACGTTTTTCTTCGCGAGTTACGAAGGCACCCGGATCCGTTCGGGTGGCACCGCCACGATTACCGTCCCGACGACGGCCTACAAGAACGGCGACTTCAGCATCGGCGCGCGACCGCTGTACGACTGGAAAACCACACGTCCTTCGGGCAACACCTTCATCCGCGACCCGTTCCCCGGAAACCAGATCCCCTCGAGCCGCTTTGACGCCGTGGCCAAGAGAGTGCTCGATCTCTACCCGGATCCGAATCTTCCGGGGACGGTGAGTAATTTCTATGCCTCTCCGAACTCCCAGAACGGTACCGACCAGGTGGACGGGCGGGTAGATCACAATTTCTCGCAAAACCAGCGGGCGTTCTGGCGCTACAGCCGGCGCAAGAACTACCAGGTATCGCGGTCCGCTATGGGGCTTCCGGCCGACGGCGGAGGAAGCAGCCTGGACATCATCGCCCATAGCGTGGTGATGAACTTGAATTCGACTTTCACGCCGAGCACCAACAATGAGTTCCGCTTCGGGTTTTCCCGCTTGAATCCGTTCAACGACATTCTGTGGAAGGAGAATTACACCACCAAGCTCGGCATCAAAGGCGTACCGGATTTTGGCGACGCCACGGACCGCGGCTACACGCGGTTCGGGGTTTCCGGCTTTCAGCAGATCGGGCCCGGGAGCTTCCTGCCGAATACTGGCGGCCTGGATGTGATCCAGATGTCCGATAACTTCCTGGTCATTCGCGGGCGGCATGCGGTAAAGACGGGATTCCAGTTCCTGCGCGAGGATCTCTTCCGCGGCGCCTCGCGCTTCGCCCGAGGCTTTTTCAACTTCGACGGCTCCTTCACCCAGGACCCAACCCGGCGCGGCCAAACCGGTAACGGCATGGCCGATTTCCTTCTGGGCACCGCCAACACCGGCACCCTGGGCAATCCGAACGGGGAGACCGCCGTCACCCACAACTACGCTGCGTTCTTCCAGGACGACTGGCGCATCAGTTCCAAGCTCACCTTGAACCTGGGAGTCCGGTGGGAGATGTTCGGACCGCCGAGCTTCAAGAATCAAATAGAATTTCCCGTCAGCAACTTCATTTTCAAGCGAGGCAGCCAGGATTACCAGATCGTCCGGCCGAAGGACGAAGGCGACTGCGGGTGCGACCGCGACGTGAACAACTTCGCCCCGCGGCTCGGATTCGCCTACCGGCTGACGCCCAAACTCGTGCTCCGTTCGGGTCTCGGCCTGGTGTACGGCGCACCGGACGCCATCGCGTTCTTCGGCGATGCACGCTTCCAGAACCTGCCGCCCGATTTCACCGAGCTCACCTTCCCATCCGACCTGCTGACGCAACCGGCGCTGGTGGTGAGCAACGGTTTCCCCATGGGACTGTTTCCGGCCAAGACGGTTCTCGAAAATACCCTGGTCAACACGGCGGACCGGTTCATGCCCAGCATGTACTCGATCCAGTGGTTCACCGATGTCCAGCGCGAACTGCCCGGGCAAATGCTTCTGACCCTATCCTACCTGGGAAATGAGACGCACCACCTGGTGCAGATGAGAGATCTGAACCAGCCGCTCAAGCCCGGCCCGGGATCGGTGAAATCACGGTCTCAATGGCCCTTTTTTGCTTTTGTCATTTATCGCGATCCGCTCGGCAATGCGAACTATAACGCTGCCACCGCCAAACTCGAAAAGCGGTACTCGCAAGGATTGCAGTTGATGACCGCGTTCACCTATTCCCACGCCATCGACAACACCGCAGAAGCACTTAACAGCGCCGGAGGGCAGGAATTGCAGGACAACTATGACGTGCGGCGGAACCGGGGCAACTCGGCGTTCGACCGGCGCCTGGCTTTTGTCAACAGCATGGTGTACGACCTTCCGTTTGGCAAAGGGAAAAGATGGCTCCGCCAATCCGGACCGGTGGATTGGCTTCTGGGCGGCTGGCAGGTGGGCGGCATTCTGAGCCTACTCAGCGGGCAGCCATTCAGCGCGCTGCTGAGCACGGACATCTCCAACACGGGTACGGGGAATCCGACGGGCGGCACCAGCAACCGCAACCATCCCGACCGTATCGGGGTCGGGAACCTGCCGAAAGACCAGAGAACGATCAGCCGCTGGTTTGACGTGGCGGCGTTCCCCGTCTCCGCCCAATACACCTACGGCAACTCCGGCCGCAACGTTCTTTATGGCCCGCCGTTCAACAATCTGGACCTGAAGATCGGGAAGAACTTTTACTTCTGGGAGAAGAAGCGGGTGGAATTCCGCTGCGAGATGTTCAACTTCTCGAACACGCCGCACTTCAACCTGCCGGCGGCGAATGTGAATCTGCCCGCCGCGGGAACCATCACGGGCGCCGGCGCTCCGCGGCAGATCCAGTTCGGACTGAAGTTCGTGTATTGAGAGTCCTATGAAGAGATTGCTGATCGTCGCATTCCTGGTGGCGCCGGCGGCCATTGCGGCGGAGCGGGCGCAACCACGCGTCGGGAACGCCTGGGAACCGCAACCCGCGCGCGAGGTCGGGGGAGTGCTTGGCGAACGCTTGAAGCTTTGGCGCGAGAAGCGCCTGCCGCGCGTGGCGGCCGATCCGTCGCTCCTCGAGCCCTTCGAAGGCGGGCCCGGCAGCCATGCCTGGAAGGCGTCCGGAGACGGCCGTTCCGGCCAGGGGGAGAGCCCCGGGTCGAGTCCGTTGTGGCAAGGCGAGCACATCGGGAAGTGGCTCCATGCCGCCAGCCTGGCTTACGAACAGACGCACGATGAGAAACTCCTCGCCACCCTCGGCGCGAGCGTGCGCAGGCTCGTGGCGGCGCAGACGGAGAACGGCTACCTGGGAACCTACGCTCCCGAGAAGCGTTTCTACGCACCTCCGGACGCCGATACCTGGCGTTCGTGGGACATCTGGACGCAGCGTTACAACCTTTACGGGCTGCTGACCTACGAGCGGTTTCACCCGAATCCCGCGGTGGTCCGCGCCTCGATCCGGATAGGCGATCTGCTGCTCGACACGTACGGGCCGGGGAAGCGCGACATGACGCAGATCGGCACGCGTCACGGCATGTCCTCGGGCACGCTGCTCGAATCCATGGTCCTGTTGTACGAGAGAACCGGGGAACGGCGCTTCCTCGAGTTCGCCCGGCACATCGTGCGGATGAGCGAAGACAACCCGCAATTCCATCTGCTGAGCGCCATGCTGGCGCGGGAGGACGTCTCCGGGCCGGGAGACGGGAAAGCATACCAGCTCATGGCCGTGCTGCTTGGCTACGGCGAATTGTACCGCAGCACGGGCGAAGCGCAATGGTTAAAGGCCGCGGTCAACGGCTGGGAGAATATCCGCGCTGGGCACCTATATGAAACCGGCGGGCCGTGGAGCTTTGCGCACGTGAAGGTCAAGAACAACGAGTGCTTCGCCCCGCCGGAACTGTTCGACCCGGCGCACCCCGTCGAAGTCTGCTCGGCCACGACCTGGGTGCAACTCTCGCTGCAACTGCTGCGCATGACGGGCGAGGCACGCTACGCGGCTGAGGCGGAGCGCGCGGTGCTCAACCAGATCCTCGCGGCGCAGTCGCCGGATGGTATCGCCTGGACGACGCACCCGGCGGCGAACACCTCCAGCCGCAGATACGTCGCAACGGTGAACTGTTGCGCATCGAGCGGCCCGCGCGCGCTCGAGATGTTTCATTCGCACCTGGTGGGCATGGCCGGCGATGCCGTATCGATCGCCAGTTACCTGCCCGCCACAATTGAGGTACGGGCCCGCGGGCTGATGATCGGAATTCGCGGCGATTACCCCTTCGCCGGGCGCGCCAACCTGACGTTCGATGCGGCGGCACCGGCATCGTTCGCAGTGGATTTCGCCCTGCCGTCCGGGGCGAAGTCACTGCGGGTGGAAGTGAATGGGAGGGCCCAGAAAACAGAGCGCCAGGCGTCCGGCTTCTACCGCGTGCGGCGGTTGTGGAGCCCTGCCGAGCGGATCGACGTGGTCTTCGATTTCCCAATTACGGCCTATGTCCACAACGGCCGCGGCGGCAAGCGTTGGGTGGCGTTCATGCGCGGTCCCGTCGTTCTGGCGTCCGAGACGCCTTTCGAATTTGACGGTTCCCAGGATCCGGCGTCCATGATCGACGGCGATCGGATCAAAGGCGGGCCGCGACTGGCTCCGTTCTATCGGGTCGGGAATCCGGAGGGGCCGGTCGTCACATATTTCGAGATCCGGTGACCGGAGCGGACAAAGAGCGCCTCGCTGTGAGCTAAAGAGAGTCGAACACTAGAACAGATCCGGAAGCCTCGTCCTCAAGCCCGAGTCCGGTCTCCGTCAGCCTCACGTGCGTCGCCCGCATGAGCGCGTTCAAAAAACGGCGTTCCAGTTCCATCAGTTCCGGCGGTCCCGCCATCCTGGTTGAGCCGAAAGGGCCGCCCCAGACGATCGTCCCGAGTTCCCCAACTCCCCACGAACCGAAATACTGATTCACGCCCGAAAAGCCCGACACCTGCCGATCCCCGAGTTGAAGCGTCAACCAGGGCTGATCTGGCAGTGTCACCCGCTCGCCGCTCTCAGTTAAGCTAGACAGCTTCAGAGTCCGGACGACCAGATGTGCTTGCGGCACGTCCGCCGCAAACTCGAGGACCGTCTGCCCGTCGTTGCTGCTCAGCCGGATTCCCTGCTCCGAAACATCAACCTGTTGAGTAGAGACGAGTGCCTTTAGATAGCTCGTTTCCAGCATCATCAGTTCTGGTGGACCGGCCTTGCGGGTGGTCGCCATCGATTCGTTCCAGTGGATCCCTCCGTCAGACGTCAGCTCAAACGAGCCGAAATACCTATTCACCGCAGAATCGCCAGTGACGCGGTCGGCGGCGAGTCGATGCTATGGGCCAGCCGGGACGAGGGCAAAACTTGGTTCGATATAGGCGGTCGAACGGGCGACCGCCACACCGCCTTCGTGGTTCTCCGCGATGGCAGCATTCTGGGCATGGGAGAAAAGAACACCGACATCGAGGGCTTCATGCCCCAGTCGGTTTCCCGTGACGGCGGCAGGACTTGGACGGTAAGCAAAACGCAATTCCCGGCGCTCGGCGGCGTCCAGCGGCGAGTTGATGCGCCAGCCGCGCTCGCGCGCCAGTTCCACCAGCAGGCTGGTCTGGCGGACCGATTTGGCCCGGATGTTCGCCACCCCCACCTTGTTGATAATCTCCAGGCCCGGGCGGGCGGCGTAAAGCGCCGGCACCTGCGGCGTGCCCGTCAGGAACCGCCAGGCATCTTCGCGCAGATCCATCTCGCCTTCGAAGGCAAAGGGACGGCGGTGCGCCTGCCACCCGGCAAGCCGGGGTTTCAGGTGGGCACGCAGATCCGGCCGGACGTACAGAAAAGCGGCGCCGGGGCCGCCACAAAGCCACTTGAGCACGCCGCCCACCGCGAAGTCCACCGCCAGGCCGTGAACGTCCAGGGGCAGAACGCCGGCGGAATGGTAGGTATCGAGCACTACATACGCGCCCATGCGGTGCGCCCCGGCGGTGATGGCGGCCACGTCCTGAATGCAGGCGCTGCGGTAGAGTACGTGGGAAAAAGGCACCAGCAACGTCCGCTCGTCGATGGCCTCGATCATCCGCTCGGTAGGGACGCGAATTCCGTCGTCACTGGGCACAACGACCAACTCCGCGCCACTGTCCCGCAGGGCCTGATACAGGTAGCGGACCGATGGGAATTCCAGCTCGTTCAGAACGATGCGGTTTCGGGGCGGCCGGAAATCGAAGCAGGAAAGCACCATGGCGCTGGCTAAGTACACTTTCCCGTAAATACGGTTACGTATAAATGATTGCGGAATTCCCAGCCGATTTGGTATTCTGGGGGCATGGAGGCGTACCATGCCGCGTGCCACTCCGTATCAAATCGCGTTGACTGCTGCCGAGGAAGAAGAGCTGTCGCGAAGGGCGGCGAAATATACGTCACCGTATTTTCAGGTACTCCGCGCCAAAATGATCCTGCTGGCCGCGCAGGGATTCGGCAACGACGAAATCGCTGGGCGTCTGGATACGCGGC
>Ga0315280_10006906_pt1 | contig 15475 bp, 15 predicted proteins | sample YL17G06_40_MG_FD_203697 | JGI IMG/M metagenome (GOLD analysis project Ga0315280, IMG submission 203697) | Sediment microbial communities from Yellowstone Lake, YNP, Wyoming, USA - YL17G06_40 | ecosystem: Environmental > Aquatic > Freshwater > Lake > Sediment | place: USA: Wyoming | collected... | reverse complement strand
GGAAGTCAGCAGATAAGCCCAGACGTAATAAGGACGGTTGGACGAGAGAACATAGTGATAATCGCGACGCCGAACAAGCTATTGTCCCTGAGGGGACGGCCGTTGCTTGTGGATACAGGAGACTCTGAGGTCGACAGGATGATGGCAGGGTACATTCAAGTGATAACAGGTTACAAGAGGAGATCCGTCTACCCGGTCAAGTCAAACTAGAGTTCTGTCGAACAGCCACTAACTCGCTACCCTCCACTCTGCGAAACCCTTTCTGTACTGTTCGATGCGACGAACCGTGGTGACGCTTTATAGCGAGTTAACTCAAATTGCTAGAGCGGTGACAGTTTCTGCTGTTTCATCCTTACATACCGAACAGCAATCCAAGAACAAAGAAAGAGATGCTCGATGAAATAGGCGTGAAAAGCGTCGAAGAGCTGTTCGCGGATATCCCAGAAAAGATGCGTTACAGAAAAAGGCTCAATCTACCTCACCCGAAATCGGAATACGAAGTACGAAGGCACGTTGAGAGTCTCCTATCCAAAAACAGGACCTGCAATGAACTGATCTCCTTCTTAGGCGCAGGTTGCTGGCAGCATTTCGTTCCAGCGGTCTGTGACGAGATAAACTCGCGTTCAGAATTCCTAACAGCATACGCAGGTGACCCATACACAGACTTGGGAAGGTATCAATCGTTCTTCGAATTTCAGAGTATGATCGGCGAGCTCGTCGACATGGACGTTGTCAGTTTTCCTTGGTATGACTGGGCAACTGTTGCCGGCGACGCTGTAAGAATGGCCTTGATCGTAACCAACCGACATGAGCTCCTAGTGCCAAGAACAATCAGTCCTGAAAGGTTGTCCGTTCTTCGAACCTACTGTGATGGGCAGGCGGACATCAGGCTGGTCGAATGCAACACAGAAACCGGACAACTCAGCGTTGAAGATCTGAAAAGAAAGATTTCGCAGAAAACCGCAGCAGTATACATTGAGAACCCCGCCTACCTTGGATTCATCGAGACCGGAGGAGAAGAGATCTCCGAAATAGCTCATGGGAATGAATCTCTGTTCATAGTTGGCGTCGAACCTCTCTCACTAGGTATCCTGACTCCTCCTGGTGAGTATGGTGCGGACATTGTTTGTGGAGAGGGGCAACCTCTAGGGATGCACATGTACTACGGAGGGGCGCTTCTCGGATTCTTGGCATGTAGGGATGACGAGCGGCTTGTTTCAGCAGTCCCTCACAGACTGGTAACGATAACGAAGACCGAGAGGGAAGGAGAGTCGGGATTCGCCTATGTGCTGCCGAAAAGAACGATGTTCGCAGCACGAGACAAGGCTAGATCCTTCACCGGGACGGGCACGGCTCTATGGGCAATAACCGCGGCCGTCTACATGTCGCTTCTTGGCCCGCAGGGCATACGAGAACTTGCAGAGGCGATTATGGAAAAGTCACATTATGCCATAAAGCGACTGTCCGAGATCAGAGGCCTGAAAGTTCCCGTGTTCAACGCTCCTCACTTTGAGGAGTTCACTGTAAACTTCGATGCGGCTGGCAAACCGGTGCAAGAGATCAATAGGCTTCTCATGAAATCTGGGATCATTGGAGGAAAAGACGTCACTCAAGAATTCCCTGAACTAGGTCAGACATCTCTATTCTGCGTCACCGAGATCCATAGCAAAGCAGAGATCGATAAGCTCGCGACCGCGCTTCAGGAGGTTGTGCGATGAAAACCCAATTACCAGATTATCATGCAGTCAGATGGAACGAACCAATCATCTATCAATTAGGAGCTGAGGGCAGGAGAGGTTGCCGGCTTCCGGAAGTCGAGGAGGAGATCAGAGCATCTGTTGGCGACATCGCATCCCGTATTCCTGAGAAGATGCGAAGAAAAGTCCCTCCGAGACTGCCGGAGCTCTCGGAACCAGAGGTGGTTAGACACTACATCCGTTTGTCCCAGCAGACTTACGGAGTTGACTCGGGAATCCATATTCACGGAACCTGCACGATGAAGTACAGTCCCAAGATGAACGAGGCGCTCGCTAGATCATCAAAGCTAGCGGACATTCATCCTCTGCAGGATGTCGAGACCGCTCAGGGCATTTTGCAGATAATGTACGAGCTCCAAGGGTGGCTGTGTGAGCTCTCTGGGATGGACGAGTTCTCGCTGCAGCCGCGTGGAGGAGCACATGCAGTATTCAGCAACGCACACCTGATCAGAGCCTACCATAAGTTCAATCGAGAGCTGGAGCAAAGGAACGAAATCATCACGACCGTTCTCTCACACCCCTGCAACGGCGGTTCACCAGCAGCAGCCGGCTTCAAAGTCGTCACATTGTACCCAGATGAGGAGACAGGCTACCCGAACATCGAAGCCTTGAAGACCGCGGTTTCGAAGCGCACTGCAGGTCTGATGATGACAGACCCATACGACACGGGCGTCTTTGACAGAAACATCGAGGAATACATCAAGATCGTACATGAGGCAGGTGGGCTCGTCGCGATCGATCAGGCAAACGCCAATTCGATTCTAGCAAGAATCAGGATTGGAGATCTTGGCGCTGATCTATGCCATTTCAACCTGCACAAGTCATTCTCAACCCCGCATGCATCCACGGGACCTGGCAGCGCGGCCATAGGAGCAAAGAAGGGGCTGGCGAAATTCCTTCCTGTCCCGGTGGTCAATTATGACGGAAAGAAGTACTACTTGGACTATGATAGGCCGCACACCATCGGGAAAGTAGCAGAATTCTACGGCGTCATACCCAACATTCTCAGAGCCTACGCGTGGATAATGATGATGGGCGCGGAGGGGTTGGAGGAAGTGTCAGAGGTGGCGGTGATAAACAACAACTACCTCGTGAAGAAACTTCTGGAAGTTCGTGGCGTGAGCCTTCCTTGGCAGAAAGCTCACCCTCTCAGACTGCAGGAAGCCAGATTCAGCCTACAAAAGATGAAGGAAGAGACGGGAGTTGGAATCGCAGACATCAACCACAGGATAGTTGACTATGGACTGCAGGATATGGAGACAAGTCACGAGCCCTGGATAGTCCCAGAGCCACTCACCCCTGAACCTCCCGAATCAACGCCGAAGGAGGATCTCGACAGAATTGCTCAGGTCATGCATGAAATCTCCCGAGAGGCATACACTAACCCGGAAATAGTCAAGACCGCTCCACACAACGCCGCAATATCAAAGATCGACACCAGTCCCTCATCTGATCCAGCAAAATGGGCGATGACCTGGAGAGCCTACCTCAAGAAAACAAGGAGCGATAAGTAATGAGTAAACTCGCCGACAGGATTGCGATCGTAACAGGCGCGCAGCGAGGCATAGGCGCAGGCATAGCCAAAGTCCTGGCGAAGCATGGTGCGCAAGTGATCCTCACAGATGTGTCGGATGCGGTCCAGGATACGGCGGAAGACATTTCGAGAGCTGGTTTGAAAGCGATGGCTCTCAAAATGGACGTAACAGACACGGATCAGGTGGACAAGGTAGTAAGACAGGTGCTCAGCCAGTTCGGGAGAATAGAGATACTCGCTAACAACGCTGGCATCTATCCGCGAAGCGAACTAGTCGGCATGTCGGACGAGTTTCTGCACAAGATGTTCGACGTCAACGTCTTTGGAATGTTCAGATGTGCAAGAGCGGTTCTGCCAGCCATGATCAAACAGAGGTACGGGAAGATCGTGAACATTTCCTCCGTCACTGGACCAATGGTCGCCGATCCTTCTGGAGGGCAGACGGCTTACGCGGCCACGAAAGCTGCGGTTGGGGGATTCACAGTGGCATTGGCGTTGGAGGTAGCTCAATATGGGATCAACGTAAACGCTGTCTGCCCAGGCCATATCGACACCCCCGGAGGAAGAGAGCAGACTATGCATGCCGAGGTTCCAGATCGCAGCGTGGAAGAGCTGGGAGGCACTGTTCCCATGGGCCGTCTCGGGACACCGGAGGAAGTTGGAGAACTCGTTGCGTTCCTTGCTTCTGACGAGTCTAGGTATCTTACGGGAACGCGCGTGACTATTGATGGCGGCAACATAATACAGGAAACATATCGCGGACCATACGCGCCAAAGTGACCTTGTAGGCTCCGGACCCAGCTACCATCATGACTTGGTCGGGTCTTTTGCTAGCAGACCAAAAATAATCGCTGCAACAATACCTATCGCCCCAAGAACGGTTCCTAGGCCCTCGTAGTCAAAATAGAACAACGCTAGTCCTCCCGCCATAGTTCCAAGGGCCGAACCCACGTTGATGCTCGCAGTATCTATCGACATCATCGTACCCCTAAGCTTCGGTATCTGTTCTAAAGTCAAGCTGTTGGCTGATGAAGCCACCATACCGAAGAACCAACTTGCCATCAGCATCAGGAGTAGGGAAAGCAAGACGCTCGGTACAAGAGCGAATGAGATTGTGAATATTCCTGAAAGCAAGGCAGTAAGAACTGTCGCTGGCTTTCTTCCAAATCTATTCACAAACGGACTCGTGCTCAGGCTGCCTAAGGCGTAGGCAGTCGCTCCTCCCAACAATACGAGTGACGCAAGCTCAGTGGGCAACAAGAATCGTTGCCTGAAGAATGATGTTGCGTAGAGCACAACTGCGACAAAAGCTGCAGAACGAAGTGTGTCGCCGATCAAACATGCAACAGCAGATCTGTTCACGAAGATCCCTTTAACGTTCAGACGAGTTCTCGCATCCAACGCGATCCCGCTGCCCTTCGGAGCGGATGGAAGACCCAGAGAAGCCGTGAGAAACGTGATGAGCAGAATTGGCATAACAAAACCTAGGAGGGGAAAACGCCAGCCTTCGAGTGCCGACATTAGGGCAATGATTGGTGGCCCAACGACGTAGACTAGTGCTCCGCCGGCAACGATCCATCCTATTGCTTTTGCCCTTTTTTCCAAAGAAAAATGCTCTCCGACCATAGTGAATGTCATTGGATTGACTATCGCATATCCTGCTCCGCTCAGCGAATAGAGTGCAAGCAACGATGTGAAGTTCGAAGCGAAGAAGCAACCCAAAGCGGAGACAGTCATCAACAAAACCCCGGCGAGGAGCAGCGATCTGTGCATGAACTTGACGCTCAAAACACCAGTCAACAATGCAAAGATGAATGCGGCAACAGAGTATACCGTGTTAATTTGCCCCGTAATACCAACTGGAGTATTGAACGTGTTCCCTATATCGATAAGAAGCAGAGCCGCGAAGACTGTTATCGAACTGGAAGCAAAGCTAGCCAATGCCAATGAAGGCAAAAACAACGTGTGTCGCGAAGGTTCTGAGGGACCTAAGCTGGTCTCCATGGACCGAGATTATCTTCGATTACTATTATTGTGTGTGGATTGCTGACGCGCACACATAGGCGAAATCGAGCGCGCTCTCAAACCATAACTCACTATACTCTCAACAGTGATGTGTCCCGACTAGCCGAAAAGCCACATCAAGCGTAGCTGAGTTGAATGATTGTTCCGCACTTGTCGCAGAACTTGTCGCCGTATTGAAGTCCGCGGCCGCAGTTCTCACACGAAACACTGGCAGTTTGACTTCTCTCAACTAAAGCGACCTTAGGGGCAAGCGGAGGCATAACCCCCTGCGACGTGCTTGAGGAAACTGTCTGCGTCTCCTTGTCTGGTGAGCCGGTTTGTTGAATCACTGCGGTGCCGCAAGTGTCACAGAACTTCGCATTGGGGCTCAGGTTGCTTCCGCAACTGTCGCAAAAAACGATCTGCGGTTCCTCTGGAGTGTTCTGCAAAGTGGAGGTCGTTAGTCGTGTGAAATCAGTTTGCGTCTTGATGATCGTACTCTGTTGCGGAATGATCTTTCTCGGCTCTTCCACGGGTATAGGTACCGAAGCGTCTGATGTGTCTGCAATTCTCGGCCGAGCCGGTGTCAGTTCATTTCTTGGGACATTAGGTTTTGAAGGAGATCCAGGGTGTTCTCCTTGACAAATCCGATTTTGGTCGAACAGCAACTCAATATGATACCACCTAGCGCTCCACTGCAAGAGTTGACTTCCATCCGCTCGAGCGTTGGTAGAGGTCGGCGGGCCGGCAACCTTGATGATCTCCTTGACCGTCTTACCCTTCAAGGTTCCCAGACTCGCGATATCGGATGCGAGACGTCTTCCTGGGGCTCTAATGATGATCCAGTAGAGACTCAGACCCGCTATCAAAGGACCGATGATGTATAGTAAGTATACTAGCAAGCCGCTCTCCAATGTAAGTCTCCACCTTCCAAGCGATCGAATTGTGTCCACCGCTTATCAAATTCGCATCGTCACTGCAGATAGTATATTGAGGTAACACAGGGCAATCGATTGTTGGCGCTGCTTGGAGCGCTGTGGGTGCGCGGCGCCAGCTCAGAGGGCGACATACACATTGTCAGAGTGGCCAGATTTCCTAGAACAAGCAGGGCTTATTCATGCCACGGTGGTGGACCAGACGGAAGAGGAAATCATCAAGGCCTTCAAACGATAGATATGGCTGAACGCCTTCAGACAGTTAGACAGGCTGTACTGTTTCAAGCTACGGTGAGACCCATATGTGCGCGCGTCTCAGGCGTGCACTTACGAAAAATCTCATCCTTCTTCTAAAAGTGCAATGGGATAACTTGCCTAGCGGGGTTCTTCAGTGCGCGGGAGAACTTAGCGCCTGCGCGTTTTGATAGCTACGAAAGCGTTTTATTCGGTATGCCTAATCGAGCGTCTGAGGCAGAATGCAGCATGGGATTGAGAGAACTACTCCTGCCTCGCGAGAAGATATTCTTTCAGCTCCTCGAGCAAGAATCCAATAATGTATTGCTGGGGGCTCAAGCCTTGCGCGATCTCGTTCTGCATTATGAGAACCTGTCTGAGAAACGTGATCATATCAAGGCCATTGAACATCGCGGAGACGAGATCGTTCATCAAATTTATGAGCAGCTGATGAAAACCTTTGTCACGCCTTTAGATAGGGAAGAAATCGCCAAGCTTGCTTCGCTCTATGATGATGTCCTAGACTTCATCGACGCCGCCGTAAACCGCCTCTACCTATACGAAATTGAGAAGCCTACGGAACCAATGCTCAAGTTCGCCGAGCTTGTGGCCAAGACTGTTGAAGAGATTGACTTTGCTTTCGCGGCGATACATGAGATCAAGGCTCCCGGGATTGAGGCCCGTTGCAACGAGGTAGATAGGTTGGAGAATGAAGCTGATGATCTTGTGAACGAATCCGTCGCCGCTCTCTTCAAGTCGCACGATGCTTTGACAATTATGAAATTGAAAGAGATCTACGAGATTATGGAGACGATTACAGACAGATGTGAAGATGTGGTCCAAGTGATCCGGAATATCATCTTGGAATATTCGTAGCTAAAGGTAGTCAGATGTCTCTTGTCCTAATGATCTTAATCGGCTCCGTGGCGTTGGCCTTCGATTTCATGAACGGTTTCCACGACGCAGCCAACTCTATTGCCACAGTAGTATCCACGAGGGTACTATCTCCGAGGATGGGAGTTCTGTGGGCGGCTTTCTTCAACTTCGTAGCCGCTTTTGGATTCGGGGTCGGCGTCGCTTCGACCATCGGAAAGGGGATCATCGTCACCGACATAGTGACCGACTGGTTGATCCTGAGCACGCTAACGGGGGCGATCGCCTGGGATGTGATCACCTGGTGGTTGGGGTTGCCCATCAGTTCCTCACATGCTCTTGTGGGGGGCCTTGTCGGAGCGGGGGTCGTTGCCGGAGGATGGAGCGTTGTTCAGACAGAAGGTGTTGCAGTGATAGCTCTCTTCATCGCGCTGTCACCTGTCGTCGGTTTGATTGCTGCCCTTGGCTTGATACTATTTACTTCCAGAATCGCCCGGAAGTTCCCTCGTGCGCAGGTCGACCGTGCCTTCCGCCGTTTTCAGCTGATTTCGGCCGCTCTCTACAGTTTAGGACATGGAACTAACGATGCGCAGAAGACCATGGGCATAATCGCGCTACTCCTATTCACTGAAGGAATTATCGGGCCAACCTTCTATGTGCCGTTCTACGTCATTTTGATGGCCCATGCTGCCATTGCTCTCGGGACGTACTTCGGAGGGTGGAGGATTGTTCGTACAATGGGCATGAAGATTACGAAGCTCACTCCTTTCGGAGGTTTCAGCGCCGAAACATCTGCGGCCTCAATGCTTTTTCTCACCGCTCATCTGGGAATCCCAGTTAGCACCACGCACACTATAGCAGGGGCGATAATTGGTGTGGGTGTCACGCGTCGTCTCTCGGCTGTGCGCTGGTGGGTTGCCAGGAGAATCATTTGGGCTTGGATCCTTACGATCCCTGCTTCTGCTGCAATTTCAGCAGCAACCTACTATCTGCTAAGATCCGCCCTGGGAGTCACTTAGGTTTCAGATTCGTAGATGCATATGAATAATGCAGGTTTGAACTATGACGAAATTCCACTTCGATTGCGTGTTCCATTACGTCTCCAACTTGGAAGAGGCGATCTCGTTTTATTCCGAAGTACTAGGCTTGAGACTTGTTTCAAGGGATGTCGTCGTCCGGTTCGACATTGACGGGGTTCTGTTCGAACTCGTTCCCAGTCGAGATAGGAGAGAACTGAGAGGGGACGGGAACGCGCGCCTTTGCCTCAAAGTTGACAATACCAGTCAAGCTGTTGAATATCTGAAAACGAAAAGGGTCCGTGCTAGCGAAATCCAGAAAGTGGAAAATGGTAAGCTGGCATCGTTTGAAGATCCAGATGGAAACCAGATTTGCCTCTGGCAATACGATTGACTGAGTGTGGTGTGTGGGTTAGGCGGTGCGCGCACGCACGAAACCGTACTATCCTTCGGCGAGTCTTTAATCTCGAGGCATTAGATCAGTACAACGAAGCACCTGCGGACTCTATGCACAGATCCATATCCGAACTTCCGTTCCTTCGCCAATCGCTGTAGTAGCCTCGTGAAAAGTCTATGATGCGTGTTTCAACTCCATACCTGCTGTCTTCTTGGGAGTGTCGGTATTCAATCACCACATCAGCGAATCTCTTCACCATCGTGATCTTCTTCGGATCATGCATATCCTCAGTCAATAGGAAGAAAGCTGTCTGTCCGCTTTCCCGAATCCTACTGAGAAGATTACAGAGGAAAGCAAAGGTCGCGGAGTCCGTTGAGACAGAGAGGACGCTATCGAGAAAGTCACCCATTAGAAGGCGAACCGGATTTTCTGTCCCACAAAGCTTCTCGAAGCTTACGCTTAGGTCAGTGAGATGCGTCGGAGGAACAACTGTCGGTTCCCCGACGTTTCGGACATTCATGTCATGAAGAAACGTTGCCCATAGAATCTTCTGGGAGGCGGAGCATCCGAGTGAGAGAGGTGACGTGGGTCCTAGTGCGAGGAGAACGGCTCTGATTCCCAAATCTCTTGCTGTGCTGAGGCTTTCTTTTAGGATGTTTACTGCAGAGACATTTCCTTTGATTGCTCCAATTGTAATTCCGGGAAGTCGAAGCTGCTTGTATAACACATCTGAAGCAATCGGGGAGTTGAGAGACCGCGTTTTTGTAGAGAAGGACATATCGAGGTCCGATATACCAATGTTCCAGACTTGGTATATTAATGTTTCACGAGGCCCTGCTACCGTAGCAATGGCGAAAACGGGTGCTCATTCACCCGCCTTATTAATCAAATGAACTTGGGGTTTCATGCGTGTTCGGGTTGGGCGTTGCGAGCTATCGAATTTGAACCCGATGATTTCTTGGTTCGCATGAGCATAGGCTGCGATTTGCCGATTTTGAAGTCCGGTTCTCGCAGTTGGGCGGTTCTCACAGACTGTTACGATCATGGGAGGGCGCTTAAAGCCTGCTTAAGGCATATCTTGGATCAGCAGGTCAACTCGAATGCCCCGTAAGCTCCCAGCAGCATATCTCAGAAAGCTCAACGAGGAACAGAAGACGGTTCGGTCAATTGCTGCGAAGCGCGAGGAGAAAAAGGAGCAGCTTCAGGCTCCGGATTCGGGTAGGCTAAAGAGTTACACGATGATATGCCAAGCGTGCGGAACCCGTACGAAGTTCACTGTGGACGAGCACGGTTTTGCAACCTGCACAAATTGCAGAGCGATAGCAAGTTTCAAGTTCGGTCATCTGGCCTAGACTGTATGCCGTCCCCGACGCCGTAGCACAAACAGAGCCACAACCCCAACCACAAGAACTGCGATGAGCACTCCAATTCCTAGACCGGGGATCTTCTCAGACCCGCTGCTCATTGTAGCAGAAGCAGTTGAGCTTGAAACCGGTGCGGCCGCTATCTGTCGATAAAATTGTCCTGCCGACGTGAATTGATCCGCAATGATGTTTTTGCTGGCAATCTGGTTGGCCATTGAGCTCAGCTCCCTGAACGATAACTGTGCAGTGTTGGAATTGTACTCCACATATCCAAAGAAGAATTGGGTCCAGAAGGGGGAAATGTACTCGATGTTCGCAACCTCAGCAGATTTGACTATGACTGCAAGAAACTTCTGATCGAGCGGCGCCCAGAAACTGAACACGTCTCGGCGGAATATCTCAGGGCTAGCAGCAACACTATTCGGTAAGGGTTTATCGACTTTGTACAGCCACGCTTCATCGAGCACCACTCTCTTCCCGTATTGTTTGGCGATGGCGCTTATGCTGAGTATGTTTTGCAGATAGTTTCCAGTGATCGGGTAGACGTGAATGTGAATAGAATCGAGGCTTGTCTTTGATGCAAGAGCTGTAACATATTGCGTGTTGCCCCATGTGCCAATGCCAGCACCTATCTTAGTGCTGCCTCTGTCAAGCCCATCCAGAACATAATTGACGTATTCGGTGTACTTGTCTGGACTGTTCAACTCCCTCAGTCCAGTGAGCTGATATTGCGTGTCTGGCTCAGCGCCCAAGTTGAGGTAATCGGGTCTCAGGTCCTCGACAATGCTGGTGATCATCTGTTTCCTTTCAGTTCTGAACTGGTCAAATGTGAGTCCAGCGTAGCTCACGTGGATTGTTGAAAACTCGGTGTTGGCGAAGATTAGAGCTGATTCCACATCGATCTTCATCCCCCGCCTTCTGACCTCTTGCACCACTTGTTCGTAGAACTTCACATAATCCTGGTAATGCGGAAAGTTAGGAGTGTACACTGGATACCCTATCGGCATAGTCACACCTTGAACACCCAGCTTCTGGAGACGGTCAAGGTAGAGGCTCACCGCCTGCATTGTTTGAGGGTTGAGCAGATCAGTGCCCCGATTCGAGTTCGCAGGCAGTAATTCCGCTCCAAAGATCACCGGATAGCTCTCGCTTCTACTAATGGAATCGAGATACGCATTGTAGTTGTCCAGGCTAGATTCAAGAGTCGAATACAACTGCTGATATTCCACAGGCACCTCAGAGGTCGCCTGCACATTCGCCAACACGCCTAGGTAGACAGACCCGAACAGCACCAATGCGAGAACTGTGATGTTGAATTGAACTCTGCTCCTAGCGCTCAACTATCCCTCACATCCATCGATCTCTACTAACCTCGGCATAGCTCAAGAATACAATTCAGAGCGCGGTGACTCAAAGGCCAGCGACGAGTATTTGTTGGGCAAGCGAGAGAGCCACCGCGAACTAAATGGGAATATCGATTCAGGCGTTTTGCTGAAGCTACTTTGCTTTCAGTTTCTCAGTGTACGCGTCCGCGAGCTTACTTGCCTTCCAAAGAAACAGCACTATAGCTCCTACGACTATCGCGCCCAACACTGTTCGAATTATCAAACCAGTGAAGAGCAGACCGACTGCAGCTGGCATTCCAACCACCTCTGACGCGCGGGGACGAGGTTGATGATAAAAGGGATTGTGGATGAATCATACACTTCGAGCTTCTGAAAAGAAAGCGAACCTGCTGTTCATCCCTCTTTCTTTGCCGCTGCGTTTTTCTTGAGTTCGTGCTCTATCTTGGCTTCTTCTTTTTCCACATACTCGAATCCCATCTTGACCAGTGTTCCGAGTAGCGGTCCGAAAACGAAGACTAGTGCTGATAGAACAGCACCGACCGAGACGAAGGCAAATAGTGCTGCAAAGATCTTGGCTGTGTCCGTCCTCGGGATCGCGGTCGGACCCTGAGCGGTTGCGATTAGGCTGATGAAGTAGAATGAATCCACATACGACCAGCCTTCAAGAAGATGCATGACCTCTGTGCCCACCGCCAAAACTGCGACGACCAGAACAATCGAGTAGAGTGTTCTCCGCTTGAAAGGGGAGAGAGGATGTCTAACTGCTCTGACAATCCTTTGCCTCAAAATGTGTCATTCCCATAGGTTTGGCATAATATAATGGCGCCTTGTCTCGCATAAGTAATTCTTCCCTCGCTAGGCGAGCAGGTGTCTATGGTAATTCGACTGCTCTCCCAATCTGCTTGGGAAGAATAAATGCAATTAGGCCTCCGACAAGAGCGAATCCGGCGAAAAGATAGAACGCAGAGTGCAACCCTAGCGTGTCTGCTGCTCGGCCGAAACCCAGTGCGGCAAGTCCTCCCACCCCAATTGAGAATCCTAGCATCAACCCTGCAACGGCCCCTACATTACTGGGCGCGGCCTCAGACGCCATCGCGACAATGACGGACCAACTTCCATAGAGAACAGCTCCTGAAACTGCCAGCAATACAACGGACAGAAGTCCGCTGGTCATGAGAAACCCATAGAACAGGCCGCCTCCCACCAGAAGCGAGAATACGATCACTGGGCGCCTCCCGATTCGATCAGAGATATGTCCACCAGCAATTTGGCCCACTACGCCAACTCCAAGCCAGACGGACGCAACCGCTGTCGCAAGAAGAAGGGACTCACCCTTAGTGACGAGGTACAACGGAAGGAACGTCACCGCCACCTGAATGGTCGTGGAACGGAGAGCCGTGATTGTGACAAGCAGACTTAGCAGACGCTTGTCCACCGGTAGGCTTGGTAGCGGAACTGGAGGGGCTCTTGTTCCCACGGCACGCGCTCTGAGGAGCAAGATTGAGGTCAAAAGCCCGATCGGCAGCAGCGCCAACGTGCCACTCAAGCCAATAGTGGACACCAAAGCTCCTGCCACAATCGGACCCAAGAAGAATCCTGCATTTCCCCCGGAGAGGAAGATTGCCAGCGAACCTCCTCTTGATGTCCCGGTTGACTTTGCCACAGTAGAGAAGGCTGGGGGATGAAAGGCCGCGGTCCCGAGTCCAGCTGTTCCCACCAGGAAGAGCAGAACGACATAGTTTGGTGAGAGGCCTGAGAGACTCATGCCTACACAGTTCAACGCTAGCCCTCCTTCAAGAAGCCAAGTGGTCTGTGTGCGATCGAACCAGCGTCCAAGCAATGGCTGAAGCAATGATGAGGTCACGCTGAAGATCATTGCCACTAGGCCGGCCAGCGTGTATGAAAGGTTGAAGGCAACCGTGAAGATTGGCAGTAAACCCGAAAGTAGGTTTGTGAACATGTCGTTAACCATGTGACCTACAGTCAGGAGCAATGAGGAAGATCTCGACCCACACAGCCTCCGTATCTAGTGCGCTGATCCAACAGTCCGTTCCGACTCAATATGCGCCCCTATAAGGAAGCTGAACAATATCAGTGCTGAACTTCTCAAGTAGGAGCACCGCGCGTTCTAGGCTGAATTAGATTCGAAGATCGTGAGGATTCTATAGTAATCCCGCCAAGATTGCAGCGACAAGAATTGCTGGCAACATGTTGCCGATTCTGATCTTGGTCACCTGGAGGATGTTCAACGCGATCCCAAGTATGAGCAGTCCGCCGGTTGCGGTCATCTCATTTACGATTGGAGTTGTGAGATATGGTTCGAGCAAAGAGGCAGCGACCGTGATACCACCTTGATACATCAACACAGGAAGTGCAGAGAAGAGCACCCCGATCCCAAGTGTTGAGGCGAACGCAACAGACGCTATCCCATCAAGACCAGATTTTGTCAGAAGAATCGAGTAGTCACCTCGCAGCCCGTCCTGCAGTGCCCCCAGTATCGCGATTGGACCGACACAGTACAAGAGACTGGAGGTGACGAAAGCTTTTGCGAACGTTCCGCGTTGCCTGCTAAATCTCTTCTCGATTCTAGCTCCAAAAGCGTCCAGCCTAGCTTCAATGCGAACGAGTTCTCCCACAACTCCCCCTGCGACGATGCTGACAAGGACGATTAACACATTCTGAGTATGCATCATCATTTGCGCTCCGATGAGGGCAGTCACAAGGCCCAATCCTTGAGTCGAGATGGTGGTAATTCGTTGAGGCAACCGCTGTCTCAGCAAGAGGCCGACTAGGGTTCCAAGAACAATGGCAGCGACATTCGCAGCCGTCCCAAGCAGCATTGCTACTCGTCTCCCTTAGTGTACAGTGCGGGCACATGATTCAGTTTCATCAAGTCTCCAGCGTTCCTAACTGCGCCACAAACATAAAACAACTTAAGCCTCTTCAAACAGGTAGCGTTCCGTTCGCTCGGCAACAACAGCGAAGCAAGGCGGTATTCGCTTGAGTGCGGAAGTATGTTCATGCGGCAGTGGTAAGAGACCACTCGGCAAGTGCGAGGAGTGCGGCATGCCGTACTGCAGCGAATGCATTTTCACCCACAAATACACACCCCAACCAATGAACACATCTGACTTCCTCTACTCCAGCCTGGCGAAGAAAGAGTAAGCGCACAACCATTCGGAGGATACGCCACGCCTAGAACTCCATTCTTGAGATCAAGCCAGAATCATAACAGACCGCGTTTGATCTACGACGGCATATGCAACCTATGCGCGACCGCTGTTCGCATTCTCTATGCTCTGGATCATGGCTGGCGCTTTGAATACGTTCCCAGTCAGCAACTAGGCGAGCGTCTTCGCGCCCGCTACGGTTTGACCGAGGAGCTTCTGCAAGGGCAGATGCATCTCATTCGGCAGGATGGGTCAATCGCTAGTGGTACAGCGGCTATCGCAGAAATCTGCAAGCTTCTGGCCCCATTTGGTCTCATCTGCAATGTCCTGAATACCAGTCAAGCTCAACAACTCTACAACTGGATAGCTCGCCGCCGCTACAGACTGTTCGGGTGCAGAGACACCTGTTACGTCGCTTACCCGGAAGAGTCACATGGGTTTGATTAGCAACTCTATTCCATCCGGGTCTGACACGAACAACCTCTCAGAATCTCTATTGTAAGCCACTGGACTGTCGATCAGTCTGGCTGATAGTTCGCTCACTCGCCTTTCTGGCATTTTCATCGTGAAGAATTCCAAGCCCGACCAACCCGGAGAGCGCGCTGGCCCGCCAAGGCTTTTCCACGTGTTCATCCCGATATGGTGGTGATATCCGCCTACTGAAAGGAAGGCCGCGGATCCCCAGTAACTCATAAGATCCAACCCGAGGAGCTGTTGATAGAACGCAATGGATCTTCCGAGATCTGTCACTTTTAGATGCATGTGACCAACTCTCGTTCCTTCAGGGATTGCAGTCAAGCTGTCTTCGGGCGTTCCTGACAGTTCTCCGAGTAGCGAGTCGATGT
>Ga0315280_10006905_pt1 | contig 15480 bp, 18 predicted proteins | sample YL17G06_40_MG_FD_203697 | JGI IMG/M metagenome (GOLD analysis project Ga0315280, IMG submission 203697) | Sediment microbial communities from Yellowstone Lake, YNP, Wyoming, USA - YL17G06_40 | ecosystem: Environmental > Aquatic > Freshwater > Lake > Sediment | place: USA: Wyoming | collected... | reverse complement strand
TTGGCAACGAAAAGCGTTCAAAGAAATCCTGTTCGCACAGCCTCTGTTGCTTTTCTCTTGGCTTCAATCATTTTTTACAGCGTTTGGGTTTCGGGAACATTAGCAGGTGTGCAAGACCAAGCAGTTCGTAATGTTTACTTTCAAGTAGGCGCTGATATCAGTGCTCAGTTTAAATCGCCGCAGAATGCTTCGATATTAATGCAGAAGATAAACGAAAACTTATCTGACGTTTTGGCTTCCTCAACTCTTGAATACTATCTTTATGGAACTGGGGGTCCAGTTTTTGCTGTAGATGCGAAAAACTGGTTGACTTCAGCCTACTATGAGGATGAATTTTTCACTGGTAACGACGCCAAAAAAGCCTTCGAACTCTTGGCATCTAACAACCAAACGATAATTTTGGAACGAGGTTATGCGCAATATTTGAAAAAAGAATTAGGAGATAACGTTTCGATGAGTTTTGGTTTCGAGGGAGAAACACGGGAACTTAGGATAGTTGGGTTTTTTGGGCTTTCAAGTTCATCTTCCATTCAAACTTCAATAACCCCCTATGGAACCACAACATATTACTCAAGTCGATACTGGTCATTCATTTCAGACAGTCTGTACAACCAGTTAAGCAATGAAACACGAAACCGTTCAGGTGCTACCTTGTTAATCAAACTTAAAGAAGGCGCAGATGGCAAAGTTGCTGCTGACAGAGTAAATGAATTTGAACCAAGCGTAAGTCAGGTTTCTTCTGTTGCTGAAAAATTGGAGGAACAGAAGAGCGATGTAATGATTACAGGTGAATTCAACCTTCTGCGGTTGGGCGTAGTCTTTGTGGTTCTGGCTTCATCCATTGGTACCGCTCTTGTTACGTTGGTTAGTTTGAGAGAACGAAGCCGTGAAACAGCCATCATGAGTGTTCGCGGCTTGTCATTCCCACAATTATTGATTATGTTATTGACAGAAAATTTGGCTGTGGTTACTTTTGCTGTTTTGCTAGGCGTCAGCGTTGGACTCATAGCTGTAAGTGGAACCATCGCTTCTTCAAACGTTTCAAATTTAGGCGCCTCTGTCAATATGCACGTGGTTTTGCCATTTGACACGACTTTAACAATATTATTCTCAATTGTGCTCATTTTCGCATCAACAATAATTCCAGTTCTGTTTATGACTAAACGTTCAAGTTCAAAATTAGAAAGGAGAGTGCGAGAAATTTGAAAGGCGCAGAAATAACCGTCAAAGACCTGATTAAAGTATATCGACTCGGCAAAGTGGAAGTTCAGGCTCTACGAGGACTAACAATGTCAGTGAAAGAAGGCGAAGTAATCTCAATAATTGGACCCAGCGGAAGCGGAAAAACCACACTACTAAATATAATTGGCGGATTAGACACAGCAACCGCAGGCTCGGTTATAGTAGGCGAAACAGAAGTAACAACGCTCTCAACTTCACAACTCATTGACTATCGAAGAAAAACCGTGGGACACATCTTCCAAAACCTCAATTTAATACCAACATTGACAGCGGCAGAAAACATTGAACTACCAATGATAGCCATGGGCGCAGGAAGAAGCAAAAGAAACGAACGCGTCAAAACACTCCTCGAAGTCGTAGGATTAACGCCTAGAGCCAGTCACAAACCCGATGAATTAAGCGGTGGAGAACAACAACGTGTAGCCATGGCAGCAGCGTTAGCCAACGACGCCCCAATAATCTTAGCCGACGAGCCAACAGGAGAATTAGACACAACCAACGCCAAAATCGTGGTTGACTACTTGGTGAAAATAAGCCGAGAATTAGGTAAAACCATTGTCATGGTGACACACGACCCAAACATCGCCAGACATACAGACAGAATCCTACGCATCGAAGACGGCACAATAAAGGCTGCGTTGACACCAGCCCAAATCCTTGAACCAACCGCAGCCGTTTCTTATATTGACCAACTCAAATCAAGACTGGCAGACATAGAAGCCCAACTGGAAAAACTCGACAAAGACTTCAAAGAAGGCAAATTAGGCGGCGACGAATACGCCGAACAGAGACAGAGACTAAAACAGACAAAAGAAGGCTTACAAGACGAACTTCACCGCATGGGAGTAGTAATATAACCAAAAAATCAATTACAACACACCGACCAGCAATGTTCTCTCTCTTTGATGAACAACTAACGGGTTGCAAAACGCTTTATAGCGCAAGTCTATTTCATGACTGTTTTGAAAGTGCAAATATGTGAAATGACAGGGCCGGTAGTCTAGTTGGTTAGGACGGCGCCCTCACGCGGCGCAGGTCGGGAGTTCAAGTCTCCCCCGGCCCACTAGGCTTGCAGGAACGCTCTACCATAAGTTTAATAGGCAACTATAGCTATGTTGAATCTACAAGAATTAGGATTCGATGAAAAAGGCGATAACTAGTTCTAATCACGCAATATGGAGGTGCAAATTCGATGTCTTATAGAGATAGAGGACCACGCGAGATGCACAAGGCAGTCTGCGCCGACTGCGGCCAAGAATGCGAAGTGCCGTTCAAACCAGACCCCAGTAGACCAGTTTACTGCCGAGAGTGTTGGGCAAAGAGAAGACCCGCGAGAAGGTCCCGATACTAGCCTCAAAAACAAGTTTTCATCCTTAAAAATAACAACCACACAAGCGATTTCCATTAATTAATCCCAACATTTTTTTATCTTCTTTTTTTAATTTCAAGCCATTCCATTTCATTTTATCTGAGTTTCTACTGGCGCTGTTCAGAAAACTTTTAAATGCACAGTATTCATGTTGATATCGCTTTGTGCCGAGGTAGCTCAGCCTGGGAGAGCACCCGACTCTTGATGATCTAATAAGAGGGTGAAGCTGAAGACCGGGTTGTCGCCGGTTCGAATCTGGCCCTCGGCACCAAACTAAGCATAGTTAAAGTTCCAGATTTAGATAAAGTCGCTTAAATAGAAGCGCACAAGACAAATAGAAAAAATCGTTTCAGAGAGGACTAGTTCCAACTTGCGATGGTGTTTCTTCAGTTGTTGTTTGAGGTTTTTCCTCAGGTACTTCAACAGGAGTTGGAGTTTCTTCACTTTTCTCAGATGTCTCCGGCTCTGTTTCCGTTGTAGTTGTCGACGTTTCTGAAGTTGTTGACGTTTCTTTTGTTTCAATCTGTGATTCTTCAGCGGGTTTCGATTCTTGTTCTTTCTGTTCTTGGGCTTCTCCTGCCTGTGTTGTTTCTGTTTGTTCTGGCTGTGGCGTAGCTTCAACCTGTGGCTGGGTTTCCTGGGTTTCTTCTGGTTCCTTCTCTACTTTCTCAACTGGTTCTGTCGCTTGTTCTTTGGATTCTTCGATTTTTTCAGTTGGTTTTGTTTCTGTTTCTGCCTCTATGATTTCTTCTCTTGTTGGATATGGCTGTACCAGAGGCTCTGTTGGGATTTCTGGTTGTAAAGCTTCTTTTCGTCCGTATATGAGCACGTAGAATTGGAAGGCTATTGATATGATGATGTTAAACCAGCCTACTGCAAACACAATTGTAGTCATTGTCCAGTATGGAGTAGCCCAATGGTAGCTAAATTCAAGACCATAATTGTAGAGGTCTCCATTAACTATCTGGTCTATTCTAAATATAGAAATCATTGAGACGAGTGATGCAACTGCGGTAAGTATAAGAACTAACGAAACTATGCCAATGCTGGACTTCATTCCTGCACAATCCTTTACACTCTCTAACAAAGATTAAAAAGCCAATTAATCTTGTGTCTCAACAATAATTAGTTAAAATACAGATGATTTAACCACATCTCAACTGAAAACACTTTTTAACTTCAAGACTAATGATAAGAACCAATAGTTCCTAAAGCGGTCGTAGTCTAGCCTGGTCTAGGACATCAGCCTGCCACGCTGACGACCCGGGTCCAAATCCCGGCGACCGCACCATGAATATTTTACATGCATGTGAGTTTTCAGTTAGATTTTTCTATTTCTAAATTCGTCCCGCAATTTTAAACTGTCGGGAATTTCCTCTTCTTCTGTTATCTTACTCACTGCTTGTTTTTTAGAACGTTGCAACTTTGTTAGAGCATGTGTGTCTACGAGCCAAGCGATAAAATAGAAGAATGTAGAAAAGCCGAGAAAAGCGAAGACAACAAGGGTGCTGCCTATGATTTGCGAGCTTAAGTCTGGTAAAGTCCAATAAATTGCAAAGAGTTTTCCAGCTACGCCACCGATAAGAGTTGCAATAAATAATTCTATAACTCGAAAGCTGTTGATGGACTCTTTTATTTTGCTCATATAATCACATTTAATGTGTTTGTTTATTCTTTTACTAAACTTTCCCGTAAGTTCTTGGAAGCCTCAAATGGGATACGAACACAGGGCAATATATAAAAAAGCATGAAAAAAGCCTCTATAGATGACTTCTATTTCACATGCGCCCACGTTTTTCAGCTCGTTTGTTTCTTATCAATGTTTATTCTTGCTTCATAAGCTTGATAATCCTTTGTCGTGGAATTTAGGCGTAAGCGCACAGCGCGAAGGGTGTAGTTCCCATTTAAAGGGAACCCACATACCCTTTTACAGGGTATACACGGTCTGATATTATGGTTGTCTTGACCCGCAGTATTCGCATTATTTAACATAACTTAACCTTGAGAACTCTACATTTTCACTCATGGCTCATTCCTTCCTTTTTTCTTCATTTCTCGGTATAGAACTCTACATAACCACAATTCTTGCACCTATAGGCGAAAATTCTTTTTCCAAATCCAATCTGGAGGAAACTCTCTCCATGTCTCCACCAAGGTGCGTCTCTCAGGTACCCTTTCTCTGATTCTCCGCCGCATTTAGGGCACCTCTTAACTTCACTTTCACTCATTAAGAACCTTTCTTTTCCATTTCTTTGAATATGAGAACTTCTATTTGACAATAGCGGAATTGAGAAACAGCCATTGAAGTCAGCAGAGGGCAGAACAGAAACAGACTATTTGTGCATTGAGCACAAGTATGTTTTTTAACTACCATGAGAAAAATCAATGTCAAGACTTCAAAAACGTAGTGTAGCGAAATGCAAGAAAAAGACCTTGTTGAAGCGATAAATAAACTGAAAGAAAAGAAGAATGCGGTGATTCTGGTTCATAATTATCAGAGACCAGAAATATATAAGGTAGCGGATTTCATAGGCGATTCATACGGGTTGAGTAAAAAAGCCACAGAAACCAAGGCAGATTTCATAGTCTTTTGCGGCGTTGATTTCATGGCTGAATCCGCTTACATTTTGAACCCTGAAAAAACGGTTTTGATTCCCACAAACATGGCGAAATGTCCGATGGCAGCTATGGTTAATGTTTACGATTTGAGAAAACTGAAGGCGCAGTATCCCAATGCCGCTGTTGTGAGCTATGTCAACACAACCGCAGAGATTAAGGCTGAATCAGATATATGCTGCACAAGCGCCAACGCTGTAGAAGTGGTTAATTCATTGAAGCAGAAGGAAATAATTTTTGTGCCCGATGCCAACCTAGCAAAATATGTGGCGAGGCATACTGACAAAAAAATTATTCCTTGGGACGGCTGGTGCTATGTGCACACTAAATTCACTGCCGAAGGCTTGAAAGAAGCTAAAAGGTTACATCCAGACGCAAAAGTTTTAGTGCATCCAGAATGCGTCCCAAACGTGATTGATTTAGCTGACCAAGTTTGCAGCACAACAGGCATGGTTGATTACGTGAAAAAAAGCCCAAATAAGAAATTCATAATAGCCACAGAGATAGGCATCATAGAAAGATTGAAGCTTGAGGCGCCAGAGAAAATGTGCCTTCAAGCACCGCCAGGTGGAACCTGCATTCAAATGAAAAAGAATAATCTACCTCTTGTTTTAGAGGCTTTAGAAAAAGAGCAATACAGGGTCACGGTGCCCGAAGAGGTTAGGATAAAGGCAAAAGAAGCCTTAGACAAAATGTTAGATGTGGACTGACACATATTGGACAGAGAAAAATTAGTTGAACAAGCATATCAAAAAGGAAAAGAACTCAACCTAAAAAATAAAAATTATCTCAGCTGGCTAAGAAAATTCTTTGATCAAGAATACAAAGAAGACATCGGGTCGGGTGACATAACCAGTGAGGCTATTTTAACCAAAAACAAGCGCGGAAAAGCAATTTTAAAAGCCAAACAATCAGGCATCATTGCTGGAGTTGAGGAAGTAAGCTGGTTCTACAAGAAGCATGGTCTTGAAGTGAAAATTTTTGCGCAAGACGCAAAAGAAACTAGGCAGGGAAATACAATTTTGGAAGTTTATGGGAGACAAAGAAATATTTTAGCCACGGAGAGAATCGGCTTGAACGTTTTGCAGAGAATGTCGGGAATAGCCACAGAAACTAGGCATCTTGTTGATTTGTTAAGAGGCTATAAGACCAGAATAGCCGCAACAAGAAAAACACATTTGAGATATCTTGACAAAAAAGCGGTTTTCTTAGGAGGCGGCTTGACACATAGGCTTGCACTTTGGGATTCCATCCTAATAAAAGACAATCATCTGCAAGCCTTAAAGAACGACGGAGTTAAAAATCCTGTTGAGAAAGCAATAGCCATGGCTTCACGGTTTATTGATAAAGTCGGCTTCATTGAAATTGAAACAACTAATCAAGATGACGCAGTGAAGGCGGCGAGAAAATTTAAACAGTTGAAGCTAGAGAAGCCGTGTATAATAATGTTGGACAATGTAAAACCAGAAGAGATTGAACAAATTATTGAGAAGCTTAGAAACGAGAATCTCTATGACCCTGTGCTTTTTGAGGCTTCAGGCAACATAACACATGAAAACATAAGAGAATACGCAAAAACTGGAATCGACGTTGTGTCTCTGGGCTATCTAACTCACTCTGCCAAAATCTTCGACATGAGCTTGGAGATGACCATTTGAAAACAGACTTCTTAGTGATTGGAAGCGGAATCGCTGGATTAAATTTCGCCCTCAAAACTGCTCAATATGGAAAAGTGACAATTGTAACAAAAAAAGAAATTATGGAATCAAATACAAATTTGGCGCAGGGTGGAATAGCCGCAGTAACAAGGAAAGACGACACCTTTCAAATGCACATTGAAGACACGTTAAGAGCAGGATGCGGCTTATCCAACAAAAAAATGGTTGAAATCCTCGTTGAGAATGGACCAAAGGAAATTCAAAACCTAATTTCTTTAGGAGTCCAATTTGACAAAGAAAAAGATAGGCTTGATTTGACTAGAGAAGCAGGGCACAGCATAGACAGAATATTGCATTCTGGAGACACAACTGGAAAAGAAATAGAACAGGCTTTGACAAAGAATGTAAGAGAAAATAAGGACATCGAGGTTTTAGAGAACTGTTTAGCTATAGATATTATTGTTAAAGATGCCAAATGTTATGGTGCAAACGTGCTTGACATCAAAAGCAAAAAAATAATCAACATACTTTCACGTGGAACCATATTGGCTACAGGCGGTGTGGGTTACGTTTATCAGAACACTACAAACCCAGAGATTGCAACCGGCGATGGCATCGTCATGGCGTTTCAAGGCGGCGCCAAAGTTGAAGACATGGAGTTTGTGCAGTTTCATCCCACAACTCTGAACAAAGTTGGTGCTCCCCATTTTTTGATATCTGAAACTTTTCGTGGTGAAGGAGCAATTCTCGTGAATGCCAAAGGAGAAAGATTCATGGAAAAATATGATGCCATGGAAGAACTTGCTCAGAGGGACATCGTGTCGCGGGCGATATTTAATGAACTTAGGAAGGGTTCGGTTTATTTAGATATGCGCTACAAGAGTAAGAGTTTCATTTTGAACAGGTTCCCAATGATTTATCAAGAATGCTTGAAGTATGGCATTGATATTACTAAGGATTTGATTCCAGTTTCTCCCGCTGCGCATTATATTTGCGGAGGCATCAAAACAAATGAATACGGCGAAACAAGTATACAGAATCTTTTGGCATTCGGCGAATGCGCTTGCACAGAAGTTCACGGCGCCAACAGATTGGCAAGTAACTCATTGTTAGAATCGGTTGTTTTCAGTTCTCTCGGCGCATCGAAAGCAAAAAAACTTCTAAAAAATGAAATTAAAGCATCAAAGCTGCCAAAAGAAGTAAAATTCCATGACATGAATGGGCAAGAATTGGAAAATCTTGAGTCAGAGTTGAGAAAAGCGATGTGGCAACATGTGGGAATAATAAGAAACGAGGAAAACTTGAACCTCATGCTTAAAAAATTGCGACGCATAGAAAAAAGAATCAATGATTTGAATGAGAATAAAATAAATGTTCGGTTTATTGAACTAAAAAATATGGCAATTGCAAGTAAATTGATTACAAAAGCTGCGCAAATTAGAAAAGAAAGTCGTGGAACGCACTACAGAGAAGATTACCCTTCTACAGACGATAAAAACTGGTTGAAACATGTCTGTCTTGAAAGAGAGGGAGAAAATCTTCGCATGTCATTTGTTCAATGAATCTTTGAAAAAAGCGTGTCACGTTATCGGTGGTTTGACCTTTTTTCTCTTTTCCAGCGGCATCTTCATCCATTTCTCGAACTCTGAGCTTGGCGGTTCAGTTTCAAACAATTGTTTTCGGCGAGATTCCAACAAATTGTTCTTTTTCTTCAAAAATTCGGCTGCTGTGACAACTGAATTCCCGTTTTTGGATGCGCTGTCAAAAATTGGTTGAGATAGTTCTCGCCAGTTTTCTTCTCTGAGGAGATGGTGTTCTAACACTGTTGTGGAGACTTCTTGCACCAAGTCTTCGAGGTTTTGCATTCCTGTTTGCACGTGCTCTGGCTTCACTAATCCTGCCAAATAGGCTGGTGGACCACCAATGATGACAAGTTGAGGTTTTTGACTGAGAATTACTGGCAAAGTGGGAGAATGCATGGGGCCTTGAACGTCAGAAGCAAACAAGAAGCTTTCACCTTTATATTCAATAGTTGTCATGATTAGCCAACCGAGTTGTGAGTCTTCAGGTCCGTGGAAAACGGGGTCAGAAAACTTCAGTTTAGTTTGTCCAAACTCAAAGGTTTTCCCGTCTGCGTACTCCAGTTTCTTAGCGTATTTTCCGCCTGTTTTGGCGAAGATCCAGCCTCTGCGTCTCTGACTGAAGTTAACTTTATCTCTGTAATTCTTGGCTAAGACGATTTTTCCATCGTATATTTGTCTCGCCGCCTCTTCTGAAGACCAGTTGAAACACCAATCCGTGTAAGACGGCGTATGATGGTCAAAATGATAATGACTAATGGTAACAACCTCAGCTTTCTCAGCCATTTCAGCAACTTTTTTTCGGCACTCAGCCAAAGCCTCATATTCTCTTGGATGCGGTGGAAACCCGAAACGATAGGGACCAAGAGAAACACCTGCGTCTAAGAGAACCCTCACATCTGGCGTCTCGACATAAGTGCACATGGACCTAACGCCGAAACTCTCCTCAGCTAAAGGAACAACCTTGATATTGCGAAGCATCCTTCCACTAGCCTACATTTTTCATATCCTTTCATATTAGACAGAATTGATGGTTTTTAATGGATTCTCAATATTGATTTCCATTTCATAACACTTTTGTTTACTCTAAATGAAGACTACAAATATTGAGCGAAATGAACATGCACGTGCATAGTTTCACAGAGATAACTAAATACTTTGACGAGGACATAGGCTATATTGGCTATCCTGAAGACGAAATTCTCCACGTCTTTGAATGTCTGTGCGGTTTCACACTTATCGAGAAGAAGAGACCCGTCAAGTCTAGTTCCGGACAAAAGAAGATGACAATTTACACTGTAATCAGAAAATGACTAAGGTTGTCTAGAAGTATCCGCTTTTTAGAGTATAGTTTTTATTTTAGCTCAACACAAGTTTGTTTTTGTGGGCAATGACGACTCTGGCCCCACTGAATAAATGATTTGGATCTTGAGTGCGAGAGCCCACACCTATCTTGTCTTCCAGAAATATTCAGCGTTATTTTAGTTCAAACAGGGTTACCGCAAATTCAGATTTTCAAGTCGCAAACTATTAACCAACAAATCATTCATAAAAGCGCTGTGAAAACCAACAAAAAAGGAAGCGGGCACACATTGAATGAAGTCTTGTTTATGGCTTGTAAAGAATTAATCGACGATGCAAAACTCGGATGCGCCGACCTCGTCTTCAAAGAACTCTGCCTAGAAATATTAGCAAGAGCCAAAAACGTACTAACAGAGGACCAATTCAAAGAATTAACTCAATATGCATCTGAGAGAATGAAGGAAAAAAGCCTAAGCGAAGCTACATTGCCCTTCTAACTAACGTTTTTTTAAACCTAAAACATAAATTTCAGCACTTTTTTTCCGACTGGCCTTCGGCTTGACCAGCTTCACAGAAGCAAAACTTTGTTTCATCTCAAAAATGAAGTCATTGAACATTTCGCCTTGGAAAACCTTGACAAAAAAGTTTCCTCCATGCTTCAAAACCGAGACAGTTAGTTGTAGGGACTTTCTAGCCAAATCTATTTGTCGTGCGTGGTCAAGCTCCCAAATTCCTGAAATATTGGGCGAAACATCTGAAAGCACAGCGTCAGCAGCACGTGGGAGAAGCTCGCTAACAGCTTCAACTGTTTCTAACTCGGTTATGTCGCCCACAACAGAACGAACATTAGCTTCATCAAACGGCTCTATAAACTTGACGTCGACTCCTAAGACAAAACCCGTTTCGCCCACAATCTTTCTAGACGCCTGCATCCAACCGCCAGGTGTGGCTCCTAAATCCACAACCACATCGCCTGATTTAATGAATCCGTATTTATTCACAGCTTCAAGAAGTTTGTAGGCTGCCCGCGACCTGTATTGTTCTTCTTTTGCCAAGCGATAATAGTAATCTCGCTTGCGCGCTCTAACCCAAGCTTTAGGCAAAACTAACCTTCACCAGGAGGGTCAATTTCACCTTTTGCGAGAGTCACAACCCATTCCGTTAATCTTTCACATCCGTGGGGTGACACGGCGCCTAAAGCAGTGCATCTTGGGTCGTTTGGGCACATTAAACAGGGGCAATCAATAACAGAATTAATTGAAGCGGGCAACTTTTTCGGAAACAGCCTATACGTCCATCTTCCCTCGCAGAGTTCTTTTTCGCGGCGAATCAAACCTTTATTCTCGAGTTTCAAGGCTATTCTAGAGCCTTCTCGGCTGCTGGCGCCTAATTTGCGCCATAAATCAGCTTGAAGCACACCTTGGTTTTGTGTGTTGGCGATAAAATGCAACGCCTTATATTCTAGGTCATCACGTCTGGGCATACAAGGTCGAATCCTGAAGTAGCAGTCCTCAATTATAAATATGTGCAGTTTAACAATAAAAATCTACGTGTTTAACAGCGTCTAGATTGGGGAGTTGATGAACGTTGCCGAAACATGGCGCCAAGAAAGCTTCGTATTGTTTGGGCATAGAGTCAACAGCAGACGACTTCAGCGTAGGCATACTCTCCTATGATGGCACGGTTCATGCCAACATAATCAACGCCTTCATGCCAGAAGAGGGAGGAATACATCCAAGGGAAGCTGCCAGACATCATGCGGAAGTTGCTGGAAAAGTCATAACTGAAGCATTTAAAAAGGCAAGAATAAGTCCAAACGATGTAAAGGTTGTAGCTTTTTCTCAAGGACCAGGCTTAGGACCGTGTCTGCGCACAGGTGCTACAGCTGCTCGTGCTTTAGCGTCTTATTTGCGGGTGCCATTGGTCGGTGTTAACCATAGTATTGCTCACATTGAGGTTGGTAAGCTTATAACTGGTGCTAAAGACCCTGTTACCTTGTATGTTTCGGGTGGAAACACTATTGTTTCAGCTTTTGACGCTGGGCGATACCGTGTTTTCGGTGAGACTCTTGACATTGCTGTTGGAAATTGTCTCGATGTTTTTGCTCGTGAGGCTGGTTTGCGGCAGAAGTCAGGATTGCCTTTTGGCGCCGTAATTGAAAAGTTGGCGAGTCAGGGTAAGACTTTCGTTCCGCTTCCGTTTAGCATAAAGGGCATGGACATGTCGTTTAGTGGTTTGCTTACTGCCGCCGTTGAATTGCTTCGTGAAAAGAAATATAGTGTTGAAGATGTTTGTTTCAGTCTTCAAGAGGTAGCTTTCTCCATGTTGACCGAGGTGACTGAACGTGCCTTGGCGCATACTGAGAAAACTGAGGTTGTCTTAACTGGTGGAGTTGGTGCCAACAAACGGTTGCAAGGCATGATGAAAGTGATTGCGGATGAGCATAATGCCAGTTTTTCTAAGGTTCCCACCGAATTTGCTATAGACAACGGCGCCATGATTGCTTGGACTGGTATACTTGCGTATCAACAGGGCATCACGACTCCTTTGGAGAAGAGTATGGTTAAAGTGAAGTGGCGATTGGATGAAGTCCCTGTGCCTTGGGTCACAGCAGGAGGCTAAATTTACTATGCTCATTAAGAAGGGCGCTGAAGCTAACCTGTACCTTGAAGAGTGGTTTGGTCGTAGGGTGATTATGAAGCGTCGATTGTCAAAGGCGTATAGGCTTTCAGTTTTAGATAAAGCCATAAGGATTCAGCGAACTTTGCGTGAGCCTCAGCTTATTCACAGGGCTAAGGAAGCAGGTGTTCCCACGCCTACTATTTTCTTAATTGACAAAGGCGACACTAACATCATTATGGAATTCATTGAAGGAAAGCAGGTTAAGCAGATATTGAGCGACCTTCCTTCGTCTGAGAGGCTTCGTTTGTGCCGTCACATTGGCAATCTCATTGGGCGTCTTCACAATCGTGGAATCATTCACGGTGACTTGACTACATCTAACATGATTCTTACTTCTTCGGGTAAGGTTTTCTTTGTGGATTTTGGCTTAGGCGAACAGTCTGAAGAATTGGAGATTCGCGGAGTGGATTTGCATCTTATGAAACGTGCGCTTCAAAGTACGCATTACAAGTATGCTAAGGAATGTTTTGACGCTGTCTTTGAAGGATATGCAGAAACCGTTGGGAAAGAACCTGCCAAAAATGTGTTAGAGAAAATTCAGGAAATAGAAAAGAGAGGACGATACATAGCTGAAAGAAAAGAAGGCGAAGGAGAAGAGTGAAAAAAGTAGTTTTCTTTGTAACAGGTAATGTTCACAAGTTTAATGAAGCCCGCAAAGTATTAGCTGAATACAACATTGCAACTGCCATGCTTAACTTGGAAGCCGTTGAGATTCAGGATGACAATGTAGAGAGTATTGCTAAAGTCAGCGTAACAGATGCAGCCAAAAAATCGAATTTGCCAGTCTTCGTTGAGGATGCTGGGCTCTTCGTTAAAGCCTTAAACGGTTTCCCTGGTCCTTACTCGTCTTATGTTTTTCGAACAGTGGGCGTTAAAGGAATATTGAAACTGATGCAAAATGAGAGAAAACGAGACGCTTACTTTCTCTCAGTTGTTGCCTTTTCTAACCCGCAGGAACTGTTAGAGCCAAAATGTTTCCAAGGTATGGTTGAAGGAAAAATAACATATGAAGAACATGGAAAACAAGGCTTCGGCTTCGACCCAATCTTTCAACCCTTGGGCGGAAACGGCAAAACCTTCGCTGAAATGACAACCCAAGAGAAAAACAAATATTCACACAGAGCCCAAACGCTAAGAAAATTTGCCAAATGGTATGGGCGTTCTATTTAACAATAGTTTACTTCATTTTAGAAGCGTTTTGTAGCAAACTAGAAATTCCGACCCAACCTGAACCGAACATAGTTGCATTCATCGATCATTTTGGGCAAAGATTTTACACTTGCCTCCGAAAACATTTCGACCAGTTGAGGCTCTATGGAGTGTATTGGATACATCTTCCAAATTTCTTCAGCAGATCTTTGATGAAGGAGACCTCTTGCGATTTCTTGCGTCTGTTTCAAAAACTCAACATAACATTGATCAATGGCATGCCATTTATTTTGATGGAGTTTATGGTAATTCTTTCTTATTTCACCGTCCCACATAACAAAAAGGTCAGGACGGATTAAATGAAGAGTTTTCGAGGCTCCAGTCACCCCAATTGAGTCGTATTCTTGAAAACATTTGAATATTGCCTGAAGTCTATTAGTTATATTAGAATCATGGAGTTCGATGGATTGCAATTTTTCATCACCAAGTAACTTTATGTCACCTCTTGCGCTTTCATATGCTTTCATTAGGTCCTCTTCAAGACCTTGCCGAGTCTTTTTAGGTAGAAAGCGGATATAGACAATATTCCAAACAAGCAATAAACTCTCGACCCCGGCAATAATATGGTAGAAGGAATCGGGACGTTCCAAGATTATTTTTCTGGCGACAATGTACGCTAGGTCACGTGGTTCTACTTTATGAAAGATTCTGCAACCTCTTAACAACTTAGCTGGATTTTTCATTTCAGAAATAAAACGTTCAATGTCAGTAACGGAGCATTGAACCATAAACTCACGCCTCAATCACTTGCTTTTGATATCTAATCGTGTTATGGCGTTTGGCGTTGAAGGTCTGTTCCACATTCTAGGCAATATTTTGCATCGGAGGGTATGCGACTCTTACATTGTGGACAGATGGCTAGTATCGTTGGCGTATGTGGTTGTTTTTCATCTACGCCTTTGATTGTTTCATCTCTATCTATTTCCAACCCTTCTTTCCTTACACTGAAAACAGTGTCACTAATTACGATAACAACCACTCCACCTAGAAACAAGAATAGATATAACAAGATGTTAGTCATGCTTTCACCTTGAATGAAAGGTGCAGGCGTAAACATTATTATTGTGGTTTTGGTTGCCCCTACAATAGCTAATAGAGTTCCTATACCCCAGATGAGCATTCTGCGATGAGTACTAATATGTCCCATTTTTTGTTTCACTATTTTAATGTTCCATGAGTTGAATAGAAAAGGATTGTGAATTTCAAAAATTTAGTTTCACTCTACACTCAGAGGAAATCTTTGTTCTTTTCAACAATGCATCTTAAATAGCTCCAACGTCATGGCATTGAAGATGATAGCTATGAAAACTAGGAAAGAGCATAACGTCTACTGTGAATCTAAAGGTATCTCTCCAAAAGTTTGCGACGAAACAAACCAGTATATGGATGAACCAGCAAAGGAAGGTGGTGGTTGCGCTCATAGAGAACAAAGACACAGTACCGTAGATTGTTTGATATTGGCTGCCAAGTCCACTACGAATCCCAAGGAAGCTGTAGAGCGATACCGTGCGTGTCAGGCTCATCGTGAAGCTGATAGAAAGACTGACCGTTGCGGTTCAAAGTCCTTAGAAGATAGGGAATAAGTTACTAGCAGTGAAAAAATGATTTGACTACAAAAACAATCAAACGAAAAAGAAGAAACTTTTAGGCGCATCATTATCTTTTGAGTTTGGTCGTCACGCTTTGGAAAAGGCACAATGGAGAAACGTAAAAATCCAATAACACTCTCTACTACACCAGTAAACTTGATAGACTTGTAAAAGCAAAGACGGTGAGAAGGTGCATGGAGAAAGATAAAGTGAAAGCTTGGTACGACAAATCC
>Ga0315280_10006904_pt1 | contig 15480 bp, 10 predicted proteins | sample YL17G06_40_MG_FD_203697 | JGI IMG/M metagenome (GOLD analysis project Ga0315280, IMG submission 203697) | Sediment microbial communities from Yellowstone Lake, YNP, Wyoming, USA - YL17G06_40 | ecosystem: Environmental > Aquatic > Freshwater > Lake > Sediment | place: USA: Wyoming | collected... | reverse complement strand
AAATCCCGATTTTTGGTTAATTTCGAGCGATATTAGTTTTAGCGATAATAATCCTTTACCCGGAGATACAATTACTATTTCATCTACCATTCATAATGGCGGCCAACCTTATAATTTTTCAGAATCATATCTTACGCAGGAAGCTCATACCAGTGATGGTTACCCTGTTTTTATTGGGCAGATGGTAGCCCAATCATTTCTTGTTGGAGCAAATGATATAACCGTGAGTAGGGTTTCTTTGGATATGTGGCAGATTGATTCTTATGTAGGTACGGTATGGGTAGAAATTCGAACTAATAGCGGTGGTTCTCCAAGCGGAGTAGTAGTGGGTTCAGCGACTGATGGATTAAGCATTAACGGTGGGGCGGCCTGGAGAGATTTTACTTTCTATGATATGCCTACCCTGAGTGCTTCAACAACATATTGGATAGTGGCGAGAAGCGTTTATCCATCAGATCTGCGGGCCGGTTGGCTACATAGTACAGCTGCTCCTTATGCTAACGGAGAAGAAAAAAGGGCTTACTCACCCGGTTGGGCATGGGAATCTACCGCTGCCGATGCGACTTTTCGAATTTACGCCAATAAGCAACCTTATGTAAAATTTTATGCCGGAGTTCCTGATTCGGGAAACCAAATTGGCTCAGCCCAAATACTTTCTGCTCTTTCATCTTTGGCAACAACAACAGTTTCGGTAAATTGGACAGCGGCTAATACGAGTACCGATATTTATGTATATCCCGATAAAGACAATTTAGTTACCGAAGCCAATGAAAATAATAATCAGGCATATAAAACAATAACTCCAATTACCTTAACCCAGACTCGTTATCGTTGGTATGTTAACAAAGACGCGATTCAACCCGACGATCCCTGGCCTGCAGGAGCGACTGATTTAAATGAAAATACTGCTATTACTTCTTCGGATTCTCCGCCCGGTTCCGGTGATGTTTTGAGAGCAAGGATGCAAGTCCAGGTTTTAGATGGCACCCTTTCAAATAGAGATTTCGATTTACAACATGGTCAGGGCGCAGATTGTTCAGCTATTTCTACCTGGAAAGATGTTGGGGTGTCCTGGTATAATACCGATTGGCAATATAGGAAAAAAATTTATCTTAATGGTTCCTCAGGAGCAGGAAGTAATTATCAAGTTAAAATAGTTGTTGCCACCACAACCGGAGGAGACGTTACATGTGATGGACACTGCCAAAATGATTTTGATGATGTTCGATTTACCGATAATGATGGTATCACCCTTTTGGACCACTGGAGAGAATCTTACGCTACCTCTGCTACCTCTACTTTTTGGGTCAAAGTCAAAGGCAATCTTGACCGCGACCAATACATTTATATTTATTACGGTAATTCAACCGTTAGCTCTGCTTCCAATGCCTCAAGCACCTTCTTATTCTCCGATGATTGTGACGGAACCAGCATAGATAGTACAAAATGGACTACTTCCACTTCGCCAAATACCAGTATTACCGTTTCGGGCGGTATTTGTAAATTAAGCCTTCTTACGGGTGTAGCTTATACTGGAGCAGCCAATATAACCACTAAAAACTCATATTCTCCTCCATTGAAAGCAAGATTTAGAGTTAAAACAACTCTTGATCAATCTTTTTACTCTTATTCCCCAAATGGCGGAATTGCTTCTGTTTTCTCGTTTAGTTATTCAAACTATGCAGGATTGGGAAGTTCCTGGAAGAATGATGAAATATCCTGGAGAACGTCCGAAGTAAAAGCATCTGTTGATGATGTAGTAAAATATAAAAAAACAGCAGGAGTGCCAGAATCCGCTAATACTGCTTCTTTTCGCATTACGTGTGACCAGAGTGGAGGTTGCAATCCTTACGATTTAGAGCTTGACTGGATAAGAATTAGAAAATGGATTCCCGTGGAACCAAGCGTGAGTGCTCCAGGAAGCGAAACAGCTTCTTCTGGTCTTTTGTGGCGAGGCAATAATAATACTCCGGACGACGGGACAACAATCACTGATACTTTACTGACTAATTCCAATGTTAAAGAAACTTACGAAGAGTTCATCCCTTCTGCCCTGACGCCAAATAGCATTGCTTCCGGAAGTTATGGCGAGTGGGATTGGGTGATAAAAAATAACAGCGCGCCGGACGCAACTGATTATTGTTTTCGAATGCTCGCTTCCAACGGAACAACCCTTAAAACCTATAGTTACTATCCAAAACTAATTACCTACGGTGTACCGGCTGGTGTCACCATTTCCGGCAGGGTTTGTAGTAGCGAACCCTGCACTGGCTCTAACCCCAGCGCTGCCTGTGACGGGGTGACCGGTAATGTCGCCTTAAGCAAAAATGGAACCACCACCCTTGCCACTTCTACCTGCAGCACTAGCACCGGAGCATATAGCTTTTCAAATCTTAACGCTATTTCCAGTGACACCATCACCATTTTCATAAATGGAACTTCAACCAAGGCAAACCTGATTTACCGTACCAATGCTGTTTCTACTTCGACCTTAGATTTCTATAACAACACGATAGTAGTTCGCCACGATGACACAGGGCCTGTAACCATTTCTGATTTGGATAAATATGATTATGAGCAAGATTCAGATATACTATTTACCGCTTCTTCCACCCCCGCTACCTTAAGCGTCACCTCTACTCCTGAATTCTTTATCTGGTCTGGAGATACTTTTCAAACAGGACCTGCAACCGGCACTATCTCTTTATATGATTTAGACATTAGAGGAATCTTCACTGCCACCTCTACCCAAACAATTTCAGTTTCTGGCAACTGGGATGCCACAACTACCGCCGTTTTCAACTCAGCCTCTTCAACGGTTCAATTTACCGCCACTTCTGCCAAAACCATCAGAACCAATGGAAAACCATTTTACAATCTCACCTTCAATGGCTTAAACGGAGTTTGGACAATTTTAGATAATTCTACCACCACCAATGATTTAACCATTTCTCAAGGAACCGCTTCCAGCACTTATAATATGTATGTCAAAGGTGGCGATGCCACCGGCAATGGAACCTTAAACTGGACAGGTTCAACCTTCTTTATCTATGGCACAGGATATTTTGGAGGAACTTTACCTTGGACATTTTATCACTTAACTTTTGGTAGTGGAACGGCTGGAACCACCACTGCTACTTCTACTGTTTCAGCTACTACCACTGTTTCTGGAAATCTTACCGTTACTTCAAACCAAATTTTAACCGGGGCAAAGAGCTTTACCGTTAAACTCGGTAACACTACTGGCGACGGGGTAATTAATTTAACTGACGGGACCTTCTTATTAGACGGTACCGGTAATTTTGGTGGAGCTTCTGCTTGGACTTTTAATAATCTCACTTTTGGCGATGGGAATACGCCTCTAGCTTCCACTACTGCCGGCAGTTCGGGAACAACTACTATTTCCAACGTTTTAACAATTGCTTTAAATCAACAATTATATGCAGGAACAAAGCCCTGGGTTTTATCTGGTTCTGGTACTCCATTTGTAATCTCAGGAACCTTTTATTCCGCAACTTCAACATTTAAATATACTGCCACTGCCAACGCCACTACTACCGCCACCACTTACTATAATTTAGTTCTTGCTCCCTCCGGAGCTGGCTCCCCAACTTATTATTTAGCTTCGGGTATTTTAACTACTAACAGTTCAGCAACAATTGGCGATGGAACAAATCCGGTGGTAGTTACCGCCGATACTTATGATCCTGTTTTAGATATCAATGGAAACTTTACAATTTCGGCTACCTCTACTTTCATTGCTTCAAACTCTGCCACTTCTACTTTTGCTGGAAATTGGTCAAATTCTGGAACCTTTACTCACTCAAATGGGACGGTGACTTTCGATGCTCCGGCTACGGGAAGAACCATTGATTCTGGAGGAACCACAACAGCTAAAACTTTTTACAATATTAATTTCAATAATTCTTCTGGTGGTTGGACTTTTACCACCAGCACAACCATTGTTAATAACTGCACAACCACTGCTGGTGCGGTCACTTCAACTTCGGGAACTTTATATGTGGGTGGGAATTGGTATGTTGCTTCTTCTACTGGTATTTTCCGCCACAATAATGGTGAAGTATTATTTAATGCCACGAGCTCAGGTCACACCATTACTGATGGTGGCTGGCCATTTTATAAAATTACTTTCAATGGTTCAGGCGGTGAATGGCTTTACAAAGATTCTACTTCTACTGCACCGGCAACGACGACTGTTCAAGCCGGTACTCCCACTTTCTTAAACGCTAAAACCGGAGGAGTTTCAGTTACCGGCGGTACTTTAAATGTTGATTGGTATTTGGGAATTCATGTCGTGGCTGAAGATTCTACTTCGACTGATTTAGCCAATGCCACTTCTACTGTTTCTGAAGTAACTGGCTCATCAACTGTCTGGAGAATGTCAGGTGGTTCTTGGGGCACGGCTGCAACTTCCCAAATTACTGTCACTGGTTCTGATGGTAAAAATCCTCAGCCAAATTCAGATGGGGCAATTAGAATTAGAGAGTATCAAAGAACCAGCGCCACAACAACTTATTACAAATACAATTTGACAATTGTGCCGCCTGCTGGTTTTGTTTCCTACAATTATTATGCAAAAACTGGCTATTATGTTGTTTCAACTTTCAGCGGTGAGTCAGGAAATTGTATTTCTGGGAATTGGCACAGGGTAAATATCAGCCAGGTTAATGGAGTTAAAGATTATGATGGCTTGAATCAACCCCCTCTGCGTGGAACCTGGTATGCAGGAATGAGTTCTGATTTGCAGTTCTCAATAAGTTCGCCAACCCTTAATTTAACTTTGAACCAGGTCAATGACTGGACGGCTACCGGTACTACAATTTTGTATGCTACAACTTCTTACCCCGGTGGTTATATAGTTAAGGTCTATGCTAGTAATTATGGGAGATTAACAACCTCAACTTATGAAATTATTCGCTGGCCAGCTTATAATGCCACTCCCACTGCCTGGGATAGTACTTGTTATGCCAGTTCTACCTGCGGTTATGGTTATACTACCAGTGACAAAACTCTTTCTGGTGGGCCAGCTGACCGTTTTGCCAGCAGTACTTTCTGTGGAGCATCGGTCAATCTATGTTGGGCTGGATTTGCTACCAGCTCTGCTTCCACTGACCTGGTAGCCGATAGTACCACCGGTCCTGTCTATGGTGCCACGACCACAATTACTTATAAAGTTTCTGTTTCTAACGTTCAGCAAGCGGGAAGCTACACCGGCACCGTATATTACATAGCCACGGCAAATTATTAATTAACACCAAACTGACACTAAACTTTACACGAAACCGACACTAAACTTATGGCTGAATTACTTTATAAAAAGGAATCATATATTATTCAGGGAGTGGCTTTTGATATTTATAAAAAATTTAGAAATCGACATAAAGAAAAAGTGTATCAAAATTCTTTTTATTTGGGTTTAAAAGATAAAGAACTAAATGTTGAAAAAGAAAAAAGATTTGACATTTTATATGAGAACAAAAAGGTAGGAACTTATATCCCGGATTTAGTGATAAACAATATTATTTTTGTTGAAATAAAAGTGAAACCTCAACTAACTCAAGATGATATTAAACAATTTTGGTATTATTTAAAAGTTTCTGGTTATAAGTTAGGATATCTTATAAACTTCGGCGCATCCAATGGAGTTCAAATAATTAGAAGAATTTATGCCCCCAAAATGTAACAAAGTTTCGATTCTGTTTAGTGTCTGGTTTCGATTTGGTTTAGTGTTGCTGTTGAGTATCGGGTTTATGCCTCCCTTATTGATAAGTGCCCAAACAGAACCAACCTCACTTGGTCTATCAGTCAGTCCTCAGGTTTTTGAGTTAGATATTTTTCCCGGGGAGAAAATCGAGAAAAAAATTGATTTGAGGAATCTAAGCGAAGTGCCAATGCCAATTTTGGTGAAAGTTACCGATTTTACTGCTCTCGAAAATTCAGGAGAAATGGAATTTGATGAATCTTTGCAAGATCCCTCAATTGCTTCTCGCAAGTGGTTTGAAATTGAAAAACCAAATTTTATTTTAGAATCGAGTGAAAGGAGAGAAGTTCAATTTTCGATTAATATTCCAGAAAATGCTGAACCCGGTGGTCATTATTCAGTTATGCTTTTTGAACCTCAATTACCTTCTTTTTATTTCAAGCCTGGTCAACCCAAAACAATTCCTGTTGTTGGCGTTTTATTTTTATTTTCGGTTAAAACCTTCGCTTTAGAACCAGAAATTGGAAAAAAATTAGAAGTGGTAGAATTTTCTGTACCAAAAGAGGAAAGATTAGTTACTTTGGAAAATTTTATTTCAAATTTAACAGCTAGCGTAGCCCAAGCTGCCACTTTTAATATAGTTGAAAAATCGCCTTCAAAATTTATTTTGAGAATAAAAAATAACGATATCTATCATTTAAAACCTTTCGGTAAGGTTTTAATTTATAATATCTTTGGCAAGAAAGTGGGGGAGACAGAGGTTCCCAAAATGACAATTTTACCCGGAAAGACTCGGGCTTTTCCGGTTGATTTTTCACCAGAAATTCCGGAAAACTTAAAATGGCTGCCGGCTTCTATTTCCAATTTCTTGGTTCAAAATTTCTTTGTCGGAAAATATCAAGCAAAACTCGAGCTTCAACCAAGTATTCCCGCAATTTTGACCTTCATTTCCTTACCCTGGAAATTCTGGCTCACGTTCATTTTGATTTTTATAATAATAACATCTTTAATTATTAAATATAGAAAAAGAATTATCCTTGCAATAAAAACTCTCTTAACCTTAACCCCCAAATAAGATGTTTAAAACGAAGTTTTAAACACTATGGCAAGAAATATTGTTTTTGAAAACCATCAACCATATCACATTTTGAATCGAGGAATAGACAAAAGAATTATTTTTCAAGATACGATAGATTTTTATCGATTTATTTTTCTTCTCTATGCTTGTAATTTCGGGAGCCCCGCTTCAAATTTATGGCGAAGAGATGTTGTTAAAGCAGGAAAGGCAATTTTAGCCGGTGAAAAACCACCCTCAAAATTTATTCAAAAAGAACATAAACAATTAGTAGACATTCTTGCGATTACTTTACTTCCTAATCATTATCATTCAATTTTAGCCCAAAGGATGGAAGGAGGAATTTCTATTTTTATGCAAAAAGTGGGCGTTGCTTATAGTAAATATTTTAACTTGAGATATCAAAGATCTGGAAGATTGTTTCAGGGACCTTTTAAGGCAATTTTAATTAGTGACGAAAATTATCTTTTACGGCTTTTAAGATATATTTATTTAAATGTTTTAGATGTTTTTCAGCCCGATTGGCGAAAAAGGGGAATTAAAAACAAAGGAGAAGCTTTGAAAATTTTAAACAATTATCGTTGGTCGAGTCACCCCGATTATTTAGGAATTCGTGATGCAAAATTAATAACAACCAAAGGAGTATACAATACGTTTTTTGACAATTTTAGTGAAGAAGGAAGAAATGAGTATGAGAAATTTTTAATGCAGTGGACCGATAAAGAATTAAAAAAAATTGATCCCTTTATATTGGAATCAGACGGTGTTTAAAACGAAGTTTTAAACACTATTGAAAGCATATTTAAATTCGCCGAGCTTTTCCTAAAGTTTCCCTAGAGTAAAATAACGGAGGAGGGGTCTCTTATTGCTTGACAGGGGGTTTTGCGGTAAAATATTTTAATATAATAAGGTTTGAGTTATCCACAATTGACATTGTTTTCGCGAAAATTATGGTATAATAAAAAAAGCTATTCTAAACTTGATAGTTTTTTGTTAAAATAATTAAAAGGTCGATAATTGTTTTTTAAATTTTTAAAAAAGAAGATAAATGCCAGAAATAATAAAAAAGAATTGGGATATTGCTTTAGTTTTGGGAATTGGATTCGCATTGGCAATAGCAGGAGTAGTTGGAATAGGGGGAGTGGGGTTTGGGACAAATGATGCTTTAGCTGCTGCTACGTCAGTGACTGTTACAGCAACAGTTTCGCAGTGGTTGACATTCAGCATTTCAACAGACACCGCATCCATTGTTCCAGCCTTAGTGGATACATCTGGTGTTCTCGCTACCGGAACGAGTAATGTTATAACTCTGACAGCTGGAACTAACGCTGGTGGAGGATTTAGTATTACTATCGCTAGCGATGATGGTAAGCTTAACTACGGAGTAACATCAACCATTGCAAGTCATGGCTCTGGTTCCACTACTGTTGCAGTTGGTTCAGATAAATATGGAATTCAGGCTAGTTCTACTCAGATAACTGTTGCTGCTATATATAAATACTGGGATGCTGCGACAATAGGGGTTGCCTCATCAACAGCTCAGCCACTGTGCAGTACGACTACGTCAGCAGCCAGTACGCCTACTGATATAAGATTCAAAGCAACCACTTCAGCAACTAAACCAGCTGGAAATTACACCGATACGATTACGTTGACCTGCACCGGTTCTTCCTAATCAGAGTCAAAATCAAATTAGTATGATGAAGAGACTCGTTTTAGGGGTATTGGGTTTGAGTCTTTTAGGATTAATTTTAACACATGGAGCTTTTGCCCAGGTATCAATTGGAATTTCACCTGTCGTTTTTGAATTAACTGGAAATCCCGGGGATGTGATTGAAAACCAAGTTAAGGTCGCTAATCCGAGTGAGAGTACAAATGGAATAAAGATGGTAGTCGAGGATATCGCTCCAACTGGAGAAGCAGGTTTTGTTACAGTTGAACCAGCCGAAACAGAGACTTATTCTTTAGCCAAGTGGGTGAAATGTGAACCAGAAGAATTTACTTTAAAGCCAAAAGAAGAAAAGTGGGTAACGTTTACAGTTAGTATTCCTGAAAATGCTGAGCCGGGCGGTCATTATGGAACAGTTATAGCAAGAAGTGGGGCAGTAGCCGGACCGGGAATAACTGGAACAGCTCTGGTGGCCAGAGTCGGAAGTTTGGTTTTACTAACCGTTCCTGGTGAGATGAAAGAAATTTTGACAGTTAAAGATTTTACTGCTCCTCGTTATTCTGAATACGGGCCAGTAAATTTTAGCATCCGGTTTGAGAATAAAGGGACTGTTCATGTAAAGCCAAGAGGCCTAATTACTATTACCAATTGGTTAGGAAAAAAAGTGGTTGATGTTCCTTTCCCAGAAAGAAATGTTTTACCCGAAGCAATAAGAAAATTTGACGCCACCTGGGATCAAAAATGGCTCTGGGCAGGAAAATACACTGCTACTTTAACTGGGAGTTATGGAATAAGTAATGCTCAGTTAGTTCCAGTTGTTATTACTTTTTGGGCTTTTCCCTGGAAAGTGGGGTTAGGAATATTGATAGTTTTGATATTATTCATCTTGAGCCGGAAAAGGTGGATAGCGGCATTTAGGGTTTTGATTAGAGGGGAAAGATAAAACGCGAAACTGACGCTAAACTTGTGGTTCGCCCCCTTCTTTTGAAAGGGGCGATTTTTTGTTAAAATAAAGAAATGAAGAAACCGAGAAGGGAAAAATTTTTAATTTCAGTTTTAGTAATAATTTTTATTTCTTTTCCTGTTTTTGGTTATTGTCAGCCACCTTTGGAATCTCAAGTTCAAATTTCGGTTTCAGCTCAGGTAGGAGCACCTCCACCCCCGCCTCCACCACCACCTCCACCTGGCGGAGGAGTTTATGTCCAGCCCGAAACAAAAGTTATTTTAAAAGGAAGAGCATATCCTAAGGCCCTTTTAACCATTTTAAAAAATGATAAGGTAGCGGCTACTTTTTTTGCTCAAAGCTCGGGTTTATTCGAAAGAGAATTAAGTGGGATTGCAGGCGGAACTTACACTTTTGGGATTTTTGCCGAAGATTCCGAAGGTCGGAGGTCGGTCACTTTAAGTTTTACCGTTAGCATTCTCTCTGGAATGACTACTACAATTTCTGGAATATTTATTTCACCAACAATTGAGGTTGGTCCAACTCAGGTAGAAAAAGGACAAACAGTGAATATTTTGGGTCAGGTTTTTCCTAAAAGTCAAATTGATATTTTTATTTCCTCAAAAGAAATTGTGAAAGAAACTCTCGCTGATGAAAAAGGAAATTGGGTGTATAAGTTAGATACGGGTCCATTGGAAGAAAGAGAACATAATACCAGAGCTAAAGCTTTTTATGGCGAAGGTGAGCAAAGCCCATTTTCTCAAACACTTTCTTTTTTGGTGTTGCGCAAAGGAGCTTTAGTTTGTAAGGGAGCAGATTTAAACTTTGATGGGAAGGTAAATATAATTGATTTTTCAATCTTACTTTATTTTTGGGGCCAAACTAAACCAGGGAATCCTTGCGCCGATATCAACTTCGATGGGATAGTTAATATTACCGATTTTTCGATAATGATGTATTGGTGGACCGGGTAGTAGAAATTCGACCACGCGATTATGTTCTATTATGTTTATATTATAGAAAGTATAAAAAATAATGTTTTGTACATAGGTTTTACCAATAATCTTAAAAATAGATTACAGGAACATAATCGCGGATTAAATTTTTCGACCAAAACACAAAAACCATGGAGATTAATTCATTTTGAGGCGTATTTAAATGAAGAGGACGCAAAACGTAGAGAAGGATATTTGAAAACAAATCAGGGAAGTAGATTGCTTAAGCGAATGTTGAAAGAATATTTTTATAAAAAGAGAAAGAGGTCGAAAAATTAGTCGAATTTTCACTACCCGGGGACAGGATAAATAAAATTCAAAATGCAAAATTCAAAATTACAAACCGAGCTTCCGAAGGAAGCGAAGGTGAAGAAAAGGACAAAGTCCTCTTCGCCTTTTAAAATTCAAAACTTGTTAGTTATCTTAATTATTAGTTTTATTTTTGTTCCAACTGTTGTTTTTGGGGCGATACTTTATTTAGAACCGGCGGAGGGTCAGCATTATCTCGAAGATGTTTTTGTGACGGAAATTAAAATAAATAGTGAAGGAGAAGAAATTAATACAATAAAAGCTGATTTAACTTTTCCTCAACAATTATTAGAGATAGTAGATTTCAGCCAGGGAAATTCTATTTTGACCTTATGGCCGGAAGGACCAAGTTTTTCAAATCAAACTGGAAAAATTTATTTTGTAGGAGGAATACCAGGTGGCTATTCGGGAAAAGATGGACTTTTAGGGAAGATAATATTTAAAGCAAAAAAAGAAGGTGAGGCTACAGTTCAAATTGAAGAAGACTCTCAGGTTTTATTAAATGATGGCATGGGAACTCCGGCAAAATTAAACACTGGAGGAGCAATTTTCAGGGTTTTGGCTGAAAAACAAGAAGTTCCAGAAGATGAATGGAGAAAAGTGTTGGAAAAAGATAAAATTCCTCCAGACCCATTCGAAATAAAAATTGGAAAAGAAGCTACAGTTTTTGAAGGAAAATACTTCGTTGCTTTTTCGACAATTGATAAACAAACCGGCCTTGACCATTACGAGGTCAAGGAGACGCGAAACAGACGCGAAACAGGACGCGAAACCACGCTAAACTGGAAAAAAGCAGAGAGCCCTTACTTATTAGAAGATCAAAGTTTAAAAAGTATAATAAAAGTGAAGGCAGTAGACAAAGCAGGAAATGAGAGAATATCTGAATATTTTCCGCCAAAGAAACCGTTTCCTTATTGGATAATAGTTTTAATTTTGGTAGGAATAGGAGTGATTTGGGTAATCCTTAAAAGAATTAGAAAAAGATAGAAACAAATTTCTATGAATTTCAATAAATTTCTATCTCTATTGTTTAGTGTCAGTTTAGTGTTAGTGTTTAGTTTCTGTTTAGTGATGCCGGCTTTTGCCGGCAGTGCAACTTTGTATTTGACTCCTTCTAAAGGAACTTTTTTTGTTGGGAGTACTTTTTCTATCTCAATTTATGTTGATACCAAGGGAAATGAAATTAATGCCGTAGAAGTCGATTTAAAATTTCCTCCCGATATTTTGCAGGTTACTACTCCTACAGCCGGAGAATCTTTTATTTCCGAATGGATTGTGCCTCCAAGTTATTCCAATATTGGCGGTAAAATAACTTTTAAAGGAGGAATACCGGGCGGAATTGTTACTTCAGCTGGTTTAGTTTCGACTATTACTTTCAGGGCGAAATCTCCCGGATTAGCTCGAGTAGAATTTTTAGAATCTTCAAAAGTTTTACTTAATGACGGAAAAGGAACTCCAATTTTTACCACAAATTTTGGAGGGGCTTATGAGATTTTAATTTCTCCTCCCGAAGGACCAAAGATTTTCTCTCCCACCCACTATGATTCAGATATTTGGTATTCGGATTCTAACCCTCAATTTTATTGGGAAAAAGAAGAAGGGGTAACTGATTTTAGTTTTAATCTTTCCCAAAACCCTCAAGAAAATCCAGATAATATTTCTGAGGGCGCAGCTCTCTTAAAATCTTATGGTGATGTTCCAGATGGAATTTGGTATTTTCATTTGAGGGCAAAAAAAGAGGGGATATGGGGGAGAACCAGTCATTTTCCAATAAAAATCGATACTACCCCTCCTCAAAAATTTGAGCTAAGAGTGGATTTAGGAAGCGGTTTTGTTTATTTTGATACAAAAGATCTTCATTCGGGAGTAGATCATTATGAAGTTAGTATTTTAAATATTAGCGAAACTCCGATCCTGAATCCATTTTTTATTGAGGCAACTTCACCCTATAAAATTCCTTATAAAAAATCCGGGAAATATAGTGTAATAGTCCGGGCTTATGATAAAACAGGGAATATCCAAACGGCGGAAGCCAAATTTCAAATAATATCTCCAACCCTTTCTTATATTGAAGGGAAAGGCATTCAGGTAAAAGGGATTCTTTTTCCTTGGTTTGTGATTTATCTTATTTTATTTTGTTTTTTCGGGGTAACAGGATATTTAATTTTTTATTTCTCAAGGAGGGGATATAAAAAGGGAATCAAAGAAATTAAAGAAGCCCTAACCGAAATCAAAAAAATTGAAGAGAGAGAAAAAGAAACTCAAAGATTGAGAGAAAAATTTAGAGAAGAAAAAGAAAAATTAGAAGAAAAACTAAGATGAACGCGAAACAGACGCAAAACTTATACGCGAAACTGACGCGAAACTTGCGGTTTGGTGTCGGTTTAGTGTTTTGTTTAGTGTCGGTTTGGTGCCTGTTGCCGAGGGTAACCGAGGCGGCGGGGGCTTCTTTGTCAATTTATCCTCAAACCGGAACTTTTACTGTCGGAAGTACTTTTGATGTTTCGGTTTTTGTTAACACCGGAGGAGAAAATGTTAATGCCGTAAGAGTGGACTTGAAATTCGATCCTGAAAAATTACAAGTAGTTACTCCGGCAAAAGGAATATCTGAAGTAGGGGTTTGGGTTTTTCCGCCAAGCTTTTCTAATACAAAGGGAGAAATCACTTTACAGGGAGGATTTTCTGGCCCGGGAATAAATACTTCGGAAGGTCTCATTTCGGTTATAGTTTTTGAGGCCATCTCTTCGGGTAGAACAGAGATTTATTTTCTTGATTCTTCTAAGGTCTTGGTTGGTAAAGAGGAAGGGGTTGATACTCTCACTTCGGTAAATAGGGGAGTATATGACATCATTCCTTCTCCTCCAAAGGGTCCCAAGATTTTTTCTGAAAGCCATCCCGACCAAAATGAATGGTACAAAAACAACTCTCCTGTTTTTAGCTGGGAAAAAATAGAAGGAGCATCAGGCTACAGTTATAAATTAGATGACGACCCTTTTGGAGAACCGGATAATAACATTGATACCGAATCTACTTCGGTTTCTTTTGACAGGGTGGAAGATGGTATTTTATATTTTCATTTAAAAGCTAAAAAGGGGGAGGTCTGGGGAGGAACCAGTCATTTTCAAGTAATGATTGATACCACTCCGCCCCTTAGTTTTAAACTTTATTTGGAACCTTTTAGTTTGACTGCCGGAAATTATTTACTGATTTATTTTAATACAAGCGATTTATTAGCAGGAATTAACCATTATAAAGTTAGAATCGCAGATTTGACCGACCCAAAACATATAACTTTATCAGGGTGGACTCGCCAAGATAGCCCATTCCGAATTTCTACCCAAAATAAAGGAATTTTTAGTGTGATAATTAGAGCTTTTGATAAAGCCGGTAATTTCCAAGAAGAAAAAATTCAGGTAAGAGTATTTAACCCCCCCTTGGTTTTAGTTGAAGGAGGAGTCCAAATTAAAGGGTTTTTCTTTCCCTGGTGGTCATTTTATATTTTAATTGGAATCATTCTATTTTTGGTGGGATATTTAACTTTCAAATGGATAAGGGTCAGAAAGCAAACCCTAAGAGAAAAATTCCTAAAAGAAATAAAAGAGGCAGAAAAAGAGATTGAAGATGTAAGAAAATTTAGAGAAAGGGTTAGAGAGGTCAGAGAATTAGAAGAAAAAGCAGAAAAAGAAGAAGAAAGATTGGAAAAAGAACTTTGGGAGAAAAAAGAAAAACGCGAAACAGACGCGAAACCAAACACGAAACAGACACGAACTTATGTTTAAAAAAATTAGAAAATTTAATAAAAGTTTGGTGTGGTTTAGTGTTTTGTTTAGTGTCAGTTTAGTGATGCTGCCGGAGGTAACGGAGGCAGTAGGTGCTTCTTTATACTTTTCTCCTGCTTCCGGGACTTTTTTTGTAGGTAGCACTTTTGATGTTTCGGTTTTTATTAACACCGGAGGAGAAAATGTTAATGCTGTTCAAGTGGATATAAAATTTGACCCGACAAAACTTCAAGTAGCCAGTCCCACAGCTGGTAAATCTTTCATTGAGGTCTGGGTTAGCCAACCCACTTATTCTAATGTAAAAGGCGAAATGAATTTTATTGGCGGAGTTCCTACGCCGGGGATTAATACTTCTGCCGGTCTTGTTTCCACTGTTACTTTTCGAGCAATTTCTCCCGGTGAAACCACAGTTTTGTTTTTGGCGAGTTCAAAAGTTTTAAGAAATGATCCTGAGGGGACAAATATTTTAACCTCAACAGGAAGGGGAGTTTATAATTTGGTCATTCCTCCTCCGGAAGGACCGAGAATTTTTTCGACAACTCATCCTGATACCAATAAATGGTATAAAGACAACAACCCGACTTTTTGCTGGGAAAAAGAAGAGGGGGTGACCGATTTCAGTTATAGTTTTGACCAAGATCCAAAAGGCATTCCTGACAATGTATCGGAGGGAGATTATACTTGCATTTCTTACAGCGAGGTTAAAGATGGAATCTGGTATTTCCATGTCAAAGCAAAAAAGGCTGAGGTTTGGGGAGGAACATCTCATTATCTAGTTCAAATTGATACTACTCCGCCAGCTATTTTTATACCGACCGTTGAACCTTCTCCAAAAACCACCCAATCGCAGCCCCTGATTTCGTTTATGACGACAGATGCCCTTTCAGGAATTTCTTATTATGAACTAAAATACATTGACATTAGCCCAGAAAAAAAAGAGGAGGAAGTTGGTTTTTTCAGAGAAGTTTTTAGCCCTTATAAACTTCCA
>Ga0315280_10006903_pt1 | contig 15481 bp, 13 predicted proteins | sample YL17G06_40_MG_FD_203697 | JGI IMG/M metagenome (GOLD analysis project Ga0315280, IMG submission 203697) | Sediment microbial communities from Yellowstone Lake, YNP, Wyoming, USA - YL17G06_40 | ecosystem: Environmental > Aquatic > Freshwater > Lake > Sediment | place: USA: Wyoming | collected... | reverse complement strand
GGAACGCCAGGGCGATATCGTCGGCGGTGAGCTCGATCTTGGCGATCTTGCGCTCCTGGGCAGAACAGGCGGCGGCGATGTCGTAGAGCTCGGCCTCGCCGAGCTCGTGCCCGCCGACGCCCAGCTTAGCCAGGAGCCTACGGTGCACGACCAGGTCGGGGTAGCGGCGGATCGGCGAGGTGAAGTGTAGGTACGCCGGCACCGCCAGGCCGAAGTGGCCCAGGTTGTCGGGCCCGTAGTACGCCTGCTTCAGCGCGCGCAGCAGGAGCTGCGGGAAGGCAAGGCGACCGCGGTTCTCGCGGGCGCTCAACCGCGGCAGCGTCTCGGACAGGCGCCTGAAGGCGCCCGCGATCTGGCCCGCGGTCGCCGACTCGTCGCCCGGGAACGCCGGCGTGGGGATGTCGAGGTCTTCCATCTTGTCGAGCAGGCCCTCGGCGCTGCGCGCCTCGGGCGGCTCGTGCACGCGGTAGATGGCGCCGCCCCGGTGCTCGACGAGGAAGCCGGCCACGGCCTCGTTGGCCGCCAGCATGAACTCCTCGACCAGGCTGTGCGACTCGCTCTCGACCCGCTGGATGGCGCTCTCGATCTCGCCGCGCTCGTTGAAGTGGTATTCCGGCTCGAACGAGCCGATCTGCAGCGCGCCGCGCGCGAAACGGCGGTCGCGCAGCGTGCGCGCCAAGTCGTGTGCGCTGCGTAGATGCCCCGCCAAGGCGGGGTCGACCTCGACCGGCGGTGCTCCTTCGCCTCGGGCCGCCGGCATCTCGGCGGCCGACCCGACGCGCTCGACGGCGCGCCCTTCGAGCACCTCGTCGACGCAGCCGTAGGTGAGCCGATAGTCGCTGCGGATCAGGGAGCGGTAGAAGTTGACGTCGAGCCTATCTCCCTTGGCCGAGAACAGGAACTCGACGGTCACGCACTTGCGGTCTTCGCGCGGCTTGAGGCTGCACACGCCGGAAGAGAGCTCGTCGGGCAGCATGGGCACGGCGAACAGCGGCAGGTACACGCTGGCGGTGCGCCGGCGCGCCTCGGCCTCGATGGCCCCGTCGGCGTCGACGTAGAAGGAGACGTCGGCGATGTGCACGTGCACGCGGAAGGTGTCGCCCTCACGCGCGACCGAGATGGCGTCGTCGAAGTCTTTGGCCGTCTCGGGGTCGATGGTGAAGGTCGGCAGGCCGCGCAGATCGACGCGCCCGACGACGGCCGCGGCCTCTTCGAGCACGGCCGACGGGAAGCCCTGCGCGATGCGCTCGGCGTAGAGCAGCGCGCGCAGCACGGCGCGGAGGTCGCCGGCATCGCCCAGCACCTCGACGATGCGCATGCGGTTGTGCTTGGCCTGGACGGCCAGCACGAGGTCGTTCAGGCGCGGCCGCTTGCCTCCCTTGGCGACCAGATAGTGGCGCTCGTCGACGAACAGCGGTTCGAGTGCCCAGAACTTGCCCCAGCGCACCACACGCGCGGCGAGAGGCCCGGCGGGTGACAGGTCGTGGGTGTACACGAGGAGCCTCTCAGCGCCCGGCGGCGATGAACTGCAGGGCGCGGCGAAGGACCTCGTCTTGCTTCGTCTTGAGATCGTCTTTCACGACGATCGACGGGTGGATGCCCTCATGGTTGATGTTCTTCCCGCTGGGCGTGAGGTAAACCGCCGTCGTCAGCTTGAGACTCGCGCCGCCGGGCAGCGAGAGGACGTTCTGGACAAGCCCCTTACCGTAGGTCGTCGTGCCGACGATCTCGGCACGGTGGTAGTCTTGCAGAGCGCCCGACACGATCTCGGAGGCGCTGGCCGTCCAGTGGTTGACGAGCACGACCATCGGCAGCGTCGTGGCCGGCTCGCCGGACGCCCTGAAGACCTCTTTCGGAGAATGTAGCCCCGATGTCGTGACGACCACGGGGTCGCCGCTCAAGAAATCGCCGGCCACGTTGACGCCCTCGTCGAGCAATCCTCCCCCGTTGTAGCGCAGGTCGAGAACGAAGTACTGCGCGCCGCGCCGCTCGAGTCTGTCGGCCGCGGCGCGCACCTTGTCGGCCGCGCCCGACGAGAACTCGTAGAGCTGCACGTACCCCACCTTCGTGCCCTTGTCGTCGATCAGCCGGCTGCGCGTCAGGGGGAACGAGATCTCGCGCCGCGTGAGCGTCAGCTCGATGAGGCCGGCGACACCCTGGCGCCGGATCGACAGGTGCACCTGCGTACCGGGCTTGCCCTTGATGCGCGAGATGCTCACGTCGAGGGGCTCGTCGGCGGTCGGCTTGTCGTCGACGTCCACGATGGCGTCGCCGGGCCGGATCTTGGCCTCGGCCGCCGGCGAGCCCTGGATGACGCTCGTCACCTCGAGCTTGCCGTCTTTCTTCTGCAGCACGGCGCCGACGCCCGAGTACGTCCCTTTGGTGTTCTCCGAGAACAGGCGCGTCTGGTCGGGCGACATGTACTCGGTGTACGGGTCGTTGAGGGTCTTGAGCAGCGCGCCGACGCTGGTCTGCTGGGCCTTGGCGCCCACCTGCTCGAGCGTCTTCACGTCGATGGCGCGGTAGTAGTAGCGCTGCAGATCGCCGATGACCTCTCGCTGCAACGGCGACAGCTGGGCGGCCGCCGTTCCGCTGAGCCCCGGCACGTCGTCGGCCTGCAGGCGAGCGACGATCGCGTAGGCTCCGACGAAAGCGAGGACGAGAAGGACGACGAGAAGGGCTGTCTTCAAGGCACGCACGGATTTTCTATAGTAACGGCGACCACGTGGTTCGGCAACACGGGAGCCTGCCGTCGAGCCACGACCGCCGGATCAGAGGTACCGGAGCGGGTCGACGGGGTTGCCGTCGACGCGCACCTCGAAGTGCAAGTGCGGCCCGGTGGAGTACCCCGTCGTGCCGACATAGCCGATGACCCGGCCCTTGCCGACCGTGGCGCCGTCGCCCACGGCGAAGTTCCTCTGATGAGCGTAGAGCGTCGAGATGCCCTTGCCGTGGTCGATGATGATCACGTTCCCGTAGCCGGTCATCGTGGAAGCGAAGATCACGACGCCGCTGTCGGCCGCATGGATGGCCGTGCCGTAGGCGGCGGCGATGTCGATGCCGGTGTGGAACTTGCGCACGTGGAAGACGGGGTGCACGCGCCAGCCGAAACCCGACGTCACCGGCCCGTTGACCGGCCACATCATGCTCCCCGTGCCGTGGCCGGTCGAACCGGCGCCCGAGATGATCGCCTGTAACTGGCGGCTCTCGGCGAGAAGCTGCGCCTCTTGCTGCTCGTAGCCCTTGCGCGTCTTGGCCACCTGGGCCAGCGCGCCTGCTTTGATCTGCCGGGCAGCTTGAACGCCTTGCTGGCGCGCCACGACCTTGACCTTCAGCGCGGCCAGCTCGGCGTTCTGGTCCTTGAGTCTCGCCTCGGCCGCCGCCCTGGCTGCCGTCGTCACGGCTATGGCCTTCTTCTGGGCGGCCACCTGGGCCCGAGCCGCGGTGAGCCGACCGACGAGCGCGTTGTCGCTGCCGACGAGCTGGCGCACGAACTCGACGCGGCTGATCAGGTCTTGCAAATCGGCCGAGCCGAGCAGCACGTCGAGGTAGCCGATGTCGCCGTTCTTGTAGGTCTGGGCGATGCGGCGCTCGAAGACGGCCTGCTGCCAGGCGAGGCGAGCCTCGGCAAGGTGGAGCTCGCCGATCTTCGCCCTCAGGCGCGCCCGCAGCTTGGCAAGCCGCACCTCGGTCTTGGCGAGCCTGGCTTCGACCACATCGATCTTCGCCTGCAACTGCGCGAGCTCGCCGCCGATGGCGTTGAGCTTGGCGTCGTACGAGTCGACCTCGGCGTTGAGCACGGCCTCCTTCGCCTTGGCCTGCTCGATGAGGTCGCGCATATGCGCCAGACGCTCCTTGTTGAGAGCGAGCTGGTCGGTGGTGCTGGCCGCCCGAGCGACGGGCAGGGCGAACCCGGCAAGCAGGCCCAGCAAGGCCAGTCCCACCAGCACTCCGACAACGAGTGTGCGCGTCTTTGCCATGGCGTTCTCTCTAGTTCTTCGGCCTGCCGCCGGATTCCTGTAGATGTCGCCGGCCGCTGCGCCTCGCGCGCTTTTCCCGCGCGAGCTCGAGACGGCTGCGACGAGATCGTCGCCGCGCGCCCCGCCTGTCGCGCTTGTTGCGCGAGGTCGGGGTGCTACACGCGCAAGTAGCGGCGCAACGCCACCACGCTGCCCACGGAGCCGAGTGCGGCCCCGAGCAGAGCGAGCGTCGGCAGCAGGCCGAGAGGCCACCTGCCGCCCTGGATCCACACCGGATAGACCATGACCCCCAGGAAGTTGACCGAGGAGTTGTGGACCCAGTTGTAGATGGTCCAGTTGACGAGAAACACACCGAGAGCGGCTACGATCGAGCCCAGCAGGCCGGTGATGAACCCCTCGACCACGAACGGCCAGCGGATGAACCAGTTGGTGGCGCCGACGAGGCGCATGATCTCGATCTCACGCCGGCGCGCGAAGATCGACAGGCGCACGGTCGTCGAGATGAGCAGGATGGCGGCCGCGGCAAATATGATCGTGGCGACCCACATGCCCTTCTCGACCAGGCTGATCGTGCCCAGCATCTTGCGCACCGTCTGCTGGGCGTAGCGCACGCCGTCGTGGGTGCCGGGCGTGTTGTCGACGATCGGGTCGTTGAAGAAGCGCGCCGCGACCGTGTCGACCTGCTGCGGATCTTCCACGTAGATGCGGAACGAGGCCGGGAGCGGATTGGTGGACAAGTTCTGCAGGATGTTCGCCGCGTTGGGGCCGAGCCGCTGCTTGAACTCCTCGAGGGCCTGATCCTTCGAGATGTAGACCGGCGTGCCCTTCACCTCGGGCATGGCCTCGATGCGGCTCTCCATCGCAGAGACCTGTTCGGGAGTCGCGGTGTCTTTGAGGAACACCTCGATCATGACGCGGTTCTTCAGGCTGGTCGCGCCCTGGTTGAGGTTACGGTCGATGACCAGGACGAAGCCGAGGATGGCCATCGAGATGAACACGGTGAGCACGGCGGCGATGGTCATCACCCAGTTGCGTCGCAACGAGCCCAGGGCCTCGTTGACGAAGAAGCTAGACCTCACTGTCGTACACCCCCCGGCGCTCGTCGCGCACGAGCCTGCCGACGTCGAGCGCGAGCACGCGCTTGCGCATGCGGTCGACCATGTCGCGGTCGTGCGTCGCACAAAGGACGGTCGTGCCGGTGCGGTTGATGCGCAGCAGGAGCTGCATGAGGCCGACCGACGTGTCGGGGTCGATGTTGCCCGTGGGCTCGTCGGCGAGCAACAGCGGCGGATGGTTCACGAACGCCCGGGCGACCGAGACGCGCTGCTGCTCGCCGCCCGAGATCTCGGACGGCAGGCTGTTCGTCTTCTCGCCGAGCCCGACGAGGTTGAGGATCTCGGGCACCTTGCGGCGGATCGAGCGACGCGGCTCGCCCACGACCTCGAGGGCGTAGGCCACGTTCTCGTACACCGTCTTGTTGGGCAGCAGCTTGAAGTCCTGGAAGACGCAGCCGATGTTGCGCCGCAGCAAGGGCACCTTGCTGCGGCGCAGCGTGTTCAGGTTGCGCCCGGCCACGAGGATGCGACCGTCGGTCGGGTCGAGCTCCTTGAGGATCAGCTTGATGAGAGTGGTCTTGCCGGACCCCGAGGCGCCGACCAGAAAGGCGAACTCGCCTTTGGCGATGTGCAGGTCGATACCTTGCGCACCGACCACGCCGCCGTCGTACACCTTGCTGACGTTCTCGAAGACGATCATGTCGTCACCGCGGCAGGAATCGCCAAGGCGCAGGTCGCCGGCAGGCGACGCTCGACCGGATCGTGGCGTTCGGGATGATAGGCGACCGACATACGCTCCTCTCTGTCGGCAGGGCGACGGCTTCCTTGAACGGGTCCCCGCCGCTCCCACACGAGCGAGCGGGCCCTGACATCAGTCTGCGAAGCTGATCGCCGTTTCGGGGCAGCTCTCGGCCGCCTCTTCGCAGCAGTCGGCGTCGTCGCAGGCGCCCGCGTCGATCACGTACGCGAGACCGTCGTCGCGCACCTCGAACACGTCGGGGCAAAGGGCTTCACAGGTACCGCAACCGGTACACAGATCTTCATCGACAACAGGCCGTGCCATAACTCCTTCTCTGTCTCACCGGCGCGACGCCGGGCCTAAGGCGAAAGACCAGCGGCTATGATGGCACCCCAAGCCGGCGCTGTAAACCCGCTGCGCGGCAAACGCGACACAAAAGCCCTGCTCAAGAAGGGGAAGCGCGGTCGACGCCGGGGGCAAACCGAGCCCCTGTCGCCGGTCGTGGAAGCGCCGGCTCCACCTCGTCGCGCGAGCGTACCCGAGAGCGAGCCTCCCGCGTGCGCGATCGTGCGTGATCCAAGCGGAGAGAAGGGGGAGGGGCTGCCAAGTTGTGAGAAAGACCAGTTGAGCGAGCCAAAGGAGCACTGGTGTTCGTTGGCAACCCCCGCGCTTGGATTCTCTCTCGCCGACGTGATTCCTTCTCCAAGTTTCTGGAAGTTTCGTGACCAGCGTGACAAGCGCCGTGGGCGGAGCCGGCTCTTTAAGGGCGCCGGTGGAGGCAGGCAAAGAGGCGGGGGCGTGTACCTTGGGAAAGCAAAGCCTGGCGAGCCGATGAGAGAAGGTGTGCCCCCGCCTCTCGCTACCCAGTATCAGCAGCTGGAGCCCTCAGCAACATAGAACGTCTGTCTAGGCCTCATCGCCCTCGCGCTGCAACGTGCACACCGCGCAGCGCTGTAGGGCTTCGCGCTCGCTGACACCGATGAGCACATCGACGCCGTGGAAGGGATGACGACAGTACCACAGGCGCTCCACGTCGTAGCGGTCGGGACGCTCGAACTCGTGGCCCGGTATGCGCTGGGCGGTCTTCTCGACGGAGAGGTATGGACATACCGGACTCGCCTTCATCTCCCGATGATTATGGCAGACGCAGCGACGGCGCACAGCGGCCCGGCGCGAGAAGCGGATTAAAGGTATTCGCCGCCCGGCCGATAACTAATGACCGAGGCTGCCTCTTCTGTCTCGGGAAAGACCTTGGGGCGGCCTCTTCTCTTTGGTCGGAGCCCGCCTGCTCCGCGCGGTTCCCTCACCGCCACCCACGCCGTTTGCCGTGCGCTATACTGGATGTGGAGGAGCATGACCACGAGCCGTCTTGTCTGGGCCGCGGCGACGGCCGTTGTCGCAACAGCGATGCTGGCGCTGGTTGCGTTCGGCTTGCATCCGAGTTCGCGCCCTGACGCCGCCGCGCCCGGCACGTCTTCGCCCCGTGTGACGCTCGCCCTCAGCCCCTACCGTGTCTCGGCGGCGAAGAGTCTCAGTGGCGGCCGCCCGACCGGGGGCGGTCGGTGGTTCCGGCTCGCGCCGAAGGCGACGCGCGACTACGTGCTCTGGGAGCAGTCGGGTGGCGGCGGCACGCTGCTGCGCTGCCTCGACCTCGCCACAGGCCGTACCCGCACCATCGCGTCCCTTCCCACCCGTGCCGCCGACTCCTATGCCACCGACGGCCGCCTCGTCGTGTGGGCGGCCACGCGGCGGCGCCTCGACTTCTACGACCTCCGCGACCGGCGGCAGTACCAGCGGACCGTGCCCGGCGCGCGGATCGGCCGCCTCGCGCTTGCCGGCCACGTGGTCGTCTTCGAAGACTTGCGCCGCGGCCTCGCCAACGCCGACATCGGCGGGTACGACCTCGCTACCAGGCGCGCCTTCACCATCTGCGCGGCTCCGGGGCCGCAGCTCCGGCCGGCGGTCTCCGGCACCATCGTCGTGTGGGAGGACTGGCGGGGCTCGTCGAGCGATATCCGCGGGTACGACCTCGGCGCGCAGCGGGCGTTCGTCGTCTGCGCAGAGCGAGGGACCCAGCTCCGGCCGGCGGTCTCCGGCCGCTACGTCGTCTGGGAGGATGAGCGCAACGGCACCGAGGACGTCTACGCGCGCGACCTGGCCACGCGCGAGGAGATAGTGGTCTGCCGGCGCCCCGGCAACCAGGGCGCACCCGCCGTCTGGAACACTGTGGTCGTCTGCCAGGACACGCGCGCCGGCAACCAGGACATCTACGGCTTCGACCTGACGACCCGTACGGAGCTTGCCGTGTGCACGAACCCGCACACGCAGAGCGAACCCTCGATCGCAGCTGGTCTGGTCGTTTGGGAGGACAGGCGCAGTGGACGCGCGGAGATCTACGGAGCGCGGCTGACGCCGCCGTGAGGGGCGCAGCTTGAGCACGCAACCCCTTGCAGCCTCGATCGCAGCCCGCGCATCTACACGACGTGCCTGTGGCCGTTCCCGGCCAGCCAGGCTCTGCGCTCCCGGTAGTCGGGGATGATCGCCTCGACGAGCCGCCAGTACTCCTTGCCATGGTTAAGCTCGCGAAGGTGCGCGAGCTCGTGGACGATCACGTAGTCAGCGATCAGCGGCGGAAACAGCATGATCTGCCAGTGGAAGCTGACCTTACCCTTGGCACTGCACGAACCCCAGCGCCGCCCCAAGTCACGGACGCTCAGGACGGCCGGCTCGGCCCCGACCAGCGGCGCGAAGATGGCCATGCGCTTCTCAACCCAGTCCCGACCGCGCGCGGTGTACCAGGCCACCATCTGCGACCGCTCATCGCCGGCCAGCGCACGATCCAGCTCGAAGCGGCCGCGGTGCAGCCTGACGGTGTCGGCCCGGCCCGACGAGTCCCGCTCGCCGGGCACGGCGCGGCGCCCGCCCGTCCGGTCGACGAGCGCGAGCCGGTAGGTACGGCCCAGGTACGGGAAGGTCTCGCCGTCCACGTACCGTCTCGGTTCCGGAAGCTGGCCGAGATGTTCCATCTCGGCCAGCTTCCGCCGCACCCACGGCAACTTCTTGCGCACCGCCGCTTCGACGGCCGTGAGCGGGCAGCGGTAGGGCAGCGCCAGGCTCAAACGACCCGTGCGATGCACGATGATGCCGATCGTCTTGCGCCGACGGCTGACGCGCACCTCGAACGTGAGCTCGTCGAGAGTCATGGAGTCGGTGATGACGGGGATAGGATCCTTCCTTTGTCGATGCGGCTCGCAGCGATACCTCGGCATGATACCTCGGCAGCACGGCTGCTCGGCGCGACACCTCGGCACGATACCTCGGCAGCACGGCTGCTCGGCGCGACGGGTCGAGCGGGTCGAGCGCGTCGAGACAGGTTCTCACACGGGTCGCGACTTGACGAGCCCAGACCATGGTCGGGGAAGACGCTCGCTCCGACCGACGCGCCATCCGTGGTGTGTCGGGGCTTAGGCTCCCCCCAGACCGCCGGGGCGCGTGCGTCTGTCGCCGGAAGAGACTCGGCAGCGAATCGGATATGATGGACGTGCCGGCGCACCGAGACCGTCGTGCAGACCGGGGCCGGCAGAGACCCTGGTGCAGACTCAAGACCAGTGGAGGCGGCAGTGGAGACGTGGGGTCTGACCGACCGCGAGTACGCGGATCTCGAAGAAGAGGTCGTCGATCTGCTGGCGAAGCTGATCCGGGCCGACACGAGCAACCCGCCGGGTAACGAGACGGCCGCCGCGCAGGTGCTCGAGGAGTACTTCCACGACAAGGGTGTCGAAGCGACGCTCATCGGCGAGCTGCCCGAGCGCCGGAACTGCATCGCCCGCCTGCCCGGGCGGGCCGAGAGAGCGCCTTCGCTGCTCATGATGGGGCACCTCGACGTCGTCCCGGCCGAGGCCGAGGAGTGGACGCACCCGCCGTTCTCAGGGCTCGAGCGCGACGGCTACGTCTGGGGTCGCGGCGCGCTCGATACCAAGAACCAGGTCGCCGCGCAGGCGGTGGCCTTGGCGCGCCTGGCGCGCCAAGGCCACCGCCTGCGCGGCACGCTCATCTTCGCCGCCACCGCCGACGAAGAGGCCGGCGACCATAACGGGGTCGGCTGGCTGCTCGAGCATCATCCCGACCTCGTACGCAGCGATTTCCTCATCAACGAGGGCGGTATGGAGATGCTGCGCATCGGCGAGCGCCGCATCTACACACCCAACGTGGGCGAGAAGGGCACGGCGCAGTTCCGCATCACCCTCCGGGGGCGGGCGGGCCACGGCGCCACCCCGCTGCACACCGGCAACGCCGTGACCGCCGCGGCGCGCGTCGTCACGGCGTTCGCCGAGTACGAACCGGAGGTCTCTGCGCAGCAACTGTCGCAGCCGCTCGTCGACGCCGTGGTCGCCGACGCCGGTCTGGGCGCACGACTCAAGGACCCCACCGCGGCGCGCGCCGCCTTGCGCGAACTGGCGACGATCGACCCCGGCATGGCCGAGATGATCGAGCCGCTGCTGGGGCTGACCTTCTCGCCGACGATCGTACGCGCCGGCGGCGAGAGCGTGAACATCATCCCGTCGCACGCCGAGGTAACCGTCGACTGCCGCACGCTCCTCTCGCAGTCGCTCGACGACGTGCGTCGCGAGGTCGAGCGCGCCCTCGCCGACGTCGACGCGCCGTGGGAGATCGAGTTCCTCGACCCGACGCCGGGCAACGAGTCGCCCGCCGACACCCCCCTGCGCGACACTCTCGAAGCCACGCTGCGTGAGCTCGTGCCGAACGCCGAGGTCGTCTGCACGCACAGCGGCGGCTACACCGACGCGCAAGGCTTCCGCGCCGCCTTCCCGGGCATCGTCGCCTACGACTTCTGCCCGTACCTGGAAGAGGACGGACCCACCATCGACCCGCGCATCCACGGCGTCGACGAACGCATCGCCGTGCGCGACCTGGTGCTGCAGACGGTCTTCTCCGAACGACTGGCGCGCAGGCTGTTGGCCTAGCCGGTCGGCACCTCCTCCGTGACCAGGCTGTTGGCCTAGGCGGTCAGCACCTTCTCCACGCGCTCGAGCGAGAACTCGAGCTGCTCGCGCGTGATGATGAGAGGCGGAGCGAAGCGGATGACGTCGTCGTGCGTCTCCTTGCAGAGCAACCCTTCGGCCATGAGCGCTTCGCAGAACCTCCGCGCACCGCCGGCCTCGGGACACAGCTCGACGCCGATCAGGAGTCCCTTGCCGCGCACCTCCTTGACGTGACGGCTGCGGATCGCCGAGAGGCGCTCCATGAGGAAGTCGCCCAGCTCGGCGGCGCGCTCGGCCAGGCGCTCTTCTTCCAGCACGCGCAATGATTCGCGCCCGATCGCGCAGGCCAGCGGGTTGCCGCCGAAGGTCGAGCCATGCTCGCCGGGCGTGAACAGACCCATGACCTCGGAACCGCCGACGACGGCGCTCACCGGGTAGACGCCGCCGCCCAGCGCCTTGCCGATCACGACCAGGTCGGGCTGCACGTCTTCGTGCTGGTAGCAGAAGCGCCGGCCGGTGCGGCCGAGGCCGGTCTGTACCTCGTCGGCGATCAGGAGAACGTCGTTGGCGGCCGTGATCTCGCGCGCCGCCCGCAAGAACCCGTCGGGCGGCACGCACACGCCCGCCTCACCTTGCAGCGACTCGACGAGGAAGGCGGCCGTGTTCGGCGTGATGGCCGCCTCGAGGGCCGCGGCATCGCCGTAGGGGATGACGACGAACCCGGGCGTGAAGGGCCCGAAATCGTCGCGATACAACGGCTCGGTGGAGAACGAGACGATCGTCACCGTGCGGCCGTGGAAGTTGTCGGCGCAGACGATGATCTCGGCCTTGTGGCGCGGCACGCCCTTGACGGCGTACGCCCATTTGCGCGCCGCTTTGACGGCCGTCTCGACCGCTTCGGCGCCGCTGTTCATGGGCAGCGCCATGTCCATGTCGCAGTACTCGCACAGCTCCTGCAGGAACGGCCCCATCTCGGCGTTGTGAAAGGCGCGTGAGGTGAGCGTGACCTTGCCCATCTGCTCCTGCATGGCCGCAAGGATGCGCGGATGGCGGTGGCCGTGACTGAGAGCCGAGTAACACGACAGGAAGTCGATGTAGCGCTTGCCCGCGCCGTCGTACACGTAGACGCCCTCGGCACGCTCCACCACGATCGGCAGCGGCGCGTAGTTGTGCGCCCCGTACCGGTCGGCAAGATCCATCAGCCGGACGCTGTCTTCACGCAGTCCCATACCTACCCCCCTTCGAGAACGGGCCCCCTCCGGCCGCGAGGGCTCAGTGTACCAGCGAACGACGGTCGGTGATGAGAAGGCGCTGCGCAGGCCGCTCCTCAGCCGAGTGCGCCGACCGCTTGCTCCACGGCGTCGAGGATCTCACCGGAGTGCACGAGGGCCTTCATGCTGTCGTGGTCGGCGTAGAGCGGCCGGTCTTCGTCGAGGTGCGCGACATGACGCCTGATGACCCCGCGAGCGACCTGCACGCCCTTCCCCGGCCGGAAGTCGCGGAAGTCGAGGGCCTGCGCCGCCGCCATGAACTCGATGCCGAGCACGACCTCGGCGTTGTCGAGGATCTGCCGGTTCTTGATCGCCGTGTTCATGCCCATCGAGACGAAGTCTTCTTGGTCGGCCGCCGCGGGGATCGACATCGTCGAGGCCGGCGCGGCAAGGATGCGCTGCTCGACGATCAGCGTGTCGGCCGTGTACTGGCTGAGCATGAGCCCGGAGTAGAAGCAGGGGTCGGGCGTGAGGAAGTCGGGCAGGCCCTGGCTGAGGGCGGTGTTCTCGAGCCGGTTCAGCCGCCGCTCCGAGAGCACGCAGACCATGGTGATCGCCTGGCCGACAAGCTCCATCGGCAGCGAGACCGGCGTGCCCTGGAAGTTCGCCCCCGTCAGCGTGAGCCGTTCCTCGGGCAGGAAGATGGGGTTATCGCCGACTCCGTTCAGCTCAATCTCGACCTGCGAGCGCGCGAAGACGAGGGCGTCGTGCGCGGCTCCGATCACCTGTGGCGACGAGCGCATCGAGTACGCATCCTGCACCTTGGTCTTGATACGTCCCTCGGCCAGGTCGCTGCCCGCGATGCACCGCATGATCGCCTTGGCGCTGCGCACGGAGCCGGCGAAGCCGCGCAACTCGTGGAGGCGCGCGTCGTAGGGCTTCAGGTTGGCGAGCAGCGCCTCGAGGCTCATGGCACAGGCGATCTCGGCCTGGCGCAACCAGCGGTCGACGTCGTGGATCAGCAGGGCGCTCATCGCCGTGAGCACGTTGGCGCCGTTGATCGTGGCCAGCCCGTCGCGCGCCTGCAGCCCCGGGAGGGGGATGCCGGCGCGCTCCATGGCCACGCGCCCGGGCAGGCGCTCTCCCCGGTCGAAGGCCTCGCCCTCGCCCATCATCAGGAGCGCCATCTGGGCCATCGGAGCCAGGTCGCCGCTGGCGCCCACCGAACCGCGCTGGCATATGACGGGCGTCACGCCGCGGTTGAGCATCTCGACCAGCGTCAGAGGGATCTCGGGCCGCACGCCGGAATGGCCGCGGGCGTGCACGTTGATGCGTTCGACCATGGCCGCCCGCACCGTCTCCGCCGGCGCCGGCTCGCCGACGCCGGCGGAGTGGTTGTAGACGAGGAAACGTTGGAAGCGCTCGACCTGGTCGTCGTCGAGCACGATCTCGGAGAACTCGCCGATCCCCGTGTTGGTGCCGTACATGATCTCGCGGGCCTCGAGCTTCTCCTCGAGCATGGCACGACAGAGCCGGATGCGCTCCAGGGCAGCCGGGTCGAGCGCGACCGTCTCACCTTCGCGGGCGATGCGCACGAGCTTCTCGATCGTCAGCGACCGACCGTCCAACGTGATCGACACAGCGTCTCCTTCCCACTCACGTCCACGCGCTGCCGGCCGTTCTCGAGGCACTCTGCAGCAAACCCATCTCGCCGGCGGATGATAGCACCACCGCGGGCACGCGGGGACCGCGAGACATAGTAGTGGCGGCTACGAGTAGTGGCGGCTACGGAGGTTGGGCAGCACCACCGCGGGCACGCAGCGACTGCCGCGTGCGGCACCTGTTCCGTGTGCAGCTCCCCCGTGGGGTCGTCCGCCCTCCTACCAGCGCTCGTACTTGACGAGCTCCTCGAGTGGGCGGCGCTTCTTGGGACCGGCCTGACTCGCCGGGTACCCGAGCGCCGTGAACGCTACCGGCTGCACATCGGCAGGCAGGCCGAGCACCTCGCAGGCGCCGGTCGGGTCGAAAGCCGCGCCGCTTGCAGAACGCGCTGCAACGTCTCGTCCCGGAGAAGGGCTCGCCGTAGCCGCGCCCCTCGACCGTGAACCGGCAGGTATGGCGATCGCGGCCGAGGAAGAAATCAGGGCGCAACGACGACCGTTGCTGAGGCTTCGCCACCGATCCTGTCGGTGTACGGACTCCCGGCGAACGATCCGCACACGAGGCCCTGCGCCGTGACCGAGACATCGTATGAACCCGCCGTCGACGCCACAAGGTCCCAGGTCGCCTGTAGCGTGCCCCCCGCGCTCAGAGAGCAGAACCGCTTGGTGTGCGCAGGTTTGCCGGCGGGTAACCTCCGCTGTGATCCCACCAACGGTCCAAGGAGGCCACGATGCCGGACCCCGCCGACTCCACCCCGGTCTCCACGACGGAGTTCGTGGCCTTCGCCAAGCGAGCCGACCGATTCCACGATCTCGGCACCGAGCTCATCGGTCTTTCGCTCGATCAGGTCTTCTCGCACATCAAGTGGATCGACCGGATCAAGGAGAAGCTCGAGGTCGAGATCCCCTTCCCCATCATCGCCGACACCGGCGCCGTGGCCACGCGCTTGGGCACGATCCATCCAGGCCTGGGTGCGAACACCGTGCGGGCGGTCTTCATCGTCGACGACACCGGCAAGCTGCGCCTCATGCTCTACTACCCTCAGGAAGTCTCAGGAAGTCGGGCGCAACCTCGACCAGGTGCTGCGCGCGCTCGAGGCATTGCAGGTGGCGACGAAGGAGAAGGTGACGGTGCCGGCCGCGTGGCCCGACAATGAGCTCATCGCCGACAAGGTCATCGTACCGGCGGCGACAGGGCCGTGACGACGCCATGACGAAGGACTAGTAAGACGACCATACCGGAGGCAACCCTCATGGATTATCGCGAGCACTACAAACACGTGACCGATCTGATGGGCAAGCTGGGCAACGAGGCGCCGCAGGCGATGGCAGCGTTCTCGCGCCTCCACCAGGCGACGGTGGGGCAAGGCGCGCTGTCGGCCAAGGTGAAGGAGCTGATCGCCCTGGCCATCGGCATCAACGTGCGCTGCGACGGCTGCGTCGCCTACCACGTGCACGATGCCGTGGAAGCGGGCGCGACGCGAGAAGAAGCACTCGAGACGATCGGCGTCGCCATCATGATGGGCGGTGGCCCGTCGGTCATCTACGGCTCGCAGGCGCTCGAGGCGCTCGACCAGTTCATGCCCGCCTCGTAACCGGCTCAGCCCTCAACCCCCGACGCAGCAGGGAGCGGCCGTGCCAGCGCACCCTTGATGGAGCGCCCGCACGCGACTGGTGTTACATTCCCCAAGTGTCTTGTAGTATAAATGGCCTCATCTGCTGGTCGCATCACCGAAGGAGGCCGTTCATGGCTACAGCGCGGCGGATCGAGCTGACAGCGGAGGAAGAGCAGACCCTGCGCATGTGGACGCGGGCCGGCACCACCGAGCAGA
>Ga0315280_10006902_pt1 | contig 15482 bp, 12 predicted proteins | sample YL17G06_40_MG_FD_203697 | JGI IMG/M metagenome (GOLD analysis project Ga0315280, IMG submission 203697) | Sediment microbial communities from Yellowstone Lake, YNP, Wyoming, USA - YL17G06_40 | ecosystem: Environmental > Aquatic > Freshwater > Lake > Sediment | place: USA: Wyoming | collected... | reverse complement strand
CTTTATCTCGGCTTTATAAGAGGATTTCGCGGCCACGGTTTTTTTCCCGTGACGTCTCGATCAGCCTCGACCATGACCCTGCACGTTCCCCAGGCGTCGCCGTTCGACCAGAAAAAAGCGCCTTCCCGGGCGGCGAACTCCATAGTGCCTTTGATCCCGTCCCACTTGAAGCCGGTCAGTGCCGGCACGGCCGCCCAGCTGGCCATAGCCCGGGCGTAATGGTGTCCGCATTCCGCTTCGTCGAGGGGATTCCGCTTCTTGCCGTCGTATCACGCCCGGATGTTCCTGATCAGGCGCAGCCCGTTTTCCACATCGGCCGCACCCTCCGGCCCGGCGGCCATTCCCTCGTAAATCATCCCGACGGCGGCCGTGTACTCGAACACCAGAAATACCAGAATTATCGGAGTCCAAGGAAAGGATTTCTAACGTTCCTGAGGTATCTGACGTTATTTGATGTGTAAGCGCAATAAAACCAAAAAGAAAGCTTTGCTTTTATCCTTATGCCTTTGGTTACGAATCCAAAGGAAGGACAAGCAAGGTCATTTTCGCTAGATGTCCACTTTTGATGACGGCCTGGACATGCTTTCAGTCCTTATTTTGGCCTCAATCACCCTAGATAATCTATTTAATTTCAACAATTTGTAGACGTAGCTGGGTTCCAATGAAAACGGGAAAATACCCCCTTTTTGGCCTAAAATGGGACAAAAACTGGCCCCATTATTATTCTAAGCTATTGATAATAAGCAAATTACATAATGTCAATTATACGACACTAACGCAACGCTCATTTCTCTTTTTCTAACCTTAGAAATCGGCTTAGGGTGCTGGGATTTACCCCCAGCTCTCTGGCATAACCCCTAATTCCCTTCTCTTTAGCACCCTCTTTGAGCTCAGAAAGGCTATACTTAAGCAGTTTTGACCGCTTGGCTTTGGTCCTCACCTCTATTCCGTATCTGCTTAAAGCCTTGAGAACCATATCCTTAGAGCATCTCAATACTTCAGCCACTTCCCTTGCTGACTTGAATTCTTCTATATAAAGCTCTTTTAGATTCTCTTTATCCGGCATTTTTCCAATAGCTGGCCTGCCTCTCCCTGCTTTTAGACCTATAGCCTCTTTATACCTTATTCTGGCCATTTAAATTGATATCTCCTCTAATAATTTATTTAACGGAACTATGCGTCGAATGTTAGATATGAGAGGTTTCTCAATTCGAAATGGTTGATTTCTTGTTTCCTTCCGCAGGAAATCATACGTCCTCTTATCTGCAAAAAAGATATCTACATATGGAGCGTATACAATATGGTTAGCATCCATCCAATCGCTCGGACCAATTTTCTTATCTGAAGAACGCAAAGCCCTTAAAAGAGCTGTCCGAAGATAGAAACCAGGGCAACTTGGAAGATTAATTTTTTCAATATAATGGGAAACCTCCATCTCCAAAACTCCAGTAATTTTTGCTACGCATGGAACGGCTTCACGGACTAATTTATAAAATACCGCCAAAGAATCTGCATCAGAGAGATATCTCTTCTCTATATCTGAAAGCCCCTCTAATCCTAATAATTTGGTTAGAGCATTGGAGAGCGAACCAGTTTCTTCGACCGCCTGAAAAATCTTCTCAATAAAGATATTTGATACTCCATCGGTCTTATCTGTTGATTTCAGTTGTTCAATAATTTTTCTTGCTTCTTCCAAATTATCTGGATGTGTAGCTTTAAGAGTTTTGATTCTTCCTTTAGTATTATTACCAAGTAGTTTTTTGATGGGCTTGAAAATCTCATCAATCTCACTTGCTGCTTCGTAAATTTTGCGAGACTTCAGAAGTATGTCTAAATTTTGTTCCATATAATTAAGAAGAGATTTAGAATTTGTTATTTTCCAGATGTTTTCTTTGGATAATCTTATTGGGTCATAATCCTTTGGAGATATATGGTTTAACATTTGAACAACAGCTTCTTCCTGGATAATTGAGCACCATCCAAGCGGTGAGAAACGTAATTCTTTTAATTTTTGTAATCTACTTAGTCTTTCCTCTCTGCTCTGTTTATCCTTTAAAGCAGCTATTTCTTGAAGATGTTGTAAGCTCAGACACAATTCTGCGTTTATTTGATTCCATTGCCTGAAAAACTCATCAAGAAAAACTTTATCAATATCTGAAGAAGTATATTTCCGATGTGAAATTTGAGAGAGTTGAGATGTATCTAAATAAATGAGCATTAATGCTACTATTACCTATGATGTCTCGTATGATTTTCTTATTAATTCAATCAAAACAATTCCTATAATTTTTTATGAGCTATCAAAATTGAGTCGATACGAAGAGAAGCTAGGGACCAACCAGTGAACTTCATGAAACATTACCTTCCCGAGCTCATGCCTCAGCTCACCTCTTTGTAACCTTCGATTCTAACGCTACTTCTCCTATTTATTCTTTTCTACTGGAAGAAGTCTTTCCGGAAATTTTCTTTCTAGAAACGGTTTTTCCAGATATTTTATTATTGTTAGCATTGAAATAATAGGATTTAACAATAATCTTTCTTCTCCTTCTTCAAACCTTTTTGATAACCTAAACCTAATGTGTTTATCATCTATAATTTCTTGATAATAAGATTTTCCCCCAACATTAAAATGAACAATCTCGCATAAGACATCATAAGCTTCGGCGTATTTAGGAATGACTTTTCTAATTTCTCTAATTACTTCTCCGGACCTTACGGGCTTCGTTTCGCCCACGGCCGAACTGCCAATAACAAATTTATCTAATACTTTGTTTATTGTAGGCCAATCTGAATTAATTAGATGGTATTTCAATTTATCATTGACAAAGTATATATATGCCCCCAATTCACAAGCAGACCGCGAGAGTAAAGCACAAGTGAAAAATTCAAAGTTATTAAAGGAGTTTATAAATGAAACCGATATTTCAAATGAACGAAGAAGTGAAGTGAAATAAATCATTTTGGAACGAAAAGGTACACTCGGTTCTATATATGGACGGGGATTTTGTAGAACGGGAATTTTATAATTTTTAATCCAATTAACGTTTTTTTCTATTCCATCTAATACTGATTTTGATTCGGGCCATAAATTTCGAATTCTTCTTTTAAACTTATACGCCATCTTGATATTCTAAGACCTTAATTTATTTTCTTACTGACGTTTGCTCCCCTGGCTTCCACTCGCTTCGTCTGAACTCAATCTATCGAATTTAAGAATTAAGCTTTGTTCCTTCAATTTTTACGCTTTCCATTACTTTAATAGCGTTTACGCTTTTATCTATACTCTCCAATAACTTTTTTCTTATATCTAGGTTTTCACCATGCTTGGAAATAAACCTATATATTCTTTGTAGATAGTTGATAGATAAGTTTATTCCTGCCTGACAATTTAGGACTTTAAACCCATCAGGATATTCAAGACCTATAGATTTTTTCCCAATGTTTAAATACAACATTATAGACGCCCGTAGAAGTTCATAATTTCTTATCAATAAAGAAAATTTATCTAAATTTTCAATTAGCTGAAAACCCTTTTTTATAATAGATTCCGACTGATGATACTCTACAACATTCCTCAAAATGGTCCAAATGATAGAATGTATATTATTCATTTTAATTTTTTCTTTTTTAGCATTTAATCCTAATTCTTTTAATTGCCAAGTGCCGTTTAGATAGACATTATAGTTAATCATCATCCATTCAAATTTATCCAAAATGTATTCAGTGATTTTATTATTTGAAGCATTTAATGAACTCTCAAGTGAAGCTCTTTCAAGAATTCTTATCTGGTCTTGCTCTTTGAATGATGCCTCAAGTTCACTTATTACTTGTATAGCAATTGGCGCATTATTGTCTCTAATATATGAAACTATCTTAGTAATGGCAGTATCTAATAACTTTTTATAATTTCTCTTATTCGTAATTCCTATAGCTAGAAGACTTAAAAAGAATCCAACGATAGCTCCAACAACGGCTCCGATTAATGTCCAAATTTGAGTTTCGTATTTCAATCTGACTATCCTACGAAAGACGACTTATCTGGCTTCCTCTTGCCTCAAGCGTCGCCTGAATCATTTGCCTTTAGCTAAGAGGCCAAGAATATCTTCACAACACTTTAAGACCGAGCTTTCCTTTCCTCTTTAGATTCATCTTGCCATACGACTGGTATTCCTCGCTCATCAAATAATGCTTCGATTAATCTCAAACGCTCTGGGTTCTTTGGTCTTTCAGGAAATATAATTCCTGGTGAAACATCCTTGCCCTGCTCCAATTGTGATTCAATATAGTCCCAAATTTGATTCGCCTGGCGCCTAACGTTACGCCGAACGGCTTCCAGAGTCATTTTGTCCCAATCCGTTGATTTAATCTCTACGATTGCCATTAAATTATCATCTGCGTTTACGAAAATGTCTATTCTGCCTTTGCGTCCGCTAGGCTTGGTAATCTCCTCTTCGTGTGTTACTTTCTTTCCTTGAGCTCTATTAACTCCGTTCTTCCAGTCTCTTTGTAGATTTTTATGGAATTGTTTGCCCCGCACAAAGCGTTCTGGCTCTCTTCCTTTCATAATCTTTTTAGCTCCAACCATGTGAAATCCCTTTCCCTCATTCGTCTATCTCATTGAGGCGAATATCCGGCTATGCCGTCTATTTCAGTTTCGGGAGGCCAGAGCCTTAAGATATCTGGTTAACTCGCCTCAATTGAAAATGCTTATTTAAATTCTTATTTTCCTCGTTTCGCTTACAGCCTGTCTAATCAATCTATATTTTGCACCATCTTCTTTCAAGGCATCTTTTAGAAAATCCCTTATAACATAATTCTTTGTGTGCTTTGCTTTTTCCTTAATCAGTTTTTCCCATTCCAGATATTTATTAGAGATAAGGTTCAGTCTAAGAATTCTATATCTTGATAAAAGCCACAATAAATCAAAATGTTCCATAAACTTAGCATAAGACAACTTAAAAAATTCCCGACCCCATTTTTGTCTAAAGCGCCTGTCATAGACTCTTATTTCTCGTCCATTGGAGATAATTGCCCATCTTGCCCGTATCTTATATTTCATAGCTTGCTTCATGTGTCTGTCCGATAAATCCGTATTGAAGCTTTTGGCCTCGACTATTGCGACAGGAACTCCTTTAATCTTCAGGATGATATCTGTTCTTCCAATATCTCTCAGTGTGTGCTGATACTCCAGGTCATCTGAAGATTGTTCCCATTCTAAAATATCAAATAAAGGTAAAATGAATTTGACGATTGTATTTTCCTCGTTTATTCTAAGGTCTTCTTTAATTTTTTTAGATACCATTTCTACATATCTGGAAAGCTTATCTAACGCTTCTTTTTGCGTTCCCATAATTAGCCTCCTTTCTGATATCTTATGTTCTGTTAATGCCTGCTTTCATTTTCACAACATTTGTCTGGTTTGCACTCGCCTCTTTCATCTTGTGATATCTTCCTTCATTAAATCTTTCACTTTAATGAAAAATCCTATGATTGCATTATCAATAAGCTTGGGCACAGAGCAAGACCAGCCATAGCCATCCACATTAGACTCAGTAAGGTTCAGTCGTTTTGCGATTTTGCATGATTTTTCAAATATGTCAGCGTAGGTTTTAAACTCTTTTTCTCCGCCGATTTCATAGCGATTATACCCATAAAAAGCAAGCATTGTGTTCGAACTATCTACAGGCATGACTAGGTCAGGCAGCAAGAAATGTAGAGCCTTGCTTGCTCCCACTATACGCCGCTTTGTCGCCATTATTCTTAAACCGCAAAACAGCACTTTCAACGGCTGCACTATCTTCTGAATATCTTCATTTGAAAGCTTCTCTAACCGATATCTATACAAGACACTTAAATTCCTTTTGTTGGAGCGTATTGATTCGCACATTTTCGGGAAATCCATAAGTCGAGCGCCCCGTTTATTCATGTCCCATTTTTCTAAGCTAGCATAAATTTTTTTCAAAAAGGCCTCTGAATTAAGCAGTGTATTAATATCAGCAATTTCTCGATGTTGAGAAATCAACTCTCTATATAACTTTAAATCGTCTCCTCTGCGATATTTCTCATTACATATGTCAACGCATTTAAAAAAACTTTTTCTGGACTGGGTGAGATTATCAATAATTTGCATTCTTTATAACGTAAAGAAATTCTGGCCTTTTAGTCTCTGGCTTCCACTCGCCTGAGCAAATTAAAAAAAAGCATCAACATATAATAATTTTCAAATATCTCATGTGTTCTCATTTATATCTTTCTCTATTTGGGCACTTATTCTTTAGGTTTCCACTTTCGTCTTATATAATCAGCACTTTCTTTAGGAGATAACATCCTTGTCGAGTTCTGGGTTCGGATATAAAAAATTTCCTTATTATTTTCCTTTACCCAAATAGCATCGTCTCCAATATTTATTTTAATATTGCATATATCTTTATTGTTTATCTCATGAAAAGAAATTTTTACTTTAGGCAGAAAACACTTAGATAATCTATTTTCTATTTCTTGTGTTAATAAAAGATTAAATCCATCGCGATTGCTTTTTTTTAATAAAGAGTAATCCCTTTCAAGTCCGAAAACATCTCTATTATCTTTAACTCCTATTAGAAGATACCCCCCGTCAGTATTGTTAAAGGCCGCAATAGTGCTAATAACTTCTAATCTTAATCTCTCATTTTTACATTGGTTTTTTATGTTCCACTGAAACGCAGATTTAAATTCAAGTTGATTTCCTTCTTCCATAAGAAGAAGTTCATTTACATCTCTATCTGGAAGCTCTGGGTAAAAAATTCTATTCTCTAATATAGTAGCTTCGATTTTTCTTTTTATATTGGAAATAATTGAAGTTGCTTCTCGTTCGAAATCTTCTATATGTAAACGTATCCCTCGTTGATTGAGATAATCTGTAAGTGAGACACGAGAGGCGTTAAGTCTTGCCGTGAAAAGTTCTTCTATTCTGTTCATTAAGAAATTTTCATCATTTTTTGTCCAAGGCTTAGCATTTTTATAAAATACCTCCAAAAGAATCTGCAATTTTGCATCCAGCAACTTTTTTATACAATTTAACTCTAGTTCAACTATAGCCTTTGCATGTGGCCCCGAATGTAACAATCCTCGATGACCAAATTTTTCAGCTAATTCCCTCCTTTTATTTTGATTATCTCTTTGAACCGATTCAAAAATGTCATTAAATCTCAAAGTCAATAATTTATCTCTTTCGTCCATTTTTTGCCTCAAATAAGGTTTTTTAGCTTCCCAATTTCAATTAATTTTCTTATGCATTCTTTATGATTCACTTCACTCGTCCCTAATGAGATTTTTTATTTTCCCTTCTCGTCTATCTTAATGAGGCACTAAATCCGGCTCTGCCGTCCTTTTCAATTTCGAGGGAGACCAAAGGCTTCCCTGCTTCTGGCCTGCAATCGCCCCACTCCTCGTCGCATCATTGTCTTTTCTGAATATCCCCTAATTGTATAAATAAGAATGATTTGAATGTCCTCCGCTTTTCCCCTTGTCTTGGCTCTTGCTCATCTCCATCAAACTATTCCTCTAACTTTGCCTCAAGCTCTGATCTAAAATCCTTGTAGGTCTTCTCCCTCAAGGCCTTGAAAAACAGGTCATAACTCCCTGGGGAAAGGAATTTGAAATAATACCTCTGCTCTTCCTGCAACTTGTTGACCCTGGCAAAATGCTCCCTGGCATATCGGAGTTTAGCCTTATTTTCATCGGAGATATCGTTGTCCATCTTGATTTCCACCACAACAATATCGTTATCCGCCTTGATAAAGAAATCAGGATTGAAACTTCCCTGCTTGGGATGCTCTCCCTTGCGCCAGGAGTACTCGATGCTGTAGAAACCCACATCGAGGGATTTGATCCAGCCATTTATCGCCTGGGCCGTCTGCTCGGCAGTCAACCCCCGGATAAACTTGCGTTCGGGTTCATAGGAAGCCAGGGCCACATTAAGGGCGGTTTTGAAATTGTATTTATTCTCCACCTTTATCAGGGCTGATCTCGGAAGACTCTCATCCTCCTCAAGCTCCTTCAGAAACTTCCTATCCACCGCCTCTCCCCGGCTCATGGAATAATCATCCCAGAACACCGTGCTATCACGTCGTAGCGATCCTACACCTATGCTGTTCTTACTGATTTCCCTGGTATTTATTTTAATGAGTTCCTGGGCCTCAATCTTGAGCCTTAGGCTCTTTGTCTTTTTGCGATAGACAACTCCAAAGGATTGGAGGGTCTTTTGAAGGTTAGACTCACTTACCATGTTGCCTTTGTCCCCGATTCTTTTCAAGGATTTCTCAACGATATTCTTGATCTTATTCAAGCTAAATTTTTCAGAATATCCTGTCCCTAAATCCATATCAATGGCTTTGAGTTTGTTGACCACTTCGCAGGCGGCCTCGTCAACAGAATACATTTTAAATTCAATCAATGTCTTCTTCGTATCCTGCTCCCCAGAGACCGCTTTAATATAGGTCGTCCCCTTTTCCAACTCCTTTACTTGGCTCGAAAGGGTGATGAAACCCTTCTTAAGGAGTTTATACGGATCTTCCTGCGGATATTCGACCTCCTCCTCAGATCGCTTATAACGAATGTTGTGGAGTTCAAAGTTATAGTCCTCTTTCTTTTCCACGGGATAGGAATGGATACGTTTCTCAATCTCCAAAACTTCATCTACCAGGTGCTTAATGCTTCCTGACCACTTATCATGATTGAAGACGGTTACAACAGGCTGACTGCCCTTGTAGACTTCAGGTATCCTCAAGCCTCTTCCCAAGACCTGGGCGATAAGAAGTTTTGAATTAAATGCCCGCTCCTCGTGAGGGACGATCTGAAAGACATTTTTTACATCCCACCCTTCGGAGAGCATACTGACAGAGGTGATCCACTCAATGGGGTTGTCCTTGTCATCTACCCTTCTAAGGATCGGGAGATTACTTTTGTGTTCGTCGGCAGAGGTAACGATCAAAACCTTCTCAGCCGCTTTCTCTTTGCCGATCCTTTCTTTCTTGGCAAGAAAATCAATCAGTTTATCGGTGAGACGCTTGCAGGCGGCGATGTTTTTGGTAACCAGGATGGTGACGGGTTTTACCTTTCGGTATTTGGCAGTCTTGTTCTCAAGGTGATTGTCGTAAATCTTCTGAAACTTCTCATCCTCACTCCCTGAGGAGTCCTCCGCCACATATCGGATGGATTTAACAAACTTCTCCTCAATGGAATCCCTCAAGGAAAAGCGATGAATGACATCGGTGAAATAGTCGTCTCCTATATAGCAAGTGCCTGAAACATTCACGATAAATTTGAATCCGTATTTAGGATCAAGCAAAAATTCTTTCCATTTCTTGAGCGCCGTATCGAAAGGACTCGTTAAGTGGTGTGCTTCATCGTTCAATGCCAGAGTCCGCTCGCCTTTCCCGGCAAGGCTGTCCTCAATGGCGGATTTGGTATTGATATAGGTAGCGTGGATATTCTCAATGCAGATGTCTCCCTTCCGAATGGTATTGGAGGCATTGATAATTCGGGGATTTGCAATCTTGGAATCAGCAGGCAAAAGGTCTTTTAGGGTTCTATCGGCGGAGAGGCTCCGAAACTTCTCCGTGAGCCCAGCCTCGATAGTATTTGATGGACAGAGGACCAAAGCCTGATCCACGGCTCCCTCGGCCAGAAGGATACGTGCGATGCCATATATCACATAGCTTTTGCCGGTGGCCGTTGCATGATCCAGGGAGCAGGAGAGTTTATCCGGCAGTTGCAAATGGCTGACAAATTCCTCAAAAGATGAATATTTCTCCTGAAGTTTGGGGTTCTCATGGAAGTTGTCCTCCGCCAGGTCTTTAAGGCTTTTGTGTTCTCCCCCCAGGAAATACCTTGTCGTCTCCCGGATCGCCTCTTTTTGATATTCCCTGTCGCCGCAGAGGGCATCCAGGAAAGCCTCGTATTTATTCGGATCAAACCTCTTAGGATCGTAGCTCGGAGATACCTTAAGGACTAAATCCTTGTTTTGAAAGGTCCGCCGCTCAAGCATGGCTATTTTTCTTTTTCTTCTTCAATGATTTTCATCTCTAAAAGTCTCTGTGTCTCATGTTCTATCTCGGTTTTTAAAACTTCTGGATCAGGCAGTTGTAGTTTATACTTTGAGGCAAATATTTTGTTACTCATTCCACCGAGTGAATATTCTACAACTGTCCTTTTTTTATCGGTGCAAAGGATAATACCCACCGGAGCATTTTCTTCAGGAAGTTTTTCCTTGTCGTTCAAGTAATTGAGGTAAAGATTCATTTGTCCGGCGTCCGCATGCGTGAACTCGCCAATCTTTAAATCAATTGCCACGAGACATCTCAAGATTCGGTGGTAAAGGAGAAGGTCGAGGCGATAATGGCTCCCCTCAAGGGCAATCCTTTTCTGGCGGGCAATAAATGTAAATCCTATTCCTAATTCAAGTAGAAAATGTTCGAGGTGTTTGATTAAAGCCTCTTCCAATTGTGATTCTGAATATTCATCTTTCAACCCCAGAAACTCCAGAATGTAAGGGTCTTTGATTTCATCTTCAGGTTTGAGAGTGATAGGCTTTTCGTGGGCTTTGGCGATGACTGATAATTTGCGTCTGGATAATGCTGTTCGTTCATAAAGCATGGACTGAATCTGCCTGTCAAGTTGTCTTACTGACCAATTTCCACGGATACATTCTGCCTCGTAAAATTCGTGCTTTAAGGGTTCGTCAAGACGGAGCAATAAACGGTAATGAGACCATGATAAGGTGAATCTTTCAATGAGCTGGTGAGTTGCTAATGTTATATCAGAATTCCGAGACAGTGTTGCGGTTTTCTGCCCTTCTAATTTCCGAGACACTGTCTCGGAAATTTCAATTGGGTAACTCAAGTAAAATCGCCGCATTGCTTCAAGATTATCAGAGGAGAAACCGCGTCCAAATTTTCTGTTCAGGTCTTTGGATAATTTCCTGAGTAATTCTTCTCCATATTCTGCCCTTACTTTTCCCTTCTGCTCATATTCCACAATCCTTCTGCCCATAAGCCAATAAGTGGCAACCAGTGCAGTGTTCACATACCGCACCGCCGCCTTACGTCCCTGCTCAATAAGAGAGGCAAGGTCAGTAATAAGAGTTGAATAATTTTGAGGCTTGGTAATCTTTTTCATTTTTTGAAGTCTTTCAATTTCTTCACTTCCCGCTTCTCGTTGCCGAAGATGTCAATGTAAATAACCATGATTTGCTTGGGCGAATCCTGATTCGCCCCTACAATTTTATTTGAATCAAAGCGCACTTCGTAGCCGTTCTTCTTCAACTCCTCGGCATAAAAGACCTCGTCTAAGTCAAATACTTCTCCGTTAAAATCATAGTCCAGCATGACCATAGAGAGAGTCGCAAGGTTGGCATACTCAAGAGGTTTTCGGGAGATGATCTTGCTCTCAAACTTCTCAATCTTGATGACGCATTCCTTTGTATTCTGATTGAAAAGATCAGCCTTTTTGGGCTTATCCAGAAAATATTGGCACTCTACCGCAGGCACCTGAATAAAATCGAAACCAACGGCGTCCACCGTGTCATTGACATCCATCTCGCTGATTGGCTGTTTGATCTTGGTAAATCCCCGATTGTGGATCTCCTCGATGATTGAATAGGGGATACGGAGGACAAAGTATTTCGTCTTGCCCTTCTCGATGTAATCCTCAAGGAACTGCACCGAGGCGGCAGGAGCAATGATAAAGAAGCGTCTGCAAATCTTGTCTCCCATGTGCTTGTGGAGGTCGTCAATAAATCCTCTGTCCAGCACGGCGTTGGGATGTTTCTGGTAATTGAAGACCATGACGCTGTCCGCTCCGAGGTAGCCGTCAAGTTCAATTTTGGAAATCTCATGCCTACTATCCCGGCACTGAAAGAGTTTTAATGCAAAGTCCCGATACTGCTCCCAGGGGAGTTCCTTGATCTTCTTGTAGTCATAAAGGCCAGCATTGTAGAGGGTAAATGGCTTGCATGTCTTGCCGTATTTCTTCTTGGGGTTCTCTAAATCCTTACTCTCGGCAATATTCAGGAGTCGCTTTTGCATAGTATAGATAGCCAATTTTCCACAATCAATCCCAATCCATTTTCTTTCCAATTTTTCAGCTACAGTAAGCGTTGTTCCAGAACCTGTGAAGCAATCGAGGACAATATCACCAGAATTTGAGGACGTGTCTAAAATCAATTTTAACATTTCTTCACTTTTTTCAGTTGGATATCCAGTTGTAAAAGCAGAAGCTATAATATCGTCCCAAATAGTATCTCTTAAGTCTTCTTGGCTTGCTTCTAAAAAATATTGTGGTTTTCCCGTTTTCGAGTGCTTCCTCAGGGTCCCCTTTCGTATCATTTCTTGGGCTCGTTCTTCGCTGAACATCCAATGTCGTCCCACTGGTGGCTTGTGACCAAAGAGAGGATAATCCATACCCTTTCTTAAGCCAGGCGCATCAAATGCATGCCATCTGCTTTCATGGTCAGCAAACTTCGTTGGTGGCAATATTAGATGAATATCAGACTTTGCATAGAAGTAAATAATATCATGTCCATAATTAAGAGTTTTAACTCTTTCTCTTTCTCTAATATTTTTTCTTATTCTTCTAACAATAATTTCATTCCGGAAATTTTGTTCACCGAATATTTCATCTAATAATACCTTTACATAGTGCCCTTTTTTCCAATCTAAATGTATATAAATACTGCCATCCTCACTCAATAATTCTCGCAGGAAGACCAGCCTTTTCCTCAAAAACTCCAAAAACCTAGCCCCAGCAATCTTATCCTGGTACGCCTTCTGATCTTGGCTTCCCCTGAATTCCTGCCTTGTGGCAAATGGAGGATCAATATAAACCAACCTCACCCCTGGCGTCCCGTCGGCGTTCTTCAATTTCCCTTCCTGCTTCATCTGCAAGAGGGTTTTAAGCACCTGAAGGTTGTCGCCGAAGATCAGCATATTCGTCCAGCCGTTGCCGTTCTTGCCGTTTCGGAAGGTCTTGATCTTTTGCAAAGGCACCGCCATTGTGTCGGCCAGGATGTCCTCTTCCCGTTCCTTGTCGGCGTAGATGAGTTCATATTCCCTCTTGGTATCAAAGAGGACGGCCTTATAGTCCTCCGGCAATGGTTTGCCCTCCTTGAGGAGCCTTACGATCCTTCCAATCTCCTGTTCCAAAAACTTACGCATGGCCGCTACCCTCTCTTTTCCTTTTTCCTCGCCCACTCCTGCCGATCCCTCTCAACCAGGTCCCGGATAATGGACACAATGGAGACATTCTGATTCTGCTTCTGAAGTTCCAGGGCTTTCTCCTTCAAAAAAAATACTGCACCTCAGTGAGTTCAATAGTCGTCTTCCTCATATTGGATTTACTCCCGGCCCATGCCTCACTTATCGGCTGCCCGGCGAAAGAATAGCACCAATATAGAGGTTAGTCAAATACGAAGAGCAGACCTCTCCCTATGTCACAAATATGTCACAAAATTAATTGAAATGCGCTGAAATTACGGTATTCGGATTGAAAGGGAAACGAGCCGGAGAAGCCTTCTTTTCCCCTGAAAACAGGTGGTGGGCGGTATTGAGTTCGAACCAGTGACCCCCGGTTTGTAAGACCGATACGCTATTCTTAGGCATACCCCTCCCCCGTGTGGATACGGTATGGACAAAATGAGCAAAAATGGCTCAGTTTAAGTGACTCAGGCTAAAAATAACATTTCAGGGAAATTGCCTAAAACCAGGAGAAAAGAGGAAAATAAGATGGTGGAGCTGATGGGATTTGAACCCACGACCTCTTGACTGCCAGTCAAGCGCTCTCCCAACTGAGCCACAGCCCCACGAGAGTGGACTAAATATTACAAGAAGACGGTGTTTCAGTCAAGGTTTTAAGAAGGTGAGCAGTGAGCCGTGAGCTGTGAGCAGCAAACCGCGTAAAGTGTAAAATGCCTGGCTTAAAGCGAGAATGGCGGGAAAAGCGCGAGATATAACTAGACACGGAAGAAGGATTGATGTTTAATAAATCAAACCGCTACATTGCCAATCACTTCCCTTCCAGTTATAATTGATTTAGGGAAAAATAAAAATGGTTCAGCATGGAAGAAAAAGGATTGTAGTCGTCGGAAGCTCGAACACAGATCTTATTGTCAAAACTCACCGAATCCCAAAGCCAGGGGAGACAATAATCGGCGGAGAATTTTTTATGGCCGCCGGGGGTAAAGGAGCAAACCAGGCTGTGGCCGCAGCCCGTGCCGACAGAGAGGTCGTCTTTATCGCACAAGTTGGCAATGACATGTTTGGCAGACAGGCCATAGAAAGTTTTGTTCGCGAGGGGATCAACGTAGATTATGTTTACAGAGATAAAGATGCGCCTTCCGGGATTGCGCTTATTTTTGTCGGCGCTGACGGCGAGAATTCAATTGCCGTTGCTTCCGGAGCGAATTCCAGACTGACTCCGGCTGATGTCCAGGCAGCAAAGGATGTCATCTCCTCTGCAGCTATCCTCCTCATGCAGCTGGAAATACCGATGGAAATAGTCCAGGTGGCAGCCGAAATTGCCTCCAAAGCAGAGGTGCGCGTCATCCTCAACCCCGCTCCTGCTCAGCCCCTCAGCAACAACCTTCTTAAATACATTTCAGTCTTGACACCCAATGAAACTGAGACTGAACTTGTGACAGGAATAAAGATCAAAAAAAAATCAGATATGTCCACCGCTGCCAAAGCACTTTTATCCAAAGGCGTGGAGGCCGTTCTGATCACCCTGGGAGCTCAAGGTGTCTATGTCGCCACTTCAAAAGTAAGGGAATTAGTCCCAGCGTTTAAAGTTGAGGCCATAGACACGACTGCTGCAGGAGATGTCTTCAACGGCGCCCTGGCGGTTGCCCTTTCTGAAAACAAAACCATTATAGAAGCGGCAAAGTTCGCCAATGCCGCGGCCGCTCTCTCTGTCACTAAACTCGGCGCACAACCTTCCGCGCCCTACCGGAACGAAATCGAGGACCTGCTTAGTCGCTTGAATTATTAAGACACAAAGTCAGTTAAATCCGACCGCTAATATATGTGAAATGATAAGAATCTATTCCCCCTCTTTCCCCCTTGTCGATAGTGGGGATGAAGAAGCTGTCAAAATCTCTAACCGCGGATCCATCTCCGTTTATGTGATATGAGGCAACAATCGAAGAAGGGTGGCACGGCGGAGGGGCTCCCCACCCGCCCGGAGCCTCGCGGCGCGTATATCAATTCCTTTGCGGTATCTTGCGGGTGCGGAGGTGAGGACGGATGGGGAGGAGCCGTGACAGGACCCTATTCCTAATTAATGGCATCACATAAACAGATGCATTCTCCAACCACTTGATGACTTAAAACTTTCCGAGTATCATAAAAAATGAGATTAAGCTGAGTTAAGAAAGGAGTTGCCCCATGATTCAATCAAACAAAAAACTCTTAGTATTGATTGGCTTTCTTGTCTTGGGACTGATTGCCGGG
>Ga0315280_10006901_pt1 | contig 15483 bp, 17 predicted proteins | sample YL17G06_40_MG_FD_203697 | JGI IMG/M metagenome (GOLD analysis project Ga0315280, IMG submission 203697) | Sediment microbial communities from Yellowstone Lake, YNP, Wyoming, USA - YL17G06_40 | ecosystem: Environmental > Aquatic > Freshwater > Lake > Sediment | place: USA: Wyoming | collected... | reverse complement strand
TTTATATAAAATCAGTTTGTGAGCCCTTTGATATTGAAATGGAGATTGATTGGCAGAAAATAGAGAATTGGATTAATCATTTTGGCATGGATTTAAATATTACTCACGTGTCGGGTCATGCTTCGGGCCCACAGTTGAGGGATTTTGTGAAAACTGTTAAGCCGAAGATGGTTATACCTGTACATACACAGCATGCTAAGATTTATGATAAATGGTGGGATAATGTTCATTTATTAGAGAAAGTTGGAGAAAGTGTTGAAATTTATTAGTAGTTTTTATGAATAGGGCTTTGTTGAATAAGTAAGAAAACGAGCCGACTTTTTCAACGATAACCAGTTACTCTTTACCACAAGGAACATCACGATTAGGAGAATTGCGTATTTCTTTTTCAATCTCACGTCTTTTTTCTTCTGTTAAATTTGGCGTATAAAAGACACCAAATTTGATATTTTCAGTACTACAGTTTCGTTTCCAACAATCCTTTCTCTCATGAGTACCAATTCTATTTTTTACTTCATCAGATTCTCCTACATCAATTACCCTGAACTTATTCCCTTCGCTACAGACAACTATATAAATTCCAGCCTCATTTTTAAGTCCGTCTGTTGAGGCATACAACCCTTCAAACTCGTATTCATCTATTTTTACCATACTTCTCTTGTATATTTACTACAAATGAACTTAAATTGCTTATTCAACAGAAGCTAATTCAACAAACCCTATGAATAGTGAATAGATAAAGTTTAAACTGTTGTTTTTTAACATAGAATTATGCAAGTATGTTATTAGTAAATGTGTGATAAGAATGATTGTTGTCGGCAATAAGAGAACATATTGCTTTGATGGAATTCACATACCTAGAATATACATCAATGATATAAGACAGGTAAAATTAGCTCTAAACATTTTACATAAAAATGGTTCATTAACTAACAAAGAAATGACTGAAGAGACCGAAAGAGTTAGATCAGAGGATATTCGAGAGATTTTTTATTTACTATGGAAATTAGGTTTTGGTATTGATGTAACTAAAAAAGGTAGAGAAATAGCGTTTGTTGCAAATGATAAACTTGAAGGCCTTCTTGAACTTGAAGACAAAGATTTAAAGAAATTTGTTTTGGAACGATTAAAATTATACAATCCGTTTGTGGCTATTCTGGATAAACTAATTGAATATAAAGATAAATCATTTACAGAAAAGGATATAACAAAAGATTTTCATAAAGGACGCTATGATGGGGGAAGGATCGATAATACACATCCTTTATTAAGATGGAGTAAAGATGAAGATTGGAAATTAGTGAAAGATAAGACAATATCTGAACATGGAATTAAGTTTGTTAATGAATCTAAAAAGCTAAAAATCTGCTATATTCACCATACGGTTGATCTTAAGGCGTCAAAAGAATTGAATATAGTTGCACATATTATATCAGACGCTTCATTTGAGGAAAATAAGAAGAGACTCTCCTTTGATGACATATTGGGCTTGATTAGTGATAATGAAATCTTAAAAATGGATGAGGGAGAATTAAAGTCAGTTCTTAAAAATCTTTTAGAAATAGGTTTGCCTATTACGCTAGATAGAGACTGGATTGAAATAAATAGTAAGATTTATCACGACATAACACCTCAACTTTATGTTAAATTTGGACTTCACACAGCTGATGGTATAGACGAACTAGATATTGTAAATGAGATAGAATCTAAGAAAATTGACGAGAAAAAACTTCTAAATGACTTCAAAAATGTCAAAACATTAATTATAGATGATGAAAGTGTAAAATTGAAAAACTATCCTACAGACTCTAGAATAGTTAATTATAAGAATTTTTTAGAAATACAAGAATTATTGCCATATCTAGATGTTAGAACTATTATATTATCGCCAGGTTGGAAGCCATTAAAAGTTTCTAAGATAAACGGAATTTTGTTATCCTTCGTTAAATTTGGTGGGAATTTAATAATATTTTACGCTCCCATGGGTCGAATAGGTTCTAATAGGAATTTATTTAATTGGTTACCTTATGACTTAGCTCGTATATCTTTTGTTCATAGTAGCGAAGAGAACATCAAAGGATATTTTACATTTCCTTTTGGAGAGGAGTTTTCATTTACTTCAAAAGATGGATTTGAAGAAATAGAAAGGGGTAGTAAAAGATACTCTATTTTAATTACTAATTATTATCTAGGTCGTATAATCTTTTCAGGATTTAAAGAATCTAAAGAAATTTTCACAAAAATTAAAGATTTAGAAAAGGAAGTCAAGATTGATGTTAATTCTCGCCAATGGACCTATAGATTTGTCCCGTCTTTGAATAGAATAAAAGGAGTCAATACAGAATTTGACCTATATCCTCTCTTAAAAGATATACTTAAAAAGAATTTTGATATTGAATGCGATCCAGAAATAAAAGGTAAACCGGGCCAAACAGATTTGCTCATCATAAAGCCTTTCTTTTGTTGTTGTGAAGTTACCCCGCCAAATAGTAATGCCACTGGATTTTCCAAAGTTTCTGAAGTTAAAGGGCATAGAGATACAATAGTATTCAAAGATAGAAAATCTGGTAAAAAGAAATTTGGAGATAATGAAGTAGGTGCTTGTGTTTTTGGTCCGTCGTTCACTATAGAGGCCGGCGAAGATAAAGCAGGTGCAGTTGATATGGCAAATGCTATGGGTATTTCTTTAATAAGTTATAGAGATCTCTTTGAATTAATTTGCCTAAATGATAAAGTAAAATTAAATAAAGATGATATTATCCGAGTATTTTTCAATGAAAGTGAAAAAGCTGAAGCAGCTATAAGAATTTATGAATTAATTAAAGAAAAATTAATTAGATAAATTTACTTAAAGTTTTTTCTTTCTTAAATTTTTTAAGAATTTTTTCGTATTCTTTTTTTGCCTTAATGCAATCATTTTCTGTTTTTGTTAATTTTTCTTTCGCTATTTTAATTTCGTATTCTCCACTTTTATCATATACATCTTCTCCAAAAGAGTCGAATTTAACAGAATTAACTTTTTTTTCTATTAATTTACAATATTCTTTTGATTGTTCTACAGCAATAGATTTTCTACCTAATTCTTTCGCAACTTTATTTGTTGTTCCACAACCAGCAAAGGGATCCAGAACTGTATCCTCCTTAAAAGTAAACAATTGGATCAGTCTCCTTGGTAGTTCTTCTGGAAATGGTGCGAGATGCCTTTCATCTTTTGTGGGGGAAGTTACAGGTATAATATCCCAGACACTATAAGCCATTTTTCTTATGAAAGCCCTGTTAAACTTAGGTATTTTACTAAAATCAACATAACCATTCTTCCCTTTTTGAAATATCAATATAAATTCATGATTTATGTTTGTATTAAACATCAAAGGGTATGGGTTTTGAGAAAATTGAGTAGCTCCCCTTTGCCATTTGGTTGTTCCACGAGGTTTATGCCACATGACATCTTTTCTAAAAATAAACCCTACTTCCTGACACTTATTAACAAAATCACCTGCAATGAATTTCATACCTTCGTTCGAGACAACAGTCCCTATATTTATTGCCATAAATCTACCATCTTTTAGAACTTTAAAACATTCATCAAAAACTTTTTTCATGTCTTCAAGATATTTTTCATATGTTTGCCCAAAACCTATCTGATCTTTAATGCCATAATCTCTTAAATTCCAATATGGAGGAGAAAATACTATAAAGTCTATACTATTTACTTTAATAAAATTTGATAGTTCTCTACTATCTTTATTGTAAATTATGCATTCATTCATGTTAATATCCTATTTTCTTGTAAAATTCTTTTTTTCGTTACATTATAAAAATTATTGTTTATTTCACAGCCAATGAAGTTTCTTCCTAATTGTATACATGCTACTGCAGTAGTTCCAGAACCCATAAAACAATCCAAAATCACATCTCCTTTCTTTGACGAACTTTTCACAATCCATTTCAATATTTCTAACGGTTTTTCAGTAGGATGTTTAATTTCCTTCCTATTTTTACGAATTACAGGTGGATGATTAAAAACGCTTAATGGAAATCTTCTACCATCTTTTACTATAGTTCGATTCGGAGCCCAATTGTTTCTGACAGTAGATATTACAATATTTCTTCTTGCGTAAGGTTTGCCCGGAGTTTTTATACTATCTATATCAAAATAGAGTTCAGATGTCTTTGTTCCTCTTTTTTTCAAGCACCATATTAACTCATGAGATTGCATGGGCATGAAATTTGATGACCACAATCCCTTTCCTTTATTCCAAACTAATTCAAAACGAAATTCAAATTTATCCTTAAGTGTGTTATAAACATCTAAAAGCATCGGTTGTTTTCCAAATATGTATAATTGACCATTTCTTTTTAATATGCGACTAAATTCGTTGTTTAAAGTTTTCCAATCGTTAAAGTTATCCCAATTTTTTGGTAATTCATTATAAGGCGGGTCTATGACTATTAAATTTACAAAATCATCTGGTATTTCTTTGATAAATTCTCGACAATCCTTTAATTCAATTGTATTTACTTTCATTTTCTATCGACCCTTTTTTTAACGATAATTTCTTGGTTTTTATTTATACACCACTCTATCGAATCTCCATTTATCAAATTCAAAAACATTTTTACAGCCTTAGGAACTGTAGTGAGTGATGAATTTGTAATTCTGGTTTTAGCAATTTTCTTCAAATTAACACCTATGTTCTTTCTATGTTTTTTCTATATTTAAAGCTTTCTAAATTATGTTTTTCTTTCTAAGTTCTTTTTCTACCTCTTCTGCACTTTTTTTACATACACTACAACCAGATTGAATCAACCAAACATCCGGATTTCTGACTTTCTCCCTTACTTTGCCAAATGTAGCTGAGGATCTATTCTTTTGACTTATCGAACTTGGGATATGCCAACATAATATAATACCTTTATCACAGAATGGACAAGCTAATTCTACAGGTTCACCACGCATTTAATCATCTATTATTAAATATTTTAATGATTCTATATTTTAAATTTACAATCAAATCCACAAGCTCTGCATTTATTGATATTATTATGATGTTCTGGTTCTATTTCCTTATTTAAAATCCTCTCAAAAAGATCAAACTTTTTCATGAGCATTTCTCTAGTCTGTTTTGTAAATTCCTCTTTATCCTCTTGTAATATGCTACCGTTTTTATCTCTTTGAATAACACTAAAAAATATCTTGTTAAAGGCAATGAAGTCCGAATAATTTTCTTTAAAACCCTCGCAGTAACAACTCAACTGTATAGGTTTGTCAGGAAATATTGTACGTGGCTTGCTGGTTGTTTTATCGTCAATTATGTGAATATTGCCGTTCAGGCGCATGACTTTATCCATTCTACCAATGTAAACGAAATCATTCTTGTTCTTCCTTTTTATCAAAACTCTAAGTGTCTCTCTGGGTATATCTAAATCTACAGACGGATCCAATAAATCTTCTCTAGTAACGGCTTCTCTTGGTATTAGAACATCAATATCTTCAAGTTCTTCATGCACTTTCTTACCGTTGATTTGAGCTGCGGACACTTTTGGTGATAAACCCAGATGAAAACTATTAATAATTCTAAATTGACAATAACCCATACAACTGGCAAACTCACTGATAGGAACTACTACGACCATAGAAATAGTTCGAGTAATAAGCGATTTAAACTTTTTGATTAATTGTTAATTATGGAATGTCCTAACTGTGGGGCAGAAGTAGAAGATGATTGCGAACAGTGTGAAATATGCGGGACTTGGTTGTTTGATGCTGCCGGTTTAGAACTATGGGGTGGAATGTGGAAATAATCCAAAGTTAATTTTTCTTTTTAAAAATTCTAACAGCAACGAAATCATCTAGGATTTCAACATTTCCTCCTGCCCATTTACCAGCATCTTTTCCGAACTTTTTTCTATTTGGAAGTTTAGTTTGAATAATCACCCTCTCCCCAGGACTTATTTTGATTATAATATTTTTCATTTTAACGTATTTTGCGTGGGATAAGAAATCAATTTCTGTGTTTGAACATACAGTTTAGTCATTCATTTACCGCCCAATTTCTTCTTCAAAAGACTCTTATCTTTCACTTATTTTTTTCTGCATCAATTGTTCGATTACTTCTGAATAGGATTTTCCCTCTTTAATACACTTAATTTTAAATTTTTTAAACAATTCTGAATCGATTGAAAATGTGACCGTTTGCTTCTTCATATGTATTTATTTACTTATGTAAATATTTAAATACTTTTTCTTTCTGTAGAACCGAAGTTCAAGCTTAAATATTTATTTATTTAATTAAATATTTAAATAAATAAATTGAGAGGAGGTGACAAATATGTCTGAAATTAAAGCGGAGGGCAAGGGTAAATCCCCTGCCTTGAACAACAATCAAGCAGATTTGCCAGAATGGATCGGCGTAATAGGGGAATTGGCTGAACAAAAGAGAGAAGCAGAAGAAAGTCCAGAAACAAAAGGAAACAGCCACATCCACTTGGCTGTAAGCAGCGGGCTGTACAGGATGGTGATTCAGAGGATTGAAAAATTGGAAAAATTTTCTGACTCCAAGAGTAAGATTATTCGTTTTCCTGTCATTTTTCGAAAGCTCTGCACTTCTCTGCAAATTCGTAAGGAAACATGTTGGGAACTGCTTTTTTTGTTCAGTGACTTGGGGATAGTGGAAATAATTCCTTATCAAGGGATAAGGTTAAAGAAGCGTAAAAATCCAGCGGAAATTATGTTTTGAATATAAACGTCGTTCATAAGCGTCTGCGATAGAATAAGGCTGGAGGCAAAACAATGAGACGTAAAAACAAAGAAACCGAGCAGGAGCAACCAAAGCTCCTGCCCCCAACCAAGGGGATGGACGAAAAGGAGTATAAATGTGCTACCTGTGGGGCCGATATTCGGAATCAGCTGACAGAGTTGGTACATCAATTGACTGGTGTGCCTGTGGATAAGCTGAAAAATGGAGACGGACTCAAAGAAATACATTGGAAATTGCAGGTTGCTGAGCGAACAATGACAATAGCGGGTATAGAAATAAACGAGTCAGTTATTACAGAAAAGGCTCTAGAACATGTCGAAAAATTGCTTAGCAAAAGGCTATCTGAAGAAGAAAGGGAGAAATACGAACAGCAGATAAAACACGGCAAAGAGCTGTTTGAAAAGGACAAAGAACAGTTGGAGGAAAAAATTGATGAAATGAAAGAGAAAATCCAAGAAATGAGCAAGAATTATGAGAAATTACAATCTGAACATGAAGAACTTAAAACCAAAGTGAAATCTAATCCTGCGCTGAAAGGGGCATTAGCCCAAGCAGAACTGCTGGAAGACCTGGAAGGAAATTTTCCTGAGCAATTACCCCATTTCGAGGATATCGCAAAAAAAGGACATGGAGACATACTATGGTCCGACATTCAAATTAACATGCAAGGTATATGGACAAGTTCGGGAGTTGGCGCTATAATTGATTCTAAAGACAAGGGGAAGATAAGCGAAAAAGAAGATATAGAAAAGCTGAAGCGGGACATGCAGCTTCGTAACAAAATTATTGGGGTTCTGGTGGCCAAAGACCAAAGCCAGTTGAGACTAAAGGAGGTTCCTTGCGGGATTGAGTTCTGCCAGGAAGGCTACGTGTTCGTTACAAGCAGGGAGAATCTTGATCATCATTTATTGCTAAGATTCATAAGGGATGTCCTAGCGAGAAAAATGTACGAGCTGAAGGACAAGCAAAAGACTTTGGACACAGACAAGCTAAAAGCACTGTTAAATGACATAATGAAATACAAAAGTTATCATATCAAAATCAAGTCAAAGGCCAGCGGAATCATAGAAGATGTTAATTCCGAAGAGGATTACTTAGACCCCAAAATTCAGGAAGCCTGGAAGATATTGGGAGAACCCGAATCATGACGAAGGTGAGGATATGGGGTTAAGCACTTTTGCTGGAAACGAATTGAAGGGAGTATTGTTCATAGTCAGAAAGATTTCAGAACTGAAAGACAATGCTGAAGTTGAAAATTTTTTTGAATGTGTGGGATGCGGCAATCATCTATTTTACTGCGAAGTCCCATCAGATGACAGCGGATGGTCTTTCTTCTGCGCAGTTTGCGGGAAAAATTACCCAGCACTTTAATAATGTGAAAATAAAAACTCAAAAAAGGTTCAAAAATGAGAACATTCAGATTTTATATCCCAAAAAAAGAACTGGATAAGTACATGGACCCAACCTGCGTTTTTTGCAAACGAAAGAGAAGCGAAATAAACAAGGTAGTGAATTTTCAAAGTCGGAGAGCTTTGGCAGGCATAAACGTTCTTGAGATTGATGGCAAACTCCAACCAGTTTGTGACGATTGTTTTTGTCGTATGTGAAATTAAAAAACTGATCAAATTTTTTTAATTAGCAGTTCTCTGCCTTTCTTGGTTTTTCTGCCAACATATTCTGTGGCAATGAGATCCTTCGCCTTGAAAAGGGACACCCATCTGAATATTGTCGATTTAGGTCTTTTCATGTTCTTTGACAAATTTGTCAAAGTTATCTTCTCTGCTTTGCTCACTATTTGAAGGATGTGCTCTTTGTAAAATTCTTCTGCGGCCGATGACATAAAAATCCTCCTTTTTCTATTTTAAATTTGATATTCAGAATTAAATCCTTTCGACGCACTTTTTCAGCTAATGAATGAGGTCGAATGGTTTGATAATACTGATTGTTGAATTTCTCTGATTTCTTTTCTTCTAGCCAACGTTTTTCTTCTTTAGGAGATACAATGCCCTCATGTACCTAAAATTATGCGGAACAACTTTCTTTTTGGTACGAGCTTTTTTTGCGAACGACCTGAGAACTTTCCTGACTATTGGAGAATTCAAAGGCTTACAATCTTTTGTTACCCACAATGGTGCGTTTGGATCGTTATTTAATGGATGGCTTTTAATCCATTTTTTGATATATGGTACTGATTTTTTTAATTGAACCTCCCTTATGCTATTGCTACTCATATTTCTGATTGTTAAAATCGCTTTATGGTTTCCGAACTTAACATCTTTAACTTTTAATGTTAAGAATTCTACAATACGGGCGCCAGACTCGATTAGAATTGAAATCAAAGCTTTGTCCCTAATGTTTTTCGCGACATCGATAATCTTCTTTATTTCGTGCTTTGTAAGCAAATCTCTCTGCTTTAATTTTCTTCTTCTTTTCATATTATTCACCTCCTTTTTGTTGTTTTCTTTTTAAAATCAACCATTCCGATGGAAGAAGACCAGTTTCCCACATAGTCTGTATTATAACTTTCTCATGGGGATTAGTTGCGACCTCAAGCAATTTTTCTAATTTCTTCTTCCGTAAGTAGCTCTGGTAATCTGTTACCTTTTGAATCTCTTTTCATAATGTCACACCTTCTTTTAGCAGTTTTGATTTGATTTGTTCAGAATGAACATCATCATTGGTATCACCAGCGGGTTGTGCTCGCGATTCAACCGAGTTTATATTGTTCTGCTGAACTTCGGTAGATTTGACCAAAAACTGGAAAGTTGTTTGGTTGTTTTGGAATATTCTGTTATCGAGAAAGTTACAATTTTGGAAGAATTTTGGCACCATTGATTCGGGAATAATTATTATTGGCACCGGTATGAGATTTACATTTCCTCCCACATTTGATGTATTTGTTGCTGGTGATATTGTTGCTACTTTAATCAATTCTTCTATTGATAAATTATTTTTAGTTTCATGCAAATAGTTAAAACCGCAGTTCCTACATCTGTCTTGAAATACTAATGTTGGAAACGGCAAATTGTATGTTTTGCATTTTGAACACTGTACAGGAGTTAGCGGGCTTTTCATGTCATCCTTTGGTTTAAATCCATGGAATACCAAAAGGGAGTTTTTCATGTGTTTATTTGAAAACTGAACATATGTCGAGGGCTCTAGAGATTCTTTCCCCCATCGGAAATACGGACGAAGGAATTCGTCGGTGAACCCAAAGTATGACAAATTTGTGGCTCTCGATCTTCTCATCGTATGACTCGTGATTTTTTTATCGATTCCAGCTCTTTTACACAACCGAATTAGCAGTCTGCATAATGAGTCATAACTCATCGGCTTGTGCTCCCAAGCCTTGGTAATAGGGTTATACTTAGGCAATAGAGGTGCCTCATCGTTTCCCTTAATAGGAAAATTTTTTAGCCATTCATCAATGACAGGAAGCGAACAAACTAGTGGTACTCTACCACTACTATAACCGCCCTTTCCTTCAATGATTACAGCTTCGCCGTAAGGCTCGTCAGAAGCCAATTCTAATTCTATATCTTTGTACCTCAGGGACAATAATTCTGATGCTCTCACTCCCAATTCATAAAACAAAAGAAATGTTGCCAGTTCAAACAGATTCCTGGCTGCTTGGCAGATCCTTGTTACATCATGCTCGTCAAGCACGACTTTTGGTTTTTTTCTGTCTGGAAATCCAAATTTTAGAGAACTCACTTGACGAGGAAGAGAATCTGTTCCCTTGAGCCATTTAAAGAAAGTTTTTACATAACCAGCGCATCTCTTCTTCGTACCTGGTGACCATCCTTCGCTGATTTTCATGAAAGCATTTTTGACATCATCTTTTTTAGTTTTTCTGAAGGGCATGTCTCCCAGTTCCACGGCAAGCTGGAAAAGGACACCTACATAGCGGCTTATGGTTCCAATTTTAAGAGGTCCCTTTCCCAGCCCAGATTCTTTACATTCTTTTATAAAATTTAATTGGTCTTCTTTATTATGCAGGTCGATGTTTGTACTAGATTTGATTTGGGTTATCTTATTCTCAAGATGGGTGGAGCTGAAATGAAAATCATGTTCTGTCATGTCAATCACTAAGAATTAGTAGATTAGCACGCTCATCAGTAACAATCCACTGGGAACCCGGAGGGTTGAGGACCCAGGTGGTTTTTCGGATGGACAGTGGTGATCCTATTTGGGTCGATTGCCGGTTTAGTAGTTTGTTCACTTCAACACCTCAAAATCGACGAGCAACAAATCCCGACCATTTTCCAGATCAATCGCCCAACCAAGGTACACCTTTTGCCCGACATGTTTTCCAGTGCATTCAAGCAGAGGCTTTGGAATTATGAGAGCAGTGGACCTGCCTAGTCTTATCAGCCGTTTTGGCCACTTGGACAGCCATTTTGGTCGTATCCTCTCAATTTGGTTATAATTCATACAAGCACCTTCTCAGTTTTAATTGAAACCAACTTGAAGTCCTTGATGAGCTTGAATCTCCTTATCAGTTCTGTTCGGGCTGAGAGGCTTCTGGTTTTGAAGGAGATGGAAAGATTTCCGTCACTGTTGCCCAACGAGTATTCAAAGCTAAACTTTTTTCCAAACCTTTCAAGCGTTCGTAACGCTTTGTTTTCTGGGATATTTTTGCAGATAAGGGAAACATGGAACATTTTCGCACCTTAATTCTTGGCTTAGACAAATTTCAAATCACTTTTAAATCCTTTTACGGCGAGTATATAAATGTTCGATTAATCGAACATCGAACATCCGATATTTTTAATTAATCGAACATCGGTGATAGCTTGGAAAATAAATGGAAATGGGACGACTTAGATAAATCAAAGAAAATAATAGAAGTCACTAATAGTTTCTTTAAAGATTGGAAAACTGTTGGAGAAGTACAAATAGAATTACAAGGTTACATCTGTTACAATCCAAAATGTAAAAGAGTGTATAAAAGATATAGAAAGCTCTGCCGTAAATGTAACGCTGCACTAATACCGAACAGAAGTTCTACCATATCAACGATATTCAATACCCTAAAAACCTCAGGACTACTTGAGAAATGTAAAGCTGAAAAATACAAAGCTAGGAGGCGATGGAGATTGAAAATAGAATCATTTTTTGACTATGCTGATAAGAATTTGAGAAAAAATAAAATGGAGGAGTTCAGCGAATTTGAAAAAGAGGTAGTCGAATTTTACTTCAATATTCCGCAAATCCGGAAGCTGAACATTTCAAAGGATGTGAAAGAGAAAGTTATTACTAGATTAATGGAACTCGTAACTGCTGTAAATTATTTCAGGTTTGGCATGTTCGATGCGGATGTTGCCTATTTGTCGAGTTTTATTAGTACTGGCGATATTGACAATTTTCTCAGCATACCGCGTGGCATGAGGAATGAACTAAAGGATCGTTTAAGGGATTTGAAAATACACGGAATTTCTGAGAGCGAAAGAATCGACCTTTTTGAAAAAGTTGAAGACGAGGTTTTTTGGATACAGGGTACAATAGCCAAGTATATTTTGGACGGTTCCCCAAAATTTTTCGAGAAAGTTCGCGCACTTGTTAAGTTGCCTTACCAGAAATGGGTTAAAGTGCCGACACTTATTGATAACAAAATTCAGTGGGTATGAAATTCAAATTTCTATTGATGACTCATCCTTATTTTCTTATCCTTCCCCTGAGGATCCACTGATTTTGCCTTCCTATCCTGTAGAGCTTGATCTTGCCCTCGTCTCTCAGCTTTTGCAGATGCATTTGCGCAGTGTACCATGCTATCTTCAACTCGTTGGCAACCATGTCCGTGGTCGCCGTCAGCGGCAGTGATGCAAGATATTCCAGTATCCTTTTGTCTGTGTCCTTCGGTCTCTTTCTTCCCTTCAATATATCCACCTTATATATATTATACAATACATCTTTAAAACATTTTTACCTCTTAGAATTTCCTCTTCCGTATGTAGAATTTACCCTTAGATAGAAAAAACTTCCCTAAGTCATATTAACATATATTGTACAATATATCTCAATTATTTTAATCTTGCTACCCATAATGTAACATGGTTGAATCCATGAAAAAAAGCTATTTTTTTATTTTAGTATTGTTTTTGTTATTTGTACTCGTTTTTCCATATTTGGTGCATGCGGTAAATGAATCTGTAAGCAACATTGAAATAAGATTTGTTCCCGTGGAAGATGTAAGAGTTTACAAAGACAATATATTATACAGCAATTTGAACGGTCTAGAAATATCGTCCGATGCAAAATCACTCGTTTATGAAAATAAAAGTTCTGATAAAATTTATCTACTATTTAATGGTTCATCAAACAGCAGTATTGATAGTGAACATGTGTTTTTAGCTTATTATGATGCGTCATTTGGTAAAAATAAATTGTTTCCGGGTTTTCCTAATCAAAGGAAAGAAGAATTAAATATCTCAATAGACAATACAAATTATTTAATTGGTATACTTCCTCTTGCTTCTACTAATGATTTATTGAATATGACCATCTATTCATTCGGAACAACATCCGCAATATTAAATTTTACAAATAGATCCTCTGCGATTAGTGGTACTATACCAAAAGTTGTACTTGGTGAAAAAGAATCCATTGCAGAAGATGCAGATATTTCTACTGTTATAAATGGAACATTAACAAGTATTAGCCTATCAAATGAAGAAAGCACCACAGATAGCGGTATTTTATTTTTGTCTCCAAAAATAAATGCAGACTTTGATAAAGTGATTATTAAAATTCTGTCGTTTACACCGCTGCCAACTGTTACGGATTATAATCCTGAAAATCATTATATACCACCTGACTTTTCTTATGCTCTCGTCGGTAAAACTCACATAATAACAGTTTTTGTTGATACGCTTGATGACAAATGGTCATTTTCAGACATTGCATATGCCATGAATGAAGTTGTGAAAGCTACAGAGTGGTTGCAAATAAGGGCGCCAATAAATGCGAATTTAAGTTTTACGATAAATTATTATTGGATTGAAGCAAATGCAAGTTCATCGGTCGTTAAGAACTATGGTGCAGGAGTGGAAGATAATGTAACTCGCTATTTGGGCTACGCCGATACTGATAACGACAGTACTGCAATAAATGATATGTTATTTTACCATAAGGAACTTTATGGAGCTGACAATGTAATTGTTCTTTTCACGTTTGTTAAGAGTGGTTCAGGAAACTATGCTGTACCAGGGCGTGGTGTTGCCACCTTAGATTTGTATTCTGCATCTTATGGAAGAACGCTAAGAGCTGGATATTATATTCATGAGGCATTGCATTTGTTTGGTGCTGAAGACGAGGCTAGCTATTGTGACTTAACTGATTGTACAGGGAATTTTTCATGGAACTATTCGAATAAAAATTGTTTTATATGCAATCCAGGATGTACTGACCACTGCACTTATTTTCCTTATAACTATAGTAATCCGTTGTATGTTTGCATAATGCTAAGTCCAGACTCTGATTATATATGCCCTTACACAAGAGGCCAAATAGGTTGGGGAGATCATGACAATGATGGTGTTTTAGATCCTCTAGATAATTGTCCGTATGATTCTGGTTATGATAAAAACGGCTGTCCAAAACTTTTTGAGTTAAAAATTAACTTCCCTGAAAACAAGACTTGTGGAAGTAGGTATATTCACTTGAACATAAGCACTATAGAAACAGTTGGATTAATAGAATATTCTGATAATGGCGGGAGATTTACAAGATTGTGTAGCGACTGCCAATCATATAACAGATCAAAAACTTTCAGAAACGGTTCACACAATCTAACAGTAAAAGCAGTTGCCTACGATGGTAAGGAGTACTATGATAATGTTCTATTTACAGTAGATAGCACAAAACCAAGAATAATGAAGACATCTCCAAAAACCAAAGAATATGTAAAAGGACTTGTCAATTTTACTGTGAAATACACTGAAGACAATTTGAAAAATGTGATACTGGTTTATGGGAATTCTTTCACTGAAAAAATGTTTACTGGCTGTGAAAGTGGTAGAAATAAAGAATGTTCAGCAGAAAAAGATTTATCCTCTTTTGATGGAACATGGATTAATTATTATTTCATAGTTGGTGATGAAGTTCACAATGTGACTTCTAAGAATTACACTATATTTGTTGATAGCACAGCTCCTCTTATTACGGTAAACAAACCACTTAATTACACATCTTATGGAAATCGTGTGCCACTTGATATTAAAATAAGTGAAGAAGTGGAGTTGAAAAAATCAATTGATGGCTCTAGATTCACTACTATGTGTAGCAGATGTAGTTCATATAACAGAACTTCTTATTTCAAAGATGGTGAGCACAACATAACTTTTATAGCGGTTGATAAGTCTGGCAACGAAGGTAGAGCATTCGTAGTTTTTAGTGTCAATAACATTTAATTATAGATATTTTGAGTAGAGGGCTTGAAATAAAGACAGAAGTAAGGCATTTGTATGACACGAAATAAAATCAAGTTTTTCAATTGCAGTGCCACATAGATACCCTAACGATACCTCAACGATACATCATCAACCCATCATCGATTAGCATCTTTATTAGCGTGCTCGGCAAAAATTGGATAGATAGAAGGGGCGCCTATTTCCGCTCGATCATGACGGCATTAACAATTCCATGCTGAGAAGGTCTTGATGTGACTCTCGCATTTCCGACTTCAGTCTTGATGATTGTTCCTTTTGTTATTATTTTGCTT
>Ga0315280_10006900_pt1 | contig 15484 bp, 20 predicted proteins | sample YL17G06_40_MG_FD_203697 | JGI IMG/M metagenome (GOLD analysis project Ga0315280, IMG submission 203697) | Sediment microbial communities from Yellowstone Lake, YNP, Wyoming, USA - YL17G06_40 | ecosystem: Environmental > Aquatic > Freshwater > Lake > Sediment | place: USA: Wyoming | collected... | reverse complement strand
AAAGGTGTTTATGCCGACGCCCTTCACTTTTCCTATAGAATCTTCCCCCCAGTTTTGAAGCTTAGCATTTCTCGCCCAATAGATGAAAGCCTCCCTGTCCGATTTCAGTTTCCACTCACTCCTTATTTTTGTTAAGTGGCGAGCAATAGACTTTGCAGCTTCCCAAGATCTCCTGTTTCTCCAGATTTTTCTGAGTTCCCCAATTTTAGCGGAGGAAAGAGCTTCCAAACTCACAATTCTACCTGTTTTAACAAGCTTCTTTTCGAACTCCATAACTTTAGGAACAACTGTTTTAAAATAGTTCAGCCCAATAGATGTGAAGCAGGCATCTACCACCATAAGAGTGATGTTGCCTCCCCACCTCTGGGTGCTCAAACACCGATCGCAATAATCCTTAACCTCCGGAGCCATCTTCATATATCTATCCAATATTTTCTTCAAATCTTCCAAGATAGAATACCCGTATTCAATATGGAAAAACAACACCATATCACTATATTGTAAACAATTCCGGTATACATAACCTTAATATGGATGTATATGTACAATATTGTACATATATTTTCGATGGAGTATTCGCATAATGGGTTTCATCCGAAGAGAAACAAGAGGGAAAGGAAGAGCGGAGTTTTTTTACTTCTGTACATACAACCCGAAAAATAGGAACATCAAGAAGATTTACTTAGGGTCAGCCAGCAACCTCAATATGAGGAAGCGGGTAGACTTCATTAAATGGATTGAACTTTTGTCGCCGGAAGAGGTTGAACGACTGAAGTATGAAGCACAACTGGATATGCAGCTGAACGTTCCTTTTGCCGTGGCACTGGAAAACGCCCTTAAAGTTGGAAATATGCTTAGAAAGTCTGGAGCGCGCTAACTTCGTCCAGAAGAACAATTCCGTTAAAAGCATCAACCAACCGTTTCATACGTGGCCTGAACCGCCGTAATCTACAGTATGCTGTGGTCGGAGGTATCGCCGCAAGCTTCTATGGGGAACCGAGAACCACAGTTGATTTAGATATCGCATTAAAGATGAATGTTGATGATGTAGAAAAACTGTATGACCTACTTGAGAGAGGAGGATATATTGCAAGTGAGTATCCTCCAGCGCCGGATTTGATGGAGAGACAAGCATTCTCATTAATCGATGAAAGAAATAGGGTTAGAATAGACCTTTTGATAAACCCAGCAATTCTGGATGAGGAAGGGATAAGCAGGAGGCAACTAGTTGATCTTAAACATGGATGGGGGAAACTTTGGTTTCTGTCCGCTGAAGACCTTATCATAATGAAAATAATGACGCGGAGACCTAGGGATTTCGAGGATATTAAACACATGATGGCTAAACTGTATAGGCAGCTGGATCTGGAGTACCTGAAGCGAAGAGCGAAGAAGTTGGGCGTGCTGTTGGAGATTGAAGAGTTACTGAGAAAATACGGAGCCAAATGATGTTATTCTATCCTGCGATAAACTTACGGTGCTGGCAGTTTCAGTTTGAATTCCATTGCCTGCCACTCACCGAACCTGATTGCTTCTTAACCATAGACTACAACTTCTTCCCTTCTCTTCTTAGGTATCCGTTTCTTAGCTTCATCAACAAGCTTCCTAAACTCCTCGTCATTTAGTAATCCCACCGCATCGTCACAATACATACTCATCCTCTCTTCCAGAAGCCTATCAATCTCCATTCTTTCCTCATGCGTGGTCAGAATATTCAAAGCATCTAGACGTATCTTCACCTTAATGCTCAAATCATCCACCTATTGAACTCATGGCGTTCTCTACGCCTTCACCAACACAGCACATGATGCCTGGGAAGTTACCTAGGCTTTACGGATAGAGCCCTCTCTATTTCACTTAATCGCCTCTCAATGGAGTCAAGTCTCGCAAGGATCTCTCTAAGCACCCTATGAATCTCATCCGTAGCCATAGGCATTAAAGGTCTATATGGCAGCGGAGGACCAGGTATAGGTGACGGAGTTGGTCTCTCAAGAGGCTTCCTAACCCTATCAGGTGGAGTAACCATCTTAACCAACTATTTATTGACAAGCCCGAGTTATATTCTTTGATAGTTTCAGCCCAGAACTATATTGTTTAACTGAACCCTTTAAACCACAATATAACATGGGCTGAGAAGACTTAAGAGGATGCAAAATTTTATCTTACATAGATGATTAGTGATTAGAAGGTGAAAGATTTTGAATGAGGATGAGGCTAGAAAGTTCGTAGAGAAATACTTCAGTTATGTTGATGGAAAACAGATGGAGCAGCTTATGGAGCTGTTCGCTGAAGATGGAAAAATAGACTTCCACGGAAGAGTGAAGCAAGGTAAACAGGCCATAAGAGAATTCCTATGGCCAGCAATAATGTCTTGGCGAGAGATGAAGCATACAATTACCAAACTTACAGTTAGCGGCAATGAAATCAACATAGAGCTAATCACAAGCGGAGTAGACCCATCAGGGAAACCTGTGAAAAGGGATGAGAAGGAATACTTCAAGGTTGAAAACGAAAAAATCAAAGACCTAAAGCTCTCCAAGAGAGGCCCATAGAAACCTAATAACCCCACATTTTCTTTGTTAACATAAGCAGATTATGCCTATGCAACTGCAAGCTTAACCTGAACCTTTTAGGAACTCGTTTAGGGCGGAACAGCATCCGCAGCGGACGCAACCTGCTTTAGCCTTCTTTGGGTCTAACCCGTATTTGGCTAGTATTTCGCTCAAGCTTTTGTAGAGACGGATCATGGTGTCTGAAGACGGGGGGCTGCTTCTGGATAGGGGTGTTTCGGGAAGAGGTCTTAATGGAACTAGATACGGCACCACGCCGAGCACAGCCAACTCCTCGGCTCCTTTGATAATACTCTGCTCGGTTTCTCCAAGCCCCGCTATGATGTAGCTGCTTACCTGAGCTTCACCGAAGAGTCCAACAGACTTCCTCCATGCATTAAAGAAGCTTTTCACATCCAACTTCATGGGGCAGTTTTCAGCTAGGGTTTTCCTGTCGAAGGTTTCAATGTGGATACCTATGGTGTCAGCTCCAGCCTCAGCCAGTAACTCAAGACAACGGAGGTTTCGTGGGGGTTCTAGCTGAACGTGGACAGGGAGCCCTGCCGCCTCTTTAATGGCCTTTGTAGCTTCGGCGAGGAGAATGGCACCCTTATCCTGGGTTGGAGGCGTTCCAGTGGTTAAGGTGACATGGCTTACCACGCCCTCGCGAGCTGCCTCAACAGCGACTTCAGCCAGCTGGCGTGGAGACTTGGCTTCAACGGTAGATCCTTGATCAGCTGAAAGCTCTATAGCACAGAACTTGCAGGGTTTCCCGAGACGCCAGTAGTGGCAACGCTGGTAGACCGTGGAGCCCAAGCAGTCGCGCCCATGTAGCTGGGCAATTTTCCACATGAGAACGCCGTCGGAAGTTTTCTTTCTATAGAAGTTAGGGGGGTCAACCAGCTCCACATTCACTAAGGGCTGTTCATCCCGTAGAAGCATCCAGCCTTCAACGTTTCTGGTAAGCCTGAAAGGCGAGTGGGAGACGAATTCCCCCTGAAAGGGAACATTCACAGAAGTCCCGCCTGGGAGAATTAGGTAGCGACCTCCCGTCGGGCCAGCTCCACCCCGACGGCCCTTATCTATGTTTTCATCTGTTTTCGCACCTAAGCAGAGAAGTTCAACTTTAAGTGAGGCAGTGTCCATGGTAACCCCTTAAGCGTAGACTTTCACGGCTTCATCAGGCTGGTCAGCGAAGCCTACAGCTGCTAAAGCCCCTATCAGACCTCTCTCACCAGTTATAGGGATAAGCCTCACACCAGTAGAGTTTGCAGCTTGCTTTGCTTCCTCTAGCTTAACCATTTCCCGCTTCACCTTACACGCATATTCTTGAAGGGCTTCTGGTAAAACCACCCCATCGAAAACAGACATACCCGTGTTTTTAGAGAAGGTGTTACGTTCTACTCCTTCCCGGAAAGCTTCCACCAGCCTTTCAACTTTTCTAGGCTCCACGGCGAAAGAGGCGGCTATGCTTACACAGTTAGTTGTCTTATGAGGATTCTTGGTGAAAAGCTGAACTATTGTATGCCCGATATAATGGGCTAAGCGTTCTTCCTCTATTCTATAGCTCAGCTCGTTTACCATCCCCCATGTGGCTCCAGCTCCAGGCTCGTCGGTGTCATCTACGCCTATTATCAGCTTGCTTAAGGCAGGGAGCACAAGGGTTGCCTTCCCAAGCTGGCTTCCGCCGCCACGTTCATGGACTTCAACCCTTCGAACCCCCTCGGCTAGTCCTCTACATATGGTGGCGGCCACGCCTCCTCCAGCAAGCCCAGCATAGGTTACTCTAACCTCCTCCTCGTCGAAGTCTAGGCTTTCTACACCAGCTCCAGCCACTCCAGGGATAAGTTCAAGATCGCAGCGACCCTCCCTAACGGTGAAAATGTTTCGGGCACCCTCCCTTCTCGCCGAAACCACGAGGCTGCTGACCCTGGGGTAATGATAGACCTCCCAAGCTGCGCCTCCAATACATCTACCGCGGGCGTGGAACTCCTGGATTTCAACCGTTCTGTTCCGCCTATCAACTAGGGCGAGAATACGCTGGTAAGGGGAAATCCAAGAAGTGCGACCATACTTCTCGAGCAGCTGCTCTCTCGTATACGTTTCAACCAATTTTGCGTGGCCTCCTAGGTAATAGGGCTTAAGGATGTCTATTAGCTTTAACTCCGACTAGAGCGCTGGCAAGAGCCACTGCATCTTCATAGCTCTCCATGGCCCTGGAAACATCTACGACCACCCGGCTTAGCTCCATGTAGGGGGCTCCCACCGCATTCCCTCCGCCGAGAAAAACCAACGTACGAAAGATCAGGTTTCCCGCTATTCCGTTAGGTGCTAGGAGCAGGGTGCAGCCATCCCTTAAAGCCTCCTCCAGCAGAATGCCGTAATGCCTAATTTCCTCGACAATAGCCAATTCCTTCGCCTTGGCGGCAAGTAACTCAGCTTCAGCTAGGCTTCTATCAACAGCCTCGCTTCTTCCCAAGTCCTCCTTCCTACCTCCTGAAACCACAGCAACCTTAGGCTCAACGCCGAAAAACCTGTGAAGCCTAACCCCCGCCTCTAGAAGTTTCAGCTTTTCAGACAGACTTTCACCCTCGTCAACCCCCACAGGAGTGAGGAAGAACTCGTTTCCAGTGGCTGAACGTAGAAGAGCAACCCTCAACCCCTTGCTAATGCCAAAGGTGCTTCTTAACTCTTCTAAGAGATTTTTTGCGGAGAGGGAGCCCCTAACTATCGCGTCAACTTCCCCTCGACTCAGCATCTCTGATAGTAGGCGGGTTGGATTTGTTGAGCTTAAAATTTTAATCCTGCCTAAACCCTTTAAACCAGTTCCCTCGGCCACAACAACTATTCTTGCGTAGCCTTTATCCTGAGCCTTCTGGAGGGTTGATAAAAGCTTCTCCACACCGGGTTCCACTCTTAAACCCACTGCCACCAAAGCCCGGTTTCTCCGAGCCATCCTACGCATCAATTTTGAAAACAACATGGTACTACACTCATTCTAAAAATAAGGGGTCTTGAACTTTACTCGCTTAAAAAGTATAAAAGCCCTAAGGTTTTTTAGGGGGGTGCGGGCAATTTTTCCATCAACCAAATCCACTATGTTAGGCCACCTAGCGAAAATAGCCGCTAAAAGAATGAGCTGCAGCGGAACCACCACGAGGGCTCTAGGAATTACGAGGAGAAAAGCTGTAACGAAAGACGGGACCAAACCAAGTCTCCAAACAATAAAAGCTGCAACAGGGTAGCCTACTAAAACAGCCAAACCGGAAAGCCACTTGAACTTACTCAAAACCCTAGCGAAAAACCCAACGAGAAAGTACGCCAAAGCAAATGAGGGGACATCAACAATAGGTAAGGCTGCGGGAAAACCAGCCAAAACCCCTACGATCAAGCCTCCAACAGGACCTGAAACCGCTGCTCCAACAACTCCCGGTAAACCACGTAGATCTATGACGAATGGGCCTCCAATCGGTATAACCCAGTTCACTGCCCTAAGCGTGAAGGCCAAGCCGCCGAAGCAGGCGCATACAGCAACCTGCTTAGTATTAAGGCGTAAAGCCCTTGCTACTTTCTCAGCAAAGCGAACCAAAGCAAACTCCCCACAGACAAATAGTCTTTGAGGTAGCAGAATAATCCTATATAAGCGTTCTAGAGATGCTGATAGATGAGGAATTAAGTGGGCAGCCCAAAGAAGAGAGATGAAAGATTAATGTATGAATCTGCATATTACAGTGCCGCCACAATAATCCTTATCTACATATTGATTTTCGCTGTCCCAAGACTTTGGAGGCGGCTGAAAAGGAGAAGGATGACCTACCACAACTTTCTCTACGAACAGATGAAGAGGAAGGAGAAAAAGGAGAAGTAGAAATTAAATTCAAAACATATGTGGGAAAACATATAATACTTACTCGTTGAGGTTGATGCATGAAACGCAGATCCAACACCTACAAGTGGTTGACCTGATCTTCGCTTATTTCACCCGACAAGTTAACTTAAACTGAGCAAGCGCTGAGACTGTTGCTCTCGGTCCGACGATCAATGAAAAGTGCGCTAGGTCTTCGTCCTATTGATTGATCTGTGTTTTGAATGATTATGCGCTATGGGGGGAAGTCTACTGTAAGTCTGGAAATTCATGGCTCTCGTCTTCGCAGATCCATCTCAACTGCTGTAAAGAGCAAATATACAGAATTACCCGATGGTAATGACTTTATCTGATTCCTCCACAAGTTTTAGCATATCTGCCATCGTAGATATCGGACATATTTCAATGGTTTTCTTTTCTCTCAGCTTTAGGCAGGTTCCGCAGGCCAAAATTTTTCCCTTTTCTTGGAGAAACCTGCTAATCATACTTCTTACATCAAATTTTTCGCTTCGGATTTCTTCCAGCTCAACTCCTTTTCCAAGTAGGAAAATTGATGTTTCATGGTCATTTAATAGGGAGGTGACACCGAATCTTAAGGCATTCCAGACTTTCTCAGCGTCGTTCGTCTCTATTATGATGCCCACCTTCATTGTGCAACCGCCTCATTTTGGTGTGGAAATTACTCTAGCAACTCTTGATAGTGGATGCCCTTTGGCTTTCAGTTCTAATGTGTTAAACCAGCCGAAAGGGGTTCTGATAACCTTGAAGCCGTTTTGAGACAGGTTTGCTTCAACAAGTTTGAGTACTCTAACAGCTATCTCGGGAGTGCTTAACTCGCCGAATAAATGTGCGAAAGGATGGATAACTATTGTTTTTATCTTGAGTTGCCCCGCCAGTTTAGCTGCTTCCTCAGTTGCCCTTTGAGCCACATCTTCAGGGTTAAGATCTGCTTTTTCAACACTTGCAAGTATCAATAGTGCTTCGTCCACTGTTGTAGTCTTCAGGTTCTGATCAATTTCTTCAAAGAATTTTGACCTACCTCTTTCAGTAATCTGGCTGGTGAAACTATCCACATGAAGCATCAGAATTCTCAAATAGCTTCCACTCCAGAAACTATATAGCTCAGTGAGCTATCCCCCCACATCTGTCCCTAAATAAATAGTTTACGGAAAGTTTGGGGTGATTGCGGGATACAAAGACATTTTGCAATCTTGTTATGTGAAGTATATCTCAGTTGGGCTTAAGTAGTTTCTAACACACCATCTTCGAAGTTTCAGTTTATCCCTCTGTGCTCTCATGTCTCCTGCTTACTCTAACCTTCTATGCTAGAGATTGCAATATGTTGTTGTATTCTACAGTCCAAACGAATGCGGAAAGGCTTATTTAGCGGCGTTCATTAAGTGCTAAAAGGGTATGCAGCTTGGACTACCATTTATTGCACCGTTTGGTTGGTGTGTTATTCCTCATTTTCGGCGTCTTAGGAAGCTTTTACGCCATAAGAGCATTAATAGTACTTCGCAAAAGCCCTGAGGTATTCAGACTTCAACGAAAGTTCTGGCTACCCATTTTAGCCGGAACAGTGTTTTTTTCAGTCGGCGGCGTTCTACACCTAGTTGAACATTTTATTTATCCAGGCCAAGAGATGGGTTTGCTCGAAGATATCTTCATATCAATAGGAGTTTTAGTTTCGGTGATTGGCATTATCCGATACTCACAATCCCAAATAGAATACTATAGGATAAAACGTGAAGGCCTCGAAAAAGCTCGAGTGGCCAAAATATGATTTCACATTACCGGAGAGAATTGAGAATAGTAGCTGCGCAACATAAGTCCGCACGTTATTGAAACGAACGTGTGGCCGCAGATCCTCTGTAAAAGCAGTATGCGATTCTTGCATTTTGCAATTGAAAAACTGAATAATTTCTAACATTGAACCAGCCTGATTCAAAATTCTCATCCGAAGGCTGAGCGTATGCATCTAATCTAGTTTTCTAAGCCGTTTCCATTTGCCGCTGCAGCTGCGGCCAGCATGGCTGTGAAGACTAGGTAAACCCATATGCTGACGGATGTTAGGCCTTTGACATGCAACTCTCCCCATCTGAAGAAGCTTAACCGCCTCAAACACCTTCCTCAAGGAGAGCTTAACATCCCTGACCGTAACCTATAAAAAAGCAAACAAAACTTAATATGGAATCACGCTAAAGCTGTAATATTCAGAGAATGATCTAGGAATGGTTAAAGCAGATAGGATTCATCTTATATGGTTACAGGGTCAAGGATGCACTGGATGTACGGTATCTCTTACTAGTGCAGCATACCCCAGCCTTGTAGACCTCTTAACAGGATTTATCCCACAAGCCTCAGGCATAACACTCGACTACCATCTGACTCTCCAAGTCACTTGGGGAGGTGAAACAACAAAAGTCCTTAAGTTTGCTGAGGAGGGTAATCTCGACCCCTTTGTTCTCGCGTTGGAGGGAGCGGTACCTGACGAGAATCTCGCCAGTAAAACTGGTGGACATTGGTGTGTTCTCGGGGAAGATGGAGAACAATTTGTAACGGTTAGCGACTGGGTTAATAGACTTTCTAGAAAGACAGCTGCAGCCGTCGCAATAGGTACCTGTGCATCCTTCGGAGGCATACCTCATGGCCATCCCAACCCAACTGGCTCAAAAGGTCTAATGGACTTTCTTGGACGTGACTGGAAGAGTTCCCTAGGTCTTCCAGTCATATCTATGCCAGGTTGCCCCGTTCCAGGGCAGAGTCTTGTGGAGATATTAGCCCAACTTGTACTTGCAGTGAGGGGATATATGCCCCTACCTGAGTTAGACGAATATCATAGGCCTAAATCCCTTTTTGACACACTTGTTCATGAATCCTGTCCAAAAGCTGGATATTACGCAGGTGGAAAGGATGCGCATGTGTTTGGAGAACTAGGCTGTTTAGGGCTACTTGGCTGTAAAGGCATAATAACCCATTGTAGCCTTGCAAAAGACGGTGCGGAGTGCACTCAGCATGGAGCTCCATGTATCGGCTGTGCTGAACCCAGTTTCCCCGATCCTCCAATGAGTCCCTTCCTAGATAAGGCACCGGTCATGCCTTATGTGACGGATACAGTTCACGGTGTAATCGGTCATGTTAGGGCTGGATTGCATAGACTTACGAGGAGGCCTTGGTGAGAGAGATGGCTAAGTTAGAAGCAGTTGAGAAGGAGAAAGAAATACTTATTGAGCCGATGACTAGGATCGAGGGTCACTTAGGAATCCATGCTAAAGCGGATGTATCTAAGAGGATATATGCAGATGCCCATAGTTTTGCGACAATGTTCAGAGGATTCGAGATAATCTTAAAGGGTAGAGAACCTGCCGACGCAATATGGATTACACAGAGGATCTGCGGTGTTTGCCCTGTTCCCCATGCTGTTGCATCAGCTCAAACGATAGACATGACTTACAAGGTTACTCCTCCACCGATGGCAACTGCCCTCAGAAACCTAGTTCATCTTGCTGAACAGCTTTATGATTCCCCTCTAGGATGCATTATCTTGGAAGGCTCTGACTACAGCCAAGCTCTTGTCGAAAAGTTCAACCCCGAATGGTGGAGGGAAGCTCAGAAGAGGAAGGCTGAAAGAGTTGATGTGCACGGTTATGCCACGATTGCCGACATTATGACGGCTCTAAACCCGCTCACGGGTAGCTTGTGGCTTAGAGCTCTTGAAGTCGCAAAGCTCGGCCGGGATATGGCCGCTCTTTTCGGTGCTAAACACCCTCATGTCCAAACCTTCTTGCCAGGTGGGGTTGCTAATGCGGTCACGGTTGGAGCTCTTGAAACGTATGTGGCTATGCTAGCTCGGCAGATCGCGTTCTCAAAGGAGTTCATTCCGATCTTCGACGACCTTTTAGACTTTCTCGTCAGCGTAGGATACGAAAAGAGTGGTGCTAGGCCAGCCCACTTCATATCCTACGGTGCGAATGACGACCCAGAAGCCTACGACGCTAAATATGAAAATATGTCGGGATGGGGTGAGAAGCGTAAGGTTACTCCGGGAGTTATCATCAACGGAGAGGTGGTAACGAATGATCTTGTTGAGATCAATGTGGGTGTCCGAGAGTTTGTTGACCATTCATTCTATAAACGCTATTATGCTGGTTGGGAGCAGCAGATACCGAGGGTTAAGAAAGACCCTTTGGGGAATAATATTGCAAAAGAACACCCTTGGAACAAGGAAACTGTGCCAGAACCAGGACCTATGAAGGCTTGGGAGAGTAAATATTCATGGGCCACTTCGCCGAGATGGCACGATTGGAGAAATAGAGTCGGTGGAAATATAACTGTCGTTGAAGCTGGGCCTATCGCTAGAATGTGGATCACCGCCAAGAGCGGAAAGGTTCCGGAGTCCACAGGCAGAAGCCTGAAGTTCAGCATTCCCAAAGCTACGGTAGCTGGCTATAAGGTTGCTGAAGAGACAGAGTTCGAATGGAAGATTCCTGCCAAACCCAACACGGTGGAAAGGATAAGGGCGCGGGCATACTACCATGCCTACTCAGCCTACGTAGCGCTTAATCAGCTTCTCTCCGTTATGCAACTGGTGAAACAAGGGAAGACAGAGGTCTGGAAATCATACAGAAGACCTCGAGATGGTTTGGGGGTAGGCTTAACCGAGGCGATGCGGGGCGGCTTAGCACATTGGTGTGTAATGAGAGACGGCAAAGTTAACTCGTACCAAGTTATTACTCCGTCGGCATGGAACTCAGGACCGAGAGATGATGAGGGGCAACCGGGACCCTATGAAGAAGCCATAATCGGAACCCCGGTGACCGAGGCTTCAGAACCCAGCGGGTGGCAAGGGGTAGATATCGTTCGGGTCGTAAGAAGCTTTGACCCATGCCTAGGATGCACTGTCCACATCCATGTTGGAGGGCGAACTGTTCTTCAGGAGATACCTGTATAATCCTATACTTGAATTTCAGTCATTGGCAAAGATTCTGAGAATAAGATCGGCAGTTTTCTCTGCTGCCTTTCTTACTTTGTCAGTTAACTCGGGTCTAGGTTCAACCTTCTCTGGTTCGCATCCGATGATGAAGACCTTAGATGGTAAAGAACCGATTGCCTTGGCAAACGCAAGAAGCTCTTCAAGCCCGACCTCATGTAAAGAAAGCCTAGCGAGATTGTTCACGTCTTCCGCCGTCAGGCTTTTAATACCAGTAATCTCGGTTATGTAAAGCGTCCCCACTTTACATCCCTTCTTCACAGCATCGATAAATATTGCCGCATCGTACCCCGAAAGTTCAGATGCAACCGTTACTGTAGCTGAGCCGAAATCTCTGGCTTCAACATGGTGGGGCAGCGTCCTACCTTCAAGAAGCCCAACAACAGCAGGTCCAAACCCATCGTCTCCAAAAAGCCTATTTCCAATACCTGCCACGAGAACCTTTTTATGTTTTAGCTGTCTTAAACCGTCTGGAATTTTTCTGGTCCAACTTCCGCAAAATGGGTGACTAAACCGATCAGTCACTCAACCACAACCCCTAACAACACATGAGAGGAATCTTAAAACAAATCTATTCCCAAATTATCTAGGTAAATAGCGTGATTCCATATTAGGTTTTGTTTGCTTTTTTATCGTATAGGAAATTATATGAGTGGGTAGCCTTCTAATCATTTAGAAGGGCTAACGCCTGCTAAAGTCACCATAAAACGTATCTTCCTATCCAATGATAATTGCTATTTTCCGCGTGTGTGCGCACCAAGGTACAATTGTGACGTTGCCAGACCGATGAACAATATTGTAGCGCGTAAATAAAAGGGAGGAACCCTGGTCGGATACAGGGTCTTACTTCGCGTAAGCTTTGAATGATGCTGAGGCACTGAAAGTACCCGTCCATCGCAGATAATGGTCTGCAGTCGCTACTATCTGAGCAGTGTTCACGTACGTAAAGGGATAGCTGCGATAGCCGCTCTGAGTTGTCCCCTTGAGGGCGTAGTCAAGTTTGATGGAGATCATGATACTCTCTCCACGATTGAGGGGATTTCCTGAGACCGCTGCTACATTTAGTGCTACCATCACCACTCCTGGTGTACCTGTTCCCGGTGTTGGTCCCGTAGTACCAGGTGTTGAAGTGATATTTACAGTTGATGCATTCCAAGCAATCTCTGTCAAGCTTGAGAAGCCGGTAGCTCCAGCTGGCTGACGGTAGATGTGGATTGCTCCTCTAGATGGATCCCAGGCTGGATGAGCGTTCCAATCTTTGGGGAGGGTATCAGTTATAGAGACAGATGTGACGGGAACTAGACCTGTGTTTGTTATCTTGACCCAGCCCATTATCTGCCCTGGATTGGTGCTTCTAACCTTGCCATTTGCGATTACGACATCGACTTTCGGATTGCCCTGGGCATCTACGGGCAAGGGTTTAGGTGGAGTACTTGTGTCAGTGAAGAACTTGCTGACCTGCAGCTTCAAAGGTGGTGGGGTCCATACCTTCTTAGCGGTGTCAAAGTCGAACATGCCAGCATGAGACACTGTAGCGTTTACCATGCTCATTCCTTCAACAGCAGAGGTAATGGTAGCTCTGGCCTCACCGTTGACATTTGTAGTTGCATCCGGCGTTCCCACAAAACTACCGACACCACTAATTGACCAGGCAACCGTGGCTCCAGCGATACGAACGCTGGCAGCATCAAACACTATAGCGGTAATCTCATGGGTAGTACCAGCGACGTTGGTGTCCTCCTTGGGCGTTAGGTCGATGTTTAGAGGCGCGCATGCTTGTTCCTAAATTGATTGTTTTGTGTTGGTTAGGCTGTGAAGTGTGTTATTGATCTTGTTTTCCATGGTTTTCCAATACGGATGGCGTGGATAGCTATGAGTAGCATGGCTATGATGCAGTAGGCTATGTGGATTGTGATGTTTCTTAGTCCTCTAAGCTTGTGGTTGGCTAGGTTAAGCTGCTCCTTGAGTCTTGAGTTAACTCTCTCCGCAGCGGTTCTATGCGCATAGACTTATTATGGGGCAGATTCAATCCATAACGTTGTTTCAATATGCGTTCTAGGCTTAAAGCATTAATCTTAAGCTTATCGTAGACCTTCATCACCATGGTAGCTTCCTGAAGTCTGGTCACTATCCGTCTAGGCCTGCCAGGCTTCTTTAAGGTTGGGATGATGCCTGTCTGCTTGTAGGCTTGCCAGACCTGCCACCCGCCTATGAGAGACTCGTTGGATCAACGCTATCTCGCCTGCACCCCTACCCCTAAGCTTCTGATGGGCTATCCAACGTATCTTCCGCTCATTCAGCTTAACCATAAACCCTCTATGTAGGGTAGTGAAATTATTTCGGGAAACGAGAACAGCTAAACATATACGAAAAATTTAAGAGTTAGGGTTAAATCCATTCTTTACTCAATAAAAAAATCAGGTGACTAGGTTGGCTTTAGTTAAGCTTCGTTTAGCGATGCTTGGAACACTAACCTTCATCATAGCTGTTTCCACGCTTTTCATGGCTGTCGTCCTAAGCCTAATAGGTTCCTTCAGCATCCTAAACCTACTCTTCCTAGTGGTTCTGTTCAACATAGCTCAGTGGCTTTTCGCCCCTAAGTTGATTGATGCGATCTATAAGGTTAAGGAGGTTTCAAGGTCTGATAACCCTAAGCTCTACGGGGTTGTTGAGAGGCTTAGCAGCAGAATAAAAATGAAGATGCCTAAGGTGATGATTGCTAACATACCTATACCCAACGCCTTTGCCTACAGCTCCCCAATAGCTGGAACAAGGGTAGCTGTGACAAAAGGGCTTCTAGACACACTTGAGGAGGAGGAGGTTGAGGCTGTTCTAGGCCATGAGCTGGGACACCTAAAACACCGCGATGTTCAGATAATGATGCTTGTGTCGGTTCTACCGGCAGTCTTCTACTTCCTAGGCTACTCCCTATTGATCTCCTCAATGTATGGAGGCTCCGGAGACAGGAGGGGGGGCGGAGGCTCCGTGGCTCTCATAGCCATGGTCAGCATAGCCATGTACTGGATACTGACCATGCTGGTTCTTGGCCTAAGTAGGCAACGTGAGTACTATGCTGATAGGCGGAGCACAATGATTGTTGAGGATGGCTCACGTAAGCTTTCAGAGGCCCTGGCCAAGATTGTATCCTTCACAGGTCGCCAGAAGGGGTATATGGAGAGGAATAGGGGTATGAATAGCTTCAAGACGCTTTTCATAGCTGACCCTGATAAGGCTGCTTCGGACACATTGGAAATATCTCGGTTCCACACTACGGATCAGAAGCTTGTTAGGGATATTGTATCTAGGAAGGTAACCGTGGCTGATAGGATGCTTGAGGTCTTCTCAACCCACCCAAACATTGTGAAGCGGCTGCGTGCACTGCAGGGGCCTTAAAGTCATATACACGTAGCATCCAACAGTTCTCTTAGGTTCAATTACCCCCTATTTTTAGGCTAAGTATATGTTTAGCTGTCCTGTTCCATTTATCTTTTTCTCGGGTGATGCTGTGTTGCATGACTAGATTTTCTTTACATTAAGATTTAAATCTGATCGACCCCAACCCTTCGTTTAATGCTGATTCTAGACATCTTCTTGAGTGGATAATGGGTCATGCAACACAGCATCGGGTGATGTTCTCAACCGCGGTCCTCCACAAGCTTGACGCCGATAGGCTGGAAACCTGCGCTGTGAGGGCGCTGCATGAGCGTTCTCGTAGGCTGCAAGGCATCCCTACCTACGAGAGCTCTTTCCTCTATTCAGCGAAGCGTTTCAACATACGAATAGTATATCACGTCAGTTGCTTCAAGCAATCTAGGAAGGAAGAAACAATCCTCATCCACGTCAAATTTATGCAGGACAAAAAAAGTTTCCCCCAACCTACTCAATTCATCCCGCTTCATGCAACACTCTCCCCTACCCGCTCCCTCATGACCTCAGATCACTCCCGCTTGCGCTGCGCGCCAGCGTCTTGCAATATTCTTTGGTTTGACATGAAAATGTATACGTGTTTTTGACAAGAGAGTAGATGAGCTTCAAACCCACCAGGCCATCTTCGGTGAGGAATAGGCTTTGAGTGGGTAT
>Ga0315280_10006897_pt1 | contig 15486 bp, 14 predicted proteins | sample YL17G06_40_MG_FD_203697 | JGI IMG/M metagenome (GOLD analysis project Ga0315280, IMG submission 203697) | Sediment microbial communities from Yellowstone Lake, YNP, Wyoming, USA - YL17G06_40 | ecosystem: Environmental > Aquatic > Freshwater > Lake > Sediment | place: USA: Wyoming | collected... | reverse complement strand
ATGAAACCGCCTTGCCGCTGCCACCCCGTCACCTTGTCACCCCGTCACCTGTCCTCTTTATCCCTGGTCCCTGGCCCCTAATCCCTGCTCCTACCGGTACGCCTGAACGACGTCGTCCCAGCGGCCCTGGGCCTTCAGAATCAGCTCAATCACCTCGCGGACCGCGCCGCGGCCGCCCGGGGCCTTCGTCACGTACGCCGCCGCCTCCACCAACTCGCCGCACCCGTCGGCCACCGCCGCGCCCAGCCCCACGGTCCGAACTACCGGCAGGTCGGGCAGGTCGTCGCCGATGTAGCAGACCTGCTGCGGCGTCAGCCCCAACTGGGAAATAATCTCCAGGGCCGTCGTCAGCTTGTCGCTGGTCCCTTGGCGGACAATGCTGATATCCAGCTCCGCCGCCCGCATCTTGACAATTTGCGAGCTCCGCAGGCTGACCACGCCGAACCGATAGCCCGCCCGCTGCCAAAGCCGGATCCCCATCCCGTCGCGGATGTGGAACTGCTTGGTCTCGATTCCTTGGTTGTTGACCACGATCCGGCCGTCGGTGAGCACGCCGTCCACGTCGGCCAGAATCAATTCAATCGCCTGACAGCACTCTTCGACACCCATGGCTCACTGCCTGCACAACAACTTCGGCCAAAGCTATCAGCCGTCAGCTATCAGCCCTCAGCCACCAGCAGGCTCACGGCGGAAAGCTGATAGCGGATAGCTGATCGCTGAATGCGGCACAATCTCAGTTTCCTCGACCGTGGCCTCCGCGGGAAGTAGCCCTACCACGTCCGTCACGTCGATCAACCCCGCCGGCTTCCCCTCGGGATCGACCACCGGCAGCTCGCTGATCTTGCGCTGGGCCATAATTGCCACGGCGTCGGCCATCATCGAGCCGACCTGGACGGTCAGCGGGTGGGGGGTCATCAGCTCGCGGATCGGACCGTCCAAGTCGCGGTCGCGGCGGCGCTCGAACAGCCGGGCCAGGTCGCTATCCGTGAAGATCCCCGACAGCCGGCCGGAATCGTCCACCAGCATAATCGCCCCGGTCCGCCGGCCCGGCACGCTGAGCGTCACAAAGACCTCCCGCACCGTCCTGCTCTCGGCTGCGACACGGCACTGCGCCAGCGGCCGCAGGTAATGATCCACCTTGCTCAGTTTCCGGCCCAGGTTCCCGGCCGGGTGAAACCGGGCGAAATCCTCGCGGGTGAAATTCCGCATTCGGCTCACGACCAAGGCCAATGCGTCCCCCACGGCCAGCATCGCCGTGGTGCTGGTGCTCGGGGCCAGGCCGAGCCGGCACGCCTCCTCCAACGGCCCGAGGTCGATCGTCGCCGCGGCCGCCCGGGCCAGCGTGCTATCGGCCCGGCACGTGATGGCGATGATCGGCATGCCCAATTCTGCCAGCGAAGGCAAGAGCCGCAGCACCTCCTCGGTCTCGCCGCTCTGAGAGAGAATGAGGGCGACGTCGTGGGAGTGGATTCTCCCCAAATCACCATGCACGGCCTCGGCCGGATGGAGAAAATGGCTGCGGGTGCCGGTCGAGGCGAGCGTGGCCGCGACCTTTTGCCCAATCAGCCCAGCCTTCCCCATTCCCGAGACGATCACGCTTGCGCGGCACTGGTAGACCAGATCGACCGCGCGGCAAAAGCCGCAGTCCAGACGCTTGGCCACCTCGGCCAGGCTCCGGCTCTCCCGTTGCACAATCTCGCGGCCGTAGCGGAGCTGTTCCAAGGGGCTGAGCCGAATCGGCGTTGGAGCGGCATCCGTGCTCATGGGCTGGCCTTCCGTGACTCCAAAGTCATGCTCGCCGAATGTCGGCAAGACCGTAGGGTGGGACTGCGCTGCGCTTGTCTCACCCTACGATCTACCATCACCTATACGGAGCGACTTGCTCCGCAAACGGGCGATTTTACCTGACCCGGACAGCGCGGGCAAGGCAAACTGGGACCTATGAGAGATATAGAGAAGTAGTCCTGCGGCCGAAGACTCCCGGAGTCACTGAGACTTCGGGAGTTTTCCCTCGGCGTACTGAGTACTCAGCACCGAGTACTCGCTACTGGCTACGGCATTGCACCATGTCGGGGTAGGCCGTGGCTCACTCTCCCCGCAACTGAATCTCCGGCATCATCAGCACCACCCGCTCTTGCTGGAGCAGGCTCATCCGCCCCAGGGCCGCCTTGATCGCCTGCAAGCGGGCCGGCTCGATCCCGCTGAGCATGGGCATGGCCAGTTCGAGCAGCGTATTAGGCTGGCGCAGGCGCGGCAGTGCAACTGCCGCACCAACAGCCGAGGGAACTGCCGCACCAACAGCCGAGGGCACTGCCGCACCGACGCCAGTCGAAAGTTGCTGGCTGTCGCTCTCCCGATCGGACAGGTCGGAGAGGAGCACTTCCAAGAAGCTCTTCGGGCGCGGGACGACCCGGACCTCGTAGTCCTTCAGGTTTGCCTGCTTGGCGACCGCCTGGATGGCGTCGTCCAGCGTGCCGATCTTGTCCACCAGCCCCAGGTCCAACGCCTGCTTCCCGGTAAAGACCCGCCCGCCGGCCAGCTCGTCGATCGGCTTCTTGAGCCGGCTGCCGCGGATGGCGGTCACGTGCTTCTTGAACACGCCGTAGACCTCGTCCATGTAGCCTTGCAGTCTGGCCCGCTCGTCCGGAGTGAAGACGTGGTCCGAGCTGAGCATCTCGGCCATCGCGCCGCGTTTGGAGGAGTGCCAGTCGATGCCGACCTTGTTCCACATTCCGGTGGTGGCGAACTTCCCGGAGACGACGCCGATCGACGCGGTGATCGTCGCGGCGTCGGCGAAGATCGTGTCTGCGCCGCAGGCCACGTAGTAGCCGCCGCTGCCGGCCACGCGGCCCATGGAGACCACAAACGGCTTCTTGGCCTTCACTCCCTTCGTGGCGTTGAGGATGATCTCGCTGGCCACGGCCGATCCGCCAGGCGAATCGACGCGGAGCACCACCGCCTTGACCGAACTGTCTTCGGCCACTTCGTCCAGGGCCTTGCGGATCGGCGTGCTGTAGGCGATCGATCCGAAGAAGTCAAACCGGCCGGACTCACCCTCGCCGGGCAGGATCGGCCCATCGACGTAGACGATCACCACCGCGTCCTTGCCGGTCTTCTTCTTCGACGGCCCGCCGATCGTCTCCATCCACATCTTCAAGAGCCCCAGCGGCGACGACAGGTCCAGGCCCGAGAGCTTGTCCGTCTTGCCGTAGCGCTTGTCCCATTTCACGTCCGCGCCGTACTTGGCCTTCATGTCGGCGACGAAATCCTCGGTGAATTGCACCTTGTCGATGATCCCCAGGGCCTTGGCCCTCTCGGCGCTATACGGGGCCCCGTCGATCCACAGCCGCACCATCTCCGGGCTGACGCGCCGCCCCTTGGCCACGAGCCCCAGGTAGGTCTCGTACGTGCTGTCCAGCAGCCAGTTCTGCATCTGGTTGGCCTCCGGGCTGGGGCCTTTGCGCATGAAGATCTCGGCCGCCGACTTGTACGCCCCGCAGGTGAAAAAATCCGGCTGGATGCTCAAGAGGTCCAGCAGCCCGCGCAAGTAAGGCGTCTCCGCGTGGAAGCCCGTGATCCAGACCATGCCGGTGGGGACCACGCTGACCGAGGAAGCCCCGGAGGCCAAGGCGTATTGGCCCGTCGAGAAGGAATCGAGGTGGGCATGGACTTGCTTGCCGGCGGCCTTGATCTGGTCGAGGACTTGGCGGAGTTCCTCGGTCCGCGCCAGCCCGAGCGACCCGCCGCCAAGCATCAGGACCACGGCCTTGACTTGCTTGTCATCGCGGGCCTTCTTCATGCGTGCGACGAGGTCCTTGAGGGTTTCGTTGGCCGTGGGCCCGAACGCGAAGAGTTCTTCCCCGCGCGGGGACTCGGTGATCTCACGGTTGAAGGAGAAGACCGGGATCACGGCCTTGGACGGTTTGGCGGTCTTGGCCGCCGGCTGAGCGGACGCCTGCGACAGCGGGACCAATCCGAGCACCAACATCAGGAGCAGGACGTTCTTGGCGGGTCTCATTTTCATCTCCCCTTGGGTGAACGCGACACGACGGTCTTCACGCATGTACTATCGTACTTCGCCGGAAGCGAGGCAGTCTTCCCCATCCGATCAGGGGAAGCCTAAATACCCACAATGCGGATACAGTCTCGCTCCACCCGGCGTTGCCAGTTTAGCGTGTCCGACTATGGCGGGAAACCCGGCAGAACGCACAAGCTGGGCGCTCGTCCAATCCCCTAGCGGGGTCGGCGTAAGCGCCGTAGAATTGCTCGATTACGGAAACACGCGTGGTCCTGTTCCGGCAGGCGGCAGTGCCTGCCCTGTCCGGTAGGCGGCAGTGTCCGCCCTCCTGTAACTCGTTCGCGGCGGCTGAGCAAGTCGGCCGAAGGAGTCTCTTGCGATGATCGTCACAACTACCGAGCTTTTCCGACACGCCTACGGCGAGTACGCCGTCGGGGCCTACAACATCAACAACCTGGAGCAAACCGTGGGCCTCTTCCGGGGCAACCTGGGTAAGGCGGAGAAGAACGAGGAACCGACCAACCCGGCGGTCGCCGCCCCGTTTATCATCCAAATCTCCCGCGGAGCCCGGAGCTATAGCGACAAACGGTTCCTGGAGGCCATGATCCGCACTGCCGAGGAGGTCTTCCCGGATTCGATCTTCGCCGTCCACCTCGATCACGGCACCGAAGAGGTCTGCTACGACTGCATCGAAAGTGGCTTCTACAGCTCGGTGATGATCGACGCCTCCCACGAGAAGCTTCCGAAGAACATCGAGATTACCCGCCGCGTCGTCGAGCGTGCCCACGCCAAGGGGATTGTGGTGGAGGCGGAGTTGGGCCAACTCGGCGGGGTGGAGGAGGACGTCAAGGGGAGCGTGCGCCTGACCGACCCGAAGGAGGCCGAGCAGTTCGTCAGAGAGACCGGCTGCGACTCGCTGGCCGTGGCCATCGGGACCTCGCACGGGGCCTACAAGTTCGGCGGCGCCCAGGCCCTCCGATTGGACCGGCTGGCCGAGATCAAGGCGATCCTGCCCAAGGGCTTTCCGCTGGTTATGCACGGCTCCAGCAGCGTGCCCAAGGAGTGGGTCGACCGCATCAATGCCGCCGGCGGCAAAATGAAGAACACCAGCGGCGTGAACGAAGACCAGTATCTCCCCGCCGCCAAGCTCGGCGTCTGCAAGATCAACATCGATACCGACGGCCGGTTGGTCTGGTGCGCCACCCTGCGCGAGAGCTTCCGCGACCAACCCGAGGATTTCGACCTCCGCACCTCGGGCAAGATCTTCATGGCGAATTACGCCCGCTACATCACCCATAAGAACCAGAAGCTCGGCTCGGCCGGGCAACTGGAGGCGGTCCGCGCGGGGCTGATCGATGGCTACGTGCCCGCAGGCCGCTAGGCGCCGAGGCGGAATGCCGAGATACTCCCAAAGCCCACGGGTCGCAACCCGTGGGCTTTATCGTGTACTCTCTTGCAAGCAGGACAATCTCATGAGAACGCGACTATTGTATCCCGCGCTTGCGCTTTTCTTCGGTTCCGCGGGTCTTTTGACCGCGGCGGAGCCGGGTGCGGAGCAGACGCTCGTTTTGCACACGCGGGCCCGCGTGGAAAACCCCAAGGGGAGCGGCAAGTTCGAGGTGGCCGAGAAAGAGGTCCGCTGGGACGGTCGCAAGACGGCGATCGTGATCTGCGACATGTGGGACCAGCACTGGTGCAAGGGTGCCACGGCCCGGGTGGCGGAAATGGCCCCTCGCATGAACGACCTGATCACGGCCGCGCGCAAGCAGGGCGTGTTGATCATCCACTCCCCCAGCGGCACGCTCCAGGCATACAAGGACACGCCGCAGCGCAAGCTCGCCCAGGCCGCCCCGCCCGTCACGCCCAAGGTGCCGCTGAAGGGCTGGTGTAACCTGGACCGCAGCCGCGAGGGCCCGCTCCCGATCGACGACTCCGACGGCGGCTGCGACGACGAGCCCAAGTGCCCGAGCGGCGGCCCCTGGAAGAAGCAGATTGACGCCCTCAAGATCGAGCCGGGCGACGCCATCACCGACAGCGCCGAGGCGTACTACCTCGTCCAACAGCGGGGCATCGAGAACGTGCTCGTCATGGGCGTGCACACGAACATGTGCGTCCTGGGCCGGCCGTTCGGCATCCGCCAGATGGTCTACCAGGGGAAGAACGTGGTCCTCGTGCGGGACATGACCGACACGATGTACAACAGCCGCCGCCCGCCCAAGGTGAGCCACTTCCGCGGCACCGATCTGGTGATCGAGCACGTCGAGAAATACTGGTGCCCGACGGTCACCTCGTGCGACTTCTTGGGCGGCGAGCCGTTCCGGTTCAAGGACGACAAGGAGCTGCCTTGACCGACACCTCCGGTGGGATCTGCAGGACGTGATACCTGCAGACGCTCCTTGTGTATGCCTCGAAGAGGCGCGGCCGCTATCCTCTACTGTTCCCCCGGCGGCTGGGGCCGGTCAGCGCTGCCGGACGCGAGTGAGGCGAGCCCGAGGCAGATACTGACTGCGAGCAGGCAACGGGCCAGAATGCTGACGAGGACTCTCGCGGGCATCGAGCCCCAGGCCGGCTCGACCAGCCCGCGCCTGGGATAGCCCGCGCCGGTGTCCAACGTGCCCAGCCAGAGAATCGCGTCCGCAATGGCGGGAAGGACTAGATAGAGCCCAAACGCAAGGTACGACCAGCGAAACAAGTCCCGGTGACCGACGCGCTGCGGCCGGAACGTGATCACGACAAACATCGAGGCCACGTAAGCGACAGCCAGCCAGATTTCGGTCAAAGCCCACAAGCTTCGGCCGAAAAGCATCTGAAACATCTCGTCCATTTCCTGTTCTCCTAATACTGAAGGGATGGCGGACCATGGGCTCACGCGGAATTGCGCCAGCCACCTTGAATCGCGTAGGTCGGCAGCCTCCTCTGCTCGATTATGATAGCTACGGCTGAAACCTGATAGCTAACTCCTCGCCAGATACTTCTCCAGCCACTCCAGCACGACCGACCGCATCGCGGGCGTCTCTTCGTGGCCACAGTCGAAAAGCTCGATCCGCAGGTCTTCGGGCCGGCCGTATTGCCGGTAGAGCGGCGCAAGATGATCGCGGATCCGCTCGACTCCGGCCGGCTCTGCAAGTAGGTCACCGCCTGGAATTCGTCGAAGAGCATCATGCCCCAGAGGACCTGGCCGCGCCAGAGCATGAGCTTGAAGGCGTCGTGCTCGCCGCGCCTGCCGTCGGGTTTGTGCTTGCGCCCGGAGAGGCACCAACTGTCGATGGCCAGCGTCACCAGGCCCTTCTCGACGCAGACCGGGGCGTAGGGGTGCATCACGTCCAGCCCGCAGAGCAACTCCTCCTTGCCCACGTCGTAGTCGTCGCCGTGGGAGTGGATGTAGAGGAGACCTGGGGCGGGCCGTTGCCGCTTCTCGGGCACAAGGAGATACGCCGGGACCGGCTCCAGCCCGTTGAGTTCCAGCTCCAAACGTTCCAGGGTGTAGCCGGGCCCCTGTTCGATTTTGAGGACGCGGGCCTCGGGCCGGGACTTCGGGGGTAAATCCCCCAAGAGGCCCCAGAGTTCCTGTCGCCGCTTCTCTTGATAGGCGGCAAACCGCTGTTGAGAAGTGTTCTCGTCGAACATGGCGGGCCTCGATACGACGGGAAGGGGAAATCTGGGCACCGGGGCACAATCATCGGGCCATCGCGAAAGCCCGAAAGGACGAAAACGCGAAAACAGGTGCCGGAGTCTTCACCATTCTGCCGTGCGGGTGGGACGGGGTGCAACTGTCCGCCTCTTGGAGTGCGGTGATTTATCGCCGCTTTTTCGGCCGCCGGAAAACGTGACGCGATGCTTCTCCGGCGGGCTCCCCGCATGCCAGCCGGTTGCTGTAATGGCGAAAAGCGGCGATGAATCGCCGCACTCCAAAGGGCGCCGCCCTCCCGGTATGGGGCGGCGGTGCCTACAATGTCGGACATGGCGAGCCATGGTTCCGAGCCGAGTCCGCTCTTCTGCGACCGCTGCCAGGCCATTCTGCGGCCGGGCCGCGGCGATTTCTACGTGGTGCGGATCGAGGCCGTCTGCGACCCGACGCCCCCGGTCTTCTCGGAAGAGGACCTCCAGCGCGACCCGAAGGAGGAGATCCGGCGGATGCTGGAGGACCTCCGCGACGTCTCCGAGCAAGAGGCGCTGGATCAGGTCTACCGCCGAGTGATCTTGCACCTGTGCGGGTCGTGCTATCGGCAGTGGATTGAGGATCCGACGGGGTGAAAGGGGAGCTTTCAGCCATCGGCTTTCAGCTATCAGCCGGGCGGTGGGTCTTCGCTACGCTCGACCCACCTTACGGCTCTTGCTGATGGCTGATTGCTGACTGCTGACGGCTATCTTTCCCGTCTTTCCCCATTTTGGCCAAACGGTATAATATGTGCTTGGAAAGGACCTTCTCCTCCCAACGGAGTATCAGGATGGACAAGGAATTGACTGATCGGGCGGAAGCCATTCAGAAGCGAATTCTCCAACTGAGGGACTCTCTTTGACTACGAGGTCAAGCGCTCCCATGCCGCCGGCCTGGAGGAGCAGATGGCGGCCCCCGATTTCTGGAACAGTCAGGAGAAGGCCCAGGCGGTCGTCGCCCAACTCAAGGGGATCAAGGCCATCCTGAAACCTCTTGACGAGGTTATCGCCCGGGCGGACGACCTCGGCGTGATGCTTGAGATGGCCGAGGAGGACGCGGGTTTCGCCGCGGAGGTCCCCGGGCAGCTTGCTGCCCTGGAGAAAGCCCTCGACGAGCTGGAAATCAAGGCCCTGCTCAGCGGCCCGCTGGACCCGAACCCCGCCATCCTTACGATCAACGCCCGCGATGGCGGCACGGACGCCAACGATTGGGCCGAAATGCTCCTGCGGATGTACATCAACTGGGCACGGGACCACGGCTACCAGGTCGAGCTGCTCGACCGGCAGGAGAACGAAGAGGCCGGAATCAATAGCGCCGCGATCGCCGTGCGCGGCTGGATGGCTTACGGGTATCTGAAGGGCGAAAGCGGCATCCACCGATTGGTGCGGATCAGCCCCTACAACGCCGAGGGCAAGCGGCAGACGAGCTTTGCCGCGGTCGATGTCTCGCCCGAGGTGAGCGACGCCATCCAGATCGAGCTCCGCGACGAGGACATCGAGGAGCAGGTCTTCCGCGCCAGCGGCCCGGGCGGGCAGCACGTCAACAAGACCTCCAGCGCAGTCCGCCTGATTCACCTGCCGACGGGAGTCGTCGTGGCATGCCAGAGCGAGCGGAGCCAGCACAAGAACCGCGCCACCGCCCTGAAGATGCTCCGCGCCCGGCTGGCCCGGATCGAGGAGGAGAAACGCGAGGCCGAGCAGGCCGCCAAGTACAACCGGATGCCCAAGGTCGGCTTCGGCGCCCAAATCCGCAGCTACTTTCTCCATCCGGAGCAGCGGGTCAAGGACTCGCGGACGGGCTACATGGAGACGAACTTTCACGACGTGCTGAACGGCCACATCCAGGGCTTCTTGGACGCGTATCTGCGCTGGCGGGTGCAGGAAGGGGTCAAGGGCTAGGGTTCAGGGTTCAGGGGTTAGGGTGAGATGTTTAGCCGCCGCGCTTGCGCGGCGCGTTTCTGCCCGCGAGAAGAGACGTATGTTTCCCGAACAAGTCGAACAACTCCGACGCCAATACACCGACAAGTACGTGGTCGTGGACGCCACCCGGCCGGAGCTGGCCCGCTTTGGACAGTCCGTGGGCCAGATCAAGACGATCAACATGAGCGGCCGGGCCCTCGTGCAGTTCGAGGGGGACAACAACCGCGGTTGGCACGACATTGACTTGCACTTCTTGAAGGTCGTGGACAAGCCGCCTCCCAAGCCGGCGGAGAAGAAGCCCGCGCCAAAGCCGGGATGAGGGAGCACCGAGGACGGAAGAGCACCACGGAGACACGGAGGGCACGGAGAGAAATGACCAATGTCCAAACCCCAATGACCAATGCCAGGGATGGTGACAGGACACGCACTGGTCCTTGGACCTTGGGATTTGGGCCTTTTCAGGTGGAGGGATCCCCATGGACGAGACTCAAAGACGAGAAGGCTCGCAGGCCGAGGGGCTGCCGGAGCCGAGACGGCGGAAACGCTGGCCCACCGTGGTCGCGGTGTTGATCGTGCTCGTGGCGATTGCCGGCATCGTCGTCTGGGATCGCACGATCGGCAAACTGCGGGCAATGAAGTCCACGTGGCCCTACAAGACGGCCCTGGCCCTGATCCAAAAGGAGCCCAAGGCAATCGAGGTGCTCGGTGAGCCGATCCGGGATGCCAGCTTCATCCCCGCCGGCTCGGTCCCAACAAAGAAAAACCCGGGCGCCGCGACGCTCAGTTTCAAGGTCTCCGGTCCAAAAGGAAAAGCGGATGTCGCGGTGATGGCCCGGCTCGACCAGGGCACCTGGGCCATGCCGAAGCTCGAACTCACTTTGCCGGGCCAGAAGCCGATCAGCGTGGATACCAGTTCCCTCGGCGGGTCTGCGCCCAAGTTCGCTCCCGGTAGCGGCCTCGGCGGAGTTGAGCCGCCCAAGCCGCGTCTGCCCGACCTCCCGCCGTTCAAGCCCGGCCCGGGGACCTCCAAGGAGCCCACGGCTGCGGGCCCGAACATCAAAGTGGAGATCCCCGACCTGGATCTCAAGTAGCGGCGGCCGGCCTCTTCCTTCGCAGCCGAGCCAGCAGCCGGGCGACCCAGGTGGTGTGGCCTTCGATCACGGCGCTTTGGGCCACGCGGTCCTCCAGGTTGGGACGGAGGATCGTCAGGATCAACAGCGGCAGGTACCAGGCCATGTACAGACCGCCCTCGTAGCCCTGGCAGTACTCGGCCCCCAGCATCACGGCGGCCGAGCAGCTCAAGAGCGTGCCGAGGTTCTTCTGCGCCGGCCACAGCCCGAGGCTCGCCGAGACCACGGCGAACACCGCCAGCACCGGAATCCGCACCGCCCAGGCGTAGTCGCGCCAGAATCCCGAATAAGTCGGCTGGGAGAAAATGGTCCCGCCGAACATTTGCCGCAATTGGGCGCGGAACGAGTCCAGACTGTCGGAAAGGAAGGCCAACAGGAAAACCATCAGAAGCAGCGACAGCGCCATGCCGATGAGGAACCGAGTCAATCCCCGCCGCCAGTAAAAGCTGCACCACAGAGGAAACAGGAACAGCGGATAGAAGATCAAGCCGCCGGCGGCGCCCAACAGCAGCCCGGCCGGCAGGGGACGCCGATAGGCCGCCACCGCCCAAACCAGCACGGCCGCAGGCACCATGTGGTCGATCCGACCGGTCATCTGGCCCATGTAAGGCAAGAGCAGAAACAGCGAGGCCGCGGCCACACCCGCTTGGATGTTGCCGAAGTGGCGGTAACCGATCAAGACCATCCCCAGCGCGAGGGCCAGCAGCGCCACGATGGTCACGATCCGGGAGATGATCACCTGCACGCCCGTGGATGGATATTCCCAGCGGGCGCCGGTCCGTTCCGAGGGGGGGCCCGGTTTGTTGCAGAAGCTGGACACATAATAGAAGGCCGCGCAGCCCGGGCTCTGCAGGATCGCGTTCTGGGTCGGCAGCTTGTGCTCCAGCCGCTCCGGCGGCTTCTCGGCCAGCACGTTGGCAATCAAGAAGACCAGCAGGGCCGTCCCCGTGAAGGTGAGTCCGCCGGCGTTAAGGTTCGGCTCCAGGAGCGGCCGGCGGACCATGACCGGGTCCAAGAGCAGGCGGAAGATGAACAGGCCCCCCGCGACGAACATCCAGGCGTAGCCGAACTGCACCAGCCCCTGGCCGAACTGCGCGTCTCCCTGCTGGACCTTCGCCACGCCGTGGAACACCAACAGCAGCCCCGGCGAAAAGACGATCAGGCCGATCAGGTCCAGGTTCCGCACGCTCCAAAAGCGGCCGAACTTGAAGTAAATTCCGATCGTCAGCAGCGCCGACAGATAGGCCCACGTCGTCGGGTTGAGTTCGTATTCGAAGAGGATGTCGCGCATCGCTTTCTCGAAACGTCTGCCACCCCAACGTGGTCGGACCGATCCCCTCAGCCCTCAGGATATCCGGCCTCCTCCGCCGTGCAAGCCCCCCAGCCGGCCCCGGGCCTCCTCGCTCCAGGGGCTGTCGGGGGCCCGGTCCAGAAAGGAGCGCCAGTGCGATTCGGCCTCTTCCCCGCGCCCCAGTCCGTCCAGCACGCGTGCCAAGTGGTAGTGGGCGTCGGCGTAGTCCGGGTGATAGGCCAGCGCTCCCTGCAACGCGGCCACCGCCAACTCCGACTGTCCGCTCTCCGCCAGAAGGCAGCCAAGGCTCGCCCGGGCCTCCACGTAGTCCTCGTTCAGTTCGATGGCCATAAAGTAGCGCTCTCGGGCACCGCTGCGATCACCGAGGCGATACAACAGTTCCGCCAACTGGAAGCAGCCCTGGGCGGTCGGGCCGCCTGCGGCCATGGCAGCGCGGTACATCTCGGCCGCCGCCTCCAATTGGCCTTCCTCCTCCAGTTCGGCGGCCATTTGGCCCAGTTCCTCCGGCGCGGCCGGGGGAGCGTCGCCGCGAGGTCCGGCAAGCGAAAGAATCGCTTCCGCCGCCGCGGCCTCGGCCGGTTTGGCGACTTTCGCGGTTGGCGCCGCCTCGAAGTCGAACCGCAACTGCCCGCCCGGCTCGATCAATCCGTCTCCCTGGCGGAGCAGGATTTCCTTGCCCTGGATGATCACCGAGAGTTGAGCCAGCGGCCTTTTCACCCCGGGCACGTAGCGGCCCAACGCTTCCAGCTTCTTTTCGATGGCCTGGGGCTTCATTCCCGCGGCCAGCAGTTGAGCGAGCCGCCGGGCCGTGGCCACCTCCTGAAAATCGAAATACGGCAGGCGGCGGACCTCGCGGACCGGCACGATCAGGCCCCGCCGGTGCCAGCGGCGAATCACCGCAATGGGGACTCTCAACAGCTCGGCGAGCATCGCCGGCGTGTACAATCGGTGGATGTCCTGCGGGAGGTCCACCAGCCCCAGCCGCTGCCAGAGTTGCGTCTCGCTGATGAGCTCCAGCGAGCCCGCCTCGACAGCCGCTCGGGTGGCGTCGTCGAACAACTCCTCGGGCTCAATCCCGGCGGCTAGCGGCGATTCCCCTTCCCCGACCACGACCAGATGGACGGAGGCGTCGGGCTTGTCTGCCAGAACGGCCCCATGCTGCCGCAAGAGCCGGCCCGCCTCCCGTTTCGCCATCCCGGCCAGCTTGCCGACCAGCGCGACGCGCCGCCCCTGGAGCGGCCCGGGCGCTTGGTCGTTGGAGGCGGTGCTCATGAGGACTCTAAAAACAAGACTTCCGAAGTCTTCGAGACTTCGGAAGTCTACGTACTTGCCTTGTGCTGTGTCAAATCACGTCTGCGACTTCGGACCGTAGACCGAGCCGCCCGAACCCGACGGCTTCCCTTGTTCCGGCTCTTTCGACTGCCCCGGGCCGGTCGGCTGAGGGGTGAGCGGATTCTCCCGGGCGCCGGCCTTGCCGCTCTGGGGGCCCAAACGCTGCTGCTCCGGATAGACGGGCCGCGGCAAGGAGCCGGGCGACAGCCCGGGCCTTTGATCGGCCCCTTCGGCCCTCTTGGGCGGGGCGGGCGTCGGCTCTTGCGGGGCAAACGTGCTCGGGCGGCTGGAACCGCTGACCGCGGAAGGCGCAGCACCCACCGGCATCCCGCAGGCATCCAACGGCACCTGGTAGCACGCCACTTGCGGCACATAGCAGGTGTACGTCACCGGCACGCGCTTCTGGACCGTGTACGGCACGCGGACCGTCTCCTTGACCGGCATCATCCGGCAGACCCGCACCGGAACCTGCTCCGTCCGGTCTTCGTAGACCGTCTTGTAGCTCGTAACGGGGATCTTCTCCACCACGACCTCGGGCACCATGCGGCAGACCTGATAAGGGATCTTCTGCTCGACCCGCTCCGTGACGGGGCGGCGCACGACGTACGGGACCCTCCGCACCACCATCTCCGGCACCATGCGCGAAACCTGGTACGGGATCCGCTCGCACACTTGCTCCGGCTGATAGCTGGTCACCTGCACCGGCACCTCTTGCGGCACCATGTGGGTGACGTAGTTGGTCTGGGCCACGGTCTGCGGCACGAAGTTCGGGTGATAGATCTTCTGGACCTCCGCGCGATACCGCGGCACCCAGTACAGGCCGCCGGGCTGGTAGACCGCCGCTCCCGTCGCCGGGTCGAGCGCGGTCTGGGCCGGCATCCAGGCCAGCCGGTTGCGGAAGATCGCCGGCTGGCGGAGCACCGTTTGATCGGTGTAGAAGCTTTGATCGCTGTAGAACGTCTGATAGGTGGTCACCGGCTCCTGGACGGGCGTGTATTGCGTTTGACTCACGGTCTGCTGTACGGGGCGGAGGACCGTGCGGCACTGCTCGCGCTCCTGGGTCTCGACCACCTGGCGCCACACCGTCGAGCGCTCCTCGCGCTCCGCCGCTTCCTCGACCCAGCGGACCCGGTCGTAGCTGGCGTCGCGATATTGCGTCTCCCACGCCTGGCGCCAGACGGTCCGCTGCTCCTCCCGCTCGGCCGTCTCCGGAACCTGCATGGCGACGCGGTACTTCCGCTCCTGCACGCTGGTCTCCCAAACCGGCTGATAGCGGGTCACCTCGCGCTCTTCGTAAGCGGTCTCATACTCGATCCGATATGCGGTCACCTGCTGCGGCTCGTACGAAGTCTGGTACGCCAGCCGGTAGGCCACCACCGGCTGCGGTGCGACCATATAGGTCACCGGCGTCGAACAGCACTGTTGCGCCCGGACCTCGCCGGCCGATCCCACTGCCAAAGCCACGAACGCAACGACGAACGTATGGCACTTCATGCTTTTTCCACCTCGCCGACCGGCCGGTCGGCAACGCCTTGCCGTAAGGCCATGCTCCTACGCCGTGGAGCCCGAAGTGCCCCTCTTCATGAGTTTGGCAAATTCTCTGCCGGTCGGCAAATGGAATAGTTTAACATCGCCCGCCCGCGCGGTTCTTACTTCAGTCCTCGCAAGAAGTTGCGAACTGGAAAAAAGTTTGAAGTTTCTGGACACTTTGTCCGACACTCTTGCGGCGCTTTCCATTCCCGTCCAGCCTGGGGCCGTCAGCGGTCGCCCAGCCGGCACGACCCGCACAAACGGCAAACTCAATGTCCGCGGGGTGTAAAGCCGCGACCAGTGGCCGCGGGGGTGACCGAAATGAGTGTCCTCCGGTAATCCATCAGCGCGTTTTGCGCGCATCAAGTACCGGGGGTTGTACACTATTGGAGAAACACGAAATCCGAAGCACGAAATCCGAAACGAACTCAAAATCGAAATGTCTCAATGACGCAAACGAAATGGGCAGAGTCTTCAACTGTGGCACGACCGCTTGGGATTCTGCCTTTCTGTCATTGGGATTTGTTTCGGATTTCGGATTTCGAGCTTCGGCTTTAGCCGCAGACGGCTCTACCGCAGCAGTTCCA
>Ga0315280_10006896_pt1 | contig 15487 bp, 16 predicted proteins | sample YL17G06_40_MG_FD_203697 | JGI IMG/M metagenome (GOLD analysis project Ga0315280, IMG submission 203697) | Sediment microbial communities from Yellowstone Lake, YNP, Wyoming, USA - YL17G06_40 | ecosystem: Environmental > Aquatic > Freshwater > Lake > Sediment | place: USA: Wyoming | collected... | reverse complement strand
CATGCGGCTTAAGATATGCAGCGGGTATTGCTTCGAGAATCGAAGAAGAATCGGAAGATTTTCTCGTTGGGAGTTAACGTCAATCGCTGCGCTTTGTCACTGCAGCCAAAGACAACAGTATAGCGACCTGCCATATGATAATGATTGGAACGCTGGTGATGCTGTGAGAATGTTAAGAGCCGGTTCCGCCTTATCATACTCCCTCTTGACGAAGTCCGGTTGGGTCCATGGAACTTGGTTGTAGCGGCTGATTTTGTGACCGAGGAAGAACTCAACGGTCCACTCGGCTACGCCGTGGGTAAGGCACAGCCCTTCGAAGACCTTGCGGAGCTTGTGGGGACTGATGTGGTGCCTGCCGATCTCCAGCTCCTCGGGCGTCAGGAGCTTGAGCCTCTTGGCGAGCGTGGTCACCGTGTTCTCGATGAGCGGTGTGGTGACAGGGGCGTAGGTGCCGGTCTTTCTTCTCCCCTTCTGTCTAATGATGAAGAGGTGGGGGAGGTCGGACTCGGGGCGGATCTTGAGCCACTGGTCGATCAGCTCCTTGGCGTCGTCCGCTAGGAAGGTGTAGTACTTTTGCAATTCCTTGCGGCTCGTCTTGCTCCGAAAGATGAGTACCTTGACCGGCGGACCGGGCTTGAGTTCCTTCGGGTTCCTGGGGTCTTTGACAATTTCTCGCCAAGCGGACTCGTTGAATATCTCGAACTCCGCACAGCCGAACCCAGCCTGAAGCATAACCATGAACACGGCCCTGTACGGCATCGGGGCGTTGTCAATCAGGAGGCGAGTCTCATCTAAACCTGGAGCAATTGACTCTAGACCGTATCCCATCATTAGGGTTGGGATGCCTGCAGAATGCTCTACGCATTCAATAGCGCGCCGAATTTCTCCTCGTGCCTCATCGATTGTCTTTCCGTGTTCCCGCGTTAGGATGCAAGAGACCTCTTCGAATTGCTCTTCCATGAGATTCTTGAGCGTGAACATATATCGTGCGCGTGCGAGTGGTGGAGTTTCTTTTCATTCCTCGAAGGCTTCCTTCGCGAATTGGATCGCTTCGTCCACGTCTTCCTTGGTTGACATGGGTACCTTGGCTAGTACTTCCGTCGTAGCGGGGTTGACAATATCCAGAGTGCGCGGCGACTTGGATGCAATCCACTCCCCATTAACGTAGTTCTTAATGACTGGAATCTCAGAACTCGACTTCGGTATCTGGGTTGTCTTTTGCACCAATTTGGACCACTCTTTTCATAGAGGTCTGTTCAGATGGTTATTATCGGTTATGCTTCCATCAATTTGTACTACGACGAATACGCACGCGGTTAAGACAACGCCGTTACCGTGTTCAAAGTGATCCCCTTGTGGATATGCGAATGCTTCGTAGCTCAGAAAAGGAGAGAAATCAGGAAACGAGCTCAAGATAGAGGTCATCACAATTGCCGTTCCCTGCGAGATTGCCAGCATCGTTAGAGACCATGCTGCGACAAAAACCATGGCTGAGATAATCAAGAATAGCCAGGAGTGACGATACGTAGGTCTTGCCATTACAAGATGCTCGGAAAAAGTGCAGCAAAGTTTGCGGCTCCGCTGGGACATCATTGGCAAGGTTTGCGGCAAACCCCTCTACAAACTCTTAGGAGGAAAGGTGCATGATAAGTTTCGTTGCGAATTCTGCGAGTGTAACAGACCCCCGGAGAGGCTCGCGCTCGATGTCAAGAAGGCTGTTGAATTGGGCTGGAAGGCCTTCAAAATAAAAGTCGGCTTGGATCCTGCGACCGACGTGGCTTGCGTGAAGGCTGCAAGGGAAGCGGCCGGAGACAGAATAGTGCTAGGATTTGATGTGAACAACTCCTACAGTGTACCCTCTGCCATAAGGACGATAAAGAAGATGGAGAGATACGACCCGGATTACATCGAACAGCCGGTCGAAGAATGGAACGTAGACGGCTTGCGCGAGGTAAAGAGACACACCGATGTCCCCTTGTTATGTCATAGCTTCTATGTCACTAAGGACAAGAAGTCAGTTTTGGAATTCGTCAACAAGAAAGCAGCCGACATGCTGAATATTAACCCGGATTATATGGGATCTTTGCAATATTGCCAGGAAGTTTGCGCTATCGTCGAGGCGGGGGGAATCATAGCGAAGGCGCAGAGTAGCGCTGCTGAGCTTGGACCAGCAAACGCCGGCTTGGTGCACTTAGTAACGGCGACCTCTGCCTTCACCACATCAAACCAAAACTCAAGTCACTTGCTCGAGAGATCTGGCGATGTAATTGCCGAGCCGTTCACAGTGAAAGAGGGTTGCCTCACCGTTCCCGAAGGCCCGGGGCTTGGTGTAGAGATAGACATGGAGAAACTCGGTCAATGGCACAAGGCTTGGCTAGATGGCAAATACAAGGATGAGACTGGTAGGCCAAGGAGCGACCCATACTACGCGATGGGATCCTTACGTGGTCTGCCGCATTGGCCCGGTGTATGACTAGCCCCGGGATCTTCGATTGTGGTTTTTGATTTCTCCCTCTTTGTTAGCATAGTCGTTGGAGACGAAGTCAGGATTCAGAGCTTTCTTTCGATCACATGCTCGTAGCTGGTAACAGGCGCAATCTCTTCTTTGTCAACAATTACGTCGATGAGAGCCGGTTGCCCAGAATCAAGGGCCTCCTTAAGCGCGTCTTTGAGCTCCTCAGCTTTCTCTACCCTCTGTCCGTAAGCTCCGAACGCCGAGGCTACTTTTCCATAATCGACATCAACAAAGTCAGCAACTTCACTCACCATTCTGCCAAAACCCTCATGCATGACATACTTGTCATGGTACACATAGCCCAGCGATCTGTTGTTGAGCACAATAGTCAGTACAGGTACTCTCAGTCTTAACGCCGTCTCCAGTTCTGAGATGTGATATCCTATTCCGCCGTCGCCGATGACACATGCGACGTTCCTGTCGGGCGCTGCGAGCTTAGCACCTATTGATGCGGGGAAAGCCCAGCCGAGTGATCCTGCAGCCCGTATGTAGGTTCTGCCTGCGGACAGGACGTCGAAGAGCGCCCCTGTCCAAGCGGCCATATACCCTGTATCAGCTACTACGATATCTTGCCTACCGAGCACTTCCCTTAGAATCTTCATCACTCTCTGGGGCTTCATCGCTGTCGACGGCTTCGTCGCTATCGATTCGAATTCTGCTCTCCATTGGCCCGTGATCTTCCTGACTTCGTTGACCCACGGGTTGCTTAGCGGTCTGGAGATCTTCCTATTCAAAAGGACATTGCTAAGGGCTTGTAAGGCTAGCTTTGCATCGGCGAGTATGGGTACTTGCGTTTTGTAGTTTCTACCCATCACATCTGGCGTTATATCAATATGAATAATATTCGTACCCGGCTCGGGGATACTGAAAGCATTCGTTACCAATCCGCCTGCGCGGCAACCGACGAAAACGACCAGGTCACTTTTGGATACTATGTCATTTGCGCTCTTTCTCGAATATTTCCCTACAACACCCACCGATAAGGGATGATCTTCCGGAATGCTGCCCTTGCCTCCCATACTTGTCGCAACTGGAATGGATAGAAGCTCGGCGAGACGGACAACGTCATTCCATGCGCGCGAAAGAATAACTCCAGCTCCAGCAACTATGACTGATCTCTCTGCCTTGGCCAGCAGATTCGCTGCTTCAACAACCTTGGATTCGTCCGGAGAGCATCTGAAAGCGGGATACTCCTTGCAATACTCTTCTGCATAGATTTCTGGGGCTTCAACTTCGACGCCCAAGAAATCTCGAGGAACATCTAGGTGAGTTGGACCTGGGCATCCGCTCACGGCTACTCTAATGGCGTTTCTGACAAGCTCTGCAGCTCTATCCGGAACACAAACACTCCCGTTCCACTTCGTAACAGGATCGAACATAGGGATCTGGTCCAACTCTTGATAAGCATGCTTGTACATACCACGCGTTGTCACCGAGCTCGTGATCGCCACGACTGGGCTGCATGCCCAAAACGGGTCTGCCATACCAGCAGCAACATTGGCCGCGCCGGGTCCGGCCCAACCGTATACGAAGCCTGGCTTGTAACTTATTCTCGCATATCCGTCCGCCATGTATACGGCTGCTTTTTCACTCCTACACAGAGCCCACTGGACCCCTGCATCATGAACTGCAACATAGAGGTCGTCATCGCCCCCGCTCATGAGGAAAAAATACTTGCTCTCGTACTCTCGCAGTGTCTTGGCAATAGATTCTGCAACGTTCATGCTTGCCCATTAGATGGGCTGTCCTATTTTGCTTTTCTGCTCGATCGCTATTTTTGAAACAAACTCGCAGGAGTTAACTTTGTGGTAGCAGCCATCTCCGGAGACCCGGACGCCGCCACGGCACGTCTTAGTTTTGCATTTTCTAAAGGCCTGGTCGCTCGACAGTATCCAGATCATTTGACATTGTGCACTTCGAGTCTGAGGGGCAAATGTTTCTTGTTGAATCATGTTCTAGACTACGTCTGTCTTCTTCCGTCTGTCCTCATCAGAGTTCTGAATTTCTGTAGTCTGTTTGCGCAGTGAGAAGATCCATTGGATTTGGGCTTGTTCCTTTATCATTGCGGCTGAGAGTTGGGGAAAGAGCAGATCTTCGCGGGTGTGACGCGTTAGAAACCACGGTTTTCTATTGTGTTTGACGCCTTTCACTTATGAATTCCTTGTAACATTCATACATTCTTCTCAGTTCCTTTGTCGGTTCATCGCTTAGGTCGACTCTTAGGTCCAGTATTGGTCGTTGGAATAGTCTTAGCTTCTCCTCGATCCCAACCACCAGCAACGCAGCAGCACGGTCGGGCTGGTTGCATCCTCCAGCCTCTTTTCCAGCTTCAATGGCTCGTAATAGCTTCTCATGGAGTGCCTCACCTTCTGATTCCTCGAAGGTCCCAACCATTGCGATGGGGTGCGATGTGGGGCCCAGGGATTCGATCCTCCCACGCTTCCCAGCGGCGCAAGAATTGTTTGTCCATTTTCGACAGTTTCAGGGTTCCAACCCCGTCTATTGGCTAAAACTGATAAATCACTCTTTTCTTGTCGCGGTCGAAAAGCACTTTCACTTTCTCATTGTCCTTGAGCCTCAGCGCGCTGGCTACCTCTGCTGGTAACGTGACCATGTAGTTTCCGGCTTTTCTTGGCTGAACCTTCACGAATGCAATTTCCTTCTCGGGCATTGTAACCATCTACAACCATATTCAACTATAACGCTTTTAAGCCTTGCCCTGACATATGGTTGTATGTGGTTGTACATGGTGAATAAACCAACACGCCTTGAATCGATCATAACCGAACAGAAGGACGATGTAGCATTAGGAGTTCAGTTGCTCATTGAGTGATTCGACGCACTCTTTGCTTCCGTGAAGGACGTTCATGACTCCCGGAGGAAGTCTTACTTCTTTCTGAATGAGCTGAGCAACATATGTCATTGGAAGTGGAGTTACCTCGCTTGGCTTCAGGACAACCGTACAGCCCAGCACAATCGCGTATGGGAGGTACCAGAATGGGACCATTATTGGGAAGTTGAAGGGGCAGACGATAGCGAAAACGCCTAGCGGTTCTTTCACCGTCTCTTCATCGATTCCTTGTGAGACTTGATCCAAATGCTTACCTTTCAAAAGTGTATATGCCGCAGCGATGGCTGCTTCGACATTGTCGATTGTGCGGCGCACGTCGCCTCTGCTCTCGATTATGGTCTTGCCGTGATTCTGGGTGTTGATTCTTGCTAATTCTTCTACGTGCTCCTCCAACACGTTCTTGATCCTGAAGAGATACTGTACTCGCTCTGAGAGCGGTGTTTCTTTCCATTTCTCGAACGAGGCATGAGCTCAGACGACGGCATTGTCAACCTCTTCCTTCAGGGCAAAGGGAGCTTTTGATATCTGCTCGCCAGTGGCTGGATTCATCACGGGGAGGGACTCTTCTGATTCGGATTCTACCCATTGGCCGTCTATCAGAAACTGAAGAGTAGCCTGTTTGTAGGGGACCTCCGATAATATTGCCAATTTACCTTGCACGCTGTATAACTCAGTGTTGCAATGATCTGATTCTATTGCTAGGTTATCATTTGAATATAGGATGTCTCAAGGGCGGTTAATGTTTCTTAGGGTGGACACATGCGGATTGCCAAGCTTAGGGTTGGGATCCGTGTTCCTCCAGATTTCTTTATGGAGGATCTTGTTGGAACGAACCGAGTGGAATCGGTTTCAAGGGCGTCCTGACTCTTTCTTGACCTATATCAGCCGGTTCTATCCCCAGTTCACGATCTACTATTCCCTGAAAGGTTGGGACGCATATTCGGCCCTGACAAAATCCCATTCCAGCTCTTGTCCGTCTCTTGATATCATTTGGATGCGAAGCTCCTTCTTGCATCGCTCTTCGAATTTCACCTAAGGTGATTTCTTCACAACGGCACACGAGTGTACCTTCATCCGCTAAGCCATAAATTCCTGACCGCACAGTGTACAACTCGCCCACTCCTGACTGAAAAGCAAGATGACGTTTCAATCTCCTGCGAATCGGCTTAGCAACTACCTCAGCCCTTACCGAGTCAATCAAGCCGAGGTTGCGGGCCGCAAAGATACCCGCTAATCTTCCCTGTTCAATCGCAGCGCCAAACCCAGCAATCTGACATCCGTCACCAGCAACAAAGATTCCATGAACAGTTGTCTCCATGTTCTCGTTGCATCTTGTCACCCAGCCGCTCAGTCTGGAGTCGTAGTCGTGGGCGCATCCGCAAAGTCTTGCGAGGTCTGTGTTTGGAATCAATCCGTATCCAATGCAGATCGCATCAACCTCGAAGGCGCGTTCAGTTTCAGGGATTGGTTGCCAGTCTTCGTCAACTGATGCGATTACTGCCCCCTCAACTTCTTCAGATCCGTTCGCTTTGACTATGATATGGGATTGGAGGAACGGGACGCGATGGAGCTTCAGAGTCGCCAGGTACCTGAAACCATCCAACATGAGTTCAGGCTCGTTCAACAGGTTAGGTACGTAACGCCACATACCCGTCATTGAGGCCGCTTCAAGCACTGCAACGACCTTCGCTTTACTCTTGAGAAGCTGATCTGCTACCGCCAGTTGTAGCGGTCCGCTGCCGGCGAGTAAGAATCTACTGCCCGGCAATATCCTCTGACTCTTTATCATTACTTGAGTGCCGCCTGCTGTGAAGACACCGGGCAGAGTCCAACCAGGAAATGGGACGGGTCGATCATAAGCCCCCGGAGCTATCACAATCTGGTCAGCCTTTAGGAGTTCAAGATTGCCGTCGCGCATGATCGCTAGTTCCTTGTCCTCAAATAGGCCCCATACGAGACTTTCAGTCCACACGTCAATTTTATCGGAGAATTTGGATACTTCTTCCAGAATTTTCCCGCCTTTCACGTAATATTTCCCGAGCTTCTTTTCGTCGCGGACGCTGAAACTTGATGGGATTCGACGGAAGATCTGGCCTCCCAATGTGTGGTTCTCATCGATGACTATTGATGCGACGCCTGCTTTGGCTGCCTCGATGGCCGCGGATAGGCCTGCAGGTCCTCCGCCCAAGATTGCCAGCTGAGTCGTTCTCATTGCCCGTTCCCAATCATCTTTGAATGACCGCGTTGTCTGGTGACTACAAGCCCCGGTTTTGCCAGCGTCATGCATGCGCGTTGGTTGGGAACGCCATCAACCGTAACTAGACAATCATAGCAGATTCCGATTCCGCAGTATACGCTCCTAGGTTCATCTCTCTTTATTGTCCATCTGAGGGTCCGCTGACCGCTAGCCATAATAGCTGTAGCGATGGTTTCTCCCGCGTAGGCTTGGATGAATTGCCCGTCGACCTCTATTTTGAACGGTCCCCCTCGATCGACAACCCCCTCCAGTCTTCTCTTAATGTTCATGCGAGTCCCTTCGTCAATGGTCCTCCTCGACCAGTAAGCGATCTTTGAAGCGATTGTAGCTGAACTCCTCGATGTATTCGGCCCCACGGCCTTTTGTGGCAAGTTCAGTCACCAGTTTCGCGGTCACTGGGGCAAGCGATACTCCTTCACCATGGTGCCCCGTTGCTAGGATCAACCCGTCTACGTCGTCAACCCTATCGATTATTGGGTGACCGTCTTCAGAATACGGTCTCAGGCCGGCAAATGTTCGAATTACGTTCGCATGCCGTAGCTTGGGAAAGTATCTTAGAGCACACTTCGCGATAAGGGCCATAGTTTCAATCGTCGTACGTTTATCATATCCAGGGAAATCTCTACTGCTGCCAACCAACCAATTGCCGCTTCCGGGTTGGCTGAATACAGTCATGATGCCGTGTCGTGTCATTGAATCCTTCGCGTTTCTGATGTCCTCTGGGCTCAGCGCTTTCAATTGTTCAGCTTCAATCATATACCGCGTCTTCTCAAGTGGAAAACTCTCGGTGACTAGGAGTTGTCCTCTTCTCGGCCTTATTGGAACTCGAAGTTTCAATGTCGCTGCTATCTCAGACGCCCATGCACCGGCTGCAATTACAACGAGCCGTGTCCTAATCTCACCTCGATCCGTTATGACCGAGTTAATCTTGCCGTTGTCTACAGAGATTTTCTTCACTTCTGTGAAGGTCTGGATGTCTGCGCCGAGCTTCTTGGAGGCCTGAGCAAGCCCGAAAACTAGTTTCATGGGATTCAGGAGGTATGCATGTGGACAAAAGCAGGCACCTGGTATATCGGGAGCGAGGTCTGGATTTATCTCCCTCAACTCCCCTCTGCTCAGAAGAGTTGCATTCATCTGATATTCTCGCGACAAGCGTTTTGCATTTTCCTCCACAGCAGGCCACTGGGCTTCATTGTCCAACAGCATGTAACTGCCCACACGGTCGAATTCAAAGTCGTATTGAAGCTCATCTGCAAGTGTCTCGTACGTGTTCGACCCGTCGCGTGCAAGATTCATTATTCGTCCTCGCATGAGTTGAGCTGACCATCCCCCTTGATTGGCACCAGAAGCTTCCGATGCCAGTTCACGCCGTTCGATTAGTGTGACTTTCATGTTCTCCTTGGAGAGGTAGTAGGTTACGCAACTTCCTATGACTCCTCCCCCAATCACAACAACATCTGTTGACATCATCGTTAGGAACCTCTCGGTTGATGCATGCGCTCAACTATCCAGAGGAAACCGCACCAACTTTCCCTCTTTGGTGGATTGGTATATCCCGTCAGTTATCTCCAGAGACTTCCTTCCCTCTTCACCCGGTACCAGAGGCTCCTTCTCATCCAGAATCGAAGATAGGAATTCCTTCAAATTGCGTAGGAGCGCATTCACGGAGGGAACGCTTGATATCCCGGTCACCCACGCGGGGACTTTGCTCCAGTAGGGTCGAGAGGCCACATTTTCCTTCCCCGTCATCTTCTTCCAAACTTTTCCGTTTGAGAACATAAGTGCGCTCGGACGTTTGCCCTCGCTGCGTCCTCTGATGAGTGAAAGACAGCCCTTTTCGCCGAAGATTTCGAACCTCGGAGCCTTTGAGGCACGCGCAGCTAGAGTTCCTGCGAAGCTGAGTAGCGCGCCGTTCTTGAACTTCAACGTAGCCGAAACAGTGTCCTCAACTTCGACATGATGAACGAGGGTATCCGTTCTTCCCATAACCCAATCGATTGGACCGAGGAACCATTGCAGGTAGTCAAGGTCGTGAGATGCATGAGTTGGTAGAAGACCTCCTCCCGCCTGCGATATTGAACCTCGCCAAGGTCCCTCATCCCAATATTCTTCGCTCCGATATATCGGCAAGTAATCGACCGCGTAGAAGACCCTCCCCAACTGAGCTCCGTCGATCATCTGTTTCACTCTGTAGATTCTGGGGTCGTACCTATACTGAAAACCAATCTCCAGTACTCTTCCCGACTTGCGAGACTGCGTAATCATTTTGTCAGCCTCATTCAATGTGATAGCAATGGGCTTAGTGCAGAGGACATGCTTCTTTGCCTCGAGTGCGAGTATACTCTGTTGAGCGTGCAGGTAATTTGGGGTTGCTATCAAGACAGCGTCCAGATCAGTGCCCTTCACCATGTCTGAAAGCTGACGATACGGGCGTGCATGGAACTTTGCCGCGAATTCCCTTGCTCTGGCTGGTCTTCTAGTGCAAACGGCCACCAAGTTTGCAGTCTTGATTCTCTTCAGAGCCAAGCAGTAGGCAAGACCCATTCCGCCGAGGCCGCAAACACCGACTCTCACCTTCATTTGTGCAGTCAATTCCAGGAGCTACGTACACGATGAAACATCAGAGTAGTACTTCGTTTAGCTGGTCATGGGATAAGAGTACGATCCCAAGGCGTCACATAAATCCATGGAATGCTCCGCCGAGCACCCCATAATAGACATAGCTCGTTAGGGTCACAATGTCAAAGACGGGTAGGCCTGTTGCAACGCGGACGGCGGCCGAATATCCCGGCATGTTTGCACATTCGAAAACGAAGGCCCCCAGGTCTGGATATTTCACCATCATCTCTTCTGCTGCGCTCAGCACTTCCGCTTGGATTTTGTCGAAATCTATCTCGGTTTCATCCTTGAGGTATGCTCTCGAGAACTCTTCATGAACTTGCATTCCATATATTGCCATCGGAATTGACTTTATGCCCGCCTTCGCCAAGTGTCTCCCTGTTAGGGAACTTGAGTCAGCAGTCATCACGCCTACTCTGTGGCCTTCGCCGAGCATCTTGTAGACGAGTGGAATTTGCATCAGGCTCGAAGTATAGACTGGGATCTTTAGCGCCTTCGCGATCTCGTCTTGGAAGAGAACAAGAAAGCCGCAGGTAGTTGTGATAGCCCTGACTCCCTCCTTCTCCAGTTCTTTGGCGCCTTCGATGAAAGGTTGCAAGAGAGTAGGGTCGCCTTGTTTGACTACGCGATTTATCGAGGCTCCTTTCACGGTGCAAAGTTTCACTGGGAAACTGAAGGTGCTTGCGTTACCAACGTCGCCAGGGAACCTAGGGAAGTGCGTCTCAAGGGTGAGTATACCTATGACTTCTCCGTAATGTGTTCGTCCGCCAACGACACGCAACTATATCGCTCCCTCGGAAGCGGTCATAGTGACTTAAGATTTTCGGCGGGCTTCTACGTGTTCTCTCAGACGAGGAACGCCAAGACCTTGCGCGTCTTCCGCTCTCTGATGAGGATTGGTTGAGAATAACCCAGGGCTCCATCGGGAACGAGGGTACACGCTCGTGGAACGGATAGGGGCGCGTCCCACTCTCGAAGTGAACGGTATTCTAGCGGGATTTACTGGAACGAAAACTGTCCTGCCGGCTAAGGCTATGGCGAAGATCTCGATGAGACTTGTGCCATATCAAGATACCACTGCTGTAGAGGGACAATTGAAAGACTATTTGCGTCAGCATGCACTTCCAACTGTGACCTGGGAAGTCAAGACGTTGGTAACAGCGTCACCGGCCCTCGTGGATCGAAGTACTCCAGCAATGCGTGTGGCTATAGAGGCTCTGGAAGCGACTTTTGGAGTCAAACCAGTCTTCCAACTTCAAGGTGGAAGCGCCACTACAGGTTAAACAGTAACCTCCGCAACAATCTTGCAGGTTTGCTTGAATGGTGTCATTACAGCCGTCGAGGTTCTTCTGAGTTCTCATTTGCTTCTGGTGTACGTTTAACTGCTGAAATGCGTTCGGTCTCTAATATCAACCGGCTAGGAGGTCCTCGGTTGTATTAGTGCGAAGCGGCTTTCTACAGAATCCTCCTTTCACTCCTAGAAGGTCTAGTGCCTTCTTTGGGACCAATGAGTTAGTTTCGGCGAACATGAATCTGGAGATGGAAAGTAGCTTGTGATGCAAGCAATTAGGCGCTTCTTTACCTCTTCCAAGATGGTGTTTTGAACTAGGCTTCTTTCCTTCGCTGCGCCCACAAGCGCAAGCACGCCTTCTTCTCCGAAGATCTCGAATCTAGGCGCCTTCGAAGCAAGCGCGGCGATTGTCCCTGTGAAGGAGACTAGCGCGCCGTTTTCGAACCTCAACGTTGCGGAAACTGTGTCTTCAACTTCGACGTTATGTGCAAGCGTATCGGATCTTCCCATGACCCAGTCTACTGGACCAAAGAACCATTGCAGGTAGTCTAGGTCGTGGGAGGCATGCGTTGGCAGAACGCCTCCTGCACTGCGATATATTGGCAAGCAATTGATGACGTGGAAGACTCTGCCCAATAATCCTTCGTCATCTGTTTCCTCTTGTAGATTCTAGGGTCGTATCGATACTGAAAACCGATTTCCAATAGCGTTCTAGATTTATGAGATTGCGCAATCATACTGTCGGCTTCAGTGAGGCTCATTGCCGTGGGCTTCGTGCAAAGCACGTGTTTGCCAGATTCGAGAGCGACGATGGTTTGTTGTGCATGCAGATAATTCGGGCTAGCTATTAGAACGGCATCCAGATCGTCCCTTCTCACCATGTCTGAGAGTTTTGGATAGGCCTGTGTGGAATTTCGTGGCAATCTTTTTCGCAATAGCCGGTCTTCTAGTGCACACTGCCACCAACTCTCACCTTCATGCAGGTCACCAATTGCAGATGCTTGCGTCGACAACTCTTCTGACTGGTAGCAATTTTCCATTATGACAAGACGGAGGCTTCTCCTATGGAATTGCAGCGTAAGTGTCAGTTGTCGGTTCTGCGAGAGTATGGAAAAGGAGGGCGCTACTTAGGACACGATCGATGAGACATATCAACCAGCAAGGAGGTGGAGATCAACGAGCAATTTCCTAAGTTGGTCTTCAGTTGCCTTGGTTACCGCTCGAAGGGGCTTTCTACAGAATCCACCTTTTACTCCGAGCATGTCTAATGCCTTCTTTGGAACCAGTGGATTAGATTCGACGAACATGAATCTGGATAGAGGAAGTAGTCTATGGTGTAGTTCAGCCGCTTTTTCAACATCTCCTTTCTGGAATGCGTTGTATAGTTCTACGTGGAGCTTGGGGGCAACGTTCGCGCCTGTCATGATTCCTCCTCGGCACCCTACTACAAGGGCAGGGAGGAGATACTCGCTATATCCAGTGACGATCGTGACCTTGCCATTGGCGTATCTAACCAGATCCATAGTATGGCCGAAATTCCATGTCGAATCCTTGATGCCTACTAGATTTCTAATCTCGCCGAGTCTACTCGCGAGAGCAGGGTTTAGCTCGTAGGTCATCACTCGCGGGAGATTGTACACTATAGTAGGGATATCTCCTTCTTCAGCCAATGCCCTAAAGTGTTGCAGTACCCCTTCGTCAGTAGGGATGTGATAGTAAGGACCTACGGCAAGTATTCCGTCCGCTCCAACATCTTTTGCATATTTGGCTAGTGCTAGAGCATTCTTAGTGCCAGGGCTTCCAGCTCCGGCTACAACTGGTATCTTCCCGTTTACTTGATCGACTACTATCTTGACGACTCTCTTGTGTTCGTCCGCGGACATCAACGCGTATTCGCCGGTGCTGCCGCAAGGTATGACGCCGTGAACTCCGTTTTCAACGAGGAAATCAGTAACTGATCTCAGCCCTTCTTCGTCAATGTCTTGGTTCTCTTTGAATGGTGTTATCATTGGCACGAAGACGCCACGCAGGTCAAGCTTCCCCGTCATGACTCATCGCCTACCTCAGAACGAAGGGATCGTTCATCTTCCCTGATAGGTCTACCCATATACTTTTCGTCTGTGTGAACTCTCGAATGGCTTCTAGACCGTTCTCGCGTCCATATCCGCTGCCTTTGTATCCTCCGAACGGTGAGGCGAATGAGATGCTTCTGTACGTGTTTATCCATACTGTGCCGGCTTGAAGCTTCTTGGCAACGCGGTGAGCCCGTGTTAAGTTATTCGTCCAGATTCCTGCCGCGAGGCCGAATTGTGTTTCGTTGGCCAACTTCACGGCCTCATTCTCGTCCGAAAACGGAATGATACAGAGTACAGGCCCGAAGACCTCCTCTTGAGCAATTCTCATGCTGTTAGTGGCCATGAAGATTGTTGGTTCGAAGAATAATCCCTTGCCCAGCTCTGGAGAGGACAGTTTCTTTCCACCATATATGAGCTGTGCGCCTTCACTTTTCGCGACATCGACATATTCCTTGACTTTGCCGAACTGTTCTTGATTTGCAATGGGGCCGTATTCTGTATCTGGGCTCAGCGGATCGCCGATCTTGATGTGCTTCGTCCTAGCGATGAGTCGTTTCTTGACTTCGTGCAAGATGGTTTCTTGAACAAAGGCGCGTGAGCCTGCTACGCAGGTCTGACCGCATGCCGCAAAGATTCCCGCCAAGATGCCGTTAACGGCACTATCCAAGTCGGCATCTTCGAAGATGATGTTTGGAGACTTGCCTCCTAACTCAAGTGTTACTCCCGTTAGGTTTTCCGCGGCGGATTTCGCGATGTTCTTTCCCATTTCGGTTCCCCCTGTGAAGACCAATTTCTTCACCAAGGGATGGGTGACTAACGCTTGTCCGCTCTTTCCCCCTGAGCCAGTAACTGCATTTATTACTCCTGGCGGAAAACCTGCTTCCTCAACAGCTTTCATCATTTCCAATGTTCCGACGGGAGCAAATTTGGATGGTTTCAGCACTATTGTGTTTCCTGCTGCGAGAGCAGGAGCCATACTGTAGCTGATTATGAGAATCGGTGAATTCCATGGGACGATTATGGCCACCACGCCTAACGGCTCGTGTGCCGTGTAATTGAGAGTGCTCGGTTTTTCGAGCGGAATCACTTCACCATAGATCTTGTCAGCCGCTCCCGCGAAGTATCTGTACCAGTTTGGTATTGACTTCATCTGGCCAAGCATTTCACGGATGATTTTTCCATTGCTTTTCGTATCGGCAACCGCAATCTTCTCAGCATTGGCTTCGATCGCGTCAGCGAACTTGTTGAGGAGTCGGGCCCTCTGAATCGGTAGGATATCACTCCATGCGGGCGACTCAAATGCTGACTGCGCAGCTCTGACAGCCTTATCAACATCTTTTGGGCCGGCGTCGGGCACTCGTGCCCAGACCAAGTTATTGTAAGGATTGATAACGTCTAGGGTTGAAGTATCTTCTGCCTCAACCCACTTGCCAGCAATATACATCTTGTACATTTGGATTTGTGATGTCTCAGTTATCATGGGTTATCGCTCAACAGTCCCGTGTTTTATGTCTTGCCAACCATAGTGGCCTCTTTCAGGTCTCTGTTCTTTCTGGCGCGGCCTGGGTTCTCAAGGGTTGGCGTCACCCCGCTCTGTCTGTATGCCTGCCAGAGTTGTTCTGTATTAGGGCTAGTTCTCCGCTGCCGGATACGAGAAGAGGGTTCTGTTGAGTCTTCGTCGGACGAGTTTGAGCGGATAAAAGCGTCGGGTACGATTGGATTGTGAATGAGCGGATGTCCTATTTGTCGCAGTAACTATCCACCACCGAGAAGAGCGCGTGGCCATCTCTTTAATAACGCCTTCGCCTCACTTTCACCGTTATTCCAGTTGGCAAGGTCGATGAAGATCGAAGGCATAGAAATAGTGTGTGTCGCGGTG
>Ga0315280_10006895_pt1 | contig 15489 bp, 7 predicted proteins | sample YL17G06_40_MG_FD_203697 | JGI IMG/M metagenome (GOLD analysis project Ga0315280, IMG submission 203697) | Sediment microbial communities from Yellowstone Lake, YNP, Wyoming, USA - YL17G06_40 | ecosystem: Environmental > Aquatic > Freshwater > Lake > Sediment | place: USA: Wyoming | collected... | reverse complement strand
TTCTTTTTCAACTTTTGGCTTACTGGTGTATGGTCCCCCGGCTTCAACAATCGGTGGATCATAGATTGTTGGGGTGAAGCTGCGCTCATCGCTTTCGATGTTAAAATTTGTTATTGCCTTGCACTTGATATTACCCGAAGGACGGCTAGTCCATGTATATGAAACGCTCTGATCTATTGGCTTTTGTGTTTTTTGATCAACTGTCGTATCCCAGTTTCCATCAAAATCCCAGATAAATCTGTCAATATTTTCATTTGTATTATTATTTGCGGAGTCTTTTGCTCCATCTGCCATAAAATTGACTGACTGATTCACTATACCAGCATATTTACCGTTATACCATGAAACTGTTTTCGCAGTGATCGCACTTTGTGGTGGAGTTTCCTTGACTATTGGAGGGTTCCATGCACGAACTTCAATTGATTTTGAATCCGATTCCACACCTTTGGCATCAGCAACTATACAATAAACTTTATAGTCACTTGGGTCAGGAAATGCAGTGGACTGGAAATTTTTATCGGCACTATGCGTTGATGTATTATAGGTTGTTGCTTCAAAGGTACTACTATCACCGGGAGATTCACTTGCTCCTACTTTTTTCCACAGATACTTCATAACTCCTACGCTAGTGCTTCCGTCTGTTGCCTGAGCAGTGAATTTTGCAGATTGGCTAGTTCTTACGTGAGCTTTACCACTTATCACGTTCGTTGATGTCAGGCTTGTAACAGTGGGTTTCTTTGGCGCTGCACTAACCAGGATATTCATGCCATTGTCCATAGCCTGACTGGGAACAACCTCTCTACTACCACCGGGTTTTATCCATTCCAGCGTCAGGCTTTTACCGCCGCCTCCCTGAAAGTAAGCCAATTCAATAGGATAAATACCCGGGTCCAGATTGATGGATCCAGATGATTCTGCTGTTCCCCTGCCACCTGTGTATTCCTTGACTGTTTCCCATTTACTACCTTTATAAATCTTCAGACGAAAACCATCATCGGAAGTAACGTAAAACGTATGAGTTCCTGATGTATCAATCGTGATAAAACCTGAAAAAATCGCTAAGAAATCACGTCTAACGTTTGTTGTTTTCGTGCCAGATTTAAATAACTCATTTTCTCCATACGGATTCATACTCCCCCCTTTATTGAATTCAATGGAGGGGATAATCTCTGAATAGACAAGCCTTTTATTCGTACTACTCAATGCATCGTCCAGATTCGATAGATCATTCCCTGGAAAGTGATAGATGTCACATTTGAATCCTTTTGAAGTCGGCAGGTTTGAATCAACAGAATAAATTGGAGCCAGTTTTCCCTTGAGTTGTTTGACATTTCCGGGCTCAACTTTGCTAGCGTCAATTATCAGGGTGATTGTACGAGTTCCCCCGGATGTTACAGAATCCGGGCTTGTTCCTTTAATCCATGTTGGAGTGGCAGTTTTGGTACTGTCAATTTTCCAGCTTAATGAGGAGCTACCGGTTCCAACGTTTTTAATGTTTACGGTCTTATTAATACCCGTCGTACCAAGGTCAATCTCACCAAAATCAACAGCTTTAGGTGCCCCATCAATTATCAAAGTATTTTTATTATAGTGTAGGTGCAGTGTCACTGATACAGTATATATCCATGCCTCGGCGTGGTCTGTTATGCCGTATGGGGCAGTTATCCTGACAGTAACTTTATAGCCACCGTCGTCTTTAGTATCCATAAAATTTCCCGGACTAGTTATATTATATAAAGTATATGCTGTGGTTGTGTTCCCGGCGATACTGTCGTCTGTATACGTTAGCTCCCTTTTATACTCATAAGTTTCTTCACCTTTTTTCTTTACATCGAAATATGCCCATAAATCGCCTTTCACCCACTCATTCTTATCTGCATGGCTATGTTGAATACCGACGGTCATATAATCTACCCATGGCTGATATTCTGACACATCAAATTCATATTTTAGTTCACCACCGTTTATATGTACTGTAGTACCTTTTCCGACAATCATTCTACTGTCATTTTCGACATGGACATTTCCTGAAGATAGAGTATATTCTGTGCCTTTTTTTATTATCTCTACATTTAACTCATCACTAAAGCTGACAGATATAAACATAAAGCAAAAAGTGAGTATTAAAATACAGATAAACAAAATTCGGTTGCTAAATTTATATCGTTGATTCGTTTTCATTGATATATATCCTCCCATCAATCGAACTGAAATTCTTATGGCTGAACCTGCTGATGTAATACAAACTTGCCATTTTTTATAACCATGATAACTGCACTCTTTATAGGATAGCGATTCTCATCGTAATTCTGAATGTATGTGGCGCCCTTATAACCGCTCGTAGCGGCTATTTGATCCCGAATAGCTTTTTTATCTACACTACCAGCTCTGCGTATCGCTGTGACTACCAGCTTGAGTGCGTCGTAGCCCATAGCAGAACCACTATCAGGGTCCATACCAAACATTGACTGATAATTATCCACAAAATCTTTTACTTTTCCATCTGCTACATCGGGAGAAAATAAAATGCTGAAATAGGATCCCTCAAGAGCATCACCACCGAGTGGAACCAACTCAGTCTCTTCCCAGCCATCTCCTCCAAGAAAAGTAGCAGTGATGCCAGCCGCATTCTTTTGTGGTATGGTTCTCGCCTGCTTTATGGCAAGTGGCACTTCGGGAGTGAAGCCAGGCATGAAGACTACATCAGGTGCTTGCTTTGCGATGGCTGTCAACTGAGCTTTAAAGTCGGTATCCCCGGCGAAATAGAATTCTCTTGCCACAATATTGCCGCCCAATGCAGTGAAGTCATCCTCAAATTGTTTTGATAGACCCTCAGTGTATGGATCTCCTTTCTGTATCAGAAGTGCGGCAGTTCTCGCTTTCAATGACTCACGAGCAAAGCTTGCCATCACTTTCCCCTGAAATGTGTCGGTAAATGCTCCCAGGAAAACGTAGTCACCTGCTGATGTTACATCGGGACTAGTCGCTGTCGTTGCTACCATTGGAACTCCATAATTTTGAGCAACTTTACTAGCACTTATAGCATTTCGTGAGTAACCAGGTCCAATGATAGCAACAACCTTATCTTTAATGATAAGGTCCATTGTCTGTTTTTCAGTTATCGCAGGATCATCTTTGGTATCTCTAATAACTAAGGCAATGGGTGTATCCAGAACTCCGGTAATGATTGCTTCTCCTTGATCATCAGGAGGGATGATAGTAGATTTTAGAATCCCACCTTCTCGATTGATTTCTGCCATAGCCAGTTCAGCGCCATAAATTGGATTGAGATCAAGCCCAGCTTCTACAAGCAAACCAATCTTGATCGCCTGATCTGGCAGTATACTCGTATAGGGTTTATTGCTAATATATATATACACTGGTTCGGTAGAGAATTGCATCGGTGCTTGAGGTTGGATTAACGTAGTGTTTTCTGGAGTGACTTCGTCTTGACTGCAACCCACTAAAACATACGCTATAATGATCAGAAACGACAAAAAGATAGTCCATTTGAAAGCAGACTTCAAAGTAAAACTGATATGCTTACTCATTGTATCCCTCCCCTAAATGAGAAAATTTATTAGTTTTTTAATGTGTAAATAGGAAAATAAAAGTGCGAAAATTCACACCACACCGAATGGATTATCCCTATAAGCTATTAGCTAATATGATTCTTCCGACTTGAGTGTGAATGAGATTTTGCAATAGAAGGTAGGTGCTACTCCTTATATTATCTTGCTAATTGATTGCCACAATTATCAAAAGCAGGTTACGAATTCTGCTATATTATGATATTTACTCTCTATAACAGCATTAGACACCATTTATTTAAAATAAGGATTATACTGAAATTGCAGGAAATTGGCATATTATAGCATTTTTGCTTTTATAAATCAAGAAAAATTTCACTTTACAGAATTCGCATATATTAAAATTTAAACAGACTCCACCTTTTCGCAATGTAAATACTACATTAGATACTCATATAGACTTTAAAGTTCCTTAAATTAACGACTTATGCTAATTTTCGTATATTAAGGAATAAAGCCAGTTTGTAGTAGCTCAATTTATTGAGCGTTTTTATAAAAGTTCGATAAATCGAACTACTACAAACAAGACTAGCACAAGTCGTTAAATCAAGTTTTTCGCTTTTGTTTTTTTGCGGCTGGAAAGAGGACGTTATTCAGGATAAGACGATAGCCCGGTGAGTTTTTGTGTAATTCAAGATTCGTTGGCGGATCCCCAACTTTGTGCCTGTAATCCTCCGGGTCATGTCCACCAAGAAAAGTAAATGTACCACGTCCACATGCTCCGTGAATATACTTAGCATAGTTACTTCTCTCGATGTCCCCAAGGATCACCGTTGTATCTTTAAGTGTTGACTTGTTAAATGAGGTTGTCTGTCCAAGAAATCCCTTTACAATCCCCACGTGATCCTGAGTGAGCATAGCAGGTATGGGATCATACTTTGCGGCGAACTCAAAAAGCGTAAAATCCTCTTTGCCATCAGATGGGTCAAGTGATATATCTGGATTATCAATATTCGAGAATTCATAAACTTCAGCCCTTGTTTCAAGAGTGAAATCCTTAAAAGCAAACGTTTTCGTGAAATCCAGTTTTGACTGGCAATCAGGTGTTAGAGGAGTTCCATCTATCTCTGGTGGAACTATGTCAATTCCATCTGCGGCAAGAGCGATGTCAACTGTGTCTGGCGTACACATCATGAAAAAAAACCCGCCTTGCAATACGTAATCCTTTATAGCTTTCACCACAGCGCATTTATGTTCCTGTACAGATTTATAGCCTGCCGCTTTGGCGGAGGCTTCAAAAGCGGCGACTTGCTTTTGATACCAGGGAGCGTTACGATATGAGCCATAAAATTTACCATACTGCCCTGTGAAATCCTCATGATGACAGTGTAACCAGTCGTATTCCATCAGTTTTCCTGCAAGAACATCCTCATCCCAGACGGTATCATAAGGTATATCGGCGTATTTCAGCGCAAGTACGACAGCATCATCCCATGGTTCATTTAGCATACTGATCTGGGATGCACTTTCTTTTTCTGGCGGTTTATAAATAGCGATCTTAGGTGCCTTCTCCAGCAGAACAGCATCCATGTTACTACCTTCCATTATCTGATAGATTGCGTTTAAATCAGCATCAGAAATCGGCTGGAAAGTAACTCCCATTACGTCAGCCTTTTGTCTTACATCAGGTAGATCATCAATCAGAAAAGAGCCTCCACGATAATTAAGTAGCCATTCAGCATGATACTGGCGTAGTGCCTGCAAAGACCAATAGACAAGCCCATAAGCCCTTAAATGGTCATTCTGAATTTGATCCATGGGGATCAGTATCTTTTGTGCATAAGTTAAATTGGGAAATAATACAAAAATTGAAAGTAAAATACTAACTAAAATAAAATTAAGTTTTTTCATACCTTGTTACTCGTCTATTTAAGTGTGGAAAAGACAGGTCTATAAGTCAATAGGTCAATAGGTTAATAGGTCTATGAGTTTGAACCTAAAGACCCATTGACCCATAGACTCATTGACTCACTAACCTATACACAATTATGGCAAAGCCTGTCCTGAATTAGTTCCACTTGCAGAAAGACGCTGTAACTGCTTCCTTGCATCAGCTACAAGTATACTGTCTGGATATTCTCTTATCAACTTTGAATACGCATCAATGGCTTGTTGCCTATCATTAAGCCTTTGCCAATAAATGTTTGCAATCCTGAATTGTGCCTCCGGTGCGAATTGACTGTCAGGACGTACCAATCCCTCGTAGATTTTAATGGCATCGCTGTATTTGCCTTTAAGAATTAAAAGTTCCCCCATATCAATCTGTATCCTGTCTGTTAAACCATTAGCAGGATATTTTTTCACTGCATTGGAACATTCAAGGAACGCATTGTCGTATTCTCCTGATGCCGTCAACCGTTCTATGTTATCATAAGTTTTAAGAAGGTCTCGCAGTGAGTCATTAGAATATTCATCTATAAGCGCAAGTCTGTCTAAGGCATCGTTTGCCCAATCTTCATTGAGATTGCTCTTAGTTGCTACTTTATACTGAGTCTTGGCACCGTCAAAATCTCCCATACTGAAATAGCAATCACCCTTCATTTTTGCTATATGAGCTTCAATAGATGCAGATCGTGATTCCTTTGGTATTGAATTCAAAGTTTCTAATGCCTCGTTATAAAATCCCATAAGACGATAGCAGTCCGTCATTTTCAATCGCAGGTCAATAATCTGCTCATTAGATCGAGGGTCAATTATAGATTCTGCTTCCTTAAACGTTGTAAGAGCAGATGGCAAATTGTGCATATCTTTCTGGTATATATCACCAATCATGATTTGGGCAGATACTAATTGAGTTTTTGCTGTTCTATTATTAATGTTTTTTGCTCTGGCAATCATTTTTTGCAGAATATCTACTGCTTCCTTTGGCTGATTAAGTGTTATTTTCAGTTCGCCAATAGACATCATAGAATCAAGGTAAACATTAGTGTTTGGAAACAACTCAATTATAAGATTAAATAACTTTATAGCCATCTCAGGCTGTTGCTCACGCCTGAGCCATCTGGCTCGCTCAAGTAGAAGATTGCCGTTATCAGGATTAAGTGATACATATTTCCTGAATAGATCAAGCGAATTATCAATATCACCTCTGAAAAAATATACATCTGCCAGAGAAAAGATAGCTGTAGGGTTTGCAAGTTGTGACTTCAGCCTCGATACTACCTTGTCATATAATCCCTCTATTTTACATAAATCTAAGATATTTTGTATGATTTCAGCACGATCAGGATAGTTTGTGGGTAATACTAGCAGTGCATCAAGATAGACGTTCACTGCTGATTCATACTTTTTTTCGATTATGTATAATTCCGCCAACTGTGTGTAGAGATATGATGCAATCGGTTGTAGCTCAATGGCTTTCTGATATTCTTGTTCAGCCAGGTCGAGGAATCCATGAGATTTTAATATTCCTGCGACTAATTGGTGCAGATAATACTGTCTTGGTGAAGTTTTGATGATCTTATACCATTCTGCAATTGCTTTATCTTTGTCTCCTTTTTCGATATAGATTTCACCGACCTGTTCATACACATCAATGTCGTTTGAATTAGCTCCCAGAAGTTTTTGATATAAAACCATTGCATCATCGTATTTACCCTGTTTCCTATATACAAGTGCTAGTTGCTGAATCATGTAAGAATTATCAGGATTCTCTTTCAAGCTTAATGTTATCATATCTTCTGCTTCTTTAAACATGCTTTCGGCGATGTAAAGATAAACAAGTCGGCTGAAGACAGTTGCTCGCAGTGTAGATTTCGGGAATTGCTCTAAGAAATTCTGATACTGCTCAATGGCTTTTTTATTATCACCTTTCGAGTAGAGATAACCTGCAACACGGTAAACAGTCATTGCGGCTGATTCTGTTCCAGGGTATTGCTGAAGTATCTGCTTAGACATAGCAAGAAGGTCGTCAAACTGGTATCTATGCGTATATACGTTCGCCATTAGTGATACAGCATTTGCCGCATTCGTGCTGTTCGGGTTATTAGAAACCACGTTCAGATATGACTTGATCGCAGAATCATCATCACCAAGCTGAATGTAGCATGATGCCATCTGTATCAGGATTTCATCTTTAAGGGTAGTTTCTGGTGATTCTTTAAGGATTTTTTCGTATATGTTAAGAGCTTCTTGCGCCTTACCTACTGCTTGCAGATTCTCGGCTTCATTATAAGATTGTACGTCTTTGGCAGAAGGCTCTCCTGTTGCCGGCAGAATTATTACTATGCAAAATATAATAACGTATGATATGAGTTTAAACACTGAATTCAATTCCTTTTTGCCGGTTTTCTTTCAAACCAGTCCATTAATCCTCTTGATATTGCTTTATTTATCAGCTTTTTTGCGTTTAACTGTGGTTAATTTTTAAACAAGTAAACCCCCACAAGTTTGCTTGATGCGGTATTTAGGTAGTCACCCCTAACTTCGGGACTCTTCTCACAGTTTTATCTGGATCAACATTAAAGTTATTCGTGAAACGGCAGTCAATCGTTAAGCAACAGCACATTCGATTAATAATATCGGCTAATTCATCAGCTTTAGCAGAGAGTTCGTCAAAGTCAGTAGCGCTATAAGATAAGGACCTGAACTCAGTGCCCTCTGTTGTATTCACAAATTTCCAGCTCGGTACTACCGAGAAATCGCTATCTTCAAGCGAAACCCAACCAACGAACCATGTTCGATGAATAACATTATTCCGACTCTCAGTTAATTCTTGCACCCGTTTCAAAACATTTTTGACGATCTCTTTATCTTGCTCATCATCATGTCGTACTTCAGCAAGTACCGATCCGAAAATTTTACGCAACGGATCAGCAGTAAGTCCTGTGAGAACAGCATTGGCAAGTCTTTGAGTTCGTAGCCCATCAGATTGCAATGCCCATAGAATAGTATTGGACATAGCATGACACACATGCTCAAACTTCACCGTAAATTTTCCAATAGCTGCATAAAGTTCTTTAGTTTGGGTTTCGTATTTTTCTTGACATTCTATCTTGTCCATATACAATACCTCTTTCATTTTTTAGTTTCGCCTTGTGGGTTTAGCGTGTTTGACAAAGATTTATAATACTTTTTTATTTGTTCTCTATACTGCATGGGCCATTGTTCCTGAAGAGACGGCGCAAACATAGTATCCAATTGCTTTTGCATCTTTGTAGCATCAGGTGGAAGATCAGTTGGTGGTTTTTCAACGATGTAATCACGTCCTGTCTTTGCCTCTCGGTTTTTATCGAATTCATCCTTTTTCATAGACTTCTCGTATTCAAGTAACCGTGTCAATATGCGATTCTGTCTCTCGATAGTTTCTCTATTCACGTCACCTTCACGGAGAGTTTTTTCAACTTCTTCCATTTCCTTTGCAGTTTGCTCAAGATTGCCCATTGCCTGATTCATCTGATCCATCTTTTCACCAAGCCGCTCTGTTGCTTCTTTTATAAGCGATTGTTCGGCGGCTAGTTTTTCAAGCATGTCTTGAAGGGATGGCGTAGAGCCTTGTTGCCGCATCTGGTTCTGCGCATTCTGTGTTGACTGATTCACCTGTGATTGCTGTTCGGCAAGCTGACGAAGCTGATCCATGTATTCATCCATTCCCATAGACGGTGTTGCCTGCGAATTTACCTGATCTATGCTGTCAAGCATAGCCTCGATTGATTTGTTAATCATGGCTAAAGAGCTACGCTGAATAGGTTCTGCTACCATTGGAAGTTTGTCTTCCAGAGCTTTTGACGATCTTTCCATGCCATTTGCCGCTTTCTCAAGATTCCAGACTAAATCTAGGTTTATAGCCGAGTTTTTATGGCTAAGAGTTTTCAATTGATCGGCTATCTTTTTTACGCCTTCTGATAACGCAAGCTGATCAGCCGCAAGTGAGTCAATGAGTTCCTTCTCTTTTGGAAGCATCCTATCAGCATCACTTTTGAGACTTGAAGCAGACTGAGTGATTTCCTCATGTCTATATGATATGTTAAGGCTTTTCTGTATAGCGTCACGAAGTGCAGTTATTATTTCTTTTGCATCTTGACCCTTGGTCATTTCCACAGCCGTTTGAAGATCATTTTGCAACTGGTTTAATCCTGAAAGCGCATTCTCCTGAAAAGGCATAGAGTTAATAGGGCGCTGATTCTTTAATTCCGTACTGGCTTGCTGAAGCTGGCTTGAAATTTGTTTTTTCTCGGATATATCAACGATCTGATTAACCATATCTGATATGCCTTTTGCTCTTTCTTTTGTTTCATCTGCCAGTCCTTTGAGATCGTTTTGCAGTTGCTCAAGCTGGTTCTTGATACGCATTTCGTGATTAGACAGCTCATTTGATTTTGCTTGTAATTCATAAGCATCACTTTTTGCCAATTGTTCGCTTTTATCAAGAGTTTCTGATTGTTGCTTTACAAGCTCTTTTGCCTGATTAGCGGCGACTTCCAGCTTTTGCCTCATTTGCATGTTCTTAAATAAGTCAATTATGCGATCCAGTTTCTCCATAAATTCTTGCTGTTTTATATTAATAGACGCCAGATCTTTTTGTTGCTCTGAGAGATTGACTTTATCAAGAGTCTCAGACAGCTTTTTCATCAATTGCTTCATTTCATCAGTCGCAACCTCATTTATCAGGTCTTTTAGCTCTTTGATTTTGTTAATCAGGTCCGGGCTAATAAGAGGATTTTCCTCCGCTTTCTTTGCAGTTTCTGCAACCTTCTGCGCAACGTTCTTCATCTGTTCCTCGATCTTCTTTTGCAGTTCTACAGCTTTCTCTAAATCTTTTTTGCTAGTCCAATCCATTTCATTTTTAGTTTTAAGATCCTTGATAATTTCATCAACTGCCTTTTTTGCATCTTCCTGTTTAGAGCGTATATCCTCCATCTCCGATTCTTGTTTTTGCTGTTCGCTTTCTGTCTGCTTGAAAATTTCATAGAGTGACGGGAATCGGGCTATAAACACAGTAGATTTCCCTGTATTGGGACCAGATACTGTGTCAGTATCAGAAGCTTCCACGTAGTATGATACAACGTCCTCTGGAAACAACTGGATCGGTGTGAGGTCCCAAGCATACTTCAAAGATACGTCCATCTGCTGACCCGTATACGCCGCCAGAGGAACAACCGTCCTTTTATCCTGACCCTCAACCTGATAATTAAGTTTTACGTTTGCGATCCCGTGATCATCCATGACATCAACCTGTAATGGTATTGCCATATTCTGCCCCAGTGTTATATTCTTGCCGGGGTTTACTATATTCACTTTTGGAGGTTGATCTGGAATTGCGTTTATCGAATACCTTACAGGATCAGAATTAGTTAAGCCATCAACATCTAAAACGGATACGTAATACATTCCATTACGATTTATAAGAAAGCTTCCATCAAGCATTTTTGCTTCACGTACGTCCATTCTTGTCTTTTTATCTGTTAATTCACTGCTGTCATTAAATACAATAAAAGCTGATGCAATGTCTTTATTTGTCTCTGCTCTTACGATTGCCTTTGTTCCCACTGGAGCGGATATATCACCTACGTTAGGAGCAAGTGATTGTGGATTCATGCCGATGTATTTTGGATAATACAACTCAATCTGAATGTTGCTGACAACAGGTCTCTGAGCGACTTTTATCATGTATTTTGATGACTCAGCGTTCATTAATGAGACGTAATATTCCGTTGATTGCCTCATGTTGCTTAGATTAGTTGAGTATGATGAGTTTCCTATAAGTGATGAATCAAGACGTTTAAGAGTCGTTGTCTGCCATTCAGCGTTTTCCGATTTGAAGTGTAAAAGAGCATCACCCGTTGCAGAACCTTTCACTTCGGCAGTAATCTCTACACCCTCTCCGGGTTGTATTGTAACGTCCCCGGGTATCACTTTTGAAATTTCAACGCTGGTTAAAAGCTGATCGCTCTGAAATGGATGTGTAAACGCATTTAATGAGCGGTTGAACGTCATTGGAAAAAACGCTATGAGTGCAACTACTGGCACAAGACTGATAATAAATGCAAATCCTGAGCGTCTTAATTTTCTGACGTCATCAGATAATACCTTTGATTTATCAATACGGTCAAACAACATTCGTGCCTCTTCGACAACCATTCTCAGAAGGTTTTCAGAATATTTGTATTTATTCTCTGGCATCTCTCGCCATAGTTGCAAAGAGCTTATCAGCCTGTCTTGCAATTCTGGATTATACTGTTCGATCCTGAAAGCCATCTGCTCAATGGACAGTTTTTTAATTAATGTTTTTAGGAAAAAGGCATAAAATGACCATAATATACAGATTGACCAGATAATCATCAAGGTTCCACGAAGCAATCTTGGCAAGTGCAGAATTCCGCCAAAGACGAACCACAGGATCACAAGTACCAAAAGCGATGCAAGCCATAACAGCAGGCTATTCAGGCAGATAAGAAACCGTGATTTTAGTCTTAGCTTATCAACTTCTGATCTGAGATGATTATAGGATGATTCTGCATTCTCAGGATGGGGAAAGTATCGTTCGGATACGGTTATATCTGACATTCTAAAACTCCAACAAATTATATCATTAACTGGTTATATACCAGATTCATTTTCAGTATAAGAATTATACATCAATACGTCTTGTTCTGCAACCTAGAAACGCTAGACGATGCTGTTGATTGACTCCGTTTACCTTCTATATAACGAAATAAATAAAAACAGGTTCACATGCCAGTGAATATCCATTGCTAAAAAGGGTTACACTGTTGTATAATGTCGCAAAACCTATTAATTCATTATTTTTTACAGATGTGAAAGCACAGGAAAAGCTTCCAACCGTTTGTGGAGCTATCAAAGAATAGGATTAGAGTAATATCTGCAATGAATAAAAGGAGACGATCAGTGCCAGAAAAGATTACAAGAAGGGATTTTATAAAGAAAGCGGGAGCGATCACTGCAATTGCATTGAGTGGTGTTTCAGTATCTAATGCGGAAATAGAAAATAAAACTGGTATTCCAAAGAGAGTTCTCGACAGGACTGGTGTGGAAGTCTCTACACTGGCACTTGGAATGGGACCAATTGGCATAAGCAGAATGGCACAGCCTGATGCTGAGAAACTCATCAACCTTTGCATTGATCTGGGTGTAAACTACATAGACGTCGCACCAAATTATGGGGATGGTGAAGAAAAACTGGGTTACGTAATGAAACAGCGCAGAAAGGAAGTTTTTCTGGTTACGAAGGTTGAGGAATCCAGTAAAGAAGGCGCATTGAAACAGATACGAGAAAGCCTGAGAAAGATGCAGACTGATTACATTGACGCAGTTCATCTACATGATTTTGGTGGATTTGATTCCAGCGTAGTTCTTGGCAAAGATGGCGCATTAGAAGGTCTAATCGAAGCTCAGAAATCAGGACTGATAAAATTCATCGGTATTAGCGGACATCAAAAGCCGATGAATTTCCTGAAAGCTCTGGAAACCGATAAGATCGATCTGGTGATGCTAGTGTTAAACTTCGTTGACAAGCACACATATAATTTTGAAGAAAAAGTTTTGCTCGAAGCTATAAAACGTAAAGCAGGAATAGCCGCCATGAAGGTACTTGGCGGTGCAGTCGGTATGCAATACGACAAGCCAATGCCTGCTTTGCTTCCAGAAGAGCATTATACTTATGCCATGAGATACTCGCTTGGTTTACAGGGGATCGCTACCGTCGTTATTGGGTTGAAAAATGAGGATGAAATTCACAAAGCTGTTGATACTGTGAAAGGCTATAAACCGCTTTCGGATGCAGAAAGGATAAAAATAGATGAAGTCGGTAAGGATTTAGCCAAACAATGGGGAGAACATTTCGGTCCGATTAGGTGATTAATAAAATGGAAGCAATTTTGAGAAAAGGAGAAAAGCATGAAGAAAAATATATTATATTTCCTTATACCATTCGCTTTACTTATCTTTGTATTTAACTCCTATGGCGGTGAATTCATTGATGAGTTTTCTTCAACACAGTTGAATAATTCTGTCTGGGAGGTAAAACAGGTAGGTGATGCTTCATATAAGATAAATGATGGTAAGCTTACTCTAACTTCACCAAAACCTACTGACGGTATAATCTTCTATTATAAAGAAGAAGTGAACCAACCCGGATTCTTTTTTGAGGCAAGGGTAGATTCATCAGGCATCGTAGATAGCGGTTACGTCACTACGACAAAAACGATGACTCCGCCAGAAGTAAGTAATACTTATAACGCACTCAGGCTTGGACAATTCAGGTTAAAATCCATTGGCTGGTTAGTAAGAGATGAGAATATTCAGGAAGTTAGTAATGGAAATGTATTGGGGGGAATGCATACTTATAAGATTGAGCTTGGTAAAGATAATTTAAAGTTCTATTTCGATGGTAATGAAGTTGCGGATATACCAAAAGTTGCAGAAACAAGATTTTTCTCTGTGTCTCCTGACCCGTACTCCACTGATTACAGCGGGGAAGTTGTGATTGAGTATATAAAAATATCCGCTCCGTGGATAGTAGCTGTTGAACCTGCGGGTAAACTTCCTATGCTTTGGGGAAAGATTAAAAATGAATGGAGGTAAATTTCATGCTTGAAGCAATAGCGATATGCCTTTTCCTGAATACAGCACAACCTGATGACTTGCCAGAATGGACAATTTACATCACAAATGACAACTGCCCTGACTACACGTGGGGTTATACAGAAGAACAGACACGCCAAGCCTTCGCTGACATTGTGAAATCCCACCTTGATGAGATGAATCGAACTGATAAAGAAGCATCAGAGAATCAAGACAAATACAACATGGCAGTTACTCAGGAAGCATTATGTTTTGTAGAACGCTATCCAGAGCGCAAAAATGAGCTAATAAAACGCATTAAAGAAAGACGAGTATTCGTCAGTCCATATCTATGTAATTCATTATGGGCATTTCAGAGCATAGAGAGTGCCATTCGCACATTCTATCCTGCAAGACGATTGGAAAAGGAATGGAGCATCAGCATTGACGTTGCTGAACACATAGAAGAACCTTCATTACCATGGGGAGTCGCTTCTATACTTGCTGGATGCAGTATAAAGTGGTTGTCTAACCCGTTTTATGGTTATGACTCTGCATTCAAAGGACTTACGAACCCACCAGTTTTCATCTACGAGGGACCCGATGGCAGTCAGATAAAGGTTGCTATGGATCCATGGGCTTGTTTGAGCGCAAGCTATACACAAGGCAGTCGTTTGCTGGGCAATCCGAGCATTATAACATCAGAATGGATACCTTATTACAGCCAGTATCCACAAAAAGCCATCCTTGCCAGTGGAACGCACGGCGACATTTCACCGAACAGTGGATCACAGACACGAGGCTTTGCTGACGCCATTATTAACTATAATAAAGCTCCCGGTGAACGTCCAAAGCTAGTCAATGCAATATTCCCTCAGTTTTGTTCAGCAATAGATGAGCTTGATGAAAAGTCTCCATTTTTAACGAAAATCAGGGGTTGTTTCGGTCATTCGTGGGACGTGTGGCCCGTTAGCCTTGCGAAATACGTTACAGACATGCGTGAAGGTGATAGGATGTTCCTCACCGCTGAGTCATTGATCAGTATGGCATGTCAGTTATTGCCTGAACTGAAGGAATCAACTCGGTCTGATCGTGAGTGTGCTGAATGGTGCCTGTCAATGCTTTCCGATCACGCATGGAACGGCACTGATGATAATAACAAACGGCATAATGCCGATCTAAGACGAAAATGGAATGAAGAATTAAGTCAAATCAATCAGAAGCTCATAAAGAAAGGTTGGGAATCTCTACAACTAATAGAAAACGATAAAGTTGTCACCTTATTCAACAGTCTCAGCATACCAAGAATTGATCTAATACGAATAACCGATGTAACAAAAGCACCCAATGGTTCTCAGATAACTGAAGAAGATGGAAA